>Ga0315298_1008119_pt1 | contig 13526 bp, 12 predicted proteins | sample WHS_1_MG_FD_203077 | JGI IMG/M metagenome (GOLD analysis project Ga0315298, IMG submission 203077) | Extremophilic microbial mat communities from Washburn Hot Springs, YNP, Wyoming, USA - WHS_1_MG | ecosystem: Environmental > Aquatic > Thermal springs > Hot (42-90C) | place: USA: Wyoming...
CATCCGGTGAGGGCAGTGGCTGTGGGCGTCGGCGCTGTGGCCCGGGACTTGCGCCGTCCGCAGTGCGGGCCCCCACGAGGGCGTCAGCCGCACCTTTCACTTTCAACATACAAGAGGGGAGCAAGAGGAGAGGAAAGGGGAGTGGGTAAATGGTTGAAAAGGAAAGGGAAAAAGATTTGGGGAAGGTTGTGACTGGGGGTGGGGAGGGCACGGGAAAAGCAAACCACAGAGGACACGGAGGACACGCAAAAAAGCAAACCACAGAGAACACGGAGGACACGGAGATGGGAGGGGAAGCGGCGGGTTGAGGTGGAGCGCGCAGTCGTGCGTGCCACGCCGCCAGTTTTGGCGGCGGTTGGCGATTGGAACTCCCGTACAGCTCGGGATTGTGTGGCTCTGCCGGCGTGACCGCCGGCATGGCAAGCCTGGCGGCTTGCTCCACATTGGGGGGCGGCGGCTTGAGGTGGAGTGGGCAGTGTTGCGGGCTGGATGGCGTTTGGAGCTCCCGCACAGGTCGGGATTGTATCGCTCTGCCGGCGCGACCGCCGGCATGGCAAGCCTGGCGGCTTGCTCCACGCGAACATCCGGTGTGGCAAGGCTGGCGGCGCGCTCCACGGGGGGCGGACACATTGGTGCGCCCCTACAGCATTGGGTTGAGCAGAGGCAGCAGGTAAACGGGACCAAGGCCGGCTGGAAAGCCTGCCCCACAAGGACAGCTTGCCCACAAACAGGGACCTGTGGCAAAGCAGGAGAGGAAAGCCGACCACCGGCATGACTGCCGGTGTGGCACGCAAGACTGCGTGCTCCACGGAGAGGCCGGCATGGCAAGCCTGGCGGCATGCTCCACAGTGAACAGCGGGGGCGGACACGCTGGTCCGCCCCTACACGGCGCGGCATTGGGTGGCGCAGAGGGCGGTGGGTAAAGGGGGCCAAGGCCGGCTGGAAAGCCGGCCGCAGGCTAGAAAGCCTGCCCCACAAAAGCAGCTTGCCCACAAACAGGGACCTGTGGCAAAGCAGGAGAGGAAAGCCGACCACCGGCAGGACTGCCGGTGTGGCACGCAAGACTGCGTGCTCCACGGAGAGGCCGGCATGGCAAGCCTGGCGGCTTGCTCCACGGGGGCGGCGGTCGTAGACAAGAATGTCCGCCCCACAACAGAGGCCTGCCCCACAAAAACAGCCTGCCCCATGGCAGGAGGTCTACGGTGGGGGCTGTAGTTGCGGCGTTAAGGCCGGCTACGGGACAATTGTCGCTTTGCGATATGGGGTTTCTGAACGCACTGCCGAACCGCTACGTCACGCCCAGGCGAGCCGCTTTGGCCGCGGGCTGCCTCATCGCCAGTTGGTTCCTGTACTTCGCCGGCTGGGGACTGCGCGCCGAGTTTACTCACGATGATCTGATGAACTGCCACCGGGCGGTCTTCTACCCCTTGCCGCGGCTGCTGGGAGACATCGTGGTTTGGTTCCGGCCTTCGTATCTCTACCGGCCCCTGCCGGAGCTGGCCTACCGGCTGTTTTTCAACCTCTCCCAGTTCAACCTGCTTCCCTTCCGCGCATTTCTGACCGGCGTGATGGGGATGAACCTCTTTCTGTTGTATTCCTTCGCCCGCAGGCTTACTAATTCAAGAGAAACTGGAATTCTTGCCGCACTACTAGGAGCCGCACACATTAATATCTCAACTTATTATTTCAATACGGGTCAGATTTACGATATTTTTTGTTATTTTTTTTACTTCTCAGCGCTCGTTTATTACCTGAGAATCCGCCAGCAAGGCTCTCCGCTGAACTGGCGCCAAACGCTGATCTTCTGCGGCTTGTACGCTCTGGCGCTGGACTCCAAGGAACTGGCGGTTTCGCTCCCGCTCGCCGTGGCCGCCTGGGAGCTTCTGCATGCGGCGCCCGGCTGGAGACTGCGCGCGTGGACCGGATATCTCCGGCGGGACTTGCTTCCGCTCGCAGCCGCGGCCTTGATGACGGCCGCTTATGTTCCCGGCCGGGTGATGGCGCAGGATGGGATTGCGGCGGCCCCGGGTTACAAGGTGCAGGTCTCCCTGGCGGCCTATCTGGAGAAGACCGGTTTTTACCTGGGAGAACTGTTCTATGCCCCAGAATGGTTCGACGCGCGGCGCACGGTGGCCTTCGCGCTGCTGTTGCTGGCCGCCGCGCTGTGGACCCGTTCGCGGGCGCTGACGTTCTGCTGGATCCTTTTCTTCGGCGGGATTCTGCCGATGGCTTTCATTTATCCCCGCGGACTGACGGCGGTCTGGATTCCGACGGCGGGACTGCTGATCTACGGCGCTTACTGCGCCGCGCAGCTCCGGGAGGCGGCCTTGCGCCGCTTGGGCGGGCAGCGCTGGCGGCCCGTCACGCAGGTTGCGCTATTTCTGCTGGCGGGCTACGGGATGATCCAAGCGCACACCGGCATCCGCATTCGATGGGACTCCTGGCAGCCCGAATACTCCAGCATCCGCAATTTGCGCGAGTCGCTGATCCGCTGCTGTCCGACGATGCCCCGGCGGGCGTCGATGCTGTTCGTCACCGATCCCCTCAATGAGACTTACTCCACCGTATTTCTGGTGCAATTGCTGTACCGGGACCCGGACAGCCGCGTCGACCAGCTTTTCCGCTTCGAGCGGCCGCTGACCCCGGCCGAGATCGCCAGCTACGACTACATCTTCGATTTTGTGGACGGCAAGCTGATCCGGCTGGATCCGATCGAATACGCCCGGCGCGCCGCGCGGGCGGCCCAGACGGGGCCGCGGTAGTTTGCGGACGATTGGTGGAGACTGGGAAAGCGCGCAAGCACCGGCCCTCCGGGAAGGGGCCGCCCCGGATTTGCTAGAATCAGCATTTCCTATGAGACAACTTACGTTTCGTTGTTCCGTTCATTGGGCCGTTGTTTTGGCGCTGGGATTGGCGATGTGGACCGCATCCTGCGGCCGGGGAGGAGAGGAAGCCTCCCAGGCGCCGGGCGTGCAACAACCCGCCGCGCCGGCCAGTTCCGCCGAGATGGCGCCAACGATTGGGGACGTCACGCCGTCGAGCGGCACGGGGCGATCGGCCGTGTTCCAGCTTTCGGTTACGCACCCCGGCGGCGCTTCGATGGTCAAGGATGTGCAGCTTTTGATCAACGACGTGCTGCCCGGCGCCGGACAGACCGCCTGCTGGGTGGACATCAACGGCGGCAAGACCGTAGCGGCCAAGAATGAAGATGGCAGCAGGTTCTTCCCCTCCGTTGCTATCGGATCGGCCAAGAGCGTCTCGAACAGCAAGTGCACAGTCTCCGCGGCGGGGATCAAGGTGGAGCCCAGCGGCAACGAAGTGAAGGTAACCGTCCCGGTGACGTTCGCCGCCTCCTTCAAGGGTCCCAAGAAGATTTGGGTGATTGCATCCTCCCCGTCCAAGCACAGCGGCTGGCAACAGCGCGGCGCCTGGCTGGTGGATTAGATTGCCGACGGCAGGACCCGCCAAGGGGCAAATCGCGAGACTTACTCGACGCGGAACCGCTCCCGCAATTCTGCGGCCTGTCCGCCCACAAGATCCTTGGCGGAAATCACCAGGGTGTACTCGCCGGGGGTCGTGCGGGGTTGAATCTCCAGGCTGATGACGCCCTCAAAGAAGCGCTTGGGATAGAAAGGAGCGTCCACTTCACGAGCAGCCTCAGCTTCCGTGAAGAGGACCTTCCCCGAAGGCGACAGGATCGACAGCCCGTAGGTCACCTCAATGCGGTTCTTGTCGCCCATCTTGTAGCCGGTGAGGTCGAAACGGGCCCAGAGGCGTTCCCCGCCGCGATAGACCGCCGGCAAAAGCGGCTCGCGAGCCGACTCGGAGGCCAGGAAACGGAAATTCCGGATCACCAGTTTATCGCTAGGCGGCACACTCCGGCCCAACACCTGGAAGGGCACTTTGACCGCGGACTCCAGGCCGCTGATCTCGTCGCGCACGGTGGCGGCCACGTAATAGTCGCCCGCAGGTGCGTAAGGCGGAATCACGAAGGTGTGGCGGATCTTCGGCCGCCAGTCTTTATCCAGATCCGTCAATTCCGCTTCGAGCTTGCCCGGGTGGGGCTCCACCAGCGGGATGCCCTCCGGATCGAAGGCCTGGATGCGATAGCTGAGACGAATCTGCTGAGAAGGGGAGACGGCGTAGCCGCCGACCATCAGGCTGAAGAATACGGCCTCGCCGGCGACGAAGCGGTGGCCGGGCGGGACTGGAGGGCCGTCTTCGTATTGTTGAACCGAAGCGTTGGTGATAACTGGGGCCTTGCCGGGCGGAGGGGCCCACGCCAAACCGGTCTCCAAAATCAGCAGCGCGGCCAGGACAGAATGCAAAGGACCTCCCTATTTCAGGACGGTCGGCGAAACGCCTTGGGGATTTGTGGCTAGCCGGATCGGAATATCGATCAAGGCGGTTTTTCGATCCGCCGGATCGATCTCATCGTCCATCACCCGCAAGCGGTAGTCGGCCCGTGGGACATCAAAGACGATCCAGTGCGTCTCGGTCTCCGATGGGTTGACGCGGCGCAAGACGCCCCACCAATCCGGCAGCCCTTCCACCTCAGTAAGTTCTTCGTATTCCCGCCCCCCGGCGGCGGTGAGGGTGAGCTGAGGCACATAGAAGACGCGGTTGCTGCCGTTGGTGACGCTGAGGCGTAAGAGTAAGAACCGGTCGGATGGCAGCCGCGCCGAGGCGCCTTCCCCGAGCCGGTCGGTCCATTGAGCTTCGAGCACCGTGAAGACAAAACGTCCCACCTGCGCCCGGTCTCCCATCCCGAAGACCTGCTCGGCAGGGCGGCTGCTGCAAGAGAGAACCGAGGACAAGGCGGCGCTTATAAGCAACGCGAAGCAGACCCTTTGCGTGAACCGTCTCTTACACCCGACTTCAGCGGCCATTCCACCTCCCATCCGCCCCTCATCCTATCAGAAAAGCAGGCAACAGGATGCCATTCAAACAGATTTCCGCACCGGAGGGCAGAGCGGCAGGGCCGCAATCTAACACGGAGAAGGAAAACCACAGAGGACACGGAGGACACGGAGAAAAAGAAACACAACGCGAGAGAGCCGCAACGAAACGGGGACGGCGGTCCTGGTCTCAGCGGCAAAAACTAAAACCACAGAGGACACGGAGGACACGGAGAAAAAGAAACACAACGCGAGAGAGCCGCAACGAAACGGGGACGGCGGTTGTGGTCTCGCGGGCAACTCGCTCCCGTGGCGGCATAAAAATCTTCGCGCGGAGAGAAGAGTCTGTGGGTTAGTGGGAAAGTGGGACAGAGTCGTGAAGCCGGCGGAGCATCCGTGATCCAATGACGCATTGCTGGGCAGGCGCCGCCCGTGGCGAAGGGCTTAGAAAAAGCAGCGGAGGAGTTCCACTTCCGCCCGGAACTCCTCCAGCAGACGCGGCAGCCGTCCGCCGAGGTCCAGAGAAGCCAGCGCCTCCTCCGGGGAGGAACAAGACTCGGGCCCTGAAGAGGCGAAGCCATAGCCCAGCGAGTTGACGCAGGCGCCGGCCAAGTTGAGCATCTGGCTGAGGGAGAAGCAGCCCGGCCTGCCCGCGGGCCGGGGCCAGTGATGCCAGCGGACGGCTTCGGCGATGGGCTGCGGGAGGTTCCAGCGTTCCAAGGCCGCCGCGGACAGTTCCGGGTGCAAGATCCCGTAGTGAAGACTCTCGGCTTCCTCGAAACATGCCCCGCCGCGCTGGATGGCCTCCTGAACGGCTGCGAATTCTTTGGGCAAAGCCGAAGCCGCCAGGTGTTTGCCTAAGTCATGGAACAATCCCGCGGTGAAGGCGCCTTCGGGATATTCGGCGGGGACGTACTGGACCAGAAGATCGGCGAGGATGGCGACAGCGGTGGAGTGCAGATTGAAGGCCGTCCCAGACCAGCCCTCGGCCTCCGGATCCCTCCTCCAAAAGCGGGTCATGGAGACTGCCAACACCACGTTGCGCGTCTTTTCGATGCCGAGGATGGCCAAGGCGTGGCGGACCGAATTGATCGTGCCCGCGAATCCGTACAGGGCCGAGTTCGCCACGCGGAGCAGGTTCCCCGCCATCACCGTGTCTTTTTCGATGAGCTCAGAGACCTCAGAAAACCGCACATCCTGGCGGGAAAGCTTGGCCAGCAGAAGGTTGACGACAGGGGAGAAGGGCGGAAGGCTGTCGGCTGCACGCAGCAGCGCCTGGCGGCGGTCCAGCCGCGCCGGGGCGTAGATTGCCATGTCTGTACTATCGGCAGAACCGGCCGCGATTCATAGGGTCCAGATCTGGCAGCAATCCAGCTACGATGAAAGACAATGGATGCGACGAGTCCGGCGATTCGGCTGGTAAGGCTCCGCAAAGTCTACGGGCAGCGCACGGCGGTGGACGATCTGAGCCTGGAGGTTCCCCGCGGGTGCTTTTTCGGGTTTCTTGGCCCGAACGGCGCGGGCAAGACGACCACCATCCGCATCATGATGGGCCTGGCGGCGCCCACGGCGGGCGAGGTTGAACTGCTGGGCTACCGCCTGCCGGAACAGGCCGTAGCGGCCAAACAGAGAATCGGGCTGGTGCCGGAGGAGTCGCTTTTATTCGACCGGCTCACCGGGGCGGAGTTTCTGGAGTTTTCCGGGCGGATGTACGGCCTGGCGCGCAACGTGGCCCGCGAACGGACGCGGGAGCTGCTGGAGTTGTTCGAGCTGGACCAGGAGGGCGGAAAGCTGATCGCCGATTACTCCAAAGGCATGCGGAAGCGGCTGGCGATGGCGGCGGCGCTGATCCACCGGCCGGAGCTCTTCCTGCTGGACGAGCCCTTTGAGGGCGTGGACGCGGTGGGCGCCCGGCTGATGAAGGACATCCTGTTGGATCAGATCCGGCGGGGGGCGACGGTGTTTCTGACTTCGCACGTGCTTGAAGTTGTCGAGCGGCTCTGCCAGCGGGTGGCCATTTTGCACGAGGGCCGGCTGGTGATGGAGCGGGAGGTCGGGGCTCTGCGCGATGGAGGCGAGAGCCTCGAGGATGTCTTTGTGCGGGTGGTGGGCGGCGCAAAGACCACAGCCGGACTGGACTGGTTGTAGAGGATGACCCCTGCCGTAGGCGCCATCGTATGGGCCCAGTGGAGGACGCTGCTGAACGTCCGCCGCGGCGCCCGGCTTTCGAGCGCCGCGCTAGCGACAGTGGTCCTCAGCCTGTGGTTCGGCGCCTGGCTGTTCGGCGCCGTTGCGCTGGCCCTGGCTTGCGCCAAGCCCTCCGCCGCGGGCGCCTTGCAGACGGGGCTTCCCGCCGCTTTTCTGCTGCTGTGCGGATTGTGGCAACTGACTCCGGTGATGATCAGCTCCCAGGGCGCCTCTCTCGACGTCAAGCGCCTGCTGGCCTACCCGGTGGCGGCGCGGCAGTTATACCCCATGGACCTGATCTTGCGGCTGACCAGCAACCCGGAGTTGCTGCTGCTGTTGACGGGCGCCACCATCGGGATCACAGTCAACCCGGCGCTGACGGGCAAGATGGCGCCGGCAGGCGCCGCCCTGCTGGTTGTGTTCAATTTGTGCGCCGCCAGCGGCCTACGCCAGCAGATCGAGCGCCTGGCCTCGCGGCGGCGGCTGCGGGAGGCGGTAGCGCTGCTGTTTCTGATCGCGGTGGCGCTCCCGCAACTGGTGCTGGCGACGGGCGGGGCGGGACGGTTCGCCGAATGGATCGCCGCACTGACCGCCTCCTGGTGGCCTTGGAGCGCGGCAGCCCGGCTGGCGGTCGGCGATCTGGCGCCGGGCCACTGGGCCGTCCTTTTAGGGTGGACGGGCGCGGCCTGGATGTTCGGGCGCTGGCAGTTTGAGCGCAGCCTGACCAGCGAATCCGGAGGTGAACCGCGCGCGGAGGCGACAAGCAGCCAGCGGGCCGGCCGTCTCGTGGAGCGCTGGGTTTCATCGCTGCTGCCCGACCCACTGGCAGCCTTGACGGTCAAGGAGCTGTTGACCCTGGCCCGCACCCCGCGCTTCCGCCTTGTCTTCTTTATGGGCTTCACCTTTGGGGTGCTGATCTTCGTGCCGATGATGCTGCGCCAGGAGGGTTTGGGAGCGGCCGCCTGGGCCGAGTACCGGCTGACGATGGTCGCCGTCTACGCGCTGTTGCTGCTGGGCGATGCGGTCTTCTGGAACATCTTTGGATTCGACCGGGCGGCGGCGCAAATCTACTTTACTGCGCCCCAAGGCTTCGGTTGGGTGCTGGCGGGCAAGAATCTGGCGGCGATGGCCTTCGTGCTGCTGGAGGTGAGCGGGGTGGCTCTGGTCTGGATGCTTATCGGCATGCCGGTCGGCTTCCAGCAAGTTGTGGAAACATATGCGGTGACGATGGTTTTCTGCCTGTACTTGATGGGGACGGGGAACCTGGTGTCGCTCTATTACCCGCGTGCGGCCAGTCCCGACCGCTCCATGGGCGCGACGTCGGCGTTCAGCGTGAGGATCCTTCTGCTGCTCGCCTACCCGGCGCTGGCGGCGCCGGTCCTTCTGGCTTACGCGGCGCGCTACGCGTTTCAGAGCCGCCTGGCCTTCTATCTTTCGCTGGGCTTCGCCGCGGCGCTCGGCGCATTTTATTACGCGTTTGCCCTGGGTTCGGCCAGCGAGCGGGCCCACCGGCGGCGGGAGCAATTCCTGGAGGCGCTGCGCCAGGGGAGCGGACCCGCCACGATGGGTTAGGAAGCAGAAGGCAAACCACCGAGGACACGGAGAAAACCAAACCACAGAGGGCACAGAGAACACGGAGATAGGAAAAGAGGGGCGGACACGCTGGTTCGCCCCTACAAGGCGCGGACGCTTGAGGTGGAGCGCACAGTCGTGCGGGCCGGATGGCGTTGGAACTCGCGTGGCGTTCGGGATTGTGTTGCTCTGCCGGCGCGACCGCCGGCATGGCAAGCCTGGCGGCTTGCTCCACGAGAATTGCCGGTGTGGCAAGCCGGGCGGCGTGCTTGACGGGGGGAGCGATTGGGTGGAGCAGAGGGCAGTGGGTGAGGGGGGCCAAGGCCGGCAGGAATGCCGGCGGCAGGCTGGAAAGCCTGCCCCACAAGAACAGCGTGGACCACAAGAGAAGCCTGCACCACAAAATCAGATTGCCGCACAAGACGCGGCTGCGAACAAGAATGTCAGAACCACATCAGATGCTTGCTCCACTGCGGAGGCTGGTAAAGGCTCACAGGCCGACCACCGGCAAGACTGCCGGTGTGGCAAGCCTGGCGGCTTGCTCCACGAGGGGAGGCGGCTTGAGGTGGAGCGCGCAGTCGTGCGGGCCGGATGGCGTTGGAACTCTCGTGGCGTTCGGGATTGTGTTGCTCTGCCGGCGTGACCGCCGGCATGGCAAGCCTGGCGGCTTGCTCCACTTGGGGGCGGCGGGTTGCGGTGGAGCGCGGAGGCGTGCGGGCTGGATGGCGTTTGGAGCTCTCGCACAGGTCGGGATTGTGTGGCTCTGCCGGCGTGACCGCCGGCATGGCAAGCCTGGCGGCTTGCTCCACGAGAACATCGGGTGTGGCACGCAAGACTGCGTGCTCCACGCGAACATCGGGTTTGGCACGCAAGACTGTGTGCTCCACGGAGAGGCCGGTCTGGCAAGAGTGGCGGCTTGCTCCACGGGAATTGCCGGTGTGGCAAGCCTGGCGGCGTACTCCACGAGGGGCGGCGGCTTGAGGTGGAGCGCGCAGTCGTGCGGGCCGGATGGCGTTGGAACTCTCGTGGCGTTCGGGATTGTGTTGCTCTGCCGGCGCGACCGCCGGCATGGCAAGCCTGGCGGCTTGCTCCACGGGAATTGCCGGTATGGCAAGCCTGGCGGCGTGCTTCACGGGAATTGGCGGTGTGGCGCGCAAGACTGCGTGGTCCACGAGAATTGCCGGTATGGCAAGCCCGACGGCGTGCTTCCGGCGGGCATCCGGAGAGTTGTAGAAACTCCAGGGGCAGCTAGCCGCCTTCGGGGCTTTTGATTTTCGTTTGAATCGCGTGCATCAGGCGTTGTTTCAAAGGCTCGGGCAGAGGATCCGGCTCCAGCTTCTTATAAATGCTGAGGGTCTTCTTGGTGGTGTCGACCATGACCCAGCAGTTGGGGCACTCGGCCATGTGCTTCTCCAACTCGCGGCGAACATCTTCCCGGACTTCCTCGTCGAGGTAGTCGGATAGCTCTTGCAAGAACTGATCACATGTAAGCAAAGACATCGTCCGCCTTCCGTTTGAAGAATCGGGTCAACCGGTCCCGCAGCTCGAGCCGCGCCCGCAGCAGGCGGCTCTTGACCGCCGGCACGGAGATATTCAGGGCGCGAGCGGTCTCCTCCGTGGACAACTCATCGATGTCGCGCAGGATGAAGACCATCCGGAAAATGGGCGACAGGCTGTCGACGGCCTGCATCAGGATTTGGCGCAGCTCCTGCTGGGAATAACGCTGCTCCGGATTGTCATCCCAGACAGCGATCTCCCGCGCCACGGTCTCTTCTCCGGTGTCGATCTCCTCATCCAGCGACACAAACCGGCCTGGCTTGCGCTTGCGCAGGCGCATCAGCGACTCGTTGACGGCGATCCGCACCAGCCAGGTATAAAACCGGGACTGCTCCTGGAAGTCGTTCAGGTGCTGAAAAGCCTTCAGGAAGGAGTCCTGGAGCACGTCTTCGGCGTCTTCGTCGTTCTGCGTGATGTGGCGCGCCAGGCGGTAGATTCTGCGCTCGTAGCGTTCCACCAGTTGGGTGAATGCGGCGGCGTCGCCGGCCCGCGCCCGGGCGATGAGCTCGCCCTCGTCGGAGTAAGCGGGCTGGGTAGAGGAGTGAGCCATGGAGAACCGGTCTGCCCTCGCCTTTATCATCGCATCCGGAGGGGAAATTTTCCAAGCGCGCTGGGTGCAACTCTCACCCTGTGCTACGCTGAGAAATCTAGCCCTATGAGCAGCATCCAAGTCACCCTGCCGGATGGCAGCCGCCAGAGCTTTCCCGCCGGGACGCGGCCGATCGACGTGGCCCGCGCCATCAGCCCGCGGCTGGCCAAAGAGGCGATCGTGGCGCGGGTCAACGGAGAGTTGTACGATTTGACCCGCCCGCTGGAATCCGACGCCAAGGTCGAGATTCTCACGCCCAAAGATCCTGAAGCTCTCGAAGTCTACCGCCACTCGGCCGCCCATCTGATGGCCGCGGCCGTGCTGGAGCTGTTCCCGGACACCAAATTGGGCATCGGGCCCGCCACGGAGAACGGTTTCTATTACGACTTTAAGCGCGACACGCCGTTCACCCCCGAAGACTTGCAGAAGATCGAAGAGAAGATGCGCGAGCTCCAGGCGCGCGACTTGCCCTACGAGCGGAAGCTGACCCCCAAAGAGGAGGGGCTGCGCAAGTACGCCGAGATGGGCGAACACATGAAGTGCGAGTTGATTCAGGAGCGGGCGGGCGAGGTCTTTTCAGAGTACACCCTGGGACCGCACTTCATCGACTTTTGCCGCGGCCCGCATGTTCCGTCTTCTTCCTACATCAAGGCCTTCAAGGTGCTCTCGCTGGCCGGCGCTTACTGGCGCGGCGACGAGAAGGGCGACCAGATGCAGCGCATCTATGGGACCGCCTTTTTCACCCAGAAGGAGCTGGAGGACTACCTGCGCCAGCTCGAAGAGGCCAAGAAGCGCGACCACCGCAAGCTGGGCAAGGAGCTGGACCTGTTCAGCATCCAGGAGCTGGCCGGGCCCGGGCTGATCTTTTTCCATCCCAAGGGCGCGATCGTGCGCAAGATTCTTGAGGACTGGATGCGGGAACAATGTCTGGCGCGCGGCTATCAGCCGGTCTACACTCCCCACGTGGCGCGGGCGGATTTGTGGAAGACCTCCGGGCACTACAATTTTTACGCCGAGAACATGTTCACGCGGATGAGCCTCGACGATGCCGAATACCAGCTCAAGCCGATGAACTGTCCGTTTCACATCCTGATCTATCAGGACCGGCTGCGGAGCTACCGGGATTTGCCGGTGCGGCTGGCGGAGCTGGGGACGGTCTACCGCTATGAGCGCTCCGGGGTGATGCACGGGTTGATGCGGGTGCGCGGATTCACCCAGGACGACGCGCACATTTTCTGCACGCCGGAGCAGATTGAGGATGAGGTGGTGGGCTGCCTACAGTTCGCCATCGATGTTCTGCACACGTTCGGATTCGAGGACTACTCGGCCGAGCTGTCCACTTGGGACGGCGGGGCGAGCGGCAAGTACGACGGATCGGCCGATCAGTGGCAACTGGCGGAGAACGCGTTGCGCCGGGCCACCGAGAGGCTCAATCTCAAGGTGAAGGTGATGCCGGATGAGGCGGCTTTCTACGGGCCCAAGATCGACGTCAAGCTGGTGGACGCCATCGGCCGTCTCTGGCAGCTTTCCACGGTGCAGTTCGATTTTACGTTGCCGCGCCGGTTCGGGCTGGAGTACATCGGCGAGGACGGCAAGGCGCACCAGCCGCTGATGGTGCACCGGGCGTTGTACGGTTCGGTGGAGCGCTTCTTCGGGATCCTGGTGGAGCATTACGCCGGGGCGTTTCCGGTGTGGCTGGCGCCGGTGCAGGCGGTGGTGCTGCCGATCACGGACCGTCACGTGGAATACGGGCGCAAGGTGACGCAGGAACTCCAGCAGGCGGGCGTGCGGGCCGCGCTCGACGACCGCAACGAAAAGGTGAACCTCAAGATCCGCGAGGCTCAATTACAGAAGGTTCCCTTCATGCTGGTGGTGGGAGACCGCGAGATGGAAAGCGGCGCCGTGGCGGTCCGCAACCGCAAGCACAGCGACCAGGGCGCGATGCCAGTGGCGGAATTCCTCAGCCGCATTCGCACGCTCATCGACACCAAGGCCCCGGCCGAGTAGGCGCCTATGGCGCTCGTTCCGCTGATCCTGCTGCTGGTTCTGGCCGGCTCGCTGGTCTACTGCGTGCTGGTGTTGTATGCGGCCCACCACTACCGCAGCGAGCGGAGGCCGCCGCCAGGGCAGCCCGTCCCGATCAGTGTCCTGAAGCCTCTGGCCGGCGTGGACGAGGGCCTGGAAGAGAATCTGCGCAGCTTTTTCGAGCAAGACTATCCGGAATTTGAACTGCTGTTCGCGGTGCGCAGCCCGGAGGATCCGGCGATTGGGGTGGTCGAGCGCCTGCGGCGGCAGTACGCCGGCATCCCCTCCCGACTGATCATCACGGGCGAGCCGCCGTACCCTAACGCCAAGGTTTTCAGCCTGCGGCACATGATCGAGGCGGCGCGCTATGAGCTGCTGGTGATGAGCGACAGCGACGTGCGCGTCGGGCCGGAGATGCTGCGCGTGCTGGCCGCCGAGTTCCAGGATCCACAGCTCGGGCTGACCACCTGCCCTTACCGCGCGGTTGCGGGACCCAGTTTCTGGAGCCGGCTGGAGGCCATCGGCATGAACACCGAGTTTCTGGGCGGGATTCTTACGGCGCGCCTCATGGAAGGGATGCGTTTTGCGGTCGGCCCGACGACCGCGGCACGGCGCAGCGCTCTGGAAGCGATCGGCGGCATCGAGCGCGTGAAGGATTACCTGGCCGAAGACTTCATGCTGGGCAAGCTGGCGCATGA
>Ga0315298_1008121_pt1 | contig 13523 bp, 15 predicted proteins | sample WHS_1_MG_FD_203077 | JGI IMG/M metagenome (GOLD analysis project Ga0315298, IMG submission 203077) | Extremophilic microbial mat communities from Washburn Hot Springs, YNP, Wyoming, USA - WHS_1_MG | ecosystem: Environmental > Aquatic > Thermal springs > Hot (42-90C) | place: USA: Wyoming...
CCCCGATGCTTGACAGGCCCCCTCGCCCATGCTAGGATGGGCCTATCATGACGCCTCTGCGATGAGGAGGGGAAGTATGGATACCAATTGGGAAAATCTAGGGAGCCTAGTCAAAATCAAGGTGATCGGTGTGGGGGGCGGTGGCTGCAACGCCATCAACCGCATGATGGATTCGGGCCTTGCGGATGTGGAATTGATCGCCGTCAATACCGATGCGGCCGCTTTGGCCCTTTCGCGTGCCCCCATTCGCCTTTGTATCGGGAGTAACTTGACACGAGGCCTGGGCACGGGCGGCCACCCCGAGATCGGCGCCAAGGCGGCGGAAGAATCGGAAAAGGATCTGCGCACCCTCCTCGATGGGGCCGATATGGCCTTTATCGCCACGGGGCTGGGGGGTGGCACGGGCACGGGGGCTTCGCCCGTCATCGCGGAGATCGCCCAAAGCGAAGGCGCGCTGACCGTTGCAGTGGTTACGCGCCCCTTTAGTTTCGAAGGCGCCAAACGGGCACAACTGGCGAACGAAGGCCTCAAGAAACTGAGCGAGCACGTGGATACGCTTATCACCGTCCAAAATGACCGCCTTCTCCAATTGGTGGATCGGCATGTGCCCCTTCAGCAGGCCTTTACCCTGGCCGATGACGTCCTCCGGCAGGGGGTGCAGGCGATTTCTGAACTCATCAACGCCCCCGGGTTGATCCATGTGGATTTTGCCGATGTGCGAGCGATCATGGCGAACGGCGGGGCAGCGTTGATGGCCATCGGCCGCGCCTCCGGCGAGGAACGCGCCCTGGCCGCCGCCCAGCAAGCCATCACCAGCCCCCTGTTGGATGTGGATATTAGCGGTGCCTTGGGGGTGCTGTTTGTGGTAAAGGGAGGGGACGACCTGACGCTCTACGAGGTATCTCAAGCGGCAGACCTGATCTGCAAGACGGCCGCGCCCGATGCGAATATCATCTTTGGTGCGGTGATTGACCCGAATATGCGCGATCAGTTGCAGATCACCGTAGTGGCCACGGGCTTTAGCCTCGACCAGCGTGGCCGCACACAGGCGCGGGAGGTGCCCACATCGCGCGCCCAACAGCCTACTCCTCAGCCTGCCCCCAAGCCTTCGACGGCTTCCTCCAAGCCGTTCGATGCGACCGATATCGATATCCCGCCCTTCTTGCGGCGCCGGTAAGGTCCACGGCGCATCGAGGTTGCCTCGGTGCGCCGTGAGCAATCTCCCTCTACTCTTTATACGCGATCTTGGCTCGATCGCGTGCGAGGAGGGCCTGCAGGGCGAGTAGATAGCCATACCAGCCGAGGCCGCAAATTTGCCCCAAGCAAACGGGCGCGATGACGCTGCGGTGGCGAAAAGCCTCGCGCGCGTGGATATTCGAGAGATGCACCTCGATGGCGGGGAGGCGGGCGGCGGCGAGGGCATCTCGAATGGCGTAACTGGTGTGCGTGTAGGCCCCCGCATTGATGACGATGCCCCAGGCCCAGGCGCTTGCCTCATGAATGGCGTCTATAATAGCCCCTTCGTGGTTGCTCTGGATAATGCGCAAAGAGACACCCTCTCCCTCGGCCCAGGCGAAAAGGCGTTGGTTGATCTCGTCGAGCGTTTCGCGGCCATAGATATCGGGTTCGCGTGTGCCGAGCAGGTTTAGATTGGGGCCGTGGATGACGAGGTATTGCGGGTTCATGCGCAGGTCCTTTCTAGCGCCTCGAGCACGAGGCTTTGTGGGATGTCACCATCGATCACTACCTCTCCAATGGCGCGGGGCAAGATGAAACGCAAGCGGCTCCCCTGGCGCTTTTTATCGAGGGCCATGGCAGCATACACCGCTTCGGGCGGGTGGGCATCATAGCGCGTGGGAAGGCGATGGCGTTCGAGCACGGTGAGGATGCGTTGGCGCGTTTCGGAGGAGCATAGGCCGCGCAACTCGGCAAGGTGGGCCGCTGCCGCCAGCCCGATGCTCACCGCTAGGCCGTGGTGTAAGCGGTAATCCGAAAGGACCTCAAAGGCATGGGCAAAGGTATGCCCTAGGTTGAGCACCACTCGGCGCCCCTTCTCGTAGGGGTCCTCTTCGACGACATCTATCTTGACTTGCAGTTGGCGGCGCAACACCCAACCGAGGTCGGGCGGGTCGCTCGATTCCAAAGCGGCGAATAGGTCGGGGTCGCCGATGATGCCATGTTTGATGACCTCCGCTAACCCGGCGCGGTACTCGATCTCGGGCAGGGTATCGAGGAGGAGCGGGTCAAGAAGCACGAGAAGCGGCTGGACAAAGGCGCCGATGAGGTTCTTGCCGCGAGGGTGATCCACGGCTACCTTGCCGCCCACGCTCGCATCCACCATCCCCAAAAGGGTTGTGGGCACCTGCACGAGCGCTACGCCGCGCATATACGTGGCGGCGGCAAAGCCGACCATATCCGTAATCACGCCCCCGCCCAGGGCCACTACCACGCCGCTGCGATCGAGGCCCATCTCGGCAAAGCGGTCATATAGAGAGGCCACGGTGGCGAGGGTTTTGTGTTCCTCGCCGGCGGGGAGAGTGATGGCCTGTGCGGCCAGGCCCCAGCGTTGCAGGCTTTCGACGGCCCGGGCGCTGTAAAGCGGCCCAACGTTCTTGTCGCTCACGACGATTGCCATCGTGCGGATGCCCGCCTCATACACCAAAGCACCGAGCGCATCAAGGCCGGCCGCCGCGAGGTGGACGGGGTAACTCCCCGTGGGCGTTTTGACTTGCCACACCGTGGGCGGCGTGCCGTAGCGCGAAACGATGCGCTCGACGACCTCTTGCACCGAAAGGGAGGTCGTATCCACGTGGTGAGGGATGGCCGCATAGGCCGCTTGGCGCTTAGCCCAAAGGGCGCGCAGGCGCTGCTCGGGGTTTTCTCCCCAGAGCATAGGGCGGTCGGCCACGTTCCTCAAGCGGCGCAACAGGGTGGGGATCTCACAATCCAGGCAGATGAGGATGCCTTGGCGAGCGAGCATATTGCGATTGGCCTCATCCACCAGTGCCCCACCCCCTGTGGCAATAACCAACCCTTCGCGGGGGGCCAGTTCCTCGCAAAGGGCGCGCTCCAACTGGCGGAAGGTTACCTCGCCATAGCGGCGAAAGATCTCTGGGATGCTGCAGCCGGCGCGCTCGGCGATGAGGGCGTCCATATCTACAAAAGGGCGCCCCAAACGCGCGGCCACGCCGCGGCCGACGGTCGTTTTGCCGGTGGCCATAAACCCCGTGATGACCAAATTACGCTTGGCGAGATCCATCTTCCAACCTCCGCAGGATGGTGCCCATATCGTCTCCGCCGTAGCGCTCGAGGAAGGCATCGGCCAATACCCAAGCCACCATCGCCTCAGCCACCACCGCCGCGGCGGGCACGGCGCATACGTCGGAGCGCTGGTACTGAGTGGTTACCGCCTCGCCCGTGGCGAGGTCCACCGTGGGGAGAGGCGCCAACGTCGTGGGGATGGGTTTCATCGCCGCGCGGATAAGGAGCGGCTCCCCGTTCGTGATGCCCCCCTCCAGCCCGCCGGCGCGGTTGGTGCGGCGCACGGGGCCGTGAGGGCCGGGGTAGAGGGCGTCATGCACGGCGGTGCCGGGGAGGGCGGCATTCTCAAAGGCTGGGCCGATCTCCACGCCTTTGATGGCCGGAATGCTCATGACGGCTTGGGCAAGGCGCCCGTCGAGGCGGCGATCCCATTGGACATAAGAGCCAAGGCCCACCGGCAGCCCCAGAGCAATGACGACGATGATGCCGCCCAATGAATCCCCCGCAGAGCGCGCGGCCTCGATGCGCTGGCGCATCCGCGCGGCAGCAGCCTCATCGGGGCAGGAGACGTCGGAGGAGAGGGCCAGGGCCAAGCGCTCCTCCAGCGGCATGGCCTCCACCGAGGCAGCCTCTCCCCCGATCGCCTCCACATAACTGCCCACGACGATGCCCGCCTGGCGCAAGAGTTGTTTCGCCACGGCGCCCGCGGCCACCCGCGCGGCCGTTTCGCGGGCGCTGGCGCGCTCTGCCACCAGGCGAAGGTCATCCAAACGGTATTTTCCGGCCCCGGCGAGATCCGCGTGGCCGGGGCGAGGGCGCACCCATTTGGGGATAGGGCGGTCTCGCCAGTTTTCGTAATCGCGGTTGACGATGAACATCCCCAGCGGCGCCCCGATCGTCTTCCCCTGGGCGACCCCGCCCAGAATCTGCACTTCGTCGCGTTCGATCTGCTGGCGGCCGCCACGCCCATACCCGCCCTGCCGACGGGCGAGGTCGCGGTTGATCTCCTCGATGGAGAGTTCTAAGCCGGCCGGGAATCCATCCAAGATCACGGTGAGGCCTGGGCCGTGGCTCTCGCCGGCGGTGAGAAAGCGGAGCATTTCACATCCCTCCTAGGGCCTGTTCGCAGGCGGCACGCATGACTTCCACCGGCGGCTGGATGCCCGTCCATAGGGCGAAGGATTCCGCCCCTTGGTGTACAAGCATCCCCAAGCCACTCGCGGCCTGAGCGCCGACGCTGCGCGCCTGGTGCATAAAATGCGTCTCGCGCGGCGTATACACGAGATCGTAGCAAAAGGCGCTTTTGGGGAAGGGGAGGCGCGCCGGCCAGGGGCTGGTTTCTACCTGGGGCCACATGCCCAAAGTCGTCGCATTGACGATGAGGTCTACCGGCAGATGTCGCTCGATCTCCTCCGGCGTGAGCGGCCCTGTGGAGAGAGCGGCCTTCGGGAGGCGCTCGCGCAAGGCGGATGCTAAGGCCTCGGCCCGTTCTACCGTGCGGTTGAGGAGGATGACGCGCGCCCCGACGGTTGCCAGGGCATACGTTACGCTCCGCGCGGCACCCCCAGCGCCAAGCACCAGGGCCGTGCAGCCGGAGGGGTCAAACCCCGCCTCGTGGAGGGCGCGCAGGAACCCGGCCGCATCCGTATTATGGCCGAGGATGCCCTCCGCGCGAAAGAGGAGCGTATTCACCGCGCCGATGGCCTCTGCCTCGGGCGTTAGGGCGTTTACCAAAGGGAGGAGCGCCTCTTTGTGGGGGACGGTGGCATTCACCCCCCGCACGCCTAGGGCTTGTAGGCCGCGTACGGCCTCCGGCAGGCGCTCCGGGGGCACGGCGAAAGGCACGTAGCACCAATCCAGGCCAAGCGCGGCAAAGGCGGCATTGTGCATGGCGGGCGAAAGGCTGTGGGCGATGGGCCACCCGATGACGCCCGCTACTTGGGTGTGGCCCATAATGCGCGGTATCGAGCGGTTCACAGGGCGGCTCCTTCTGTAAGGGTGAGGAGGCACTCTTGGAAGCCGGGGAAAGAATCGGCGATGCACTCGGTGCCTTGGATGGTCGTCTGGCCTGAGGCGATCAGGCCGGCAATGGCCAAGGTCATGGCCAAGCGGTGATCGCCATAGCATTCCACCGGCGCGCCCACGAGGGGCGTCGGCCCTTCGATATCAAAACCATCGTCGTACGCCTCGATATGTGCTCCCAGGGCACGCAGGGCCGAGACAATGGTGGCAATGCGGTCGCTCTCTTTGACGCGGAGTTCCGCCGCATCGCGCACGCGCGTTACGCCTTCGGCCTGGGTAGCGGCCAAGGCCAAGATGGGGAATTCGTCAATCATACGGGGTACCAAATCCCCACCGATATCCGTGGCTCGCAAGGGTTGGCCCTCGATGAGGAGGTCCGCTACGGGTTCGCCGCCCGTATCGCGCGCATTGAGCACCTGTACCGAACCGCCCATCGCAGCGAGGGCATCGAGCAGGCCGGTGCGCGTCGGGTTGATGTTCACATTTTTCACAAGGACGCGGCTATCGGGCACGAGCATCGCCCCCACGATAAAGTAGGCCGCAGAAGAAAAGTCGCCGGGCACGATGGTATCTATGGCATTCAGGCGCTCCACGGGGCCTTGGATGGTATGCCGTAACCCCTCGGTGCGAACGGCGACGCCCCGTGCCCTCAGCATGCGCTCGGTGTGATCGCGGGAAGGCCCCGGCTCGATGACGGTTGTCTCTCCCTCGGCATAGAGGCCCGCGAGGAGCAAGCACGATTTCACCTGGGCGCTCGCTACATTCAAGTGGTGCTCCACGCCGTGAAGGGCGCTCCCGAGGATGCTCAGGGGCGGTAGCCGGCCCCCTTCACGCCCCCAGATATGCGCCCCCATGGCGCGCAAAGGCTCGGCGATGCGATCCATCGGCCGGCGCAAGAGTTGGGCATCTCCCGTGAGGACGCTGTAAAAGCCTTGGCCGGCCAAAAGGCCCGCGAGGAGGCGCATCGTCGTGCCGGATCGCACGCAATTGAGGACGTTCGTCGGCTCGCGCCAACTGCGCAATCCCCGCCCTTGGATGACCAATTCCCCGGGCCCAGGCCTTTCGATGAGCACCCCCAAGGCTTGCAGACAACTGAAGGTGGCCTGGCAGTCTCCCCCGCTTTGAAAGCCCTCTACGTGCGAGGCCCCTTCTGCGATGGCCCCCAAGAGGAGCGCGCGGTGGGTGATGGATTTATCGCCGGGGAGGGTTACTTCTCCCCGCAGGCGGGGCACCGAATTGATTCTGAGTTTCATGGGAATACCTCCATTCTTCGCCGCCTTGCGGCCTCCAGTTTGGCCTGCAAGGCGCTGAAATCTTGTTGGGCCAAAAGCGCGGCAAGCGCCGCGAGTTCGCCTTGGGCAACCTCCAGGGCGGCAAGGATCGGTTCGCGGTTCGTGATGAGGATATCCAGCATCATCTCCACGCTCCCCGCCGCCAGCCGGCTCGTGTCGCGAAATCCGCTTGCGGCGAGCGCCCAAAGGAGCGCATCGCCCTCGGAAAGGCGCTCCGCCGACTGGACGAGCGCCACCGAAAGGAGATAAGGCAAATGGCTGATGGCTGCGACCAAGGCATCGTGCCGAATGGGGTCGAGCAGGAGGGGCCGCGCCCCCACGGCGCGCACCATCTCCTCGGCGAGGGCGAGGGCCTCGGGCGCCGTGCGTGCCAAAGGGGAGAGGACGAAGACGCGATCTTGGTAGAGGTCTGGCTCGGCCATCGCCAAGCCGGAGGTCTCTTTGCCGCACATCGGGTGCCCGCCGACGGGCTGGACGTGCGGCGGCAGAGATTCCATCGCTTGGCAAATGGCGCGTTTGGTGCTGCCCACGTCGAGGAGGACGCACCCCGGCTTGAGGAGCGGCCCGATCTCGGCGAGGCGGGCCAAGATATCTCGCACGGGCGTGGCGAGCACCACGAGGTCTGCCTCGCGCACCCCTTGGGCGAGGTTTGTCTCCCCTTGGTGGATGATGCGCAGAGCAAGCGCCGTGCTGAGGGTGCTCGGGCGGCGGGCGATGCCCACGATGCGCCGGCAGGCGCGCCGCGCGCTGAGGGCGGCCGCAAGCGACCCACCCATCAGCCCCAGCCCGACGATTGCCACGTGGGCATCCGCTAGACGCACGGTCATGAGTTTCAGCCCTCCACCGTCCGCCCCACGGCCTCGGCCACCTGGCGCGCCCGTGCGACCATTTCGGCAAAGCGCTCCGGCCGTAGAGATTGAGCGCCATCTGAGAGGGCCTTGTCGGGGTGGGGGTGCACTTCTACCTCCAAGCCGTCGGCCCCGGCGGCGATGGCCGCGAGCGAAAGGGAAGTTACCCATTCCCAGCGGCCGGCGGCGTGGCTCGGATCCACCACCACGGGGAGATGCGTGGCCTCTTTCAAGACGGGCACGGCGCTGATGTCGAGCGTGTTGCGGGTATACGGCTCAAAGGTGCGGATGCCCCGTTCGCAAAGGATGACGCGATAGTTTCCGTGCGAAAGGATGTACTCGGCAGACATGAGGAGTTCTTCCATGGTGGACATCATCCCACGCTTGAGGAGCACGGGCCTCCCTAAGGCGCCGAGGGCGTGGAGGAGGTTGTAGTTCTGCATGTTGCGGGTGCCTACTTGGAGGATATCGGCCACTTCGGCCACCATCGGCACTTGCTCGGGGGCCATCACCTCGGTGATAATGGGCAACCCCGTGGCCGCCTTGGCCTCGGCGAGGAGTTCCAACCCTTTATACCCTAGCCCCTGAAAACTGTAGGGCGAGGTGCGCGGTTTGAAGGCTCCACCGCGCAGGATGTGCGCCCCCGCCTCTTTGACGGCCTGGGCCGTTTCGAGGATCTGCTCGCGGCTTTCGACGGCGCAAGGCCCGGCGATGATGACCACATTGCGATCGCCGATGCGCACGCCGTTGATGGGCACGATGGTGTTTTCGGGGTGAAAGTCTCGGCTGGCCAGTTTGTACGGCTTGAGGATGCGGACGACCTTTTCGACGCCATCCATCAGGCGAAAGACGGAATCATCCACGGGGCGCTCGTCGCCGATGACCCCGATGATCGTCCGCTCCTGCCCTTCCGAGAGGTGCGGGCGGAACCCCAACTCGTGCACGCGGCGGACGACGGCTTGAATCTGTTCTTTCGTGGCGCCATTTTGCATCACGACGATCATGGCTTTTTCTCCTTTCCTTGCGGGGGAGGATCTTGCCCGAGGAGGTCAGGGCGTAGGGAGCGGGTTTCCCCTTGGTAGATGTGGAGGATCTCATCCTGGGGTTTTTCGGTGTTCCATAGGAGGAGGATGCGGATGCACCGCGGCAGACTGCCCGGCACGGCGATTTCGACGGCGTCCATCAAGGGCACGTGCCGCCACCCCAATTCGCGGGCAGCGCGCGCCGGGAAGGCGGCGTTCAGATCGGGCGTGGCGGTAAAGAGAGCCGCGGCCACATCGGCGGCGGCGATGCCGTTCGAACGGATCATCTCCTCGAGGAGATCTCGCGTGGCGGCCAGGATAAGGTTGGCCTCGTTGGCTGAGACGGTGGTAGCCCCTCGCACGCCTCGTATGGGCATAGATGCTCCTTTCTGTGGCGGAATATATAAAAGAGAGCGTGGGGCTTGGCGCTCCACGCTCTCGATATATATGCTAATTCTGCGATGTATTTTACCGATACCGGCCCCCGTGGAGCGCAGCGACCCCCGCGAAATAGCGGGGATAATAAAAGTAGAACGCAAACACGCTGCCCTCAAAGGAGGCACGGGCCGCAGCAGGCAGGCGCAATGCGCTGAACGAGGTATCGCCCCGAAGCGTTATGGCATTGTGCATCCTCAAGAGATCAGCCATCGCCCTTACCCTGCGGAAGTTACTTTTAGCATATACGATTTGGCAAAAAAGTCAATTTTCGGCACATGCAACAAAGGTGCGCTATTCAAGGGTGGCCGAGGGGCCGGGCGTTTTGAGCAATTCCATCAACGAAACGCCAAGTTCCCGTTCCACCCGCTGTAAGATACGGCATCGCGCGATGGCCCACCGCCAGCCTTGGGAATCGGCTTCTTCCAGGCTGCCGATAAGGGCCTCCCAATCGCCTTCGTAGAGGTCGTCTCTCAAGCGTAGGAGGGCGACATCGGGCAGGGTGTCATCGGGGGTGCAAGGGCGAAGCAACCAGGATGGCGCGCTGGCCAAGGTGTACCATAGGGCGCAGTTCTCCTCTGCGCCGCGCACTTGACCCGCTTCAATGGCCTCCGCAAGGTGCAAAAGGGCTTGCGCTGCCTGGCGTAAAAGGGAGCAGGCTCGAGGGGAGCCGGAGGTCACCAAGAGCCACTGCAAGGGCACCTCGGAACATTCTGCTTGGGCACGCAGAGGGGCCAGGTCTGGGTCGGTTCGGCAAGCCTCATCATAAAAGAGAAGGCCGCTGAGCAGGGCTTCTACAAGGCTTGACATAGTCATTACGGTTCCTTTCGTTTCCACCGCTCGTAGCGTTGCCTACGGGTTAGGCCTATCGCCCGAGGGGGAGGATGGGGGGAGAACTTCCTTTCAATCATGCTCTCTTGAATTCTATCATCAAGGGGCGACGAAACCTGTCGCCGCCTCATGAGAAAGAGGCTTTTTTTATGTCGGTAAGCCATTTTTCAGGAGCCATTCCAATAAACGATCCACCCAAGAACGCAGATCGGGCCACCCTTCGGCTAAACCGACGCCGTGCGGCCCACTTGGGTAAATGTAGAGCGAGACGGGCACGCCCTGGGCACGGCAGGCCTGGGCAAACCGTATGCTGTTCGAGACGGGCACTACCTCATCATCCGCCGTGTGAAAGAGAAAGACAGGCGGGTTGGCCGGCGAAACATGGAGTTCGTTGCTCAATTGGCGGCGTAGCGCTTCCGGCGGCCTAGGGCCAAGGAGCGCTACCGCCGAGCCAAGGTGGTATTCGCGCACCAACGAGATGACGGGGTAGGCCAAGGCGAGCCGGTCGGGCCGTGCACGGTAGCGAGCGGCGAGATCATCGAGCGGGTCGCGGTGTAAATCGGGCTGGGTGGCGATGGTGCTCGCCAAATGCCCGCCGGCGCTAAAGCCCATCAGGGTGATGCCCCCTTCTCGCAACCCCCAATGCTCGGCCTGCGCCCGCACCAAACGCACGGCGCGGGCGGCATCGGCCATGGGTGCGGGGTAACGATGGGGTGAAACGCGGTAGAAGCACACCGCCGCAAGAAGGCCATGGTATGCGAAAAGGCGCGCAAATGGCTCGCCCTCGTGAGGGGCAAGCATCTCGTACCCCCCGCCGGGGAGGATGATGACGGCCCGCCCGCGAAATTCCCCCGAGGGGTAATAGACCTCCAGCCGAGGCCGTGTGGTCGGCTCGGTCCCGTTATGGGGGGACCCATCTGGCCAAAGGAAGAACGTCTCGTCGGCAGTCATAGCAGGCTCTGGATCGCTCCACCATCTACCGGAATCGTCGTGCCGGTGATGTATGAGGCCTTCTCAGAGGCCAAAAAGGCGATGAGCGCGGCGAGTTCTTCCGGGCGCCCCATGCGCCCGGCAGGGATGGTCGCCTGCGATTCGGCCAGGATCTCTTCGACGGAGCGCCCCTCGCGGGCGGCGCGGTCGGCGGCCAGGCTGCGCACGCGATCGGTAAGCATGTAGCCGGGGCAAACGTTATTCACCGTGATGCCCTCAGCGGCTACTTGGCCGGCTAAAGTCTTGGCCATGGCCACGACCCCAACGCGCACCGCATTGGAAAGGATCAGGTTGGGGATGGGCTGTTTGACGGCCAGGGAGGTGATGTTGATGATGCGCCCCCAGCGGCGTGCGCGCATCTCTGGAAGGACGAGCCGCGTGAGCCGTACGGCGCTCATGAGGTTTAGTTGGAAAGCGGCAAGCCAATCTTCGTCCGATACGTCGGTGAATGTGCCAGGGGGCGGCCCGCCGGCGTTGTTCACCAAGATCTCCACAGGACCGAGTTCGGCCCTTACGCGCGATATGAGGGCCTCGCAATCGGCGGCGCGGCTCACATCGGCGCTCACGGCGAGGACGGTGGCCCCTGTGGCCTGGCGGATCTCCTCTGCAGCGCGCTCGAGATCGGCTGCTCCGCGCGCGGCAATGGCGACGGCGCATCCCTCTTCGGCGAGAGCAAGAGCCGTCGCTCTGCCAAGACCTTTGCTTGCGGCGGCTACCAAGGCAACTTTGCCTCGAATCCCTAATTCCATCGCGCTCCTTCAGGCTCTTTGTAAGGGGATCGTTGTGCCGCAGTATTCGCAGCGGATGGATGCTACCCCCCGAACGGGGCCAGCGCGTTCCAACGTCGCCCCGCAAGAGGGGCACTTGGGCGGGATGATGAACACGGGCACTTCCGGCGCGCCGCCTACCCGATCTTGGGCGATCTCGCCCGTTTGGCAGCGCAGGATGAGGGCGCGCCAGGCTTCGGAATCGGCCTCGAGTTCCAGTTCGGCCGGCCCGAAATGCCCATCGGGCGCAGGGGCAATGGTGAGCAGTTCGCGTTTCATCACGAGCGCCCGTCGCGCTTCTGCCGCTTTGACCTCGCCGATCTGGGCCAGGGGCGCCTCCCAAACGACCTCTTGGATGGTTTCAGAGGCCGTGGTGATAAAGAGCACCTTTTTGCGGGCTACCTTTTCGCGCCGCTCGAAGATCAGGCGTTGATCGGTGAGGAACAGGATTCCCTCTTGGCGCTCATCCCCTTTGAGAAGGCGCGCTTTCACGGCCTCCACGAGGCCCTCGCCCGGCTGAAGGGCAAAGCGCGCCTCGGCCAGCCAGCCCATCATGCGCGAGCAGTCGGCCACCTCGCGCGCCAGGGCCTCCAGGCTGGAGGTGACGGCCTTGAATCGGTTCCGCGCGGCCTCTTCGGCAGCGCGAACGCGAAGTTCGCAGGTTACGATCTCGCCCTCTACGCGCCGTAGGGTCGGCTCGGCGGCGCTCAAGGGGCTGTTGCGCAGGGGGGAGAGGTGGCGCACGGCCTCTTCGGCGCGCAGGATATCGAGCCGCAAGGCGGCACTTTGGCTCTCGATGACGCTCAAGGCCTCGCTGCGCAAGCGCGGCCACTCGTCGGCAAGGGCCTGAAGGCGCGCTTCCCAATTGGCGCGATAGAGGAATCCCCGTCCGCGTAACGCGGCGATTTCCTGGGGCAAGCGCAGTAGCGAGGCATCCGCATTGGCGAGTTCGTTACGCACATCGTTCAGCAAGGCGGCCCGCTCGAGGGAAGCGAGCCGCGTCTCCAAACGGAGGACTTCGGCTTCGGCTGTGGGTTGGGGTTGAGTCATTTTACATCCCTGGGCGGAAGATTCGTTTCACATCCCTTGACTATTATCGCAAACACTGCAGGGCGTGTCAAGCACGGCGAGGCGGAGCCGGGCCATGGCCCACGGCGCACCGAAAATCACCCAGGCCCCCAAGGCACTGTACCGGAGGAAGCGTGGTATAGCGAGCGAAGCGACCTCTCCCAAAAGGGCTTTGGGGCCTAGGTAAAGGAGGGCTACACCGCCCAGGCCGATGGCAAGCGAGGCGACCACAGGCCAACCCCAGCGGACGCGGCGGAAGCGCACCCAACGCCGCTCGAGAGGGAGCGCGCCGGCCATACCGGCCAGCGCCGCGGCGGCGATGAAAGCATCGCCGGTCGGTTCGGTGTACAGGGTGAGGAGCACGGCGGGCAGGAAGAAGCCGCCCCCGATCTGTGCCCCGAACGGGAGGCGCCCCCAGAGAGCGGCCAGTGTGCCCTGATAGCGCCAAAAGAGGGTGAGGCAAAGCGCCCCGAGCAGCCAACCGCCGAGGATATCTGTGGGAAAGTGCACCCCCAAATAAACGCGCGAGAGGGATACGAGCACGATGAGCGCCACAGCCAAGGCCGTGAAGGGGCGCTTCTTCCAACGGAGGGCTAAATACCCCCACAAGACGACGGCGTTCTGCGCGTGCCCACTGGGCAGGCCGCCCCCTGTGGCCGAGGAGAGCATCAACACGCGCGGATCGTATTCAAAGGGGCGCGGTTGGGCCAAAAGGGCTTTAGCCACGGCGTTGAGATAGGCCGAGGCTAAGAAAAGGAGGGTGAGGCGCAAGGCGGTAGAGCGATCCACCAACCAATACAGGAGCGGCAGGAGGAGGATATAAAAAGCAGCCCCGCCCGTCCAGGTGAGCACGCGGAAGGGGGTATCGAGGGTGGGGCTGAATCGCTGCCACCGGAGGATAACTTCGATGCCCCAATCGAGAAGAGGGGTCATTGGCCGCATTCCTTGGGATGCGAGAGGCGTTTTTCAAAGAGCAACAGGCCCCCA
>Ga0315298_1008123_pt1 | contig 13517 bp, 11 predicted proteins | sample WHS_1_MG_FD_203077 | JGI IMG/M metagenome (GOLD analysis project Ga0315298, IMG submission 203077) | Extremophilic microbial mat communities from Washburn Hot Springs, YNP, Wyoming, USA - WHS_1_MG | ecosystem: Environmental > Aquatic > Thermal springs > Hot (42-90C) | place: USA: Wyoming...
TTCAACTTGCGGATTTTTTAAAAGTTTGGTATAATGTTTTATACATTGGCAAATGAATAAGATTTTTGCGAATTTATTTTTAAGTTAAAAGTTGGCGGGTTTGTAGCCTACCTATGAGGAATTGAAGTGATTTGCTAACTCTTCAAGTTTTGAAAAGTTTATAGTTTGTAGCCTACCTATGAGGAATTGAAGTCAAATATTCTTTCAGAATAATCATGAATTTCAAATAGTTTGTAGCCTACCTATGAGGAATTGAAGACAGAATAGAAAAGAAAGATGACCGTCTGATAGTAAAGTTTGTAGCCTACCTATGAGGAATTGAAGCATTTTTCTATTTATGCACATTTGTTTCAAAGCGTCTTTGTTTGTAGCCTACCTATGAGGAATTGAAACGATAAAACGCTTGGTATAGTATTTCTGCATGAATGAGTTTGTAGCCTACCTATGAGGAATTGAAGTTTAATTTGTCTAAATTCGTATAAACAGTTTGTAAAGGTTTGTAGCCTACCTATGAGGAATTGAAACCTTCGTCAAAGTTTTCTAAAATTTTCGCTTTTGACAGTTTGTAGCCTACCTATGAGGAATTGAAACAATGATTAAAAATGATTTTCCACTAACTCCTTTAAGTTTGTAGCCTACCTATGAGGAATTGAAAATCTATAGCTCTCGGAAACTTTGTAGCTGGTTTACAAGGTTTGTAGCCTACCTATGAGGAATTGAAACTTAAAGACATTAGCTTCAGTAAAAGTAGATGTATATGTTTGTAGCCTACCTATGAGGAATTGAAGTTAATTCATATAATTCAACAATTTTAATCAACCATTCGTTTGTAGCCTACCTATGAGGAATTGAAGTTAATTCATATAATTCAACAATTTTAATCAACCATTCGTTTGTAGCCTACCTATGAGGAATTGAAACCTTTCAATCTTTCTTTCTTAATTTTAATTTCTACCAGTTTGTAGCCTACCTATGAGGAATTGAAACTTATTTACCAATCTCAAATAATCTCGACAAACAAGGAAAGTTATAATATTATATAAGTAAAAATTTAATAATATAAGCAAAAATCTAAGCAGGGAGGTTTCGCAATGAGTTTATCTTATAAACATCTTACATCACGCATCACGCATCGCATATCAAGCATCATCTTCCTACTCTTAATTGCTTTCTCAATCTCTCATGCTGAATTATACAAAGAAGGAGAGATTATTGTTAAGTTCAAAAACAATCCTTCTAATCAAACACTAAAACTTCAAACAATCAGCAAATCTCTTAACATTCATGTGATAAAGCTTCCTCCAAACATGAAAGTAGAAGATGCTTTAAAGAAGTATAGAAACGACCCGAATGTTGAATATGCAGAGCCAAACTATAAGATAGTCTTAGCAGACACAACGCCGAACGACCCATTCTTTTCTTACCAATGGGGAGTTGTTAAGGTATTGGCAACCAAGGCTTGGGATACGTGCAAGGGAAGTCATAATACTGTTGTAGCGGTATTAGATACAGGCATAGACTTAAATCATCCTGACTTGATAAGCAATATATGGAGAAATCAGGGAGAAACAGATTGCAACGACGGCATAGATAACGATAATAATGGCTATGTAGACGACTGTTATGGGTGGAATATTATATCTAACAACAACAACGTTCAAGATGACGTAGGACACGGCACGTTTATTGCGGGGATTATTGGAGCTGTAGCTAATAACAGCGAAGGAATAGCAGGTCTTAATTGGCATGTAAAATTAATGCCTGTAAAAATTATGAACGCAAGCAGGGGTGGTTATGTATCTGACGTAATTAACGCCATAGAATATGCAGTAAAGAATGGAGCTAAGATTATAAACGCAAGCTTTGGATATGCTAACTCCTGCCAAGCTGTTTCTCCAAGTCAGGCATTATACGATGCGATTAAATCTGCAGGAGAAAAGGGCGTTTTATTCGTAGCTGCATCAGGAAATTTCAGCTGCAATACTGATATTTACCCTAACTATCCGGCAAGCTACAACCTGCCAAACATAATATCTGTAGGTGCTTCAGACCAAAACGACAACCTTGCAGATTTTAGCAACTACGGACAAAATTCAGTCCATTTATTAGCACCGGGAGTAGATATAGCAAGCACTTATTTTGACGCAAAGAATAATAAAAGCATCTATGCACTTGCAGACGGAACATCTATGTCTACGGCGTTTGTAAGCGGAGCAGCAGCACTTTTAACGTCTTGTTTGAATAATGCTACTATCAATGAAATAAGAGAAAGGATAATTTCGTCTGTAGACGTGTTTGACGGCTTGTCAGCCAAAACACTATCCTCAGGCAGGCTAAATGTTTACAATGCATTGAATAATCCACTTAGACCAATCAGACCAACAAATTTAGTCGTAGTATTAAGCGACAATAACGCTACATTAACTTGGCAAGATAACTCTAACATAGAAACAGGATATATAGTTGAAAGGAAAGTTGATAATTCTAATTGGAGTGTTATAGCAAGATTACCGGCAAACACAACAAGCTATGCTGACAACAACCTAACATCAGGAACCTACTACTATAGAGTTAAAGCTGCTTATAACACTGAAAAATCGTATCAATCCAACGAAGCAAGCATAACTGTTTCAAACACTACGTCTTCTAATCCCGCACCTTCTAATGGTGGTGGTGGCGGTGGATGTTCTATGACAGCAGGGTCTCCTATCAACCTGTTATATTGGCTTATTATTCCTGCTTATGTATTGTTTAGAAAGATCCATAGAAGAGCGTTTGCTTAATACGTGAGACGTTGAACGTGAGATGTGAGACGTGAGACGTTTTATGTAGGGTCGCCTTTTAAATCTCATAGCACTTTGATAAAGCAAGAATCATTTTTCAAGCATTAGCCTAATATTTTTATGTTTGTAGCCTACCTATGAGGAATTGAAACTTGTACAGACAGGTCTCGTCTATAAAGTCTATGTATGTTTATAGCCTACCTATGAGGCATTGACTATCATCATCTGCTCCTTTGATTTCCAGAATAGACTCGGTTTGTAGCCTACCTATCATGAATTATCCCCCCATATTTAACGACAACCTAAAATACAAACTCAAAAAGCAAAATACACAACCACAAAAAGTCAGATTTATTACAAAAAAACTGTTTACAATATTAAGAAGACAACTTAAATTTATAAAAGGAGGTAAAAATCAAAATGGAGCTAATAATTGGTTTAATCGCATTGATAGTTTTAATTTTTATGATTAGAAAGGCTGGAGTTAGAGAGTCTAATAGAAATTTAGCTTCTAATTTGCAACCACCACAAAATATTCCACAATATACATCAAATACACAAAACATTCCACAGAATACACCACCACAAAACAACTCAAACGCATTAAACGACATAACAAAAGCCGGATTAATTGGAACTGCTACAGGCTTAGGACTAATCGGAGCAGGAATGCTTTTAAACAGAAATAACTATTACAATCCTTACGAAAAACCTGACACAGCACTTGCAGAACATCTACATGATTTAATATGGCACGATGACTGTAATAAATGCGATAATGATATAATCTACAACACCTTTTCAAGCTGTGACGATACAGGCTCTGATTACTCAAACTCTTCATGTAGTAGCTCATGGGATGATAACTATAACAATAACCACCATGAGGATGGCTATTCTTGGAATTCTTGGGACAGTGGAGATAGTGGCTATTCTTGGAATTCGTGGGATAGCAACGATGATGGTTATTCTTGGAATTCGTGGGACAGCGGAGATGATAGCTCCTGGTAAAAAGTTAAAGGGAGGTGGCTGAGATGGATTTATCACCTTTATTCACTGCAATCGGATTATTCATACTAATTTTAGTAGCTTTAATAGTTAAAGGTATCACATCATCTGATAGTACTGTATCATCCGATTCTGTTTATTCTTACGATGATTCAAGAAGATTTTACTATCTTACCGATTACTCATCAGACTGGTATTCGGGCGATAATTCAGACTCTTCAAAAAGCTCATCTTTAATTTCAGGCAGTGACGATTATTTAAATTCAAGCTCTTCAGACTATCTTACAGACCCTGCTTATGCTTGTCTACCCGGGAATATTTACCATGATACAATTTGCGAAAGTTCTTTTTTAAGCTCAAGTTTTGATGACTCTTCTAGTTCATCTTGGAGTTCTTTGGATAGCTTATGGGATAGCTCCTCTTGGGATTCGTGGGACTCATGGAGTAGCTCAAGCAGTAGTGATTGGTAAAATTATAATTTTTCTATCATCTTTTTTAATCTTTCGTAATCAGCCTTGCTTAATTTTTTATCTTTATATACATAACTTTCAAGCTCTCTTGCAAATGTTAAAAATTTTTGCTTAAGCTCTGGATTCTCTACTCTTGAGATAAACTCCTCTAATCCTTCATTTTCCTTTCTTTCATAGCCATACTTTTTTAGTCTTTTGTTTAACATATTTAGCAATCTTTTTTCATAAGGCTGTTTTAAGTATTTGATAAATAAAAAAGTTAAATAGCCTGCCAATAGCAAAAGAATTGTAAAAATCAGATAGTTTTTGTTAAATTTAAACTCTATCTTTTTAAAATCTTTGATGTTAGAAAAGCTTTTTTTGACTTTGTTGAAAAGTTCAACTTGCTTAGAAAAATCATAGTTTACGATAAAGGTTGTGTAGTAGTAATTTATAGTATCAAGCCAAAGTTTTAATTTGTTTAGCCTTTTTTCTTTTTCGATGATTGTATTTCTTGCCGCCGGTGTAGGGTCAAATCTTATCCAATGTTTGTTTATGTATGCTTCAACCCAAACGTGTGCATCTTTTTGTTTAACTATGTAGTAGTTGGCTGTTTGGTTGTAAGTAGCTGTCTTATAACCCCCTACAAGCCTTGAAGGTATGCCGTTTAACCTAAGCAGTAAAACCATTGATGATGCGAAATATTCACAGTTTCCTTGCTTTTTTACAAACAGAAAGTCATAAATAGGGTCTTGGCTAACAGATAGGTTTTGTAATGAGTATGTATAACTTTTTAAAAACTTCTCTATGTTTTTTGCCGTATCTTCTTCGTCATTTCCTTTTAAATCTTTGGCTAATTTGACTATAGATTCATTTAATTTTGGAAGCTGTAAGTATTCATCCTTAGATTTTAACTCTTCATAGTATCTATCGTTGATAAAAGAAATACCCGAGTATTTAATTTTGTTGAATACAGGCTTATCAACAACGTATGTTTTATCCATTCTTGGAGTAATAAAATAACCGCTCAGCTGTGATATTGCATACGAATATTCAACGGTAAACAAATAAACATCTGAATGTGGTTCTAAGTAAACTGTGTATTCATATTTTTTACCAAACAATCTTCTTGCCTTAACCGCTGAAAATAAATCCTTAGACATCCACTGTTTTCCATCAAAGTAATTCCAAGTTAAACCCCTTAAGTAAATTTCTCCGATATTCTCTCCCGAAACTCTCATCACGACAGAATCATCTTCTTGAATGTTTGAAACATCACCAAGTTTTACATCTTGAGAAAATCCGGTAGAAGCTTTTCCTTGACCTTGCAGAAAGTTTAAAAATGGATAATTGCTCCTTGGCAGTGTAAAAAATAGAAAAATCGTAAAAGGAATAGAAAGTAGTGGAATAATAGCTGTTTTAATCAAAATTCTTTTTATTACGTTAATATCTAACTCTATCTCTTTATTCTGCTGGTAGTAAGTTAAAAGTATTACTGATGCGTTTATAAAAAAGATTAATACAAAGAGATACAGTAAAAATATCATGCTGGTTGAAAGAATAGTGTATCCTGCAAAGAGTAGAATGATTAACAAATATATCTGCATGTAATCTCTGAATGCTTTTTCTTCAAGAAGTTTTAAACCAAGTAAGACTAAAAGAGTTTCCGCTGAAGGCTGAACGATATTGTCAGGATTTACTCTTAAGACCAATAATATTACAAATAAAACACCGATAATGTTTATAAACGTTCTATTTATGTTTAAAGGCTTTTTAAAATCTTTGTAGGCTGAAAGTGTGTATAAAGCTATAAAAATAAAGCTGTATGCCGGACTAACTTCTTTAAAAATCAATAGAAAAATAAACAAACTTCCTACGTAAGCATTTATCTTAACTATGTTTTCAACTGATAGCTTCATCTTTCGTTCCGTATAATGCAAGCTTTGTAAGAAGTTTATGTCTATCTGATTTATCTTGTAGATTATAGGTTGTATTTTCTACTTTTACGAATGTGTTTTCAAACTTTTTATGATTTACTGCTAAGTAAGTGATGCAGGATATTTTTGATTCTAAATCCATTTTTATCTTCTCAAATTCTATTATGGTTGGCGCTGATTGAATGGCTGACAGGACTTTTTCTTTTAGAATTTCCGATTTCGTCGAAGCCTTCCAATCTATATACTTAACCGGCGTTCCAAAATTGTAATCTCTAAGTCCTAAAAAGTCTCCTTCATATCCTTGCTTTTCTATAACCTGACCTTCTGATTTTTGCTTAGCTTTAATTTTATAGTCTGATATTTGAAATAGATTACATTCTTTTGGCTCGGGAAAAACTACTTTTCTAGCATCTACTTTTAAAGTAAAACATCTTTCAAAAAAGTTAAAAGGAAATACTGAACAGACCTTGGCTTCTTTTATGATAAAACTGCCTCTCTTGTCAACTGATATTTTCAGCTTTCCTTCTCCGTCTTTTTCTGCATATGGAATTAGCACGCTTTTATCGTTTATCAATACTTTAGTCAAAAACATTGGCATAAAGGCTTTTTTGTTTATTGCTTTAACGGTTAGATAAAACTCTTTTTTTGCAAAAACTTCCTCCGGAAATTCTACCCATATGTCTATTTTAGATATATTTCTCTTTCCAAAGTATCCTGAAATTCCCATAAAGCTAAGTAAGGCTGAAACTATCAAAAATAGTAAGTTGTTTCCTGTGTTTACAGCAGCAATGCCAAGAAGTATGGTAATAAGGATATAAAGCCAACCTGCTTTTGTTATCTTTATCATATAGGTGTTGGAATGCTTTCAACGATTGTTTTTATAATCTCTTCTTTTTGAGATTCGTACTCTGGTTTGAAGATTACTCTGTGTGGAATTACATATTTATAAAGTTTTTTAATATCTTCCGGAATGACAAAATCTCTACCTTCCATGTATGCGTTTGTTTTGGCAGTGCTTACGATTGCAAGGGTTCCCCTTGTTGACAAACCGGATTCAAGATATTTGCTCTCCCTGGTAGCCCATACAATATCAAGAATGTAATCAGCTATTTTGTCTGACACATAAACGTTTTTAATCTCTTCTTGGATTTTTATAATCTCTTCTTTTGATATGAAAGGTTGTATTTTATAAAGCTCTTCTCTTTTACTACCACCTTTGATAATCTCTTTTTCCGCCTCTCTGGATGGGTATCCGATGGAGATTTTCATTAAAAATCTGTCTAACTGAGATTCTGGAAGTGGAAATGTTCCATACTGTTCAACCGGGTTTTGTGTTGCGATTACAAAAAATGGCTCTGGTAATTTATAAGTTTTTCCATCTACTGTAACCTGTTTTTCCCCCATTGCCTCAAGAAGTGCTGACTGGGTTTTTGGCGTTGCCCTGTTTATCTCATCAACAAGAATTATGTTGTTGAAAATAGGACCGGGCTTAAACTCAAACTCGTTTGTGTTTTTGTTATATATAGAAACTCCGATTATATCAGATGGTAATAAGTCGGAAGTAGCTTGCACTCTTCCATAATCCAGCCCTAAGGTTTTAGCTATTCCTATGGCAAGGGTCGTTTTGCCAAGGCCGGGCAGGTCTTCTATCAAAAGATGCCCTTTTGAGAATAAACATATTAATGTAAGCTCAATAGCTTTTTCTTTCCCATGGAGATAGCTTGATAAAAAGTCTATTATGTTTTTAAATTCAGCTCTCATAAATCACCTTTAAAATACAATTATTATATTATAACAATAAGCTTTATATACGTCAGATGAGAGATTAAATAAAAGTAGGAGATTCTTCTTACGGCTGCAGAATAACACCATTGGGTTGTTCCGTGTCATCCTGAGGCCGAAGGCTGAAGGATCTCATCTTTTGATTTTTTGATTAAAAAGAAAAAAATGAGATTCTTCGCTTCGCTCAGAATGACATCTTTGAGGTTAAGATTCTTCGCCGGTTGCAGAATGACGACGTGGATTTTTACAAGCAGTCTCAGATATCACCTTTAAAATTCAATGTTATCAATAAGCCTTGTATTTCCTATATATACCGCCACTGCTAACACGTCTGATTTTTTTACTTTATCTACCGGCTTTAATGTATTGCTATCAACGATTTCTACATACTGAATTTCTTTTAGGTGTTTTGCTTGGGATATTATCTGTCTTACTTTTTCTTTTAAAAGATTTGGGTCTGTTATTCCATCTTCAAACATTCTTTTTGCTTCAAACAATGCTTTGCTAATATAAAGTGCCGATTCTCTCTCTTCATCAGATAGATATTTATTTCGTGAAGACAAAGCTAAACCATCCGGCTCTCTTACAACCGGACAGCCAACTACATTGACCGGAAAGTTTAAATCTTTGACCATCTTTTGAATAACTTTAAGTTGCTGAAAATCCTTTTTTCCAAAGTATGCGTTATCCGGACAGACTATGTTAAAAAGCTTTGCTACAACTGTTGCCACACCTTTAAAATGACCCGGTCTAAAATCTCCACACAAACCTTTTGAAAGCTCTGCAACTTCGACATAGGTTTGAAACCCGTCAGGATACATATCTTCATAGCTTGGATAGAATATATAATCCACATTTTCTCTTTCACAGAGACTTTTATCTCTTTCAAAGTCTCTTGGATATCTTCCAAAATCCTCATTGGCTCCGAACTGTATTGGATTTACAAATATACTAACGACTGTAATATCGTTTTCTCTTTTGCTGCATCTGATTAAAGACAGATGACCTTCATGAAGATAGCCCATAGTTGGGACAAAGCCTATTTTTTTACCTTGCTTTTTTAACGATAGCATCAAAGTTTGCATTTGGCCTGGATTTGTAATTACTTCCATCACATACTACCGGATGTTAAGTATTTGATAAACTTTTCGTTTTGACTTTTGTTTAAAATAGATTGAATTGCTTTAAGTAAATTTATATCTAAAACTGTAAGCTCTGTTTTTAACTTTGCTATTTCGATAACAAGATTTTTTATTTTCTGTGGGTCGTTAGATTTATAAACCGTATCTATAAGTTCTGACTCCTTGTCTTTTAAAATTCTTGCTTTTCCAAGCATTATTGGAAAGTACTTATCATACTCAGCTTTTATAAGCTCAATTTGTTTCGGAGACAATTCCAAATCCATTTTTTGAAGTAAAGATGGGTCATATGGTGTGAATCTTGCTACAAGATAGTATTTATCCATCCAAGCATAATCATTTGGAGAAGAGCTGAAAGATGGACTTATAAATGTTAATAAAAATCCAAATCCAAAAATAAATTTTTTCATTGTTTTACCTCGTATAAATTACAATTTTTTTAGCTCTTGGGTACAGATTATCTAATAGATACCAACCTGCAAGAAATCCGCCAATATGGGCATACCAAGCTACACCGCCAAGAGATGTTGGAATAAACATGGCTGATAAAACTTGAATAACAAACCAATAGCCTATAAAAAACCAAGCAGGAAGAGCAAAGATAAGGAATATGAACGGTGGAATAACTGCATAAACTCTTGCAAAAGGATAAAGCTTTCCGTAAGCCGCTATTATACCGCTAATTGCTCCGGATGCTCCAACCATAGGTATATTTATGTCTCCCATTAAAATAGCAACTGCAGATTGAAGTATTGCAGCAGCAAATCCGGACAAAAAGTATAAAATTAAAAATCTAAATTTTCCAAGTGCATCTTCAACATTATTGCCAAAAATCCATAAAAACAGCATGTTTCCAAAAATATGTGCAATATTTCCATGAATAAACATATGTGTTATAAAATTTAAAAGATCAAAATGAATAAGGTCAAGAGGAAGAAGTCCATAAGTCCTAACGAATATTTCAAGCTCTTCGTCGGATAAACTCATTTCATGCAAAAAAACTCCTACATTAACACCTATCAAAAGTAAAGTTATTAATGGGAATGACCTTGTAGGAATATCATCTTTAATTGGTATCATTATTTAAAACCTCTTTTTTCTTAGGCATCTCCATTGTAGAAACTAAACCAAGCCAAATAACGGTCAGTATGATTAAGAATATAAAATTAAAGTTTGCTGATTCATCTAATTTTAATAGATATCCACCAACGCCGCCCCCAACAAAAGCACCAACAAACTGAGCAGTGTTAAACACTCCAGAAGCTGTTCCCTTAACATGAGGTTTTGCATACTTACTCATCAGCGATGGCATAATCGGCTCTAACATCATAAACCCGGTAAAGTAGACAACTATCGCTAAAACTGTAAGGTAGAAGTTATTTTTAAACATTAAAAACATTATAAATGAAGCTATCAACACTAAAATTGCAAGCATTTTAACTTCTTTTATTTTATTTTTCTTTTCGGCAATTATTGTTGATGGAACCATGATAGTTAATCCTACAAAAAACATGAGTAAGTAAATTTTCCACAAATCTTTTACATCGATCGTATGCTGATGGGCAAAGATAATAGGAACTGCTGTAAACACAGCTGTTAATGTCATATGCAACACAAACATTCCAAAGTCCATTTTTAGAAGATTTTTATCTTTTAAAACAATACCCAAATATGATGATGTAAACTCTGCATCATCGTGGTGTTTAACTACAGGAGGCTCTTTTATTCCAAAGATTATGTAAGGCAGAGAAATTAGACCAAGTATTCCTGTAAATGTAAACACGCCGGCTAAACCAAAATGAGAAGCAATCAGTGGTCCTAATACCATGCCAAAAGCAAACGCCATACCAATAGATGCACCGATAGTAGCCATTGCTCTTGTTCTTATCTCTTCTCTTGTCATATCTGCAAGAAGTGCAATAACTACAGAAGAAACAGCACCTATACCTTGCAAAAATCTACCAATGATTAAAAGATGTATATTTTCTATACTTGCAGCGTAGGCTGATAAAAAGCTTCCAAGAATAAATATTATCGTGCTTGTTATTATTATTGGCTTTCTACCAATCTTATCACTCCAAAGCCCGTAAGGTATCTGAAAAATAGCCTGCGTAAGACCGTAAGCACCTATTGCAAGACCGGCAAGAAATGCATCTGAACCTGGCATATTCTTAGCATAAATACTTAACACCGGTAAAGCTAAAAATAACCCAAGCATTCTTAGTGCAAAAATAAAAGCTAGACCTAAGGTAATCTTCTTCTCTTCCGGTAAAAAATCTTTATCTATCAATAGTTTTCCTCCGTAAATTCAAATTTGTATCCTCTGTTCATAAGCTCCAGGGCAGCTTCTTTTGGATTTAGATTCTCATAAAGAACTCTATAAACTTGATAAGAAATTGGCAGCTCAATATTGTATTTATTTTTTATGTCATAAACTGCTTTCACAGTTGTATAACCTTCTACAACTTGCCCTACTTTTTTTAATGCTTCTTCTACAGAGTATCCTTGACCAATAAGCATTCCAAACGTCCTATTTCTTGATAATTCTCCCGTTGCAGTCAAGACCAAATCTCCAAGCCCAGATAGTCCGTAAACTGTCTGTGGATTTCCACCATATATTTTTACTATCTTACTGATTTCATACAAACCCCTTGTGATTAAACTCGCCCTTGCATTATTCCCAAAACCAAGTCCATCACTTATCCCGGTTGCTATTGCTATCACGTTTTTAATAGCTCCTCCAACTTCTGCACCTACCAAATCATCAGAAAGATACACTCTAAAAGTCTTTGTATTTAAATAACTTAAAAGTTTATTACCTATTTCTGTATTTCCGGCCAAGACAACAGCCGTTGGCAGTCCTTTCATTACTTCCTTTGCAAATGATGGACCGGACAAAGCAAATATATATTTTTTATCAATGCTTAGACTTTCTTCTATGATATCAGACACAAGCTTTAGACTTTCTATTTCTATTCCTTTTGATGCAGAAATTATCGGCTTGTTTTCTATCTTTACTCTTGACAGTGTCTGTCTAATATACTGTGTAGGAATTACTACGATGAGAATATCGCTATTGTTTATCAATTCTTGCAAATCAAAGATTGGTTTAATGTTTATATTTAGCTTAATATCCGGATGGTATTTTACGTTTATGTTTAAATCTTTAACATTATCTAAAACTTCTTTATCTATATCCCAAATAAAAACATTCTCAAAATTAACACTTAGAACCTGGGCTAATGCAGTTCCCCAACTGCCAGCGCCAATTACTCCTAAATTCAAATTTTCCTCCGTAAAGTAGTCTATATAGTATTATATCAATATAAGTGAGATTCTTCGCCGGCTGCAGAATTACAAATAGAACTACCCTTTCTCTGATGCTTATCATTCAACCTTTCACTGTTATTTTAGTCCGAAGGACTTTATTTTGTAAATTTTATAAAAACCGCTAATTTCTCACCTAAAGCAGTAATTCCAATTCATAGTATTATTATAGCTTACTACGTAAGGTAAGAAATTTAATAGAATTATGAGATTCTTCGCTTCGCTCAGAATGACAAACAAGGCAATTGTTAGCATGCTTTCACTCTCTCTGTCATACTGAGGCCGCAAGGCCGAAGGATCTCATTTTTAAATTTATAAAAACCTCTAATTTCTGACCCCAAGGTATAGTGTAGGCTATAAGTATAATTCAACATGATTACTTGAAAATCATGACTAAAATTTAATTTTCATCTTCCTACATTCCGGGCAATCTTGGAATTCTGCCAAGTTTGGAAAGCTTGTAATACATTCCCCAACCTTTTTTCATCCAATGTCCTATGATTGGAAGTGGTATTAGCAGGGCTTTTTTATCATCCCTGTATGCAAGACCCCCGCCATTACCCATATCCATAAGACAGAGAATATTGATATGTTCATGGTAAGTTTTAGGATTTCCTTTTTCTAAACCTTCTTTTAAAGCAATATTATAAGCTGTATTTCTTGCCATAACTTCAGCCAAATGTCCTTGTTTTGCTTTCCATTCAGGACCTTCTAATGCAGCACTATCTCCAATTGCATAAACATTCTCACAATCTTTGACTTGGTTAGTAGGCTCTATAACAATAAATCCGGCGTTTGTTTGTGGTAAATTTCCGGCTTTTACAGCAGGATGACCATCGCCGGCAGGTGTAAATAAAGTTAAATCTGATTCAATTTTAGTTCCGTCTTCAAGTAAAACACCATCAGGCTTAAACTCTACTATTTTCTTTCCGGTGATGGATTTAATATTGAGTTTTTTAAACATAGAATCCATCATTCTTAAAGCTGTTTCTCCGAGTCTTTCTCCAGGTTTTGGCATAGGAGCAAAAAATGTAAGTTCAAAGTTATCTCTAATTTTTAACTTTCTCAGATAGTAATCAACGTTAAATAAAA
>Ga0315298_1008124_pt1 | contig 13517 bp, 14 predicted proteins | sample WHS_1_MG_FD_203077 | JGI IMG/M metagenome (GOLD analysis project Ga0315298, IMG submission 203077) | Extremophilic microbial mat communities from Washburn Hot Springs, YNP, Wyoming, USA - WHS_1_MG | ecosystem: Environmental > Aquatic > Thermal springs > Hot (42-90C) | place: USA: Wyoming...
CGCCGGCGCTGTCCGGCGGCCCGCCGACGCGGTACACTGCTGACTCCCGGCGCAGCGACCCACGACCCCGGCGGAGCATGGCCCAGCAGCGCACCGAGACCCAGGCGCAGATCCCGCGGCTGCCGCCCCACGACCTCGAGGCGGAGCAGTCGGTCCTCGGCGCCATGCTCATCAACCCCAGCGCCATCCCGGCGGTCGCCGAGGTGCTGGAGCCGGACGACTTCTACCGCGACTCGCACCGGCTGGTCTACAAGGCAGCCCTCACCCTCTTCGAGCGCGACGAGGAGGTCGACGTCGTCACGCTGAGCGCCCAGCTCGAGCGCGAGGGCCTGCTCGAACGCGTCGGCGGGCGCGAGTTCGTGCACGCCCTCGCCGACCTCGTGCCGGCAGCCACCAACGCCGTCCACTACGCCGGCATCGTGCGCGAGCTGAGCGTGCTGCGGGCCCTCATCCGGGTGGGCAACGAGATCGCCGAGCTCGGCTACCAGCGGCCGGGCGACGTGCCTGAGCTCCTCGACCGCTGTGAGCAGAAGGTCTTCGCCATCCAGCAGGCGCGACGGACCGGCGAGTTCGAGCACATCAAGGACGTCCTGGTGCGCAACTTCGAGCGCCTCACGGCGCTGGAGGGCGACCGCGGCCTCACCGGCGTGGCCAGCGGCTTCGAGGCCGTCGACCGCCTCACCGGCGGCTTCCAGCCCGCCAACCTCATCGTCCTCGCCGCCCGCCCCGGGGTGGGCAAGACGAGCCTCGCCCTCAACATCGCCGCCCACGTCGCCCTGCACGAGAAGCTCGCCGTGGCCATCTTCAGCCTCGAGATGAGCGCCGAGGAGCTCTGCGAGCGGCTCATGTGCTCGCACGCCCGCGTGAGCTCGCACAAGGTGCGCACCGGCAGCCTCAGCGCCGACGACCACGCCAAGCTCCTGCAGGCCGCCGGCGTGCTCGAGAAGGCCGACATCTTCATCGACGACACCGCCGGCCTCAACATGTTCGAGCTGCGCACCAAGGCCCGCCGCCTGCAGGCCCGCCACCAGCTCGGGCTGGTCATCGTCGACTACCTGCAGCTCATGGCCGGCGACGGCCGCGCCGAGAACCGCCAGCAGGAGGTCTCGAACATCTCCCGCGCCCTCAAGGGCCTCGCCCGCGAGCTCTCGGTGCCGGTGCTCGCCGTGTCGCAGCTCAACCGCGCCCCCGAGACGCGCGCCGACCGCGAGCCGCAGCTCGCCGACCTGCGCGAGTCGGGCGCCATCGAGCAGGACGCCGACATGGTGATCTTCATCTACGAGGACCCCAGCGACCCCGCCTCCAAGGGCGTCGTCAAGCTCAAGATCGCCAAGCACCGCAACGGCCCCACCGGCCTCGTGCGTCTCGGCTTCGTGCGCGAGTACACGCAGTTCCGCAGCCTGCGCCAGGCCGACGACTACGGCGCCGCCGGCTGACCCCGCCGCCCGTGCCCCTCAGCGCCACCTTCCGCGAGAGCCCGCCCTACCTGAGCCGCTTCACGGCGCCGCGCTGCGACCCGGTGCGGCTGCTGCGCGCCCTCGGCCTCGAGGGGACAGCGCCGGTCGTGCTGCTCGACTCGGCCGGCGGCGACCCGCGCCACGCCCGCCACCACTACCTCGCCTGGGCGCCCGTCTTCCGCCTGCGCGCGCGCCGCGGGCGGGTGCGGGTCGCGACCGGCCCCCGCGCCGCCGGCACGCCGGCGCAGCGCCTGGCGGCGAGGGCGGCCGCGCTCGCCGCCCTGCCGCCCTTCGCGGCCCTCCGCGGCGCGGCCGCCCTCGCCGCCGGCCACGAGGACCTTCCCGACCTCCCCGAGGCGGCCGCCGTCTTCGGCCTCATCGCCTACGACGCCGTCCGCTACCTCGAGCGCCTGCCTGACACCACCCGCGACGACCTCGGGCTGCCCGACCTCGACGTCTTCCTGCCGGGGCTGCTGCTGCGCTACGACCGCGTCACCGGCACGGCCGTCCTCTACGACCGTCTCAGCCCCGACGCCCGCAGCGCGCGCCGCCAGGCGGCCGCCGTGCAGGTCGCCCTCGACGCCGCCGCCGAGCCGGCGGCGGTCGCCCTGCACGGCGGCCGCGACCTGCCCTACTTCCGCAGCACCTTCACGCGCGGCGGCTACGAGGCGGCCGTCGCCCGCGCCCGCGAGTACGTGCACGCCGGCGACATCTTCCAGGCCAACCTCTCGCAGCGCCTCGACCTCTGCTACGCCCTCCCCAGCCTCCACCTCTACGCCACCCTGCGGGCGGTCAACCCGTCGCCGTTCGCCGGCTACCTCCACTTCGGCGACTACGAGCTCATCAGCTCCTCGCCGGAGCGCCTCGTCTCCCTCACGCCCGACGGCTGGGCCGAGACGCGGCCCATCGCCGGCACCCGCCCCCGCGGCCGGCGGCCGCCCGACGACGAGACCCTCGCCCGCGACCTCAACCTCGACCCCAAGGAGCGGGCCGAGCACGTCATGCTCGTCGACCTCGAGCGCAACGACCTCGGCAAGGTCTGCGAGTACGGCAGCGTCCGCGTCAGCGAGCTGATGGTGAACGAGTACTACTCGCACGTGATCCACATCGTGAGCAACGTCCGCGGCCGCCTGCACCCGCGCCGCGACAGCGTCGACCTCGTGCAGGCGATGTTCCCCGGCGGCACCATCACCGGCTGCCCCAAGGTGCGCTGCATGGAGATCATCGACGAGCTCGAGCCGGTGCGCCGCGGCCCCTACACCGGCTCCTTCGGCTGGGTCGCGCCGCGCGCCCTCGACCTCAACATCGTCATCCGCACCCTGGTGCGCGTCGGCGACCGCCTCTTCCTCCAGGTCGGCGGCGGCGTGGTCGCCGACTCGGTGCCCGCCCGCGAGTATGAAGAGACCCTGCACAAGGCGGCCGGCATGCTGCGGGCGGTGAGCGCGAGCATCGCCGAGCGCGCCGGGTGACGGCAGCGCCCGCCGCGGCCCCGTGCGGTAGACTCGCGCCATGGCGCTCCTCATGCTGAACGGCGTCCTGCGCGACAGCGCCGAGGCCACCGTGCCGGCGACCGACCGCGGCCTCACCCACGGCCTCGGCCTGTACGAGACGCTCAAGCTCGTGGGCGGCGTGCCGGTGTTCTTCGACGAGCACGCCGCCCGGCTCGAGCAGGGCATGGCCACCCTCGGCCTCGAGCCCCCCTTCGACCGCCTCGAGCTCGCCACCCAGGTCTGCCGCCTGAGCGAAGCCGCCGCCGTCCCCGACGGCGCCTGCCGCATCCTCGTCACCCTCGGCCCGCCGGAGGGCCGTCCCACGGTGCTCATCCAGGTCGAGGTGCGGCCCTTCCCAAGCCGCCCGCTGCGCGTCGTCACCTACCGCGGCGTGCGCGTCAGCGCCCAGCTCAAGGCGATGACGGTCATGCAGTCGTACCTCGCCCAGCGCCGCGCCGCCGCCGCGGGAGCCGACGACGCCCTCCTCGTCGACGACCTCGGGCGCATCTTCGAGGGCGCCACCTCGAACGCGTTCGTGGTCCGCAGCGGCGGGCTCATCACGCCCCCGGCCGAGGGCGACATCCTGCCCGGCGTCATGCGCGCCACCGTCGAGCGCCTGGCGGTCGCCAACGGCATCCCCGTCATCGAGGCCTGGGTGCGGGTGGTCGAGCTGCGCCCCGACGACGGCCTCCTGCTCACGAGCAGCGTGCGCGGCATCGTCGCCGTGGAGCGCGTCGACGACCGCGCCCTCACGGTCCCCGACGGGGTGCTGGCCCGCGTGCGCGCCCTCGTCGCCGACGAGGAGGCGGCCAGCCGCGAGCGCTTCCGCGCCGCCTACCCGGCGGCGCTAGCGCCGTGAGGGCGGGCGGCCCGCCGCAGGCGCGGCCGCCCCGTCCCGCCTGACCGCTTCCACGAACCAGCCTGTGTGGCGGTGCACGTCGCCGTCGGCGTGCCGCTCCTCGTACGGGCGCTCGTCGACCTCGACGAGGGCGAAGCCGACGCCGGCGAGGTCGCGCTCGAGCTCGTCGGCGGTGCAGAAGTGGAGGTAGGTGCGGTCGACCCAGCTGCGCTCCTCGCCGCGCACCGGCCGGCCGCGGGCGTAGTGCTGCGGGTCGCGCGGCGACAGCGCGCTGAGGAAGAGGAGGCCGCCGGGCCGCACGGCGGCGGCGAGGGCGGCGGCGAAGCGCCGCCGCCCCAGCGGCCCCAGCAGGTGGTACACGGCGCCGCAGACGGCGACGTCGTGCGCCGCCGCCCCCGCCGCCACCCAGGCCTCGAGGTCGGCGACGACGTAGGTGACCGGCAGCCCCGGCGCCGTCAGCCGGCGCGCCAGCGCCACGGCCGACGGCGCCGGGTCCACGCCGGTCACCTGCGCCCCGAGCTCGCGGGCGAGGAAGCGGCTGTCGCGGCCGTAGCCGCAGCCGGCGTCGAGGATGCGCAGCCGGTCCCCGCTGCCGGGCCCGCGGCGCCACCCGGCGAGGCGCGCCACCACCAGCCGGGCGAGCTCGCTGGGCGCCTCGCCCCAGACGGCGCCCGCCTCGCGGTAGCGCCGCTCCCAGTAGGCCGCCGCGTCGACGATCAGGCCCACGGCCGCGACCCGGCCGCCGTCAGCCCTGCGTGAGCCGGCGCCACGCCTCGCGGTACTTCTCGGCCGTCTTCGCCACGACCTCCGGCGGCAGCTCGGGGCCGGGCGGGGTCTTGTCCCAGTCGAGCGTCTCGAGGTAGTCGCGCACGTACTGCTTGTCGAAGCTCGGCTGGCTGCGCCCCGGCTCGTAGCCGTCGGCCGGCCAGAAGCGCGACGAGTCCGGGGTGAGCACCTCGTCGATGAGCACGAGCTCGCCGTCGAGGAGACCGAACTCGAACTTGGTGTCGGCGATGATGATGCCGCGCTGCAGGGCGTGCTCGGCGCCGAAGCGGTAGAGCTCGAGGGCGAGGTCGCGCACCCGCTCGGCGAGCTCCCGTCCCAGCAGGTCGACGGTGCGCCGGAAGTCGATGTTCTCGTCGTGGGCGCCGACCGCCGCCTTGGTCGACGGCGTGTAGATGGGCTCCGGCAGGCGGCTGGCCTCGACGAGACCCTCCGGCAGGGGGATGCCGCACACCGCGCCGGTGCGCTCGTAGTCCTTGCGCCCCGAGCCGGTCAGGTAGCCGCGCACGATGGCCTCGACCGGCAGCGGCTCGCATTTCCGCACGACCACCGCCCGGCCGGCGAGGTGACGGTGGCGCTCGTCGCTGCTGAACGGGTCGTCGTCGACGAGGTGGTTGGGGACGATGTGGGCCGTCTTCGCGAACCAGAAGTTGGAGATCTGGGTCAGGATCACGCCCTTCTCGGGGATGGGCGTGGGCAGCACGACGTCGAAGGCGGAGAGGCGGTCGCTGGCGACGATGAGCAGCCGGCCCTCGCCGTAGTCGTAGATGTCGCGCACCTTGCCGCGGCTGACGAGCGGCCAGTCGGTCTCGTCGGACTGCCAGAGCACGGCCATCGCTGCACACTCCTTGCGGGGCTCGCGGGACGGGTCAGGGGGCGGCGCCCGCGGCGTCGCCGCGGGCGCCGCGGTCGATCTCCTCGAGCAGGGCGGCGGCCGCCGCCCGGGGGCCGGCGCTCGCCATGCCGGGCAGCCCGAGCTGGGTGCGGAGCTGCCCGACGACCACGCCGGCCCCGAAGGCGGCCGCGAACGTGCGCCGCGCCAGCACCTCGTGCTCCTCGCGCCGCTGCGCCGGGCCGAACGGGTTGGCGAAGTAGGAGCGGGTGAGGCCGGTGGCCGTGGTCGTGCCGCGGCTCATCGCCGCCCCCTCGCGGAACACGGCCAGGGCCGCCTCCGGGTCGGCGAAGCGCTCGAGCACCGGGTGGCTCGCGTCGACCGCCTCGTGGTTGTTGGCGTACAGCAGGTAGTCGACGCGGTAGCCGTGCAGCACCTCCTCGAGCGTCGTCACCGGCAGCACGACGCGCGCGTTCACCTTGCCCGGGCTCATGATGATGGCCCGGTCCAGGCGCCCGAAGGCGTACCCCTGCTGCAGGTCGTCGAGGCGCACGAAGGCGCCGATCTCGGTCCCGTAGGCGCGAAGGAGGCCGCCGTCGACCTCCAGCGAGCCCATGTCGTCGGCCACCACGCGCAGCTCGCGGACGCGCACGTCGCCGAGCACGCGCAGGGCCTCCAGGGTCTCCGACTTCCCGGCCGCAGTGTCGCCGATGAGCAGCAGCGTGGCCGCCCGCCCGTCGGCGAGCACCACGCGCACGCAGGCGCCGTGGAAGGGCATGAGGCCGCGCCGCATCACGGCCACGTTGTGCAGCGTGAGCACCATCTTCTTGAGGTAGCCGAAGTACCCGAAGCGGTCCTCCAGCGGCACGGCGGCGACCAGCAGGCGCGAGGCGGCGTCCTCGTGGAACACGGTCGGCAGCTCGCCGAAGCGGGCCAGCGCCGCGCCCGGCACGCCGTAGAGGTAGACGGCGTCGGGCCCGTTGGCGATGTCGTCGTCGGAGGCCAGCTCGAAGAGGTTGGCGAGGCTCAGGCCGAGGCCCATGAAGCGACGGTGGAAGTAGACGAAGACCGTCAGCCGGCCGACGAGGGCCGGATAGCAGAGCCACTCGGAGCGGTCCAGGGTGAGGCCGTCGAGCGGGTTCTCGGCCACCTCGGTGAACTGGCCGCTGCGCGTGTTCGTCGGCGGGTCGAGGAGCAGCGGCGGGTAGAGGAGGACGTCGCGCACGAAGGGGATGCCGGCGAGCAGGTCGCGGTAGCGCACCGGCACGGGCCAGCGCTGCGGGGCGACGTAGACCCCCGCCTCGGCGCCGGCCGCGACCTGGCGGTAGACGCGCGGCCGGCCGGCGGTGATGTTGGCGGCGACGTCGCGGTAGAGGGCGCGCACCAGGCGGGTGAGCGCCTCCGCCACCTCGATGAAGCCGCGCACGGAGCGCAGCTCGCCCGCCTCGGCGGCCGACTGCGCGCGCAGCACGAGGAAGCGGTCCCAGTGGCGCCAGAAGTCGTAGAGACCCTCGACGAACTCGTGCCAGCGCTCGCGGCGGGCGGCGAGGTCGGCGGGGGCCACGGCGGCGTGGGCGACCCGCTCCAGCGGGTTGTTGGCGAGCAGGCGCAGGAGCTCGACGAGCCGCTCGCGGGCGGCGCTGCGGGCGGCCTCGTCGACGGCCGGGCCCTCGACCAGGCCGAGGTCGGCGAGCAGGGTCGGAGCGTGCGCCTCGAGGTGCCCGAGGTAGAGGCGCACGACACGGGCGAAGGCCTCGCTGTCGACGAGCTCCTGCGTGCTGGCGCAGAGCGGCCCGGCGGCGTCGAGCACCGCCTGGCGGCCGTCGAGCTCGAGGTGCTGGACCGACACCGGCCGTCCTCCTCCGCCGCGCCCTCACCCGCGACCCGCCGGCGGCGGCGCGGCCGCGCCCGCCGGCGGTGGGAGCGGAGCGTACCACACGGCTTCGGCCCGGCCGCGCCGGGCCCGCGCCCGGCTCAGGCCCCCTCCTGCGGCGAGCCGCAGAAGGCGCAGCGCCGCGCCCCGGCCGGGATCTCGCTCAGGCACTCGGGGCACGCCTTCGTCGCCGGCGGCGCCGGCTCCTCGCGCTTCAGGCGCTCCTGCAGCCGCCCCAGCGGCACCACGACGAGGTAGTAGACGGCCACGCCGACGAGGACGAAGGTGATGACCGCGTTCAGGAAGCGCCCGTAGTACACCGGCGTGTCGCCGAGCGAGAAGGCGAGGCCGGAGAAGTCGGGCTGCCCGACCACGGCCGCGATCAGCTGCATGAGCACGTCGTTGACGAACGACGTCACGACGGCCCCGAAGACGGCGCCCATGACGACCGCGACGGCGAGGTCGACGACGTTGCCGCGCAGCAGGAACGCCTTCAGGCCACCCTGCTTCATGCCCTCTCTCCCCCTTCCGCGTCGAGGGATGCCGCGGCCGCCGGCGGGGGCTGGCTCGGCCTCACGGCCCCGCCCCCGCCCCGCCGGCGGCCGCCCGCCCCGTCAGCGCGCCCGCTGCCAGTTGCGGGCCGCGAACTCCCAGTTGACGAGCTTGTCGAAGAACGCCTGCACGAAGTCCGGCCGGCGGTTCTGGTAGTCGAGGTAGTAGGCGTGCTCCCACACGTCGACCACGAGCAGCGGCGTGACGCCCGGGGCCACCGGCTGCTCGGCGTTCGGCGTGCTCGTGATCTTGAGCTCGCCGTTGTCGGCCACCAGCCACACCCAGCCGCTGCCGAAGCGCGCCGCCGCGGCCGCCTTGAACTGGTCGACGAAGCTCTCGAGGCTGCCGAACGTCGCCGCCAGCTTCTCGCCCAGCTCGCCGCCCGGCGCCCCGCCGCCGCCCGGCTTCATGCTGTCCCAGAAGAAGGTGTGGTTCCACACCTGGGTGGCGTTGTTGAACACCGCCTGGTGCTCCGGCTTGTCGGTGACGCGGGCGATGACCTCCTCGAGCGGCAGGCTCTCGAGCTCCGTGCCGGCCACGAGCTTGTTCAGGGTGTCGACGTAGGTACGGTGGTGCTTCCCGTAGTGGAAGCTCACGGTCCGCGCCGAGTACGCCGGCTCGAGCGCGTCCTCGGGGTAGGGGAGCGGGGGAAGCTCGAACGCCATCGTGTCTCCTCCTCTGTCGCCGTCCCGGCCTCCGCCGGTGACCTGTGCCTGACTCTTGCCGCGGCGCGCCGCCGGGCCGGGCCCGGCCGGGCCTGCCCCCGGCCCGTCAGCCCTGACCCTCCTCGGGCACGTCCACCTCGATGACCCCGTCCTCGCGCACGCGGGCCGGGTAGGTGTGCAGGTCGTGGACGCGCGTCTTCCACTGCAGCCGCTTCTCGAGGGCGAAGAAGCGCCGCACCGGCTCGGGCAGCGCCGCCTCGTCGCCCATGTCGTGGTCGATCGGCCAGCTCAGGTTCCTGCCGGTGCGGATGTCGAACTGGGCGTCGTGGAGGGGGCAGGTGAGGATCCAGCCCTCGAGCGACCCCTGGTCGAGGGGGGCGTTCTGGTGGCCGCAGCGGCGGCTGACGGCGTACACGTCGCCGTCGTACTCGCAGAGGCAGATCTCGCGCTCGCCCACGCGGACGTACTTCATGCCGCCGCGGGCGAGGTCGTCGATTCGCGCCACGTCACGCCACATCGCCTGGCTCCTCACTGCTCGTCGGGGGGATCTGCGGCAGGGTGGACGGGTCGTCCACGTCCTCGTGCACGAAGAGGCCGCACCAGCAGCGCTTCATGCGGTCGAAGTGCTGGCGGTGGAAGGGGATGCAGGGGCAGACGACCCTCATGTCCTCGGCCCGCACACCGCTGCGGCCCTGGCAGGGGCAGAAGGGGGCGCCGTGCTCGCGCTCCAGCTTGACCTCCTGCTCGAGCAGGAAGTCGGCCAGCTCCTCGTCGGGCGTGAACTTGTAGCCCAGGGGCCGCACCACCCGCTCGAACAGGTAGCGCAGCGCCTCCTTGCGCGCCTCGTCGGCCATGTCGCTCACCACCCCGCGCCCGGCAGCAGCTCGAGGAAGCGCTCCGGGTTGTAGCCGACGACCACCTGGCCGTCGATGACCGTCACCGGGAAGCGCCGCCCGCCGCTCAGGCGGAAGGCCTCGTCGGCGACCCGCTGCTGCTCCTCGTCGGGGAGCAGGTCGACGTCGATGGCCCGGAACGGCACCCGCTGGCTCGTGAACCACTCCTTCGTCTTGCGGCACCACGGGCAGGTGCTCAGGGCGTAGATGAGGACCTCAGGCGCCACTGCCGGCCACCTCCACCTCGACGAGGACCTTGCCGTCCTCCACCTTGACCGGGTACGTCGTGAGGCCGAGCTCCGGGGCGTCGAGGAAGCGCCCCGTGCGCACGTCGAAGCGCCAGTCGTGGCAGGGGCAGGTGAGCACCGCCCCCTCCAGCTTGCCGCCCTCCAGCGGGCAGGCCATGTGGGCGCACTTGTTGGCCACCGCGTGGAGCTCGCCGTCGACCCGCACGAGGAGCACGCTCAGGCCCTTCGGGTAGACGGCGACGTACGTCCCCTCGCGGACCTTGCTCTCGTCGATGGTCGCCACCCAGGTCGTCGTGGCCACCCCTCCCCCTTCGTGTCCGAGATGCGTCAACGGCGCGACCCGCGGGGCGGCGCCTGTCTCCCCGGCGCCGGGCCGGGAGGGCGGCGACCGCCGCGCACGGGTCGCTGGCCGGGGTACCCGCGAGAGGCGGACGGCAAACCGCCGCCGCTCACCAGCGGTCGTGGTGCACCCGCGAGGGGTCGTAGCGGTCGGCGGGGGGCTTGCGCTGCGCCGGCCAGCCGACGGCGACGAGGGCGAAGGGCACGACGTGGTCGGGGATGCCGAGCAGCCGGCGCAGCCCCGCCACGCGCTCGGGCAGGGGGTGGACGCCCAGCCAGACGGCGCCGAGGCCGAGGACCTCGGCCTCGATGAGCAGGTTCTCGGTCGCCGCGGCGCAGTCCTGCTCCCAGAACTGCGGCCACTTCTCGAGCCGCGTGTCGCCGCAGACGAGGATGGCGAGCGGCGCCTGCCCGAGCATGCGCGCGTAGGGGTGGAAGGTCGTGACCGCGCGCAGCGTGTCGCGGTCGCGCACGACGACGAACTGCCAGGGGCGCTGGTCGCCCGCCGACGGGGCCGCCATGGCGGCCCGCAGCAGGCGGGCGACCAGCGCCTCGTCGACCGGCTCGTCGGTGTACTTGCGGATGCTGCGGCGGCGCAGCACGGGGTCGTCGGGCGGTTCCACGCGCTCCTCCTTCGCGGCCGGGACCGGGACGCGTGGCGCAGGGTAGCGGGCGGCGGCGGGGCCGGGCAAGCGGCGGAGGGACGCCCGCGCCGTTTGTCAGCGCCGCGGCCGCCGTCTATCATGCCGAGGAGGGACCAGCGTTCACCTTCCTCTCTTCCGACTCCCCCGCGGCACATGAGCACAGCGCCACCGCGTTCCCGTTACGACGTCGTCATCGTCGGCGCCGGCCCGGCGGGCATCTTCGCCGCCTTCGAGCTGGTGCGCCGCGACGGCCTGCAGGTGCTCATCGTCGAGCGCGGCCCCGACATCGACCGGCGCGCCTGCCCGGCGCGGACCACCGGCGCCTGCGCCGGCTGCGACCCCTGCGGCATCACCTCCGGCTGGGGCGGCGCCGGCGCCTTCAGCGACGGCAAGCTCACCCTCTCGCCCGACGTCGGCGGCTGGCTCGACGAGTTCGTGCCGCGGGAACGGCTCGAGGAGCTGATCCGCTACGTCGACGGGGTCTGGGTCGAGTACGGGGCGCCGCCCGAGGTGCACGGCGGCGGCCGCAAGGTCGAGCGCATCCGCCGCGAGGCGCTGCTGCACGGCATGACGCTGGTGGCGGCGCCCGTGCGCCACATGGGCACCGAGCGCGCCTACGACATCCTGCGCCGCATGCGCGAGGAGCTCGGCGCCCACGCCGACGTCGTCGCCGGGCGCCGGGCCGACCGCATCCTGACGGCCGGCGAAGCGGGAGGGGGCGGCATGCGCGCGGCCGGGGTCGTGCTCGACGACGGCACCCGCGTGGAGGCGGGTGCCGTCGTCGTCGCCCCCGGCCGCGACGGCGCCGCCTGGCTCGTCGAGGAGTGCCGCCGCCTCGGCATCGGCCTGCGCACCAACCCGGTCGACATCGGCGTGCGGGTCGAGGTCCAGGCGGCCATCATGGAGCCCCTCACCAGCGCCCTCTACGAGAGCAAGCTCATCTACTACACGCCCAGCTTCGACGACCCGGTGCGCACGTTCTGCATGAACCCGTACGGCGCCGTCTCGCTGGAGAACTACGGCGACGTGGTCACGGTGAACGGCCACAGCTACGCCGGCTTCAAGACCGACCGCACCAACTTCGCCCTTCTCGTGAGCACCGACTTCACGGAGCCGTTCGACGACCCCATCGCCTACGGCAAGAGCATCGCCCGGCTGGCCAACCTGCTCGGCGACGACATCATCGTGCAGCGCCTCGGCGACCTGCACCAGGGCCACCGCAGCACCATGGAGCGCATCCGCCGCGGCACCGTGCAGCCGACCCTCGCCGGCGCCACCGCCGGCGACCTCGCCTTCGTGCTGCCCTACCGCCACCTGCGCGACATCCTCGACATGCTGGAGGCGATGGACAAGCTGGTGCCCGGGGTGAACGGGCGCGACACCCTGCTGTACGGTGTCGAGGTCAAGTTCTACTCGGCGCGGCCGGAGCTCGACGCAGGCATGCAGACCCCGGTGCGGAACCTGTACGCCATCGGCGACGGCGCCGGCGTCACCCGCGGCCTCGTGCAGGCCTCGGTGGCCGGCGTCCTCGCCGCCCGCAGCATCCTCGCCGCGTGACCGCCGTGAGGGAGTGACCCGCGATGCCAGGGACCGTGGTCGTCGGCGCCCAGTGGGGCGACGAGGGCAAGGGCAAGATCACCGACCTGCTGGCCGAGAAGGCCGACGTGGTCGCCCGCTTCCAGGGCGGCAACAACGCCGGCCACACCATCGTCCGCGACGGCGAGGAGTTCAAGCTCCACCTCATCCCGTCCGGCATCCTCTACGAGGCCAAGACCTGCGTCATCGGCAACGGCGTGGTGATCGACCCGCACATCCTCTTCGGCGAGCTCGAGGCCCTGCGCGCCCGCGGCATCAGCGGCGACAACCTGCGGGTGAGCGGCAACGCCCACCTGATCATGCCTTACCACCTGCTCCTCGACGGGGCCAGCGAGCAGCAGCTGGGCAAGTACCGCATCGGCACCACCGGCCGCGGCATCGGCCCCTGCTACGTCGACAAGTACGCGCGGGTCGGCATCCGCGTCCAGGACCTGCTCGACGAGAAGATCCTGCGCCGCAAGGTGCGCACCGCACTCGAGGAGAAGAACTTCCTCCTCCAGCACTACGGGGTCGGCGTGCTCGACCCGGAGCAGGTCGCCGACGAGCTGCTCGCCTACCGCGAGCGCTTCGAGCCGTTCATCTGCGACGCCAGCCTGCTCATCAACACCGCCCTCGACCAGGGCAAGCACGTCCTCTTCGAGGGCGCCCAGGGGGCCCTGCTCGACGTCGATTTCGGCACCTACCCCTTCGTCACCTCGAGCAACCCGATCGCCGGCGCCGCCTGCACCGGCACCGGGGTCGGCCCGACCCGCATCGACCACGTCATCGGCGTGGCCAAGGCCTACACGACCCGCGTCGGCGAGGGCCCCTTCCCGACCGAGCTCCACGACGAGGTCGGGGCGCGCATGCGCGAGGTCGGCCACGAGTTCGGCACCACCACCGGCCGGCAGCGCCGCTGCGGCTGGCTCGACCTCGTCGCCCTGCGCTACGCGGTGCGCCTGAACGGCATCACCCACCTCGCCATCACCAAGCTCGACGTGCTCACCGGGCTGCCCAGCATCAAGGTCTGCACGCGCTACCGCGCCGGCCGCCGCGTGCTGGAGGAGTTCCCGCTCCTGCAGACCGACTTCCACCACGCCGTGCCCCTCTACGAGGAGCTGCCCGGCTGGAGCGAGGACATCCGCGGCTGCGAGGACTGGGCCGACCTGCCCCAGGCGGCGCGCGACTACGTGCAGTTCATCGCCGACTTCACCAAGACGCGGGTGAAGTTCATCGCCGTCGGCCCGGGGCGCGAGGAGACCATCGTCCTGCCGCGCAGCATCGGCCGCGGCGGGGCGGTCTGAGGG
>Ga0315298_1008126_pt1 | contig 13513 bp, 15 predicted proteins | sample WHS_1_MG_FD_203077 | JGI IMG/M metagenome (GOLD analysis project Ga0315298, IMG submission 203077) | Extremophilic microbial mat communities from Washburn Hot Springs, YNP, Wyoming, USA - WHS_1_MG | ecosystem: Environmental > Aquatic > Thermal springs > Hot (42-90C) | place: USA: Wyoming...
AGGTCAGCTAATGGCACTGCCACTTCACAGAGAACATTCTGGAATCAGGGAATTACAGTTCCTAGGCATGGAACCCAGAGGCCTAGTGGTTCCAAAACACAATTCAACAAAAGAAGAGGTTGAAAAATCGTGCAGGGATCCAAACGTTTTAAGCCTAATGATAGTGCAAGACGAAAGCGACCTTGACCAGCTTACCACATTACCCACAAAAATAGACCGCATCGTTTACGTTAGAGACCCTCTAGCATTCCATATTCCATGGGACCGAATCTACAAGCCTGGACGGCTCATAACATTACGATTTCATTCGGAAAGGAAGACGGCAGCAGCCTTCATGACCCTAATGAGAAGCTTGAGCCAATGGAGGATGAGCAGAAAAGATGTTCCAGTATTCGTGCAAATTGATGAAGCATATCTTGGTGCAGCATCAAAGATTAGCATGAGATATTCTAGAGCATACATGAGGAGTGCAGAACAGACAGAAATTTTCATGAGAGGCGCAAGAGGACTTAGTATAGCATGTTTTGTCTCAACACAGAGGCCGTTCTTCGTGGCAGCAGGCGCAAGAAGCCAAGTAAGCCACATCTTCTCCAGCTTCCTAGGAGAAAAAAGGGATGTGGAAACAGTAGAGGAACGGTTGCCTCCAAACACCATAGACGTGAACGTAGTGGACACGATATTGAAGAGAAGCGAGATAAGGACTGCACCATACTTTTGGTTCCTGTGGATAAACTTGCTGGACAGTAAAGTGAACGTGATAAGACCATGCTTGCCTCCAACTGGCGCAGAAATGGCTAACATGACCGCATGGGACCAGTTCCACGAATACGGTCTAACCTACGAATCATGGCATGAAGTTCCAACACTCTTCAAAGACATTGGCACACTAGAAAACCCATTACCAGTGTATGAGCCGTTCCTTCCAGAAAAAGAGTATGAGCGCAAGTACATGGACAGAAGACGTAAGGGAACACCACTCAAGGCCGCAGAAATAGAGGAAGAGTCTCTAGAAGAAGAGGAGGAGGAAATAGAAGAAGAGGCAGAAGAAGACGAGGAAGAAGAGAGGGAGAGAGGTGGCCGAAAGTTAAACCTAGACAATCTTCCAGAAGAAGAAAAGGACGCATGGAAGAAGGTTCTTGACATGGACGACAATTCTATATTCTGATGAAAATTGGCTAGAAAAGAGTGGACTTGTCCAATCTGTAAAGGAATCATAAGAGAAGACACTCCTAACGTGTGGGCTAGGAAAGAAGGATATGAGAGGAGGTATCGTTATCACGAACATTGTCTGGAAAGGTATATTGAAATGAGGATAAGAAGGCATACTCCTAAAATGTCTAGGCACCTAGACGTTCCCAGAGAATATGTTGAGGGAGAAAAAAAGATGTTTTATGCGAGAGTCTCCTAGGCCACCAATTTATATTTTTGTAAAAGTTCTTCTCTTGTTGGCACAATGGTCGGCTCTCTCTTTGGCCTCCCAAGCTCGTCGAAGGTTACTATCATAATGTCCTTTGCGTTCTTTGGAATCTGCTCTTCTCTGGTTATATTGTTTCGTGGTACAGTGAATTTTCCTTCTCTGGTGGTCCAGCCTATTACTCTCGCATGAGGTTTAACAAATTCTTCTGGATGCTTTTCCTTATACCATTTAAAAAATTCAATCCTCCGCTTCTCTCGTTCTTTTTCTAATTGGATTTCACGTTCTATCTTCTGCTGCTCGTATTCTTTCACGCTAAGCAATCTACCGTCTTCGGATACTTCAAATGGTGCATCTAATACCTCGCACCATATTTTGAACCTGAAATCGTGGCCTATGAGGCCTGCTGCGTGAATCATTTCATGTTTAAGCACCTTTTCTTGAACGTCTCTTGTTTTGGCTCCATCAACGTTTATGACAATATATCTTCGCCCATCATTGAATGCTATAAAAAACGCATAGTTTCTGACATTAGGTAGTCTGGCTAAAACAATTTTTGTGCTAGGAATCTGTCCCTTAAAATGTTCCCTGTTAATCTTATCAAATAATATTTGAAGTTCTGGGTCTTCTACAACCATAAGCTTATTCTCTTTTAGGAGGATCGCAGCCTGTTTAACACTTTTCGGCCTCCCATCCAAGGGAGGTATTTTTTCAATTTTTTCCACAAGCTCACTTTTTCTCTCCTCCAGCTTCTCTTGTTCTCCATATTCTTTGAAATATTCTGTCAGAGGCCTTATCCTCTTCTGCTCATCAGTGTAAAATCCTTTAACCTTCTTTGCTGCCATCAGAATATAGAATATTCTATTTTATGGTAGAAAATGTCTAGGAGAAGGGTTGTAGGCTTCTATACTGACGAGAAGGGAAAGGTGAGGCCTCTTACAGAATATGGGTTTGAGCCTCCAAAAAAGAGTATGGAACTGAAGGCCGTTGATACGACACCAAAGCATGTTCTAAAAGAACGCTTGAGAAAATATCGTGAGGAAAAGGGAGACATTTCTGGACCCAAGCCACTATTCCATTACGTGCCAGACGAAAAACAGCAGACCATGGAAGAGTTGACAGAAAAAGTGTCCAAGCAAGAAAAGAAAAAAGAGGAGGAAAAAGGAAAGGTTAAGGTGAAGATTAAGAGGGAACATGATGGCACCTATGCAGTCTATAATCTAACGGACCCGAACGACCTCATCAGAATGTACCATGATTACGTTGAGGTTCTAGTCGCATTATTGGGCATATATGGGTTTAAGAAAGAGGATTTTGATGAAGAAACGATAAGAAAACTGCACTATTTAGACTATGGAGACACTATGACACTTTCCAAGTAACATTCTATATTTTGATGGAAATTGTCTAGAAGGAGGGTTAAGGGATTCTATACTGACGAGAGTGGAAAGATAAGGCCTCTCACAGAATATTTTGGGAAAAACGATGAAGAAGAAAATGTGAACGTTGTTAAGGCCAAGATTCTTGGAGATGTTGGAAAAAGGTTGAATCGTGTTTTAGTTGAAGGCGCCAATGCTAGAGTTGATGTCCATTCTGGAGGCTCTGGTATAACAGTTTATGTAACAGTTGATGGAAAACCATACGAGCTAGTCTATCACAAGATTGGAGGCCAATGGAGGCTAGTCAAATTGGACAAGTTTATTCCAGACCCTGAGGACGAAATAGAAGGGGCCAAGCTTGGGGGAAGACATCTTGTGAACATTGCACATGGTCAAAACGATAGGGGAGAAGAGGTTGAGGCGCCAATCTACATAAGAAACGAGATAAGATTTGAGAAACCAGACCCTATCACGCTAGAATTTTACAAGAGCCTACCAATAGATGAGACAGCAGAATCATGGGCCTATGCGTCAAGCAAAGAAATAGTTACAAGATTAAACGAGAGGAAAGAGAAGTTCAAGTATGGCAGCGTTCCAGTCAGAGTCAAGAGCCTAGAACTTGCAGAAAAAATAGCTTCAGCACTCTCATGGGTGCATGGTGGCGCAGAAATTGTACCATTAGACGATAAAACCTATGTGGTGAAAAGCAGAGGCTACTACCACTATATTGGCGCATGAAAACATATTCTATATTTTGATGGATATTGCCTAAAAGGAGGAAGGTTATAGGATTCTATACTGACGACCAGAAAAGGATAAGGCCTCTCACATATTATTTTGAGAAATATGGCACCATTGAAGAACGGAGGGAAGAGCTTAAGAGGAAAGTTGATGAGCAAGAGCCAGTTTTTCCAATGGCACCAGACCCTAGAAAGCTTCCTCCAGCACCAGCACGACTATATTCTGAAGGCCTCCTCAAGGCTCTAAGAAGAGAGCCTGGAATTATACCAAATGTGGACAATATTAAACTGCTTCCAGAATATGAAAAATATGTTGAAGAAAACTATCCTCCACTTTCATGGGACCCTGAGGAGAGAATATATTTCAAGGTTACAAGGGAAAGGTCTAGAATACTAGGTGAGATACCAGCAATTGTAGCATATTACTCCAAAAGCAATGACAGGTTCCTTGCAGAACCAGGCGTAATAGATGAGACCACATTTTTGACCAGAAACGAGAAGCAGATTGGTGATGCAATAAAAAAATTGATTGAACGCAACTTTGGAACAGAACTAAAGTATCCGATAAGAGTAAGAAGAGAGCATAGGAATGGGGAAGAAGTCTATTTTTACGACGAGCTTGTACCAGCACAAATGCTCTTTATGAGACATGTCGAGCAAGGGTTGATAAAGGACAAGAAGGGTAGAATATTAAGTCCCACAGAAGTCCAGGGCCTCCCACCAGAGGGAGGATTCCTAAACAGAATGGACCAAATGCTGCTAGGCACATCAAAGGACTGGAGAGAAAACATTCCATACTATCCTGGCCTTGTCGTAAAAATATGTGGAGATTACAGACAAGACCTTAGAGAAGATCATAACACTTGGGCTGTGATAACAAAAATCCTGGACCCATACAGATATGAGGTTATGCAAGAAGGTTCTGGAAAAAAGCTTATCCTAAGAGACACTGATGTCAAAGGAATAATAGGAGACTATGAACACGATTTTATTGGAATAGGAAAAGAGAGGCATGAGCAAGAAGTCAAGCCTCTTATAGAAAAGGCTCTAAGAAAGTATGCGGAGGATTCACAAAGATAGTGCATTAGTGTATGCGTAGGATTGTGGAAACTATTATGGAAACCGAGATTTTCCATTTCCACGTTTTTTACTTCATGAGGGTCAAAAATTGTGGAAAGTAAAGCTAGTGTGGATAAGCGCACCTGCTCATCTTGAACGTGCTGGAGGAGTTCCGCCTTTAGTGCGTCAACAAGCTCTTTACCACACCCCCAATACTTTCCACAATTTTGCTTAAGGAACTCGACTGTTTCATTGAACGCTTCTAAAAATGTGGAAAGTGGAAATTCACGGTTTCCACATTCCTAGGAAACCTTTTCCTAAACTCGTATCTTTTCACACCAGACAAAATCCTCATACAGTATTTTGGCTTAATCGACAATATAATATGCATCTACAAAATATTCCCCTTTCCAGTTAATAAAAATCTTTTTTCTATATTATGGTGGAAAAATTGGTAGAGTATGCTTATGCTATCGTGCATAAGGGAACAAATATTGTGGCCAGCAGATTTGAGAGCAGGGAGGCTGCAGAGGATGCGTTAAAAAAGCTGCCTTCTTCTTCTAGAAGAATGTTCAAGATTGTGGGCATAGAAGACCCTATTGTCCAAGAATACTATCGTAAAGTGAACATGATTAGGGCCAAGAATGGATTGAAGCCAATAGACCCCAGGAGAGGCTGAAAACATGGTAGTACGAATAAGCATTCCACAAAAGTATCTAACGAAAGTTATCACAAGATATAGCAGCCATCCTAGGGCTAGAGTGAAAGGATTCTATACTGACGAAAGTGGAAGGGTAAGGCCTATTACTGCACCCTCTCCAGAACAGAGACTTGAAGAGAGAAAAAGAGAACTTGAAAACAGAATCATGCAGCCTCAAATTGAAGCATCTAGAGTGGAGACTCCTAGGCCTCCGATTCCCCCAGCACCTCCATCATATAGGCCATCCAGGTCCTCAAAATCAAAAATTAGTGGGCCTCTCGTAATAGACCCTCTGGTGAGAACCAAGTATAGGGAGTGGTTGCAGGCTACAAAAAACTGGAGAAATAGGAAGATGCTTCCAATAGGAAGCCTACAAAAATATTATGAGTCAAGGAGAGATGCGTTCGTGGCCGAAGGAGGGGATGCTGACGTCTTTGATGACCTCTTTTACCGTATAGACATGGCTCAAGCAGTCGATGGATGGCTAGATTTAGACAAGGAACTGAAAAAACATTTTATAACAGTTTCAACCAAAACAGAGGCTCAGAAGGAGAAGGAGGCCATGGAAAAATACAAAGCATATTTGGAAGAGGAGAAGAGGCTGCAAGAACTTTATGAAGAATATGCTAAATCATTTGATGAAGAAAACCAGGGAAGTGGTGTTGGCGCATGACATGGGCAAATCATCCTACCACAAAACATCCCATACGATTACATTACAATTGTCGCATTAAAGGAGACACACACTATTTCGAGGTAGGCGTTATACCTAGGGAAGATGGTTTTGAAGTCTTTATTCCAGAACAGTATGCTGGCGCACCATTCTTGCACACTTTTTCCAACCTGGATAAACTGAACATGTTTCTAGAACTTAGAGGCCTAGAGCCTATACCAGAACGCATGCTAGAATATTTGTTAGGTAAGCAAAAACGTTAAAACTATTGTCAATAGTTTAAGCCAAATTTTTTGCATAGAAGAACCATGGTTCTTCCACACCATTTTTTGAACTCTAACTATTGACAATAGTTTTTAAAAAAATGGTTGATGGAGGCCTATTCTCCCCCCTGGCCTATTGGCACATAATATGGGCAAGTATAGTTTTTAGGCCTCTTTCTCATTTTAAGAGTACAGAGGCCAAGCTTTCTGTCATAGTTGTCGCACCAGTAGCATGTTTTCTTTTTGACCCAAATTTTTTGTCCCTTGTATCCTCTAACATACGGCATCTTATATCATAAAATAGAATTAAAATTCTAGAGGACCTTTTTCCTTTTTAGGTGGGCCTAGCAGCCATGTAATGTCTTCTGCAACAAGGTCCGTGATGTCTTTTCCCTGCCACTTGCGCCATTGCCATTTTATTAGAGGTTCTGGAGGCTTTTCATAGTATGGCATTCCAATAGCCTTCATGAGAAAACGTTCTTCCCTAGATTTAATGTACCTGTTAAGCTGATATTCTAGGTAAACGTTGTAGGCTGAAGGGTTAACGTTCTTGTTAGGTGCTACCATATAATCTATTTCTCCTCTAGCGTTCACACCTATTTCTGGATAAAGCAATACGAAGTCTGCTTTCCTTATACCTTTGCCTCGGCCCACTCGGAGGATAAAGAACTTTAGCACATCATATATTGGCTCCCTCTTTCTCTTCAAAATCACTTCAGCCCTAGCCCTACCTAGTCTCATTATCGTCTCAAGCTCTCTCAAGCAAGAGGGTTCCCAGAACACAAGGAGAGGATAATTGTGGTAAATAGAACGTTCCATAACCCTAGTAGTAGCAACCTTCAAAATCAAATAGAGAACACACTTAGACTTAACCATCACATTATAGAAAAGTTAATACTCGCCTCCTATAACTACTTGTGTAATATGTACTCGCAGGAAAAGCTTGTGATCGAGAAACTAGATTCAATGCTCGCTAAGGCTAAAAAGATTAAGAGAAGATTAGGTGTTTTCTACGTCCTAAAGGCATTTGTGCTATTGGGAAGAGGGTGGCATACAATAAAAGAAGTACATAAGAAGGCGATGGAAATCTCAAACAACCCAAAACTAAAATACTATCCAATACAGGACGCAATCAAACACGGCCTAGCAGAACTAGACAAGGAACAAAAGGAAAAAAGTGTAGGAGAACTAAAAGTAAAACTAAAAGATGAACTCTACAACACAATCGAAAAAGAAATAGACAAATACATACAAGAACTAGAAAAAATAAAAGAATAAACAATCCTATAGTAGGTGGAACGCAACCTTTAAAAACTTATTTTTTATGAAAATTATATTTATAACTAAGGGGGAGCATTAGTGGCATCACAAGTGAGCACAAAAGATAATCTTTCAAATAAAGAAATATTATCTAAGAGACCAGCTCTTACTATAAAAGAAATCGCTAGCGCTTCAAAAGTTAGTTGTCAATTTATGGCTGGATTCCTTAGAGCACTGAAAGAAAAAGGAATAATAACGAGGTGAGAAATGTTGAGCGAAGAGGTTGGGTTTAATGGACTTACACCAAAAGAATGGGCACGATTAAGTAAAAGTGTTTGGCCAGCAAGAGAAGTAAGTTCTCCTCGTGAATGGTATCATCTTGAGCATGGTGCCACTTTCTCTGTAGCTTTAGCAGAAAGGGTTATTAAGATTTATACAAAAAAAGGAGACTTAGTATTAGATCCTTTTGTAGGTGTTGGAACAACTTTAGTTGCGGCAAGAAACCTTGGAAGGAAAGGTATAGGTATAGAATTATACGAAAAATTTGTCAAAATAGCAAAGCAAGTTCTTAGTCAAAAAACATTAACTGAACCTTCTGAACAAACAATTATTTGTGGCGACTGTAGGGATTTATTAAAGTGGGTTGAGCCTAATAGTGTGCAGTTGATGTTTACTTCACCACCTTATGCAAATTTTATTCATCGATCCATCGAAGATCGTCAAAAAACCCATAAAACTTCATGGTTGGTCCAAAAGAATGTGTCTGTTGTTAAACCTTATGGTGAAGACCCTAGAGATTTTGGAAACTTACCTTATGAGAAATTTTTAGAGGAGATAAAAGATTTGATGAAAAAATTGCTCATTGTAACTAAACCAGGTGGCTACAATGTGTGGGTTGTGAAGGATCATAGAGACCCACGAGGAGGTCGCCCAATAATACCTGTTCACTCTGATTTTGCTCGCATAGGTGAAAAAGCTGGCTTTATTTACCATGATTTAATTATATGGGATCAAAATGAGCAAAGGAGCTTAGTTCTCTTGGGTTATCCATCCGTATTCTACGTGAATATAAATCATACCTTCTTAGTTGTATTAAGAAAACCAAATAACGAGGGATAACAAATGATTGAATTGTTAGATAAAAATGGAATTTTGAAGTTCATAATTAATGCTAAAGACACCACTTATTTAACCCATAATTTCCACCCATTCCCTGGAAAATTTATACCTCAGATACCCAACCTCTTTATAAATAAGTTTAGTGAAAAAGGCCAATATGTACTTGATCCATTTTGTGGATGTGGGACCACTCTTGTAGAAGCAAAATTATTGGGTAGAAATGCTATAGGAGTTGATACCCATCCACTAGGAGTTTTCATATCTAAAGTTAAAACAACCAAAATACCAGAAGATGAGTTAAATGAAACTCTAAAGATTTTAAAAATTATCGAAAGAAGAATTAACGAATTTGTAAGAAAAATCCAAGGCATCACAACTCTTCTTGATTTTACAGAAAAACCAAACAAGTATATGGTTGAGGATTTTTCTTATGCATTGCCTAATTTTCCTAATAGAGATCATTGGTTTCAGCAGCATGTATTACATGAACTCTCCATAATAAAAACATCGATAACCCAGGCCGACATAAGCCAGAAACTTAAGGATCTCCTTCTGTTAGCTTTTTCTTATATAATAGTTCCTGTTTCCAACCAGGACAGTGAGACTAGATATGCGGCAATAAATAAAAATATCCCTCCTGGTAAACCATATTTATACTTTAAAGAAAAGGTACTGGATATGGTTGCTAGAATTAAGGCGTTCAATGAATTAGCAAGTGATTCAGAAGTAAAGGTGTATCATGCAGATACAAGAAAAATCGATTTTATCGAGGAAAATAGTGTGGATTTAATAGTCACATCCCCACCTTATCCAAATACTTATGATTATTATCTTTATCACAAATTAAGGATGTTTTGGTTAGGTTTAGATTGGGAAAAAGCTAAACTTAATGAAATAGGCTCACGCCTAAGACATTCAAGTCACCGAGAAAACATTGATACCTATATAAAAGACATGACCATCTGTTTCTCACATTTTGCTCGTATTCTAAAACCAGATAGACCTTTTGTTATAGTAGTTGGTGACTCTATCATAAGGAAAGAACTTCTCAAAGGGGATATCATCATCAATGAAATTGCTAAGAAGACAGGTTTCAAAATAGTTAGCAAAGTAAGCTATAGTCTTAACTATGCTAGTAAGTCATTTAATCCAGCATTTAGAAGCAAAGTTAAGCAGGAGCACATAATTTTACTTAAAAATGAAAAGTGAATTGTTATGCTTCAAGAAATTAGATTATACTACGAATCAATAGAACAGGCTTACCATTACGTTCTCCCATTAATTCAGGAAACAGTTAAGATGTCATCCCAAGAAATTGGAATTAAGTTAGTGAAAATGGAAGGAGAGTATAGATATTATAGTAAGAGAGTGGCACCTATACTCTTCTGGAAGGAGCCAGATGTCTTAATAACAATAGTAGAAAATGATAAGGAGTATCCGCTTCTTCTAATTGAATTTTCAACTGCTGTTTTTACTGAAGATCATGAACTTCAACGTTTCGATGGAATGCTTGCTGCTGCAAAGAATAACTGCATTTATGTCAAGATATCTCCTACTAAGAAAAAGTCGCCCTATGAACATGGTGGAAAAGTAGAATTCGATTATGTACAACCTTTTCGATTAATCTATTTTAAATATAATAAACCATATTTTCATTTCGAATGGAAGTGTGATGAAAAAGGAGTGGTAAAAACAGATCCTCAATTCCTTTCATGCCCAGAAAGGATTCCAGAATTTGAAATTTTACTAAGAACGATAGTTGAAGATATAGTGAAGAATGGATATTCAGATGGATGGATTAATAATGTCTGTAGCAAGTTACAAAGTTATGATTATTTTAAAGAATGGTTAAATAAGCTTAAAATTGAACTAAAAGTGGATGTATCCACTCTTAATACATCCCGAACACGTTGGATAAAAATAGAGCCCTTATTGAATTCAGGAGCTTTAGAAGTCAAGCTAAACAGATTTGGTCACGCCATGGACCCCGAAAGAGGAATGTTAGCTTACTATGGAACAATAACTCCGAATGTTATATCTAAAATGGTTTTTAGCGAAAGTAGTGATGCTTGGTATAAGGATATTCCAAAAGAGGAAGAAATAAAAAATATCGTTAATAAAGGGCTTAACAATGTATATGACTTTTTGCTGTGTTTTGCTCTTGGATCAGGTCTTTATAAAAATGGGGATTTTATGAACATTATTACAAAGTATAAAACCTGCGCTGAAAGACATATTGTAATTGATCTCACGGAGTTCATTCGAAAAGTCTTCTTCAAATTGAGTAAGCCGTTGAGAACTATATTCGTTTATTCAAAAATTTTTGTTATTGAGGATGATATCGGTCAAAGGAGGATTACATTTGTATGGAAATCTTACCCCGAGGTACAAGCTTATGAAGGCTATCCTGAAGTAACACAAATTGTAGAAAGAAGAGTACTTGATGAAGATGACGTAACATATATAGTGGTTCACAATATATTAAAACCAAATGGCTATAAGATAATTGCAGTTAGTTATCCTGGGGCTCAAGGGGACAGGAGAATATTAATTCAAGCAGGAACAGGTAGAAGACAACCTAGAGAATATATTGACATAATTTCATTTTTACCGAAAAAAGCAACAAATATTGAAGAGAATAAAGGTGTTTATAATGTCAAGGAAGTACAAATGGATATAAATGAATTGTCGTTATACAAAACTGACGAAGCACATAAAGAAGGACTTAAAAATTTCTTGGAAAGGTTTGCACCTGAAGCTGTTGGAACTCCGATAAAAATAGGAGTTGGTTTTTGGGCAAGTGAGTCTTTCACTATTTATCATATTAAGGAGTTAGATCTAAAAGATTTAGATTACTTTATCTATATCACTAGGGATCGGGAACAATGGAAGATATGGCGAACTGGTAAAGATAACATGTTTTCAATAACCTCTGGGCACGTGTCAATTCCTAAGACATATGAGACTATTAAACTAGGAAACCCGCCAGAACAATTTTTTGGTTAAAGCCTTATATGAGTTCAAAGGTGCTCATATAATGGAGTATCATCAATATTTGTGTAAAAAATTTCCCATTTCAAGGTTTGTATTAAAAGCAAAGAAATGGCTTTAAAGGTTAGGCGGTTAAGATTTGGTGCTGTCCGTTGCAAGAATCTATGAACAAATATTACCATCTTGTCGATATAAAGAAAGCAGGTAATATGACTCTGGTACTATTAATGTTTAAACTTCCCCCTATGAGTAGTAATAAAAGGAAGAAAATTATCGAAAAGGTTCTTGATGAAAGTGATGCCGACGCATTAATAGAGTTCTTCTGGACAAAAGGAAGTATTATTTATAAAGACAGATATCAATTTTATGCTATTCTTGTCTTTAGCAACAAGCCTATTTATATATTCTAATCTAAAATATGTTTTGCTCTTAATCTAACCTTTTTGTTGCCCTGGAAAAAATAATGGAAGGAGCTAATGGAGGACATTAAAAAGGAGGATAAAACAAAACTGATTATTATGAATGAAGATGAGATACTTCTTTGCTAATTTTTTATGAAAAAATTCAATAAAAATATTCGTAGTGCATGAATCTGGTAAGAAGGCTATGTTTTTGGCGGATTTTGGTGTATGGGGAAAGTTGCCGACAACATCCTGTTAGGGAGGAAAGAATTGTGCTAATCTTTAGGCAATAATGTACAAAAATGTGCATTTTGAAGAGCTTCAACGTTGGCTAATAATGTACAAAAAATGCATCATTGCACATTATGTACAATTTTGTACATTATCATACATTATTGTACTTCATTGCACATTATTGCAGAACTTCTTCTGTGTTGGCTAAGAAGGTTTAGATTTCAACGCTTCCTTATAGAATTTTGTAAAATAGGCGTCTTCTGTAGCCTTCCCCGATATTTCGATGTAGGTTTGGAGTGTGCGAATGTCTATGCCCATAATCTGCTTCAACTCAGTTGGACTGCCTCCAATGTTAAGGTAGTGGATGGCAAAATAGTGTCTAAGCTTGTGAGGTGTTATAGGATAGTCTCTGGGTCTTATCGCAGCCCTCTTTACAGCAGCCTTAAACTCGACCTTCAACATTTCATACGAGTATGGTATTATCCTTTTTTCTGCCACCGTGGGATCGTCTGCAACGCTAATGTCGCATTCTGTCATAAGATGTTTTAGCAGCCTAACGGCTCTAGGAGAAAGAGGGACCGTTCGCTCTCCCTTCACACCTTTGGCCCCATAGTCTCCTGGACGATGTTTTATCCTTGCCACAGCAAAGAGCATGTCATCCTTTTTCTTGAAGCTTATGTCCCCCCATCTTAGGCCGAGCGCTTCACTCGGCCTTAGACCAGAGTATGCCATAAGCTCTACGGCTAAAGCAAGCTCGATTGTGCTAACGTTCCTTTCTATGGCGTACACTTCTTCTGGCGTAAGGTCCACGTAAAACTTCTGTTTTTCTGTGAAGGTAACGTTAGGGTTGAGGAGTCTAACCCTCCTCTGGTCTATCCTAGGCATACCATTTAACATTCTATGATAGTTTATGCATGCACATGATGCCTTCATCACGAAAATCTTATTCTTTTCAAGACGCTCGTACAATATTGCCAAGTCTTTTTCGTCAAGCTCGTAAAGTCGCTTGCCAAGCTCCATCGCATAGGGTAAAACATGTTTTATCAATGCTACACCATAATTTCTTATGGTCCTAGGCTCCCTCTTGCTTCTCAAGAACCTGCCTATACACTGCATGTTCTCGTTGAAAAGTGGATTTGATGTATCCAACTTATTGGATGCAATAGCCCTTTCTGCGACATCCTTAAGGTACCTGCTAACGTCTTCCAAGCTTATAACGCTCATCAGCAAGCCTCCTCCTCGCATCATCGACAGAACTTCTGAGCCTAGCCTTTTCTTCG
>Ga0315298_1008129_pt1 | contig 13510 bp, 11 predicted proteins | sample WHS_1_MG_FD_203077 | JGI IMG/M metagenome (GOLD analysis project Ga0315298, IMG submission 203077) | Extremophilic microbial mat communities from Washburn Hot Springs, YNP, Wyoming, USA - WHS_1_MG | ecosystem: Environmental > Aquatic > Thermal springs > Hot (42-90C) | place: USA: Wyoming...
CCCCAGTGCCAGCAAGAGTCCTGCAAAACCTTTCCATATCGCGCTCATTTGATCCCCGTTCGAAGGTGGGTGAAAGTCCCGTCGGATTGACTGTAGCCCTTTCATTTGAACGGGAAAATAACCCGGATGGGCGATGGTCATCCCCCCCCTGCGTAACCCGTTTGGCGCCATGCCTCGAAAATCACTACCGCTGCCGAGTTGGAAAGGTTGAGGCTGCGGCTGTGGGGAAGCATCGGAATCCTGATGCGGTGTGCGTCTTCGAATGAATCGAGCACGGATTCCGGCAATCCCCTCGATTCCGGGCCGAAAACGAACACGTCGCCCGGCTGGTAGGAGACGCGGTCGTGGCGCACTTTCCCCTTGGTGGTCAATGCGAAAAGCCGCCTTCCCGAGAAATGCGCCATGCAGCCTTCCCAGCTGGGGTGGACCCTGATATTTGCGAATTCGTGGTAGTCGAGTCCGGCTCTTTTCAGCTGTCTGTCGTCGAGCCTGAAGCCGAGCGGCTCGACCAGGTTGAGAGCCGTTCCCGAATTGGCGCAGAGCCTGATGATGTTGCCGGTGTTGGGCGGGATTTCCGGTTCAAACAGGATGATCTCGAACATGGGTCCATTCGCGCCAGAGCGATACCAGCGTCGCCATGACGACAGGTCCGAGAAAGATGCCCAGCAGGCCGAACGTCTCTATTCCGCCCAGTATGCCGAGAAGTATCCAGATGAGGGGAAGCTTCGCCGAATCGCCGATCAGCATGGGCCTCACCACATGGTCGGAAACCAGCATGACCAGCGTTCCCCAGATCAGGATGGCGAGCGCCGCAGTCTGGTTCCCCTGGGCGAACAGGATCAGGGAGGCTGCGCCGTAAAGCGCGGGCATGCCGAAAGGGATGACGGCCAGCAGTCCCGTGAGCGCGCCCCAGAGCGCAGGGGAAGGGAGATCTGCAATCCAGTAGGCCAGACCCAGCAGGATGCCTTCGGCGAGCCCCACCAGGATGAGCCCGTTGACCGTGCCGCGTATGGTGTCCACCGCGCGCTTCGCGTGGCGCGTTCCGGGCTGCCCGAGGTGTTTCTGGATCAGGGAGAGCAGGCGCATGGCGAGCATTTCGCCGTCGCGGTAGAGAAAATAGAGCGTGAGCAGGGCGAACAGCAGGATGAGGGAGCGGTGCAGCATTTCCGCACCGAACAGCCTGATCCAGCCGAGAACGGCACCCTGTCCGATCTTCTGGAACCAGGTGGCGAAGCCCCCGGGGTTCGCCAGAACCCCGTTCCACCAGGAGAGTATCGATTTCCCGGCGAAGGGGATGCGCTGCACCCAGTCTGGCGGAGCGAGCCCATGCGTTTGCGCTTCCAGAAGCAGCCTCGCGAGCAGGCTCGCCTCGCCCCCCAGAACCAGCAGGATGTAGGCAAGCGGGCCGAGAAACAGCAGCGCAACGAGCGATGTGAAAAGGATCGGCGCCCAGTGTTTCGCTTTCGACGGCAGGCGGGAGACGAACCTGCCGTAGAGCGGCCAGCTTGCAAGGGCAATGATGCCTGCCCAGGCGAGGGCGGCAAGGTAATTGTGGATCAGCCAGAGCGCAAGGAGCAGCACGGATGCCCCGAAAAGCCATTGCGCGGTGATTCGATTCTGGATGATGTTTGCTCTCCCTGGCTTGGCCTGTTAAAAAGCCCGCCACCTTTTCAGGTGACGGGCTTCATTCCAGACCCGGAAGGTCAGGCTGCCCTGATGTTGGAAGCCTGCTTGCCCTTGGGGCCCTGGGTGACCTCAAAGCTCACTTTTTGTCCTTCCTTGAGCGTCTTGAAGCCGTCCATGTTGATTGCGGAAAAATGCGCGAAAAGATCTTCGCTGCCATCGTCCGGGGTCACGAAACCGAAGCCCTTGGAATCGTTGAACCACTTTACTGTACCTGTTGCCATGACTTTTATATCCTTGCCGTAATAAAAAAACCGGGAGAAACCCGAATAGATGATCAAGTTTCAAGACCGCATACGACAAAGACCGCATAAAACCTTGAAGCTGAGCACATTGGTTTTTTACGCTACATGCCGGAGAATGTCAAGGAAAGCCTTGCGTTCAAATTATCGGGAATTGCTCTCTTCAGAAGGTCTGGGTCTCGCGCGATTGCGGCAGCCACAGACTCAGGCAGGTACCTTGCGGAGTCGAGTCCCATTGGATTTTTCCGCCGATGGCGCGAGCGCGGCGCATCTGGTGCGCAAGGCCGCGGCCTCCGCTATTCAGGCCTTTCTCCAGGTCAAATCCTCGGCCATTATCGGTGATGGCGACCACGATGCCCCCGTTGTCCAGGCCGGTGGCGACACGGATTTCAGTGGCAGGAGTGTGCTTGATGATGTTGGCGAACGCTTCCTGGAGAATTCGTAGAATATGCATGGCATTCGTGGGGTCGAGCCAGTCGAGTTTTGGAATATTCTTGACTTCCCAACGCAGGGCAATGCCAGTGCTTTCCAATCGCGGCTCAAGTCGGAAGCGCAACTTCGCCAGCAACAGCAGCAAATCGGCTTCTACCGACTCCATTGAGTCAATGGACAGCTTGAGATCGTCTATGCAGCTCCTGAGCGCATGTGCAATTTCTGCTTCTTTGATTTTGCCATGTTCCACTGCCCGCAATGTACTGATAAGCGACGAACCCAGGCCGTCGTGCATGTCCTGGACCAGGCGTTGCCGCTCCTGATTCAGGATTTCCCGCTGTTCGATCTCGCGCAACTTTGCGTGGCTTTCTGCCAATTCGAAGCGAACCATGATCGCTGCAAGTGCAAATCGCGCGCTGTTGAATACTTGTCCGAGCAACGACGCGAAATACAAGAAGGCCCCTATGCTCAAGGTATGCTGGCCCAGCAGCCACAACTTGGCCGTGGTGGCGACCACTTCAGGGATGGCAAAAGCAACGAACATCAGGGGCACCGGTGAGTGCGTTGCCAGCACGGCGCCCAGCATGCCGGCATACGCAGCAACCACCAGAATGAAGCCAGATCGGCTTGCCGTATCCAGGGTAAGCCAGGGCAGCATGCTCCAGATCAAGCCATCGGCTGCATTCAGCATGCCCAGCAGCATGGCCATGCGTCGCGCATCAGCGAGCGGGATGCCGGCAGCCGAGTGGCGACGCGTATACCGTTGCAGATTCAGATTGGACAGGATGACTGCCATGCACCACAGCCACAGGGATACGGTGTTGCTGCCGTTGGACAAGGTTCCGAGTAGCAAAGCGGCTACCAGAAGCGCTGGTAGGGAGTTGCGGAAGTTGCCCATGATCAGCCGCAGCTGCTCCACCAGAATGCGGTTCTCGGCCAGACGCAGGGGATTGTCTTTCAGGAGGTGCCGCGCCTTGGATGCTCGGGTTGTCAGCAATGCAAGGCTATTTCTCCAGAAGTCCTTGGTTGCGCGCCTCATATATCGCCTCTGCTTTCGAGTTCACTTCCAGTTTTGCGTAAATGCGCCGCACGTAGGTTAGCACAGTGTTACGGGAAACCGAGAGCAACAAGGCGATTTCGTCTGCGGTAAATCCTTTGACGATGTGTCCCAGCACCTCTTCCTCGCGTGACGACAATGTCGTGCGCGACACAGGCGCGGTGGCGGATTTGTCCTCCTTGCGAAAACGCTGCAGGATTTGCCGCGCGATCATGGGGCTGATTGGGCTGCCTCCGGCATGCAGACTGCGGATTTCGTCAGCCATTCTTTTTGCGGTATTGTCTTTGAGCAGATAGCCTGATGCCCCTGCTTCGAGCGATTGCATGACATGCATTTCGTCGGCGAATGTAGTGCTGACCATGATGTTGCAAGCCGGCTGCTTCATGTGAGCTGCCCGAATCACGTCGATGCCCGAGCCGTCCGGCAGACCGAGATCAACAAGCAAAACATCAGCCTGCAATTGATCCACCATCAGCAATCCCTGAGCGCGCGTGCTCGCCATACCGAGCAGCGTCATGTCGGGTGCGGACTCGATGGTCGTCATCAAGGCATCCTGAAAATGAACATCGTCCTCCACCAGCGCAACTCGAATGGAGGGGCTTTGGGGTGATTGCATGAACTCTTCTTTGAAAGGCGCAACGTTCGGAAATGCGGAGACAACAGGATATTGCCACAATTTCAGGAGGCGTTTGTCATTAGTTCTGATGACAGGCCAGTGCGCATAGGTTGTTTAGTATCGCAATCTGAAAAATCAAATCAAGAATTCAGATCATCGATAAGGGAACGACATGAACCACGCCTATCGTCTCGTCTGGAGCCAGGCGAAGAACGTCTGGGTCGTCGCATCCGAAAAAACCAGGGGAAGAGGGAAGTCCTCGTCCGGAAGGCTTTCCGCCGTCGCCCTGGCTCTCCTTCCCCTCTTCGGGCAGGCTTCCCCCCTGGGCGGGATGGTGACTTCCGGAATCGGCGCGATCAACCAGAGCGGGAACCTCACCACCATTACCCAGAATTCTTCAAGACTTTCGGTCAACTGGAAGAGCTTCAACATCGGCTCCCAGCAGACGGTCAATTTCCTCCAGCCCTCCGCTTCCGCGATTGCGGTGAACCGGATTTACGACACCAACGGCACGACCATTCTCGGTCACCTGAACGCCAACGGGCAAATCTATCTCATCAACCCCAACGGCATCCTGTTCGGGCAGGGTGCCCAGGTGAACGTCGGGGGGCTGGTCGCCTCCACTCTGGACAGCATTTCGAACAACGGTTCTTCCGTAACCTTCTCGGGAAATGGCACGGGCAAAATAATCAACGAAGGCACCATCGCCGGGCATTATGTCGCATTGATCGGCAACTCGGTCTCTAACATCGGGGTGATTTCGGCCAACCTGGGCAGTGCTGCGCTCGGTGCGGGAAGTTCGGTGAGCCTCACCTTCTTCGGCAACGACCTGGTGCACATGCAGGTGGACAAGGGGGTATTGAACGCCCTGGTTGCAAACGGAGGAATCATCCAGGCCGACGGCGGCTACCTCATCATGACGGCGGGGGCGAAGGACGAGTTGCTTTCGAGCGTGGTGAACAACACGGGGATAATCCGCGCCGAGACGGTGCAGAACAAGAACGGGAACATCGTGCTGCTGGGCGGGATGACTTCCGGCACGGTGAATGTAGGCGGGACGATCGATGCTTCCGCCCCCCAGGGCGGTGCGGGCGGTGCGATCGAAACCAGTGCGGCGCATGTAGAAGTTGCCAATAGCGCCAAAATCACGACCCTTTCTTCCAGCGGACTGACAGGATCGTGGCTGATCGACCCGAACGACTTCACCGTTGCAGCATCAGGCGGGGACATCACCGGCGCAGCGCTATCCACGGCGCTTGGCAGCGGCGCCGTCACCATCCAGACCACCAGCGGCACGGCTTCCTGCACGGGGGTGACCTGCACGAGCACGGGAACATCAGGAAACGGCGACATTTTCGTCAACGACACGGTCACCTGGTCCGCCAATACCCTGACGCTCAACGCCTACCGGGATATTGCGATCAACAGCACCCTGAACGGTTCGGCAACAGCGGGACTCGCCCTGAAGTACGGACAGGGCGCGACCAACGGGGTGATTGGCGGGGTTACATCCAGCTATAGCGTCAATGCGCCGGTCAATCTGGCCAGCACGGGCAGTTTCAGCACTCAACTGGGCTCAGGCGGCAGCGTCGTCAATTACACGATCATCACTGCTCTCGGCAGTGCGGGCAGCACCACGACAACGGATCTTCAGGGGATCAATGGCGGGCTTTCCGGAAACTACGTGCTGGGATCGAACATCGACGCATCGGCCACTTCGTCCTGGAACACAGGCGCGGGGTTCAACCCGGTGGGAAACAACAGCACCAACTTCAGCGGCACCTTCGACGGGCTGAGCCACACCATCACGAACCTATACATCAATCTAGGCAGCACGACTAATGTAGGTTTGTTCGGTTTTGTGGGCAGCAACGGCACCGTGCGCAACGTCGGACTGACGGGCGGCAGTGAAACCGGCGCCTCCTATGTCGGCGCCCTGGTGGGGTACAACTCCGGCACCATCAGCAACAGCTATTCGACGGGGGCCGCCAGCGGCGGCGGCCGTGTCGGCGGGCTGGTGGGGGACAATGAGGGCACCATCAGCGACAGCTATTCCACCGGATCAGTCAGCAGCACCGGCAGCTTTGTCGGCGCTCTGGTGGGGTTTAACTTCTTAGGCACGATCAGCGACAGCTATTCCACCGGAGCAGTCAGCGGCGGCAGCGATGTCGGCGGGCTGGTGGGGTACAACTCCGGCACCATCAGCAACAGCTATTCGACGGGGGCCGCCAGCGGCGGCGGCCGTGTCGGCGGGCTGGTTGGCTATAATCATGGCGGCACGATCAGCAACAGCTTCTGGGATACCTCGACTTCAGGGCAGGCCACATCCGCTGGCGGCACCGGGCTGACCACCACGCAGATGCAGACCGCATCGAGTTTTTCGGGATTCACCTTCACCACGACGCCGGGGGCAACGGGCAATAACTGGGTGATGGTGGATGCGGATGGCAGCCTGAATAATGCGGGCGGCGCGCTTGGCGCGACCTTCCCGATGCTGGCTTCCGAATATTCGACGACCATCAGCAACGCGCACCAGCTGCAGCTGATGGCGATGAACCTGAGCGGCACTTACACGCTGGGTCAGAATATCGACGCATCGAACACCGCGACGGCTGCCACCCTGAAGGATGTCTGGAGCACCACCGGCGGATTCGTGCCGATCGGCAACAACACGACCAACTTCACCGGCACCTTCGATGGGCTGAACCACACCATCAGCAACCTCTACATCAGCCGCAGTATCAGTAACTATGTGGGGCTGTTCGGTTTCGTGGGCAGCAACGGCACCGTGCGCGACGTCGGGCTGGTGGGCGGCAGCGTGAAGGGCAGCACCTACGTCGGCACTCTGGTGGGGGACAATGCAGGCGCGATTAGCAATGCCTATGCAACTGGCAGTCTTTACGGTGCTTCCACCTTTTTAGGCGAGGCAGGCGGGCTGGCGGGGGTCAATACAGGCGCGATCAGCAATGCCTATGCAACCGGCAATGTGAGTGCCAGTGGCTACTTTGTCGGCGGGCTGGTGGGAGTCAGCAACGGTACAATCAGCAATGCGTACGCGACAGGCAGTGTCAGTAGTCTCAAGTCGAAAGTTGGCGGGCTGGTGGGGAATAGTGGCGGCCCAATCAGCAACGCCTACGCAACGGGCAATGTCAGCGGTGCCACGTATGTCGGCGGGCTGGTGGGTAATAACAATTTTTCTACGATTAGCAATTCCTACGCAACCGGCAGCGTCACTGGCTCCAGCAAAGTCGGCGGGCTGGTGGGTGGAAGCAATTCGGGCACGGTCAGCAACAGCTTCTGGAATACCACGACTTCCGGGCAGGCCACATCCGCTGGCGGGGCCGGGTTGACCACCACCCAGATGCAGACCCAGGCGAATTTCACCAGCGCCACTGCCGCGAACGGCAACGTCAATCCGAACTGGGATTTCACGACAACCCCGATATGGGGTTTCAAGTCGGGGGCCAACAACGGCTACCCCGTGCTGTGCGCCTTCTATACCTGCTTCGTTACCACCGATGTCTATGTACGCCTGAATTCAGGTCTAAGCAGCACATATGGCAACTCGCCCGCGACTTTCACCTGGGGCTACTACACCACATCCAGCGGCACCACCACCGTCAGCGTCAGCCCAAGCGGTACGCCGACCTGGAGCAATCCAATATCTTCCACCACGGGCGCAGGCACTTACAGCGAAACCTACAGCAGCGGTCTCAGCCTCACCAACTATTCATTTCTGGCGGGTAGTTCGGTCAACTACACGGTGAACGCGACGCTGCCCATAACCAGCGCTTCAAGCGGACAAAATTCCGGGACAACTGGCAGCACGATTGCGCAGATTGATTCGAATTTCTCGCATCTTTCCAGCCAGCCGCTCAACCTGAATCCGTCGACGACGATCACGTCCAGTACCACGCCGCTGCAGCCTGCCGCTTCGACCGGAGGGACTTCGTCAGGTTCCGGTTCTGGCGGCGATTCGTCTGGCCCCGGCGTTATCGGCAATACCAGCCTGTCTATCTCCGGAAACGGAACGCTGAACATCGAGCACGGCGGGGTGAAATTGCCTGGCAATATACTGAGCTCGAATGACGGATCGAACGCGCAAGCCAACTAGCATAGTGGACAGGGTACGAGATGAACACGAGAACAAACCGAATGAAACCCCTGCTGGTCGGATTGCTTGCGATCCCGGCATTGTCGAATGCGGCGCCCGCCGTGACGCCTCCCGGAGCGGGCGATCTCCTGCAGCAGATCCAGCCGCAGGTTGCGCCTGCGCCGTCCTCTCCCGACACGGGACTCAGGATGGAGCAGGAAGGCGGGGAGAAGCTGCCGCCTTCGAAGCCTTTCATGGTGAAGAGAATACAAATCACCGGGAACGCATTGTTCGATGCGGCGACCCTGCATGCGCTGGTGGCAGGTTCCGAAGGCCGGGAACTGACCCTTTCCCAGCTGGACGAACTCGCAGCGAAGATCACGGACTACTATCACAGCCATGGCTACCCGCTCGCGCGCGCGATCGTTCCCGCCCAGACCATAAAGGACGGGGTGGTCACCATCGAAGTGATCGAGGCGAAATACGGCAGGATCAGGCTCGACAATCGCAGCCGTGTGGATAGCCTGCTCCTGGAGGATACCCTGCCCTCGTTGATGAGCGGCGCACCGATCGACCAGGAATCCATGGACCATGCGCTCCTGCTGCTGTCCGATGTGCCCGGCGTTGCGGTGGATGCGACCCTGAGCCCCGGAGAAGCGGTCGGGACATCGGACCTCAATGTGGTGACGGATGCGACGCCGTTCGTCTCGGGCAGCGGGCAGCTCGACAACTACGGCAACAAGTATACGGGCAGGAACCGGCTGGGGGCGAACCTGTTCGTCTCGAACCCGCTGCACCATGGCGACGTGCTGAGTTTTTCTGCCCTGACCTCGGGCTCGGGGATGAACTACGGCAGGGTGGGGTACGATACGCTCCTGAACGGCTACGGCACGCATGCCGGAGCGTCCTATTCGGCGCTGCACTACATCCTGGGCGGGTCATTGGCCAACCTCAACGGCCACGGCACGGCGGATGTGGGAAGCGCATGGATCAGGCAGACGATGGCGAGGAGCCGGGATTTCAATGTTTATGGTCAGATGCAGTACGACCACCTGAAGCTGGACGACCAGATCGACGCATCGAACATCCAGACCAAGCGGCATCTGGACAACGTCACCGGAACGCTGTCCGGGGACAGCCGCAATGTCGGCGGGGTGAACACCTGGAGCCTTGCCGTGACCACTGGCAATGTGGGCTTTGACAATAGTTCGGCGCAACTTGCAGATGCGGCGACCGCCAATACCCAGGGGGCGTTCTCGAAGTGGAACCTGAATGCGTCGAGGCTGCAGGGCCTGGGGGGCGACACCAGCCTGTATGCCGCCTTGTCCGGGCAGTGGTCGAATGCCAACCTGGACCCATCGCAGCAGATGGTGGCGGGCGGCCCCTATACGGTGCGGGCCTACGACATGGGCGCGCTGTCCGGGGACGAAGGGTATCTCGGGACGGTGGAATTGAGGCATAATCTTAACCAGTCCTGGCAGGCGATCGCCTTCTGGGACAGCGAGCATATCGTCGTCAACCAGAACACCTGGGTCGCGGGAGTGAACAGCGCGACGCTCACCGGCGCGGGAGTCGGACTCAACTGGATGGGGCGGGATTCGTGGAACGTGAGAACCTATGTGGCCGCCAGGATAGGCGCGCCCTCCGTGCTGGTTGCGGCTTCTTCCTCGTCGAGGGTCTGGGTGCAGGTCGGCAAGGGGTTCTGACAAGCCTGCCTTAGAACCCGGTGCCTGGTCTTGAATTATCAGCTGATAATTCAAGACCAGGCACCGCTTTGAAAGCGCATCATCAGCCTTTATGAAGCTATCGAAATGAACGCCAATTTTGTTGCCGTGACCGGCCTGCCGAGGGCAGGCTCCACCTTATTGTGCCAGCTGCTTGCCATGCATCCGGAGATCGATTGCGAAGGCATGAGCTCCCCGCTTTGCAACCTGCTGCTCGGCGTGCGGCGCATGGCGAGCGACGACCAGTTCATGCTCGCGCAGTTCGATCATGCCTTCGAATCCGGATACGGGCACCTTGTTGACGCGATGCAGGGCTTTTTGAGGGGCTGGCTGAAATCGGACAGCAAGATCGTGATCGACAAGAACAGGGCATGGCTGCACGCAATCGAGATGGTCTTGAAGCTCGCCCCCGAGACGAAGATGATCGTGTGCCTCAGGGAGCTCGGGCAGATATACGGGTCGATCGAGGCGCAGCACCAGAAGACGCTGATGCTCGACTTCATCGACCATTTCGCGGACTATGACCGGTTCGGGCGGGCCGACATGCTGTTCGCCAAGGACAAGGTGATCGGCGCGCCGCTGATTTCGATCCATGCCGTGCAGGATTTTCCCGAGGAGATCCGGCAGAAGCTGTTCTTCATGCGTTTCGAGGACTTGATGGAGAATCCGAAAGCCGTGATGAAGAAACTGTACCGGTGGCTGGGGCTCTCCGAATTGGAACTCGATCTTGGCAACATCAAGACGCTGACCCGGGAGAGCGACAGCCATTACCGAATGAAATATCTGCATGCCCAGCGCACCAGCATGGGAGAACCGCAAAGGCACGAAATCTCGCCCAGGATCCAGGCCCAGATCGAGTCCGCCTATGCGTGGTATTACCAGCTCTATTATCCGGACAGAAAGCAAGGGGCATGATGTAGTAGAATGGGGCTTTCTGTCGGAGAAGCGCAATGCTGACCCTCACCCAGCCCGACGACTGGCATCTCCACCTGCGGGACGGATCCGCAATGCGGGACGTGCTGCAGCACACCGCGAGCCGCTTCGGCCGCGCCATCATCATGCCGAACCTGCGGCCGCCCGTACTGAATACTTCGGATGCGCTCGCCTACAGGCAAAGGATAATCGAGGCGCTGCCGCAAGGGTCTGATTTCGAGCCCTTGATGACGCTCTACCTTACCGACAACACTTCCCCGGAAGAAATAGGCGGGGCGAGGAAGAGCGGTATCGTCCATGGCGTGAAATACTATCCCGCAGGGGCGACCACCAATTCCGATTCGGGTGTCACCGACATCCGCAAATGCCACGACGTTCTCGAAGCCATGGCAGAATCCGGCATGCCGCTGCTCGTCCACGGGGAAGTCACCGACAGCCAGGTCGACGTGTTCGACAGGGAAAAGGCATTCATCGACCGAGTGCTCGGCCCGCTCATGCAGCGCCATCCGAAGCTGAAGGTCGTGTTCGAACACATCACCACCAGGGATGCGGTCGAATACGTGAAAGAAAACGGCATGGGCGCAACCGTCACGGCGCATCACCTGCTGATGAACAGGAACGCGCTGTTTCAGGGAGGGGTCAGGCCGCATCATTACTGTCTGCCGGTGCTGAAGCGGGAAGTCCACAGGCAGGCGTTGCTGGAAGCTGCGACTTCAGGAAACCCGAAATTCTTCCTCGGCACGGACAGCGCCCCGCATTCGAAATCCGCCAAGGAATCTTCCTGCGGCTGCGCCGGAATCTACACGTCCCACGGAGGGATCGAGTTCTACGCGGAAGCCTTCGAAGAGGCCGGCGCGCTTTCACGACTGGAAGCCTTCGCCAGCTTTCACGGCGCGGATTTCTACGGCCTGCCGAGGAACGGGAAAAAGATCGCGCTCTTCCGGGAGGCTTGGGATGTGCCGGAATCCTATCCTTTCGGCGGCGAGCGCCTCGTCCCGCTCAGGGCCGGAGGAAAGGTCGCCTGGCGCATTTCGGCCTGAGCCCCCTGCAGGGCAAAGATGGTAAAATCGAGTTTTGATTCGGGAAAGCATCATGGCAGGACATTCCAAATGGGCGAACATCAAGCACAAGAAGGCGGCGACCGACGCCAAGCGCGGCAAGATATTCACCCGGCTCATCAAGGAAATCACCGTTGCGGCGAAGCTCGGAGGGGGCGACATTGCTTCCAACCCGAGGCTCAGGCTGGCGGTCGACAAGGCTTACGACAACAATATGCCCAAGGACAATGTCGAGCGCGCCATCAAGCGCGGCACGGGCGACATGGAAGGCGTCAATTACGAGGAAATCCGCTACGAGGGCTACGGCATCAACGGGGCTGCCGTGATGGTCGACTGCCTGACCGACAACCGGGTGAGGACGGTTGCCGACGTGCGCCACGCCTTCACGAAATACGGAGGGAATCTCGGCACGGACGGTTCGGTTGCCTTTCTCTTCAAGCATTGCGGGCAGCTGATCTTTTCCCCCGAAACGATTGAGGAAAAGCTTTTCGAAGTTGCACTGGATGCCGGGGCGGAAGACGTGATGAGCCACGATGACGGCAGTTTCGAGGTGATCACTTCCCCGCAGGATTTCGGGGCGGTGAAGGCAGCGCTGGAAGCTTCCGGAATCAGGCCCGAGCATGCGGATGTGACGATGCGCCCGGAGAACGAAACGGTTTTCTCGGGAGAGGATGCGGTCAGGATGCAGAAGCTGCTCGATGCCCTCGAGAACCTGGACGATGTGCAGGAAGTCTACACCACGGCGGTGATCGAGGACTGAGATGCGCATCCTTGGGATCGATCCTGAGCTCAGGGTGACGGGTTTTAGTTCCGGCATAACCTGTCGGTTAGCCTGCTCTGAAGCCCGTCGAGTATCGTGAAGGAAACCGTGAGAATATTGGGTATCGATCCTGGTTTGCGCGTAACGGGTTTTGGCATCATCGAAAAACAGGGGCAAAAGCTCGACTATGTCGCGAGCGGCTGCATCAGGACGCCTGACGGCGAGTTGCCGCAGCGGCTGAAGTCGATACTGGAGGGGCTTCTGGAAGTGATCGCGCTTCACGCTCCCATGGAAGTTTCGGTGGAAAAGGTTTTCGTCAACGTCAATCCGCAGTCCACGCTCCTTCTCGGCCAGGCGAGGGGGGCTGCGATTTGCGCCGCAGTATCGAAAGACCTGCCCGTTTCCGAATATACCGCGCTCCAGGTGAAGCAGGCTGTCGTGGGACAGGGTCATGCCGCCAAGGAGCAGGTTCAGGAAATGGTGAAAAGGCTCCTGAATCTCGGCGGCGTGCCCCAGGCCGACGCGGCCGATGCGCTCGCCTGCGCGATCTGCCATGCGCACACGGGGAATCTGGTCTACGGAAGGAGAAGGTGATGATAGGCAGGATTTCCGGAAAGCTGATCGAGAAGCACCCCCCCCTGATTCTCGTCGACGTGAACGGCGTGGGCTACGAAATCGACGTGCCCATGAGCACTTTCTACATCCTTCCCGCCTCAGGCGAAGCGGTTTCCCTCTACACACATCTCGCCGTCAGGGAGGATGCCCATGTCCTTTACGGCTTTTCGACCCAGGAGGAGCGCCGCGTATTCAGGCAGCTTCTGAAGATTTCGGGCGTGGGGCCGAAGCTCGCCCTTGCGGTGCTCTCCGGGCTTTCCATCGCTGAGCTTGCCGGCGCCGTGCAGTCCGGAGAGG
>Ga0315298_1008138_pt1 | contig 13489 bp, 14 predicted proteins | sample WHS_1_MG_FD_203077 | JGI IMG/M metagenome (GOLD analysis project Ga0315298, IMG submission 203077) | Extremophilic microbial mat communities from Washburn Hot Springs, YNP, Wyoming, USA - WHS_1_MG | ecosystem: Environmental > Aquatic > Thermal springs > Hot (42-90C) | place: USA: Wyoming...
TTTCTGTTATAAACAAACACATAGAAACCTGCGTAAAAGATGCCGTAAAAATAGGTAATATTGATGAAAAAATTAGCGAGCTACAAAATTTGATGAAATATGTAGAAAAAAACAAATAATACTCAGCACTTTTCCTTTTTTATACACAGTGAAAAATTTTTTGTAATAAAGAATTTTATGTAATATATAAAATATTAGAAAAAATTAAAATTAGGCGATTTACTATACACTATAAGTTTCTAATGATCTCCTATTCCCTATTTTAACTTTCACTGCCATTTTTTAATTGATTCCAGAATGGAGACATATTCCTTAACTTTTCCACCACCACAGGCAATACATTAATAACCTTTTCTATATTTTCCTTAGTATTATGTTTTCCTAAACTAAACCTGACAGAGCCAAGGGCAATCTCAGTAGGTAGCCCAAGAGCAATAAGCACATGGCTTGGCTCAAGAGAGCCAGACGTGCACGCAGAGGCTGATGATGCACATATACCTTCAAAGTCTAGATGCAAAATTATTGATTCACCCTCTATATACTTTACACAGAGATTGATTGTATTATAAAGCCGATTTTGAGGATGTCCGTTGATAATAATCTCCGGTATTCTTTCCTTTATTCCTTTCTCAAGTTCATCTCGCAGTTCCTTTACTTTACTTCCTTCTTCTTCCATCTCTTTTATTGCAATCTCTGCTGCCTTGCCAAGCCCCACAATACCAGGGACATTCTCTGTTCCTGCCCTCTTGCTTTTTTCCTGACCACCACCATAAATAAATGGGTTTAGTTTAATTCCATTTCTCACGTATAGTGCGCCCACACCCTTTGGTCCATAAAACTTATGTCCTGAAAAGGAAAGCATATCAACATCCAATTTCTTTACAGAAACAGGAATCTTACCTACTACTTGAACACCATCCGTATGAAAATAAATATTATTTTCTCTTGCTATATCAGCTATTTCTTTAATTGGTTGTATTGTTCCAATCTCATTATTGGCTGCCATTATTGTAACAAGTATTGTATCCTTTTTTATTGACCTTTTTAGTGCATCTATATCAACAATACCGTATCTATCAACTGGTAAGTATGTAACCTCATACCCCATCTTTTCAAGGAACTTGCAGGCATTTAATACTGCATGGTGCTCAATAGATGATGTAATAATATGTCTTCCTTTCTCCTTATTTCCAAATGCAGTTCCTATAATTGCCCAATTATCCGCCTCGGTTCCACATGATGTAAAAAAAATCTCTTCAGGGTTACAATCCAAAAGTTTTGCTACATTTTCTCTTGCCTTCTCAACCGCATCTCTTGAGTTTTTTCCAAACTTATATATACTAGATGGGTTTCCAAACTTTTCACTGAAATAAGGAAGCATTGCTTCTACAACCCTTTCATCGCAGGGTGTTGTTGCATTATAGTCCATGTATATCATCTTTCACTCCTTTCTTTGTTATATCTTTTTGTCAAGTCAAAAATTTCTAATTTCTTATTTCCCATTTACACTGCTTCCTGTATACCTGTTTTATAAACACTTATAGGCGTTTTACAAAATAGGCTTGCATAAAGTCTTTTGTAATTGTAAAAGTTAACATATTCTCCTATACCATCTCTAGCCTCCTTGATTGTAGAGTAGCTTGTTAGATAAACATTTTCATATTTTAAATTTCTCCAGAATCTCTCGATTATTATGTTATCCAAGGTTTTCGCATTAGAGTCCATAATGATCTTTACATTTTTCCTTTTTACTGGAATAATTCTGTTGATAAATATCTTTCTCCTGTATCAGGCAATATCACCACAATAAGTTTATTCTTATTTTCCATTTTCTTGCCAACCTGTATAGCTGCCCATGTTGCTGCTCCAGATGAAATGCCTACAAGCAACCCTTCTTCTTTAGCCAATCTTCTTGATGTCTCAATAGCATCTTCATTACTTACTTGAATTACATCATCTATTAGATTTATTTTTAAAACATCAGGCACAAATCCTGCTCCAATACCTTGTATCTTATGTGGGCCTGGTTTTCCCCCAGAAATAACAGGAGAATCTTTTGGCTCAACAGCTATAGCTTTAAAATCCGGTTTTCTCTTTTTAATTATTTCGGCGACTCCCGTAATTGTCCCACCGGTTCCTACACCAGAAATTAATATATCTACTTTACCATCCGTATCTCTCCAGATTTCTTCAGCGGTAGTTTTTTGGTGAATTCTAGGATTAGCGGGGTTTTTGAATTGCTGAAGCATAAGGATGTTTGAATTACTATATGCAATTTCTTCAGCTTTTTTGACTGCTCCTTTCATTCCCTCTCTTCCAGGAGTCAATATTATTTCAGCGCCAAATGCCTGAAGTAATTTTCTTCGTTCTATGCTCATTGTTTCTGGCATAGTTAAAATTAATTTGTATCCCCTCGCTGCACATACAAATGCAAGAGCTATTCCTGTATTACCACTGGTTGGTTCTACAATAATAGTATCTTTTTTAATCATCCCTTTTCTTTCTGCATCTTCTATCATTGAAATACCTATCCTATCCTTAACGCTGGATAAAGGATTGAAGGATTCTACCTTTGCTAGAATATCTGCTACCACTCCTTTCGTTATCCTATTTAGTTTAATTAAAGGAGTATTGCCAATTGTTTTAGTGATATCTTCGTATATCCTCATTTTATTCCCCCTAAATTAAGTTACAATTTGCGCACCTATGATTTTCTTGAGCACGAAGCAAATAACAAAGTACAACAACTCAATTTAACTTTGGCTAAAAAACAATTTAAGTATCGCATAACTTATACACCCAAAATATGATAAGATTTCGTCTTTATTATCGTGGCCTAAAATCTCTCTAAAGCAATTGTTTAAAATAATATTCTACCTTCTTGATAAGTAAAAACATCAAACATACTAGAGCCTTTTAAGGCATAAAAAAGTCCAGTTGACTGCATTAACATTGCTCCACATTAGAGATTTTAAAAATACAACCAAATAGTTAGTATTTAACTAACCTATTATAAATAATATATTAATTTTAACATTAAGTCAAGTTATTATCCCAATTGTAGTATTTACAGGCATAAAAATGTAAGAATAGTTTTTATTTAATCCCCTATGAGTGTCTTATACTTTTAAGGCATATATTTTGGGCTAAAAACATATTACACTACACATTGCTGGTAATAAAACTACAGGACATACCTATCAATTTTTGATAATTTCTTTTATGCGGGTTTTAGATAAAAATTCAGTTAAATAAGGGTAACATAATTAAGTTGACATTGCTCAAATGGGTGTTATATTTGTAAATATATTAAAATATTGGCGTGGAGGCTTTTATGCTTAATAAAGTTTCAATAGTGGAAGCAATTTTTGAGACAAGTGAGGATGGTATTTTATTTTGCGATACAGATGGCATAATTAAGTTGTGGAATAGAGGGTGTGAGCGTATCTTTGGCTACACAGAAAACGAAGCAATAGGCAAATCACTTGATATCATAGTACCACAAAATATGAGGCAAAAGCATTGGGATGGTTTTCATAGAGCGCTAAGCTTAAAACATACAAAATATGCGAAAAAATCACTTTCAGTTGTAGCTATGCATAAAGATGGCATAAGCGTGCCAATTGATTTTAGAATGAATATTTTGGAAAAGGATGAAAAAACAATAGGTATTTTTGCAATTATCAGGGATGTAGTAGAAACTACAACACCATTTTTTTCTTAAATTATTATGAAATTAAATTTTAATTTTGACTTTGTAGAATAAATTTCCCCATAATGTATCCCACAATTAATAAAGAGTTTTTGACTTTATAAAAGGCTACAGCTTAACTCATGCGTTAGACGCCATATCCCTAAAGACAAAAGACGATAAACAAATATACATCTATTTATGCACTTTAACCAAAAGAACTTCAAAAAACAAATCTATAAAGCACTGAAACTAAAACCGGTGCCAATAGAAAGAAAAGGCATTATAAAATAAACAATTCGATGTTGCAAATTTAACACAAAATACTGTAGTCCCCATAAGAAAAAAACAATGCTGTTATAATAGCATTATCGAACTACAGGTGGTAAAGAGGGGGCCAAATTGTGTCGTTCTTGTCTAATAGTTCCTATTGACAAATGAAAAGCAAAATGTTATATGTTATTAATAAGTTACTGTGTAAGTAACTATTGAGGTGTTAAAATGAAAATAGAAACAATTTTACTTCATTACGGTTATAAGCCAGATGAGAATAAATCTCAAGCGATACCTATATATCAAACCTCTTCCTATAGATTTGATTCTATACACGATGCGTATGATTTGTTTAACTTAAATAAACAAGGCTATATCTATACAAGAATTAACAACCCCACAGTGCAGATTTTGGAGAATAGACTTACAGCAATGCATAATGCGAAAAGTGCACTTGTTGTATCATCAGGTCAAGCGGCTATTGCATATTCTATTTTAAATTTAGCATCATCAAAGGATAATGTTGTAAGTAGTAAATATTTGTATGGTGGCACTTATAATTTATTTAAGTATACATTGAAAAAATTTGATATAGAAGTTAGATTTGCGCAAACAAATGACCCTCTTGATTTTAGTAAGCTCATAGACGATAAAACCAAAGCAATATATATTGAGTCTATTGGTAATCCTACAAATAGAATAGCTGATTTTAAAAAACTATCTTTGCTTGCTCATGATAACAATATACCACTGATAGTCGATAACACGGTAAGCCCAATTGTATTTAATCCATTTGATTTTGGAGCAGATCTAGTCGTATACTCTCTAACAAAATTTATAACTGGAAATGGTACAAGCATAGGTGGTGCAATTATAGAAAAAGGTGGTTTTAAGTGGGATAACCCTAGATTTAAAGATGAGTTTAGCTTCGATGAATCCTATCATGGTTTGTCATACAATGAAAGATTTAAGGATGCAGGCATTTTTACGACAAAAGCCAGATTGCAGCTGCTAAGGGATATTGGCGCTTGTATTTCTCCATTTAACGCATTTTTAATTCTGTTGGGTTTAGAAACTTTGTCTCTTCGAATTGAAAGACACTGCGAAAATGCTTTAAAGGTAGCAAGTTTTTTGTCTAACCACCCCGCAGTTAGCTGGGTAAATCACTTGTCTTTAAAAAACCACCCTGATTATAATCTTGCCAATGAATACTTTAAAAAAGGATTTGGAAGTATAATAGGCTTTGGTGTCGTAGGTGGTTTTGAAAAAGCGAAAGCTCTTGTTGAAAATTTAAATTTAATCATCCATTTAGCCAATATAGGTGATGCAAGGAGTTTAATCATACACCCAGCAAGCACAACACATAGTCAATTAAGCAAAGAAGAGCTTAATGAAGCTCAAATAGGAGAAGACTTCTTGAGATTATCTGTAGGCATTGAACATGTTGATGATATTATTGAAGACCTAACGCAAGCTCTGGAGAAAATATGAGTACAGTTGTATCTGTAAACATAAGTAAAGCTAAAGGTGTTCCCAAAGAGCCTGTAGAAAAAGTCACTGCTATAAAAAATTATGGTTTGTTTGGTGATGCACACGCTTTTAAAAACTCCGATAGGCAAATAAGTTTTTTGGATTTTGATGAAATTATGGATTTTAAAAATGATTTATCGTTTGGATCATTTGCTGAAAATATTACCGTTAGCGGTTTGTGCAACGAAACAATTTTCTTAGGCTCTATAATAAAAATTGGAAATACTATCGTAAAAGTTACACAAATTGGCAAAACTTGTCATAATGAGTGCAATATAAAAAAACTTTTAGGTTCGTGCATAATGCCAAAAAAAGGTATTTTTGGTGTTATTCTAAAAGGTGGGCTTATAAAACCCAATATGGTTATTGAGGTAATTAATGGAAAAGATTTTTATAATAGATAAACCTCTTGATCTTGAGTGTAAAAAAACGCTATATCCACCAATATATATAGCTTACGAAACATATGGAATGCTAAACACGGACAAAACCAATGCAATACTCGTATGTCATGCATTAACGGGCAGCGCTTGTGCTTATTCTGATAATACCGATAAAAAAGGTTGGTGGAATATATTAATAGGTCCTAATAAGGCGCTTGATACCAACAAGTACTTTATAATTTGTTCTAATGTTTTGGGTAGCTGTTATGGTTCAAGTGGTCCAAGTTCTATAAACCCAAAGACTAACAAACCTTATGCTCTTGATTTCCCATTTGTAACAATAAAAGATATGGTTGAAGCACAAAAGTTACTCGTTGAGCATTTAGGTATAGAAAAATTATTGTGCGCAATTGGAGGCTCAATGGGAGGCATGCAGGTACTACAGTGGGCAAAAAGCTACCCATATATGGTTAAATCTGTTGTTGCAATAGCTACAACTCATAGACACAATGCTGTCCAAATTGCATTTAACGAGGTAGCAAGACAGGCTGTTATAAATGATCCTGAATGGAATAATGGAAATTATTACTCGCAAGGTTTTCCAAAATATGGACTTGCTGTGGCTAGAATGGTAGGCCATATTACTTATTTAAGTCAAAATTCAATGCAAAAAAAATTTGGACGAAATCTAGTAAGCGACAAGATGGGATTTAACTTTTCTGTTAATTTTCAAGTAGAAAACTACCTGCACTATAAAGGTGAGCAATTTACTCAACGTTTTGATGCTAATTCATTTTTATATCTTACAAAGGCAATAGATTATTTCGATTTGCAACAAGATTACCCAACGTTGGAAGATGCTATGGTTTGCGCAAAAGATGTAAAGTTTTTGATATTATCTTTCTCGTCTGATTGGCTTTACCCAAAGGAACAATCTAAGTATTTAGCAAATGCTTTAGAATCAATAGGTGCAAATGTAAGTTATAGAAATATAAATTATGGTTATGGCCACGATTCTTTTTTGCTCGAAAACACAGAACAAAATTTTATTATCGGAAGTTTTTTAAGATTTGTATGAGAAAGGATTTTAAGATAATTTTTTCGCTTATTAACAATAATTCGAAAGTACTTGATTTGGGTTGTGGTAGTGGTGAGTTGCTTGAGTTGTTAATGAGTAAAAAAAATGTAACGGTCAAAGGTATTGAAATTGACCCAAAAAAAGCTTCAGAAAGTATTGCAAAAGGCATAAGCATTTATGAAGGCGACATGTTCGAAGTGCTTCCAAATTATAAAACAAAGTCCTACGATTATGTAGTTTTAAGTCAAACGCTCAGTGAAGTATCTGACCCAAAAATAATATTATTTGAATCATTAAGGGTTGGAAAAAAGGTTATAGTTAGTTTTTCAAATTTTGGTTATATATTAAATAGATTTAGCATTTTACTAAAGGGTAGGATTGTCGAAAAAGCGCTCTATGAATACTGCTGGCACGAGAAAAAATACTTTCATCCATTCAGTATTTTAGAATTTGAACAATACTGTTTTCAAAATAACATAAGAATCGTCAAAAAAAATTTAATCTTTGGGCCTGTTTTATTTAAGCATTATCCTAACTTATTTGCCAAGCATGCAGTATTTTTATTAGAAGCATAAAGTAATTTCCACAATTTTTACAACTCATACAAGAGATCCCTATTTGTATGGCATTTCTATTTCAATAGGCAACATTTTTACCACTACAGTTTAAAAAGTTGTTTTAGTTTATATCCATTTGTCAAGTCAAAAAATTCTAATCTCTATTACTCATTTACGCTACTTTAAATATTTTCTAGTAGCCATTAAATATATCAAAATCATAGTTTGGGTATACAAAGAAAAAGAATAAAAATTATAACTTTAGGGTCTCTTTCATCCAATTAAAATAATCAAGATCACCATCTTCAATATTAATTTGTATGATTTCGGGTACCTCATATGTATGAAGCGATTTAATTGCTTTTTTAACTTCATCAAACAAGCTTTTGTGTGTTTTGATAATGCAAATCCATTCTTTAGTATTTTCAAATTTATTTTTATATATATAAAAACTTTCAATAGGGCCAGAAATCTGACAGCAAGCTGCAAGCTCTTGTTCGACTAAAAATTTTGCAATGGTTATTAATGTTTCTTTTGAGTCTGCCGTCGTCGATACAACAATAAAACCACTCATGTGTTTAATTTTAACAAAAATTCCCCCTGCTTGAAAGCAGGGGGAGGAGGTATATGCAAACAAAGAGGGGGACTTATTAAAAGATTAAGTAAAGATTATTTGACCATCCAAAGACATCTCATAAAACTGACCTACAGTTACAATATCATCCAACTGTTCACAAAAGTCCTCTTTTTTTAGGTGAAACATATCAACTGTGGCTTTGCAAGCGTATATTTTACCGCCTGCATCATGTATCATTTCTATAAATTCACCAACTGGTGGTATATCAAGTTTTTCCATCTCCTTTTTCATTTGGTTTGTCACAAAGTTAGACATACCAGGCAATATGCCAACTAAAGATGGTATATGAAGTGCCGGGTTACCAACAGTTGCCACTTTTAGGTTATTCATTCGGTGTTTAATAATTGCATCTAAACCAAAAAATGTGAAAAATAAAATGGCGTCAATACCTTCCATTAAAGCACCATTTGCCATAATCAGGCCTGGGTATACACCTTCTAAGGATCCTTTTGATATAATAATAGAAACTTTACTCATAATAAAAACCTCTAAACACAACCAACAGGTTTTTTGATCCCAGCGATTTTAGCTGCTTTTTTAGCTGGTCCTTTGGGAAACAATTCATACAATTCTTTTGTTGATACACCGCTTTCTTTTGTAAGTTTTCTCATAGAAGGACCGCTACCATGCTCTTTAAACTCTTTTTGCATAAATTCAATTACAACCCAATGCCTGTCTGTTAATTGTTCAATTCCTTCTTGTTTGGCAATAACTTCTGCTACTTCTTTACTCCAATCCGAAAAATTCACCAAATAACCCTCATCATCCGTTTGTATGCTTTTGCCTCCAACAACTAAAACTCCCATAACACCTCCTACAAACTTCAATCATTTTTTTTGTTTGAGATCGTTAAAGTTTTCCAAAAAGCTTAAAAAAAATCCTAAAATTGTTTTTATTTCCTTACTATTTAAAAGCTTTATCATACCAATAAATGACAATTCATTGGCTTTTTTTGCATCAGCTAATTTTAAAGCTTTGATGGTATTCACAAGTGTGTTGCTAAGGCTATTTACATCATCAATTGTAAGGTTTTTTACTAAATTATCCAGTAAGTTTTTTACTTCTTTTAACAAAGAAAAATAACCAATTTTTTCTAAGTTATCCAAGTAGTCTTGCGTTGAAATTGCAATCTCTCTTGTTAAAGGTTCAAAAGACTCCCAAAAATCAATTAAGCTTTCCAATCTATTAAACAGTTTGGTCAAGTTATCAATATTTCGTGCAAGTTTTTTTATAAAATAAAATACACTATCTATGTTTGTGTATTCTGAGATTTCTTCAAGGTTTTCTAATGCTATATCGTATACGCTCTCACCTATTTTCATTATATCTGCATTTAAATCTTCCATTGATTTTCTATGAGTTTTTTGAGCATATATTTCCTCTAAGACTATATCAAGTTTTTGACCAACTTCATTTAATTTTTCTTGTATATCATCCATATCATGCCCTCTTTCCTGCCATCGACATATGAGATTCTATTGGTAACTCAACACCTTTTAACAAATAATTCCAGTACATCCATCTAAACATTATTTTGCCATAATGATTCATAGCGGTTTCTTGTAAAAGCGAAAAAGGCCCTAAAGCAGGCAATGGGAATTTTCCAGGCAAAGGCTCTACATCGTAATTAAAATCAATCAATATACCCTTACCAAACCCTGATTCTATAAAACAATTAGCATGACCATCAAATTTGGCTCTAGGGGTTTTCCCTTCTATTACATCAAGAAAATTTTCAAAAAGAATATCGGAAGCAAAATGCGCAACCGAACCTGCTTTTGATGTTGGCAAATCAGCTGCATCACCTATAACAAAAATATTATTGAACCCTTTTGCAAGTAGAGTTTCTTTGTCTGTTGGTATAAAGTTTAATTCATTGCCTAAACCGCTTTCTGCTATGGCCCCATCACCTTTATTTGTAGGTATGCTAACCAAACAATCAAAATCTACTTTTATGCCATCATAAGATATTATTTGTTTGTTCTCGTTATCAACACGCTCTATGCTAAAATCTGGGATTAAATGTATATTTTTTTTCTGTAAAAAATCTCCCAACACACTTGCTGCTTTTGGTTTTGTGAATGCTCCAGGAAGCGGTGTAACAAAACTAATTTCAATTTTATCTCTTACGCCTTTTTTAGTAAAAAACCAATCTGCCAAAAATACAAATTCTAAGGGCGCAACAGGACATTTTATAGGCATTTCAGTAATATGTAAAACCAATTTTCCTTCATCAAAATGTCTAAAAAAGTTTGCAAGCTTTAATGCACCTTCTATGGTATAAAAATCAAATATATTTTTGTGCCACAAAATATCATTCAAACCTTCTGTTTCATTTGGATCTATTTTGCAACCTGTAGCAATAATTAAGCAATCGTAGGGCACTACTGCATTATTGTGCAAAATAACCCTATTTTTTTCTGAATCTATAACTTTTAATTTTTCTATAATTACTTCAACACCTGGTGGAAAAAAATCGCGTTTAGGCCTTATAACATCTTTCTTTGTGTACATATTGAACGGTATAAATAAAAAACCTGGTTGATAGTAATGCGTTTCATACTCGTCAATAATAGTAAACTGCCATTCATTTCTATCCAAAACATTATACAACTTATTAAGCATCATCGTTCCACCAGCCCCACCACCTAAAATAACAAGACGCCTCATGAAACCTCCAAATAATTAGTTATTAACTTACTATAGATATACAAAAAAAATGTGGACTTGTCAAGTCTTTTGTTTAAACACCACGCACGTATATTTTAGGCGTTTTATAGTTTAAAATAGTATACGATTGTAAAAAGTCAACTAAAACCCAATTAAAAAACCATAAAAATCCCCTTTCAAAAAACAATTATCAAGTGATATTTATATCTTTATTATTTAACCTTTTAATATATTCGTCTTTGTGAATATTTTACGAAAGGTCAAAATACAATAAAAAATACAAGTGGCTTTTTATAAGCTGGTATATCGTGAGATAGATTGTAGGAATGGTAAAATCGTTTTTTTAATTGTATCCTTTTTGCAATAAAGTTATGTATAATATTGGCTATAAAACACCTATGAATGTTTATAAGACTACTATACGGAGAAAATCGTAAGCGGGGAATAAGAAATTAGAAATTTTTAACTTGAGAAAGGTATAAAGCTTAGATTATAGAAAGCTTTGAAAATTGTCCGATATATGTTCAACAAGGTTTTGAAGAAGAAAAAAATTTATTTCAAAGTTTTTCTAAGATTGGCTTAAAAACAAGTTTTTTAGTGGTGCCGAGGGTGGGAATCGAACCCACACGGGAGAAACTCCCAAGGGATTTTAAGTCCCTTGCGTCTACCAATTCCGCCACCCCGGCAAAAAGTAGGTAGCTTTGGAGGCGGCACCCGGATTCGAACCGGGGATCTGGGTTTTGCAGACCCGTGCCTTAGCCACTTGGCTATGCCGCCAGTTTGGGTCTGTTGATAAAAAAATGGAGCGGGAAACGGGACTCGAACCCGCGACCCCAACCTTGGCAAGGTTGTGCTCTACCAACTGAGCTATTCCCGCTCTACACCATACTATTTATATAAAATTTTTTTCAGTTGTCAATAGAAAAAATAGAATAACCATTTTTACATATTCTCCACAGCTAAGCCTATCCTTATTCCACCAAAGTGTTTGCCTTCAATAAACACAGGTACACCAATATCGCTGATTACTTCTCCTGTATCTCTTGGGTAGGTTTGTATTATTAGGCTATCTGTGTTTCTTGCCACATTTAATCCTACAGTATCGTTAAATATTCTCATAGAACGATTTCCTGCAAGGTCTTTTTCGTAGTTGCCTGTTAGGGGTTTATCATATATAGAGTTGTGTGCTGCTATATAGCCGTTGTTGTCTGTAAGCAAGACATATCTAAAGTTTGGGTTCATGTTTAAGTACTTGTCTTCAATAGGCTGTATATGTTGCTTAAAAAAGTCTGTAAACCTAGTGCGGTACTTTTGCGGGTTTGTGTTAGGGACTGGTACATAGTTTCTATCCCAGATATCAGATGATGAAATTAAGCCTTTTTTTAGTGCGTTTTCTATTGTTTCTGTCATTTCTTTAGCGCATTTGTTTGCAAGCTCCACAATTGTTTCTAGAGGGTTTCCTACTTTGACTTTCTTTAGAATATTTGCAGACTGCTCTGCAATTTTGCTTAAATCCAGACTCTTTGAGCTCACACTATCAAGACTGTTTGATATTTCTTTAACAGAATTTGCAAGGTATTCTACTGTTTGGGCTACTTCTTCTATAGAGCTTGATTGTTCTTCTGTAGCAGCAGTTATTGTATTGATCATATTGTTTGCTTGTGTGATTTTTTGTGCAAGGTTGTCAAAAGAAACAAGCATCTCTTCAACTGACTTCGTATTCTGCTCAATGGCATCTCTAATTGTCTTGTTTCTTTCGACAAGAATGTTAAAATTATCTGCAACAGAAGTTATAGTTTTTTCTATCTCTTTTGACTGCTTTTGTGTTTGCTCTGCAAGCTTTCTGATTTCATCTGCAACTACTGCAAAGCCTCTGCCGTGCTCACCAGCACGGGCCGCTTCAATTGCAGCGTTTAGTGCAAGGAGATTTGTTTGGTCAGCTATATCGTTTATAATATTTACTATAGATAGAATATCATCTATTTGAGCATGTAAGTTCTCCATAGACTGTTTGTTTTCATTTAAGACTTCTATTGAGTTTTGAGACGCTTTGCTTATGCTTTGCGTTGTTTTAATTGTTTGTTCGCTTATGGCATTTACTTCTTCCATAAACCTTACAAAGTTTTCCATATTGTGCGATATGTCGCCTATGGCTTTTGTAGAATCGTTCATTGTTTTGTTTATCGCTTCTAGGTTGTCTTTGGTTTCGTTCATATGGTGCGTTATATTTTTAAGCTCAAAGTTGAATTTAGCGTTAAAAACGGAAGTTTTTGTTGCATTTGTAATAAGGTCGCTAAAGATAGACTTTGAAAAACGAACAAGCGTATTTATAAACTCGCCAAGCGAAGTGCAAAAACCAGGAACGCTGTAGTCTTTTGTTAAGTCATATACCTCAGATTTTGTAATTTTACAAAATTCATCAGCTGTTTGTTTTGTGGGTTTTACAATAACCACATAATAGTACCAGAAATTAACTATAGCAAAGACCAATGTAGCAGCACTGAAGGTGTAAACAAAGTACTTTTGAACAAAACTATTTAACAATACATAGGATAAAATACCACCTATAAAATACAAGATAAAAGTAAAAATAGTAAAAATAGCTAATTTTTTAACCATTGCTACCTCCTTACGATATAATATAATTTAACAACTTTTTTGTCAAATTAG
>Ga0315298_1008139_pt1 | contig 13487 bp, 16 predicted proteins | sample WHS_1_MG_FD_203077 | JGI IMG/M metagenome (GOLD analysis project Ga0315298, IMG submission 203077) | Extremophilic microbial mat communities from Washburn Hot Springs, YNP, Wyoming, USA - WHS_1_MG | ecosystem: Environmental > Aquatic > Thermal springs > Hot (42-90C) | place: USA: Wyoming...
GCGGCACTTTGTCTGTCATGGCCATGCCTTTGTTCACCTGCACCGGGTAAGCTGAATTAAAGCCGGCGTTGTCCGGCTTCTTGTTTCACATGAAACATTCCGGTTCCCCCCGGACCGGCCGGGGGGTTGTACAGTGCAACAGCGGGCCGCCGGTTGATCAACCAACCAGCAGGTCAACTTCACCGCCGGAAAAAACCCGGGCCAGCAGTTCTTCCACTGTTTTCACCGTGATCACGTTAATGCCGGGGAGTCCGGCCGGTATATCGGCTTCATTTTCCGCCGGTATGATCACCCTTTTCAGCCCGGCCTGGCGGGCACCGTAAATTTTTTCCGGTATGCCGCCCACGGCGCGGATGCGTCCCTGGATGGAAATTTCACCGGTCACGGCTACGTCCTGGGGCACCTCGCGCTCCTGCACGGCGCTGAGCAGGGCCAGGAAAATGGCCGCTCCCGCCGAAGGACCGTCGATGCGGCCGCCGCCCACCACGTTTACATGCAGGTCGTAGTTGGACAGATCCTCACCCGTAATTTTCCGGATCACCGACGCGGCGTTGAACACCGAATCCTTGGCCATGCTGCCGGCGGTGTCGTTGAACCGGATGGTGCCCTGACCCTGATTGCGCGCCGGAAAGGCCACCGCTTCAATTTCCAGCACCGAACCGAGGAAACCGAGCACACCCAGACCGTAGACCCGACCCACTTCCCCCCGGTCGGCGGTGCGGCGCAGGACGTAGGGGCTCAACCGGCCGGTCTGGACCACTTCGCGGACATCGGCCGCCGTAATCCCCTCCGGCGCCGCCGCGCCCTGGCCGCGATAGCAGGCCAGGCCGTAGGCGTCGGCCAGGATGTTCACCGCCTTGCGCCCTTCCACCGTATACCGGCTGATCATCTCGGGCACGCGGTCGTCCACTTTCACTTTTAATCTTTCCGCCGCCTGGCGGACGATTTTCTGCACATCGGCCGGGGTCAACGGTTCAAAATATACCTCCGCGCAGCGCGACCGGATGGCCGGATTGAGCTCCTCCGGGTCCCTGGTCGTGGCGCCGATCAGGATGAAGTCGGCCGGCGCCCCTTCCTCGAAAATCTTTCTTACGTACCGGGGTATGGAGGAATCGTGCGGGTCGTAATAGGCCGATTCAAAATAAACCCGCTTGTCCTCGAGCACTTTCAACAGCTTGTTCTGCAAAATGGGGTCCATCTCACCGATTTCATCGATAAACAAAATACCCCCGTGCGCTTCCGTGACCAATCCCAGCTTGGGCTCGGGCACGCCGTTCTCCGCCAGATCGCGCCGCGCCCCCTGATAGATCGGATCGTGCACCGATCCCAGAAGGGGATTGGTTACTTCCCGTGGATCCCAGCGCAATGTGGTGCCGTTTACCTCCACGAAGGGAGCGTCCTTGGCGAAGGGAGAACCGGGCATCTCCCGGGCCGTCTCGAGGGCCAGGCGGGCGGCGGTGGTTTTACCCACGCCGGGCGGGCCGTAAAGAATCACATGCTGGGGGAACGGGGAGGCCAGCTTGGCCAGCAGCGATTTGACGGCCCGCTCCTGACCGACTATTTCGCTCAACCGGGTCGGCCGTAAAAACTCCATGGCCGAAACGGACAATTTCTTGCTCTCCAGCTTTTCCAGGATGGCCAGCTTTTTCAAAGTCTGGGCGTTCTCCGGGCCGGCGTTTTCCTTGATTACCTGCATCTTGATCTCTTTTACATACTCTTCATGGCGCTGCTGCAGTTTTTCGTTTATTTTCTTCTCCAGCTCGTCCTCCACCGTGCGCCGGGCCAGAATATCGGCGATTTCTTCTTCGATCTGCTCCAGGATCGCGGGAATGTCTTCCAGAGCGGGCACCGTATCGTAAGTGGGATCTTCAAAAACCAGCTTCTGCAGCGCCAGCACCCGCTCCTCCAGTCTTTCGGAACGCATCAACTGCAGGGCGTTCAATTTACCCGCCCGCAGCACCAGCTTGTCGGAACCATAGAGGTTGGCCATCAACCCGTACAGCGCGCCGACCTGCCGGCGCAGTTGCTCCACACCTTTGAACCTGGTCCCCGGCTCCCCTTTCGGACCTTTCAATTTTTCCAGAAAGACCTTCATCCCCGCTGCTCCTTTCTATTCCCCCGTCAGGTTGACATTTATTTTCGCCTGCACCGCCGGATGCAGTTTGATCAGCAGCTGGTGCACGCCGATCTGCTTGATCGGCTCTTTGAGCACGATTTTCTTCTTGTCCACCTTAACGGAAAACTGCTCGTAAATGGCTTCGGCGATGTCCCTGCTGCTCACCGCGCCGAACAGCCTGCCCCCTTCCCCCACTTTCCCCTTCACCTGGACGGTCAAACCGTCCAGGCGGGCGGCCAGCTCGCGGGCAAGGGTTTCTTCCTCCTGTTTTTTTCTGGCCTGAGCGGCCTTCTGCTGGGACAGTTCCTTCATTTTGCCCGCCGAGGCTTCCGCCGCCAGTCGGCGGGGCAGCAGATAATTGCGCGCGTAACCGTCGCTGACGTTGATCACATCGCCTTTTTTACCCACATTTTTCACGTCATCGAGCAAAATGACTTTCATCGCTTCTCCCCCTTTGCCGGACCGGATATATGCCTGGTATCAATCAGTGAATCGATCAGACCCAGCGCGCACAATGCCGTGAGGGCAAACGGCCAGTAAATTAATACAAGCACGATCAGCAGGTACTGGAAGAATTTCGTCCCCACCCGCCGCCTGACATGAAACGAAGCCGTGGACAACCCGGCCACCAGGTAGATGAAGCCGGACACGTAAAGCAAATTTTTTCCCGCCGTGGAAAGCAGTTCCCGCTGCAGGGCGTCGCCGCCCAGTACAAAGCCAAGGCCCAGAATCACTCCCCAGACCAAATACCAGGGAAACTGCCAGCGGGAAAAGGGCGGCAGCGGCACCACCCGGCAGCCCAGTTTTTTTAATACCAGACGGCCCAGAACATAAGAAATGAACACGGAAATCAGCGACCAGATGAGCAGATTGGCCGGCAGCAAAAGCCCCATCAAATGCACGGCCTGTTCCATCGCCTGCTTGAGCTGCTGCAGGGAGGCCGCGTCGATCAGGCCCCGCCGTTGATACCAGGCGAGCACCTGCTCCATGCTCCGGCGCATTTCCGGACCCATCACCAGGGGATTCACCCCGGTGACGGCGAACGAAATGACCGCCGTGAGCAAAAACAGCAGGGCCGAAACCACGCCGGCAACGGCCACGCTCAACCCGGCGGAGACGTTTTTCTTGTACAGCAGCCCGAGCAGCAGACCCAGCGGCCCGATCTGCACGACGAGCACCAGCACCGTAAACGGCCGGCCGAATAGAACAAACACCAGTAACGCCGCCACCACCAGGGCCAGCACCCCGGTGCGCAAATCGCGCCGCCGCACCAGCACGGCCAGGGGCAGCGGACCGGCCAGACCGGCGACCGGAAACAGGGGCGGTACGTAAAGGCCGAGCAAAATGAGCAGGGCGGTCAGGGCGGCCAGAAAAGAACCCTCCACCAGGGACTGGTTTTTTATTTCCGGGGACACCCAATCACCTCTTCTTTTCCCCCAGATGAGCCAGCAGGGCCGATAAATCACCGTACCACCTTTCCATTTCGTGATCCTCGGCGATTCCCTGGCGCAGCTTGTTTTCCACCTGGAGATCCACCCGGGTGAAACTTATCCCCAAACGCTTTCCCAGCACATAGCAGGTGATAATGATGCCGCTCAGGGCGTCAAGCAGGCGTTCTTCGCTTCCCCTGAGCATACCTTTGAACAGGGCGGACAATGATGCCAGCAGGTCCGCCTTGAGCCATTCAATAACACGGATATTTTTGGCGATACCCGATTCCTGATTGGCCGGTATCATCCCCGGGACCTCCTTTTCCGCAAACGTGGGATTATTCTGCGCCGGCCTTTGTTTTTCCTGCCCCCGGCACCCGGTGGCGGACTGTTATTTGCTGGCCCGCCTGGGATGGGAAAAATAATAAGGAAGGGGAACCAATTAGTTCCCCTTATGTCCCTACTCGGCTGTAAATGGTAACAGGGCGATGTTGCGCGCCCGTTTGATGGCCACCGTAAGCATGCGCTGATGCCTGGCGCAGTTGCCCGAAATACGGCGGGGCAGTATCTTCCCCCGCTCGGTGATGTACTTTTTCAGGCGGGGTACATCCTTGTAGTCAATGGTTTCCATTTTATCCACACAGAAGCTGCAGACGCGTTTTTTGCCCCTGCGGCCCCGTTCCCTTCTGGCCAAATGTTTCCCTCCTCGACACCGTCTTTTCCTCCGGAGCGACCTCCGGTGCTTCGGGTATTAAAATGGAATATCGTCTTCGTTGTAGTTTATCTCCCGGGCAAAGTCATCCTCACCGGCGGCCGTCTGCGCCGCGGCCGCACCGACGGCCTGCTGGCCGTCCCTGGCCCGATCGAGGAAGCGCACCCGATCCGCCACCACCCGGACTCCCTTGCGCCTGATGCCCTGTTTGTCCTCGTAAGAGCGGACCTGCAGATACCCCTCCACGAAAACCAGCCGGCCCTTGCCCAGATACTGGGCACAAATTTCCGCCTGTTTCTGCCACACCTCGATGTCAATAAAATCCGTTTCCCGCTCTCCCTGCTTGTTTGCAAAAGGCCGATCCACGGCCAGGGTGAACCTGGCCACGGCCACGCCGTTGGGAGTGTAGCGCAGTTCGGGATCCTGGGTCAGCCGCCCGATTAAAATGACTTTATTGACCATTTTGACACCGCCTTGATATTTTTTCGAGGGGCCGGCAGTACATCGGAGTAATTCCGCATATTTCCGTCGTTCAGGCCGCGATGCGCACGATTATGTGCCGCAGCACGCCGTCCGTAATTTTAAACACCCGATCCAGTTCCTGGGCCACGTCCGGCTTCGATTTGAACTGAATGATCATGTAAATGCCCTCGTGCACATGGGCAATCTCATAAGCCAGACGACGCTTGCCCCATCTTTCCAGCCGGGTGATCTCGCCGCCGTGGTTTTCAATCAGCGACTTGAATTTTTCGACTACCTCCCCGGCCTTTTCATCATCCAGATCGGGACGCAAAATAAAGACGGTTTCATAGTTGTTCATACAACGCACCTCCTCCCCGCGGACTAGTGGCCCTACCTCTTCGGCCGACCGTGGCGGTGCCTGCCGCGACCGCGGTAGGGCAGGGTGGATCAAGCCATTTTTTTGGCTAAACGATTATAGCACATTTACCGGCTATTGACAAGAAGGCCCGCCGCCGGATAATGGACACGCCCTGCAGAGCTCAGGGCATGTCGGACGGCTTTTTTTCCCCTTCGGAACGGATTACGGCCCGCACGCTTTTTTCAAACCTGGGCCGGGGCAGCATGAGCACCCGGCCGCAGGTCAGACACCTGATCCGAAAATCCACACCGGTGCGCAGCACTTCCCACAAATACCCGCCGCAGGGATGTGGTTTGCGCATCCTGACCACATCGCCGACGCTGTATCTAACCAGTTCCATCGCCATCTCCCCTAATTCCGGCCGGCCGCACCCACCGGGACCGGTTGCGGCGCCCTTACACCCTCTTTGTCGAACAGCTCTTTCACCCGGCGGCGTATTTCCCTTTCCACCCGCCACTGCTGCAGCGGCCTGGTCATGGCCACCACCCGGAAGGTAATCCCTTCCGCCCCCATTCCGACCAGCCCGAGCACCTCCGGACCGGAGGTAATCACATCGGCCATATCCGCCGCCACATCACGGGCCGCTTCCTCAAGCAAAAGCATGATCCGTTCCGGATCTTCCTCGTAAGCCACTTTTATATCGACCTGCGACTGCATGCTTCCCCGGGTGTGGTTGGTGACCAGCTTGATCTGGCTGTTCGGCACAATGTGCAGTTCGCCGCCGAAATCCCGCAGCCGGGTGATGCGCAGGCCGATCTCCTCCACCGTGCCGCTCACTCCGGAGGTGGTGATGTAATCGCCGACGGCAAACTGATCCTCAAGCAGAATAAAGAATCCGGTAATCACATCGCGCACCAGGTTCTGGGCGCCGAAACCCACCGCCAGACCGACCACACCGGCGCCGGCGAGGATGGCTTCCACCTTCACCCCGAACATATTCAGGACGGTGACCAGCACAATAAAGCAGATGGTGTAGCGCAGCACGCTCCTCAACAGCGTGCGCATGGTCTGCACGCGGCGGCCGTTGAGCACGCCCGATTGATCCCGTTGACGGCTGAAGAAGCGGTTGATGGCGGCGTCGCCGAGACGCATGGCCGCCGCCGCCAGAATTAAAAACAGGATTATTTTCAAACCCCTGGCCGCCAGGTCCGGCCAGTTGATCCGATCCAGCTGGGAAAGAAAAGTCCGCCAGAGCGCATACATTTCCTTTCACCCGTCAGGCACCCAGAAATGCGAGGTATCCCCGGTAGGCCATGTATATATCCGCCTTGCTGGCCACTTCAAAAGGAGAATGCATGCCGAGAAGGCCGACCCCGCAGTCCAGCACATCCATGCCGTAATCGGCGAGCATGTAGGCGATCGTACCGCCGCCGCCCTGGTCCACTTTGCCCAGTTCACCGGTCTGCCAGATCACCCCGGCCTGATTGAACAGACGGCGCACAAATCCCAGGAACTCGGCGTGGGCGTCGTTGGCCCCGCTCTTCCCGCGGGAACCGGTGTATTTGGTGAGCACCAGCCCGTAACCCAGCCGGGACACGTTCAATTTATCCGAAACGTCGGGATAGTTCGGGTCCAGCGCCCCGTCCACATCCGCCGACAGAGCGCGCGAATGATAAAGTATCCGCCGCAAAGCGAGATCGCTGTACTGGGGGAGGATGCGCGCGGCCAGTTCGGCGGTGAAATTGGCCAGCAGGGCCGAATGCATGCCCGTATTGCCCACGCTGCCGATCTCTTCCTTATCCACCAGCAGGGCGACCGCCGTGCGCCCGGCCGCCGGCAGATCGACCGCGGCCTGCAGGGCGGCGTAGGCGCAGACCCGGTCATCCTGCCCGTAACCGCCGATCATGCTGCGGTCCAGCCCCACGTCCCTGGCCGCCCAGGCCGGCACGACCTCCAGCTCGGCGCTGACCAGATCTTCCTCCGTCAGGCCGTACTCCCGCTGTAAATGATCCAGCACCACCTGTTTCACCTTTTCCTTGACTTCACCCGCGCTCACCGGAATACCGCCCACCAGCAGATTGAGCGCTTCCCCGGCCACTGCTTCGCTCATTTTTTTCTCCATCTGATCCTTGGCCAGATGGGGGAGCAGATCGGTGATGGTGAAAACCGGATCCTGCTCCTTTTCGCCGATGACCAGCTGCAGCACCTGGCCGTCGTTTTTGACCACCACTCCGTGCAGGGCGAGGGGTATACTGACCCACTGGTATTTTTTAATCCCGCCGTAGTAATGCGTTTTCAACAGGGCCAGACCCGCTTCCTCGTACAGCGGACGGGGTTTCAAATCCAGCCGGGGCGCGTCGATATGCGCGCCGACTATATTCATCCCGTTTTCCAGAGGCTCCGCGCCCACTACGGCCAGCAGCAGGGTCTTGCCGCGCACCACGCTGTACACCCGATCGCCCGGAACCAAACGCGCCCTTTCCTCCAGCGGCACGAACCCGCGGGCGCGGGCCGTGTTCACGGCCTGCTCCACGGTTTCCCGTTCCGTCTTGGCCGTATTTAAAAACTGCCGGTAATGTTCGGCAAAAGCGTAAGCCGCGTGCCGCGTGCCTTCATCCATGCGCTCCCAGGCGCTTGATTTTCCGGCCATGGCGTTTTCTCTACTTGTTTCACCCATGGTGATCTCCCTCCTGTGTGTTTTTTTTAGTATGTCACAACCGGTCCTTGCTCACTTACAAATATGTGTAAAAAGGCAGCCCGGTGACGGGCAGGCGGCGGATGAGCCCCCGGAGCAGAACGGCCAGCTGTGCATGATTGACGCTTTCCAGCCAGTGCAGTTGCCCGCCGCCCGGCAGAGCGGCGGCCGCTTTTTGCAGGGGCAGGAGCAGGGCGACAACGACCATGGCCAGCACCAGCCCGCGCAAAAAGCCGAGCATAAGGCCGCCGATGCGATCCAGCGGCCCCAGGAAGCCCGCTCCGATTACCCCGGCCGCCGCCTCTCCGGCGGCGCGGACCAGGGCGGCGGTAAGAAAAAAGAGCACCGCGAATGCGGCCAGTTCCACCAGGCCGCCGGCCAGCGACGCACTCAACTGCGCCGCACCGGGGACCGCCTGTTTGAGGCCCGGTAAACCGGCGGGGACGGGGTAATTCCCCGGCAGACGCGACAGCAGCACGGCCGCCCGGGCGGTCAGCTGCCAGTGGCGGTCGGCATAGGCGGCGAGCGCGGAATGATACTTGAGGGCCGCCGCCAGTCCGAGAAACACGGCGAGCAGTCTGGCCAGACCGCCCACCAGCCCGGTATGCAGCCCGCGCCAGGCCGACCAGGTGATGATGAATAAAATTACCAGATCAAGCCAGTTCAAATTTTCACCTGCCTTCCCCTGCCAGTACATTTTCTTCAACTGACGAAATTTCCCTGCTTTTTCACCCCCTGCGACAAAAATTCCATCCCGGTGACATAAGCAGGGTCAGCATGAGCAAAAGCCCGGCATACCCGAACAGAGGGTACAGCATTCGGATCAGCCCGGCAAAATCCAGCTGCGCCAGCGGCAGGGCGAGCAAAATCGTAGCCGGACCGGCCCACCGGTACATCCTTCCGCCCCGGGTGGCCACCCGGCTGACAAAACCGAATGTATCGGCTATGGCGGTGGTCACCACGGCCACCCAGATGAGCACCCCCAGCCCGGAACGCCAGAACCCGCCCAGATTTCCGGCAATATAGAGCATGGGCACCTGGCACCCGCCGATTTCCGGGTAGAACAGCAAACCGGTCACGGCGACCAGGAAAACGGCCGCACCGAGCAGCATCCCGCCGACCAATCCGCCCAGCATGGCCGTCCTGCGCGGTATGTGCGCGCCCAGCGAGGATAACACGGCCAGCGGGGTGACAGTATTGTAGGAAACATAGAGCACCGCCGACCAGATCCACCCGGCGGCCGCCTGGGCCGCGGTCCGCGTTTCCACATGCGGGCAGGCGAGCCCTTTCGTTGGAAGAGTCAGCGCACAGACCACAAGGATAAATAAAATTTTCAGCGGCACCAGGATCATATTGATCGCCAGCACCCCCTGCAGCCCGCCGAAAACTACGGCGGCCGTAATCAGCGCCGCCAGCGTCGTCCCGGCATACTGCGGCCAGCCGAACTGCTCGTTGAGCACCGCGCCGCTCCCGGCCAGCATCACCGCCAGCCCGCCGAATAGCATGAGCAGACTGAGCAGGTCGACCAGCCCGGCCAGTTTCCCGCCCATCAGGCAGGGCAGGACATCCGCGTAACTTTCCGCTTTCCGGGCAGTGGCTATCCCCATCATGATCAGACCGAGCAAGGCAAACAGGACGGCGGCCAGAACCGCACCGGCCAGCCCGCGGCTGCCGAAGGAAATAAAAAACTGCATGATCTCCTGCCCGGAGGCAAAGCCGGCACCGATCACCGTGCCCACGTACAGGGCGGCCACTTTGCACACCTGGATTATTTTCCCGTTTCCGGCCAACGGCCCCACCCCCTCCGCTTTAATTTTATGTTTTTAAATAGACGGGCTGACCTGAATATCTGGAATAATTTGTTCCTTTCCCGGGCATAAATATACTAGTTATTGGTAATCAGGGGGAACTGTGATGAAGCCTTTGCTGGAAGATAAAAACGCCGGAAAAACAAAAATTCACATAGACAATCCGCTGGCCGTACCCAAATTCAGCTGGGATCTGCTGGGCAGGCTGGAGAAATATGACGCGCTGGAGGCGCGGCCGAAAATTTTGCTCTGCATCGGCACGGATCGTTCCACGGGGGATTCCCTGGGACCGCTGGTGGGCAGTAAAATGGCGGCCCTCGAACAGGATTTTTTTATCGTTTACGGAACCCTGGAACAGCCCGTGCACGCCAGCAACCTGAAAGAAAAGCTGGAAGAAATCCATCGTTTCTACCACAACCCGTTTATTATCGCCATTGATGCCTGCCTGGGGAATATAGACAGTGTGGGCTGCGTGAGCATCGGTGACGGCGCTTTGCTGCCCGGCGCCGGTGTAAACAAAAACCTGCCGCCGGTGGGTGAAATCCACATCACCGGCATTGTCAACGTGGGCGGTTTTATGGAATACATGGTTTTGCAGAACACCAGGCTGAACCTGGTCATGCGCATGGCCGATACCATCGTCAAAGGTTTGATGCTCACCATCGAGCAATTCGCCCGGCCGAAGGCAAGTGAAATGTAAACGTGGTGATTTTCAGCGGAGACAAAAACGAACCCCTGCAGCCCTTTTTGACTGCAGGGGTTTGTTGTTGCCCCCGCCGGCGGTTTTTCATTAATTCACCGGCTTTCCTGACGGCGGATCCTTTCCAGCACTTCCTGCGGCGTTTTTCCGGCCGCTTCGATTACGGCGGCAGCAGTGCCGATCTCCTGCATATTCATGGTATTGTTGTCCAGACCGGTGACCACCACCGCATCGGCCAGAGCGGCGGCCGACGGGTCCAAAACTTGATAGCCGTTTGCCCGCAGCAGCTCTTTTACGCCGCTCAAACTGTCTTCCACCGCTATTCTTTTCATTTTGCACCCCCCCGGTGATTAATGCTAGTATGATTAAAACCGCCCGTGATTATGCCGGTGCTTTTTAATCACCTTCCCTGTATTTTTCCAGTTTATCAATCACCTGCCGGTCCTCTGTCTGGGAAAAATCAAGATAAAACTGACCCACCGCCTGAAAGTCCCCTGCCGCCAGGGGGCAGAGCAGTTCGTCCACCTCCGGGCGCAGTTCCGCCACTGCTTCGGCCGGAGCCACCGGCACGGCCAGGATCAATCTTCCCGCCCGCAAATGTTTTTTGATGAAACGCAGCGCGGCCAGCACGGTATAACCGGTGGCAATGCCGTCATCGACAAGAATGATCTCCCGGCCGCGGTAATCGGGATACGCCGCCCTCCCCCGGTAGAGACGCATGCGCCGCTCGATTTCCCGCACTTCCTTTTCCACCAGCGGCTTCAGGTCGTCCGCCGCCAGGCCGAGCAGAGCCAACAGTTTTTCGTTCAACACCAGGGTGCCGTCCTGGGCCACCGCGCCCAGGGCCACCTCCGGGTTCTGCGGCGCCCCCAGCTTGCGCGGGATGACCAGATCCATGGGCAACCGGCACATTTCCGCTATTTCCGCTCCGACAACCACCCCTCCCCGGGGAATGGCCATAACCAGCGCATCAGCGCGGGTTTTCCCCCTCAACTCCGCGGCCAGTTTTTTTCCGGCTTCTTCCCTGTTCCGGTAAAACATCGTGTTCACCCCCGGCTTATTATTTGTTTTATTTTCCACACACATCCCGTATTTTAAGGTCCTCCCCGGGGCTCATCCCGCACCGGCGATTGACATCACCAGTTTAATACTTTACAATGCCTGATAATAAGGATGAGGCAGGAAAATCCTTATTAAAAATCCAGGTAAACGAGGTAGACGAGAGATGAATGTACTTTACTTTGACTGCTTCGGCGGCATCAGCGGCGACATGACGCTGGCCGCCCTGCTGGACTGCGGCGTGAGGCCGGATGATCTGCGCAGCCGTTTGAACCGGCTTGCCCTCACCGGCTATTCACTGAATGTGTTTGCCGAACGCCGGCACGGCCTGCGCGCCCTGCGGGTGGAGGTGGCCGTTGAACAGGAGGAGCAGCCGCACCGCCACCTGAAAGATATTCTGGCGCTCATTGAAAACAGCGGGCTCAACGACAGGGTGCGGCAAAACGCCGCCCGCATATTCACCCGCCTGGCCGACGCCGAGGCGGCGGTGCACGGTGTATCCAGAGAAGAGGTGCATTTCCACGAAGTGGGCGCCCTGGATTCCATTATCGACATCGTCGGCACCTGCATTGCTTTAGATTTACTGGACATCGAGCAAATTTACTGCTCCCCGCTGCCGACCGGCGGCGGCACCGTGCGCTGCGCGCACGGCGTGCTGCCCGTGCCCGCGCCGGCCACCCTGGAATTGATGCGGGGGTTGCCCGTGCGCCCTTCCGATATTCAGGGCGAGCTGGTCACCCCCACCGGTGCCGCCATCGTCGCCACCCTGGCCCGCGCCTTCGGCAATGTACCGGATATGCACCTCACCGCCGCCGGTTACGGCTTCGGGCGCAATGATTTCGGCGTCCCTTCATTCCTCCGGGTCATGCTCGGCCGCGCCGCCGATAAAGCGGCACGCGAACCGGTGCTGGTGCTGGAGACCGACATCGACGACATGAACCCGGAGTTTTTCCCCTATATCGAGGAGGTGCTGCGTGCGGCGGGAGCGCTGGATGTGTTCATGCAGCCGGTGATGATGAAAAAAGGCCGCCCGGGCACGCGTTTGAGCGTTCTTTCCCCGCCGGGCCGGGAAGACAACCTGGCGGATGTGCTGCTCACCCACTCCAGCACCCTGGGTGTGCGTCTGCGCCGGGAAGAACGGTGGATGCTGCCCAGACAAATCCTGGAGGTGGACACCCCCCTGGGCAAAGCGCGCGTCAAAATGGCCCGCCTGTCGGACGGCTCCGTTCGCCTCACACCGGAATATGAGGACTGCCGCCGCCTGGCCGGCGCTTCAAAGCACACCCTGGAGCAGATCTACCGGATTGTTTACCGCGCGGGAGAAGAAGCCGTGCAGAAATTGCACAATTAAAAAGCCTCCGGCAGGTGGTGAGCGCAGGAAGAGCGACTTTGCTCAGATCCGGCAACGATACACGGCACAGCTGTGGCAGGCGATCCGGCGGCGTGAATCGCGCGCCGAACGTTACCTCTGGTTCTCACGGTCGATGTGCATTAATCAAGTAACCTTAGTGGGAACCGGCCCCGCGCTCATTATAACGCCGCCCGGTTTGCTCCACAGCAGGCCGGCGTTTCTTCGCATCGAAGCACCGGGCGAAGGGGTGTGACCGCCACCTTTTTCGGCTATGTCATGCCAAACCACGGCCGCAAGTTTACGGGGAACGTGTTCATTGAAAGAGGCGCCTGTGTCATGGGCGCCTCTTTCAATGAATTAACTGTGCAATATGTATCACCTGCACTGCACGGGCGATCAGCGCGGCAAACAGGATGGAAGGTAAAAGATTGCCCACCTTTATTTCCTTCAAACCGAGCATGTTAACGCCGATGCCCAGGATGAGCAGCCCCCCGGTGGCCGAAACTTCCGCGATCACGCCGCTGTTGAGCAGCTCCTTCAAAACCCCGGCCAGCAGGGTGATCCCGCCCTGATAAAGAAAAACGGGAACGGCCGAAAAAATCACCCCGATGCCCATGGTGGAAGCCAAAAACACCGATGTAATTCCGTCCAGCATGGATTTGGCCAGCAGAATATACGGTTTACCGGTCAGCCCGTCCTGAATGGAACCCACCACGGCCATGGCGCCAACGCAGTACAACAAACTGCTGGCCACGAAAGCGCGGGCCACTCCGTTGCCGGCACCCCCCATCCGCCG
>Ga0315298_1008140_pt1 | contig 13486 bp, 13 predicted proteins | sample WHS_1_MG_FD_203077 | JGI IMG/M metagenome (GOLD analysis project Ga0315298, IMG submission 203077) | Extremophilic microbial mat communities from Washburn Hot Springs, YNP, Wyoming, USA - WHS_1_MG | ecosystem: Environmental > Aquatic > Thermal springs > Hot (42-90C) | place: USA: Wyoming...
TGGCGAAAAACAAGGAAACTTAGATTATGTGTTTGAAGAACTTAAAAATATGTATGAGACTCAAATTAAAGTTTATAAGGGGTTAAAAAAAGCACTTTCATATCCTATTTTTAACCTTTCTATACTGTTTTTAATGTTTACAGGTGCTTTACTTTTTTATATCCCACGATTAAAAGCAATTATAAAAGATATACCACAACAAAAAGTTCCACAAGCAACCAAAACTCTTATTTTTCTTTCGGATGCATTAAGACAACATACAATACTTTATTTACTTGTTTTATCAATTATAATTATTGGCATTATATTTTTATTCAAAAATTTTAAATCTTTACTTTTTAAAATTCCATTAGTTCAAAGAATAATAATTAGACAAGAAAATATTATGGTATATACACTTTTTTCTGTTTTTTATGTTGCAGGGATAAATTTAAAAAAGATTTTTGAAATGATAAAAAATTCATGTCTTGGACCTTTTAAGTTAATTTTTGAAAAAGCAGAAATAGCTATAATGAATGGAGCAACATTGAGTAAAGCAATGGAAGTAGGTGGTATGGATGAAGAAGCAGTTATGTATATAGAAATAGGGGAAAGCACACAAAAAATTGAAGAATCATTAAAAAAACTTGCTCAAATAGAATACGAAAAACTTGAAAAGGAACTTAATATTCTATTGAATGTATCAAGAAATGCAATGTTAGTGCTAATAGGATTTTTTGTAATAGTATTTTTTGGGATTACAGTTTTACCAATATATGATATGTTGAAATAAAAAAATAAAACAATAAGGAGGCAAAAGATGAAACATTTATTTCTAAGAAACCAAAAAGGTTTTACTCTTGTTGAGTTAATGGTTGTTTTAGCTATTATTTTAGTATTAATCGCACTGCTATTACCAAAACTGCTTGGCTCATCTGATAAAAAGAATGCTGCTGCTATTTCAAGAAATGTAGAAAAAATTGTTTCTGGGCTTTCACTTTATCGTGCAGATATTGGGAAATATCCAGATCAACTTGCTGCTTTATGGGATAGAAATAAAGTATCTTCAACTGATGTATCATACTGGCGTGGTCCTTATATGGATATTCCAGAAAAAGTAGATACTCAAACAGGGAATATTTTGGATGCAAATGTAAGTGGAGTATCTTATAGCTTTGTAAAAGTTACAAGCAGTGGAGGTAGCGGAGCATGTTCTAGTGCAGAACAAATAGGTATGGCTAATACTGGGGGAACAGATTATACTGTAAAAATTGCAAATGTTCCATTAGATGTAGCAAGAATACTTAAGCAACAGTTTGGGCAAAAAATTTGTGTAGGTTCTGACACTAACGACCCCGTTGATGTTTATTTCCCATTTGATGAAAAATATCCTGTTCAATAATTAGCACTAAAATAAAAAAGGATAAAGAAAAATTTTTTCTTTATCCTTTTTTTAATATTTATAGGATATGGTACAAGCAATTCTTGTCATATTTTTCTTTATAAGTGTAGCAATTTCTTTTCTTAGTGGCAGCGCAGTAAGTGATTTGCTTCAAAAAAAAGAAGAAGATAGAATTACTTACTGCAAAGAAATTGCTAATAAAATTAATTATTGGTATCAAAATAATGCTTTTGAAATTGATAGTATCGATAGTACAGTTACTCCTCCATTTACTGTTAATTATAGAGGAGGAACAATTTTAAGTAGTAGAAGACTTGATTGTCATAATGGTGTTAAGGGTCATATTTTTGTAGTTGCAATCCCAACGCTTGAGGATTTGAAAACAACTATAGATCCAGATACGGGAGAAATTAAAAAAGGGCCATATGATGTTGTTGAAGTTGTAAATGGGTGTGAAATTGAAAAAAGACTTTTTGAGGAATCAGATAAAAAGGCAAAAAATATTGCTGCATGGTTAGAAAGTTATTATAAGGCAAAAAATCTTTCTGATGCTTATGGGCATAAAAATTATTTTACATCAAATTCATGTGGTGGATGGGGAGATATACCATGTACAACGAATTCTTCTGCAAAAATTCTAAAAGAATATATTGGTGGGCACGATGAAGATTTTATTACTGCATATAATAAAGAAATGATTTTTGATAATTCTTCTAAGCATGTTAATTCAAATATTCCACCATATTCATGTAGAGTAGGATTTATATTGCCATGGGGGGATACAAAATGGACGATAGCAACAGAACAAACATAGACCAAATAATTTTAAAGCATATAGACAATGAAGAAATAAGTGACTTTTATTTTGTTGCTAATGGCTTACCTGCTATGAGGCATAAAAATGAAATTTTTTTCATTAGCGATGAAAAAATTACAGAAGAAGATATAAAAAGTTTTCTTGAAAATCAAAATATAAAAATTGAAAGTATTCCTTTTGATTTTGGTATAACTTACCATAATAAAAGATTTCGTTGTAATCTTGATAAAAGATGGCAAGGATGGGATCTTACTATTAGACTACTGCCCTCAAGAATAAAAACTCTTGATGAATTAGGATTACCAAAATATCTATATAATATCATGGATAACAAACATGGTTTTGTTTTGGTATGTGGGCCTACAGGTTCAGGGAAATCAACAACACTGGCATCTTTAATCAATTATGTTAATGAAAAATATTCAAAAAAAATTGTAATGCTTGAAGACCCGATAGAATATATTATTACTGAAAAAAATTCAATAATATGTCAAAGAGAAATAGAGCCAGGGGAGAGTTTTTTCCCAGGTCTTCGTTTTGCAATGAGGCAAAGACCTGACATTATAGTAGTTGGAGAAATTCGTGACCATGAAACTGCGCTTGTGGCATTACAAGCAGCAGAAACAGGGCATCTCGTATTAAGCACTCTACATACTTATTCTGTTGAACAAACTCTTACAAGATTTGTGGATATGTTTCCTGATGAAGCAAAGTCAGATATTAGAAGTTCTTTAAGCGCTACATTAAAAGCAATAGTTGTTCAAAGACTTATAAGGGGGAAAAATCAGCAAATTAAACCTGCTTATGAAATTTGTTTTGTAACAAGACCAATTAGTCAGGCAATAAGAATTGGTAAATTTCAGCAAATTAAGAATTTAATGCTTAATTCAGAAGGGAGTGTTCCCCTTGAAGAGTCATTAAAAAAACTTATAGAAGAAGGGCATATAAGTTATGAAGAAGCAGAAAAATATATTGATGACAAAACTGTCTTATAACCAAATTTGTAACCAAAAAGGATTTACATTAACAGAACTTATAATTGTTATTGGGATAATTTTGGCAATTTCTGTAATGATGTTTGGTGCTGCAAAATATTGGATTAGATGGATGAAAGAGGTTGAAACAAAGAAAAAACTTAATGAATTACAAAAAGCAATTATTTATGTATATAAAAATTATGCTTATACAATTGACTCTTATAGCCAGGAACAATTTTGTTTTTCTTTCCAAAATAATACTTACTGTTTTACTTCAGATAGTGCAGATAATGAACAAAATTATCAGGCACTTCAAGCACTTGCAAGTGCATCTGGAATAGGGTTTGATCATCCTGAAAGAGATGCAATGGGGACAGTTCTGCAAATATATGTTAGCCCTCGATTAAAACAAGGAGAAATACAATATCATGTAATAGCATTTGTTTCTCCTGGATGGGATATGGAAATTGGAAGCAAATTTGATTCACAAAACGGTGTTTTACAATTAAAAGGTGATGATATAGGTTTTGTTGTATCAGGGTTACAAATAGAAACAGATAAATGGAATGATACTGTAAAAATATTGTCTCAGTTAAGAGATATATATCAAAATTATTTCAATATACTTTATGCACAAAGTTCTGATAAAAATGTATATGTAAATAGGTTTGCTAATAGAAATACATCTTGTAGTGAATCGCAATATTGGGATAAAAATTCTTTGATTACAAATTCTAATTGTGTTGGAGGGAATAATACATTAACAAATGTAGGTGCAGTATCTGCATGGGGGCTTACTAAGGATTTAATTTATGATGCCTGGGGGAATGAGATAAAAGTCGATAATGCATCATCTGATACAAGAAATCCTGATACTACAGGTTTAAATCTTCCATACACTGCTAGAGTATATACAAGTACACCATGGAAAACACAAATTGTTGCAACTGCTGTAGGAGTTTATTAATTGTTTTAATATTTTTATGTAAACTCTTATAATTTGGAGGGATAAATTGATTACTTTTGATTTTTTAAAAATTTTTAAGAAAAAGGCAAATGAAATAACAGAAACTCCACAAAATTTTTCTAATTTTGAAGAAAAACCAATTAAAAAGAAAAAAAACTCAAAACTTATAGCAACAGCAATTTTTGTTTCTGCATTGGGATTTGCAATAGGATATACTTACTTAAATTTTTTCAGTACACCAACACCAATAAAACAAGAAACAACATCAATAAATAAACCGAATCCTTTTGAAAATACTTCTGCAAATCAACCTAGCTCTCAGCCAACACAGTCAGCACAACAACCAACACAATCAACACAACCTGATCAGACAGCACAGCAATCACAACAAGCAAAATCAGAGGCTACTAAATTAGCAATAGAACAAAATCAACAAATACAACCAACTGGCAATAAAATTTATATTCCTGCAAAAGATATACTTCTTAATACAACACAAGCAAAACAAGAATTGGAAAATCAAATAGCAATACTTAAAGCACAGGTAGAATTAAAAAAACTTGAAAATGAACTTATAAAAATACAAGAAGATAAAAAAATTATACCTATTTCAACAAAAGCACAATTAAGCAAATTTACCCAAGAAATAGCTGATAAAAAAGTTGAACCTGTTAATGTTCCTGTAATACCTCCTGACTTACTTAGTGTATATCAAATAAATGGTAAAAAAATTGGTGTGTTTTCACTTGGTGGAATTCAAATTAGAGCATCAGAAAGCGAATCAGTTGGAGAGTTTACTGTTCAAAATATACAAAATAACCAAGCTGTTTTAAAAGATTCAAAAAATAGAGTATATACCATTGCAATGAAGTTACCTGATAAATACTTTACAGGCCAACCAATGTTTAAAAAATCTGAGCAAACAATACGTACAAGTAATACTATCACACAACAATCTACTTCGCCTACTTATGTCCCAATTGTCAGTGAACCTATACCGCCTTTATATAGGAAAACAAATTAATAATTTTTCTCAAAGGGGATAAAATTGATAAAAGGACTAAAAAAAGAAATACAAAAAATTCAATTTCTAAAATATCCAGTTAAAATATGTGATGTGCTTCAATATTTTTTAGAAAATGAAACTGCTGAATATGCTTTTGTTTCTGTTAATACAGAACTAAAACAAATTTCTTTTAAAGAAATTCTTCCCTTATTACTTTCATGCAGTAACGGAGACCATGTTTGTGAAACTGAACTTCCACAAATTTTATTTAAAAACCCTGTCATGGTAGATATAGAAGACAAGGAAAATATAGTAGTTCAAAAAATAAGTCAAGCAATAGAAAAGGAATTTCCCTTAGTTATATATCAAAAGAATGGGATTGTAGGGCAAATCCCTTTTAAAAAATTAATCCTTTTTGTAAAAAATTGTGAAATCAAAGAAGCAATATTTGTAAATCCTCTTACAGGATTGCCTGGAAATTATCAAATTCAGCAACATTATCTTGTAAGACAAGAGCCTTTCAGTATAGCCTATTTTGATTTTAATAATTTTAAGCCTTTTAATGACAAATATGGTTTTGCAAAAGGAGATGAGGCAATTAAATTTGCAGCAGTTACATTAAAAAAATATTTTCCTGAATGTTTTATAGGGCATATTGGAGGAGATGATTTTGTAATAATAGGGGATTTTTCTCAGGAACATGCAATGAAAGCAATTGAAGAATTTAATAAAGAAGTTATTGTTATGCATCCTGAAAAAGATATAAAGCAGGGCTTTATAATGGGGATGGATAGATATGGTAAAATCACCAAATTTCCTTTGTTAAGTGGTTCATTAGCAGTTATATATCTTACCAAAAAAATTGATTATAGTGAGATTACACAAGAGCTTGCTAATATAAAGAGTATTGCAAAAAACAAATTAAATCAAAATTTAATACCGTTTGAATATAAAAAAATTTAAGGAGGCTTAAAAGTGATTGAAGTTATAAGTAATTTATCAATTTTAGACGTTTTAAGTAAGGCAGTAGAACTTAATGCATCTGATATTCATATTTCTCCTGGCAAACCAATTATATTTAGGATAGATGGTGATTTAACTAAAGTATCAAAATACATTGTAACCCCATCTGATACTCAAGCATTTGCAGAGGAATATTTAAGCAAAGATGTAAGAGACAAACTTTTTACAAGACACTCTTATGATATATCAATTCAAACACCTGAAACAAGAGCAAGGATACATCTTTATGAAACAATAGATGGGATATGTATGAGCATTAGACTTGTTCCTATTGAGCCACAAAGTATGGAAGAACTAAGAATTCCGCCAATTCTTAAAGAATGGATGCTAAAAAAAGGAATTATCATTATTTCAGGGCTTACTAATACAGGGAAAACTACTACATTAGCATCTATGGTTAAATATATTAATGAAACAAAATCCTACAAAATAGTAATTCTTGAAGACCCTGTAGAATATATACATCAAGATAAATTAAGCAATATATATCAAAGAGAAGTTGGGACACATTCTCCAAGTTATCAGGATGCTTTAAATGATGTTGCAAGAGAAGATGCTGATATAGTAGTGGTTGGAGAAGTTCGTCGGGTAAATGCTATGGATGCAGTATTTACAATGGCAGAAGCAGGATTAAGTGTTTATACATCAGTTCATGCAAATAGTACTGTTGAAACAATAGAAAGAATTGTTAATATGTTCCCCCCAACTGATTATGAAAGAATATACAACAGACTTAGTTGGACCCTCGTAGGGATTATTAATCAAAGACTTTTTAAGAAGCGTGGAGGGGGGAGAATTCTTGTATGTGAAATACTTGCTAATAATGAGGCAGTAAGAAATATGATAAGGTCAGGGAAAATTCAAGGAATAAAAAACCTTTTTGATACTACACATACAGGAGAGATTACTTCTTATGAAAAATATATTGAAGGTCTTAAAATATCAGGTTTGCTTTAATATTATATAGAGTTAATTGTTACTGTTCACAATAAGGAGGTTACAAATGCTAACTACAAAAAAATTTTTTCTTATTATTTTTTTTATAATATTTTTTTTAGAATTTTCATCAATATCAGAAAGTGCAATTATTAAAAAAGAAGTTGCAAATATTCTTTATGTAATAGAAAAATACGGAGCAGAAACAAATCCTTCAGTAAAATGGAAACTAAGCAAAAATCTTCTTACTGAGGATATTTCTCCACTTTATACTATCGGCACTAATGATATTAATCAAAATAGTTTCCCAAATGCAAAAGAAGCATTAAAAACAGTAAATGATAATATCACTCCAAATCTTAGTTCTTATGTTAGTTCTATTGCCAGATATTTAAAAGATAATAAAATCACATATGCTAAAGTTGACTGGATTTATTCTTTTTATGACCAAGCAGATAATAATACTTTAAAAGGAGTTTATTTGCCTTTATTAATTTACCCTGATGGTAAACCTAGAAATTTAGGGGCAAGAATTATTACCATTGAACCCAAAATTTTGTATTATGTTTATAAATCAAAAGCAACACAAAATGTGCCACCAGAATTTGGTTATCCTGATGGAGGAATATTATATAAGCGTATTTTAGATTTAAATTTTTCAGTTATATCTGAAACTCAAGTAGATACAGGTGGGCGATATGACCCTCCTATAGTACCAGAATGTGAGGCTAACACTGATCCCGATAGGGGGATAAAATTACTTGTGCAAGAAATTATCAAGCCTGAAATTGAACAGCATTCCAATATGATAGCTATTTTAGATTATTCAAGACCTGTAAAACCTCAGGATGAATGTAATGAAGAAGGTGATTGCGAAGCCAAGATATATGTAAATTCTTTTTCAAGAACATTTACTATAGATAATTGTCAGGGAGTAAACTTTTATAACAACACAGGAGAAATTATTTATAATCTTAAATATATTACCGAAAGATATTCTGTTGAAAGAGATGGTAGTTTTACAATGACTTCTCAATCAACAGGATATGATGTAAAAACTCAAAGCTATAATAAAACTGTTACGATTTCTGATAGTTCTATTGATAATTCTTTAATAATTGATCCATTTAAAACTGATAAATTATATGATTATCATAGTGATAGTGACCCAACAATTTCATGTAATAGTAACTATGTAAATAATCTTTCTTGCGATAAATATATGTATAGTGGTAGTTATTGTGCACAAGCACCTGTAATAACAATAGTATGTAATTGGGTGTCAATTTGTGATGAACTTTGCTCAAATTCAAACCAATGTTGCAAATCTCATCAGGAATGTGTTTGCCAACAACAATAAAAAATAAAAATAGGAGGGCTTAATGCTTAAAAAAGTTTTGTTATCATTTTTTTGCCTTAATGTTAGTTTTTGTTACTTCATCATGGGTAGTTGCTAAAAAAGTTCATCTTCTTTCTCCTGAAGAAGTTAAGCAAAAAGTTAAAGAATTAAGTAATAATGAGGTTACATTTGTAAAACAAGTTAAGACGAATGATTCTAATTGGTATGCTTATCTTTACCATGTAAAAATGGGCAATGTAAAACAACCATTTATAATATTTGTATCTACGGATGGCGATATTGTTTTTGGGAGAATTTTTACAAAAAAAGGAGCTGTTATGCCTACTTTATCACAAGAAGATATGATGCCTAAAGTTGAAAATGTTGATGCTTCTAAATTTTCTCAGCAAGATAGAATGGTAATTAATCCACAGGGTAAACATACAATGTTTATGTTTTATTCCCCTGAATGCTCTCATTGTCAAAAAGCAATGAGTGAACTTGCTAATTATCATGGCAAATATAAAATTATTATTAAATTTATGGTACCACCTGAAATGATAGCATCTGCAAAAACTGATCTTAGTAAATATTTACAAAAACAAAAAGGAATAAACAAAGAAGAAGCAGATAAACTTGCAGTCAAGATGATACAAGAGGATTTTAACGAAGGGCTTCAGGCTGGTGTCATGGGGACTCCTATGTTTTTTGACGAAAAAGGAAAATATTATTCTATGGTGCCTGATGTTAATTCCAAATAAATACATTTTAAAAAAAATGTATAAAATTTTTGTAGTTTTTGCCATTCTTGTCTGTTTTTTTATAAATACAGTAGAGGCTGCTGAATTCAATATACTTACATTACCTGAAATTCTTGATCTTAAACAATGTTTACAGTATGAATGCCATCCATTTGCTTGTCAATGTTGTAATAAATTAATATGTATCCCAGGAGATAAAATTTGCCATTATGTTCCAAGAGCTTTTGTTGAAACACCAAGAAAGAGTTTCACTTCTTTGGTAAGTCCCTTTGATGAAATGATACAACTACTTCGGATTCAATCGGAAATGCAGCAAAGTGGTGGGGCAGAAGGAAGGGGCAAAAATGAAAATTTACATTTTTATGAATCACATATGTTTGTTGTGCCTACATTTTGGTATTTAAAGTTAAAAAATCCTACAAAAAGACTATGTTATTGGCAGGAAGCTTTTAGCACTGAACTTAACTATGTTTCAGAGATAGATGCGGTTAATTGGAGAACAGGATTAATTGATTACTTAATGCCAGAATTTTGGGGTGGTAGCATTGCAAATATACTTCAACTATGTCCTTTAAGTGAAGTTATTCCTCCGATTCAAAGTCTTACAAATGAGATTTGTATGGGGACATGGGGGGTAACATATCCTAGGGTTGGATTTTCTTCAGTTAATTCTTCTGCCGTTGCCAGTGCTATTGCAACATGGAGAACAACTAGAGTAGTATCTAACCCCATAGGAAGAATTGTGTTATTCCCAAAATTTCTTAATAAAGATATAAAATTACAACTTGGTTATCCAATGTTTGCCACTCCTAATAATTGTTTTTATGCTGGGACTGCGCAACCTTATTGGGATAATAAAACTACTCTTCCATCAGGAACAAAGGGATATATATGGGTAGTATGGGAAAGGAGATGTTGTTGTAAATGCCCAGCAACAGGATGTATAGGACCAGATTAATTATTTTATTTATAGTTTTTGTATTTTTGTTTTTTGGCATATCTAATGCAGATTTGCTCCAAAAAACAAAAAAGGATATTTTGTCTTCACAAAGAGCCAAACCAGAAGCAAAAAACAATAAGGATTTGCTTAATAAATCATCACAAAGGCAAGCAACAATTAATCAACCATATTATAATCAACAGTATAATCAGAATAATCAGACATCTATTCAACTTCATGTATGGGTTGGTCCATGTGATATTATTACAGATGTTTTAAATTCAGTTAACTCATTTAAAGAAAAATATAAAGAAGTTGAAGTTCACTATTATATGGTTCCAGTTAAAAACAGTATTGATTTAACAAAATTTGCTGGAAAATTGTCATCCATAAAATTTGAAGGAGGAGAGGAAATCCCTAAAAAAGTTCCATATTTTATATTTACAGATAAAACAAAATCGCTTAAAGTAACAGGGCTTATTGATCTTGAATATATGTATAAAGAATTTAAAAGTAGTTCTAAAGATGTTGAAAAAGGTGTAGAAGGGAGATATTGCGAAACAGTAATACCTGAGTCAAAGGTAGAAAAACCATCAATTGATAGTAATCAAATAAAACAAATTCAAAAGAAAATAAAAGAAGCTTTTTATATTAATGCTCCTCATGGAGAGTTGAAAGTACAAAAAATTAAATCAGAAGGTAGTCAATATTTACCGTTTAATAAGTTTATTGTTTTCTCTAAAAAAGACTTAGAATGGGCATCTAAAGAATTAAAAAACGGAGCATGGGGTTGTTGTGTGGATTGCGATAAACTTATTCCACAGGTACAACCATGTTCTAAGGAATTACTTCAAAAATTAAATGTAAAAAGTGTTCCTACTATAATTGAGCTATCCTCATAGAAAAATTTTTTTTCGTTTTTAATATTATTTATAAGAGGGCAACATGATAGTTTCTACTACACTAGTAATTGAAGGATTTAAAATTAAAAAATATCTTGGGCTTGTTACAGGTGAAGCTGTAAGTGGAATTGTATTTTTTAAGGATTGGGTTGCAAGTATGAAAGACTATTTTGGGGGGAATATTCGCCCTTATGAAAATTCAATAAAAGATGCTGAAAAAAGAGCAATCCAAAAAATGGTTGAAAGAGCTGAATCAATAGGTGCTAATGCAATTATAGGAGTAATAACAACCTCATTTCCATTTTCTCCAGGGGGTAAAGGGACAGTTGTAGGAATAAGTGTTTTAGGAACAGCAGTTTATATTGAAGAGGAGGTAAAAAATTGAAAAGAAACAAAAAAAATAAAAAAATTAAAAATTTTTTATTAGCATCAGCTATTACACTAACACTAACAAGTACTACTTATGCAGACTTACTTGATATGTATACTTCTTCTAGTAGCACAAGGGAAAGATCTCAGTTAAGTTATGAATTTGGAGTAAATAGCCCTGTTTTAGATAAGAACCAATCAGGTACACAGAAAATTTTTGATTTGCAGGCAGGGATTGATGCTAATAAAGGTAGTTGTTCTATATTAGGGGACTTAAAAGCAAATTTTAAAAGCTTTTTTAATGCAGAAAAAGCAATACAAGGGTTAACACAAAGTGTTAAAAATTTTGTATCATCAGCACCTTATACACTTATGTGCTATGCAAGCCAGACACTTTGTGATATGACTAAATTTTTAAGAAACATGGCAAATTTTACTGCACAAATGAATGTTACAAGTTGTCAGGAATATGAAAAATTGGCAGCAGATCTTAGCACTTCAATGAGAAAGAAAAAAGTTAATGAATGTGCTATGGAAAAAGCTCAAAGTAATGATCCTGCGGAATATCAGCAATATCTTGCTGAATGTGAAAAAGAAGTTGATATCTTACCAATACAAATTCCTGGGACTTCTGAACAATCACAAGGTAAATATACATTAAAAGAACAAATGCAAAAAATATTTGCAGATCAACCAGAAGTTGCAGAAATAGTTTCAAAATTACTTGGAGATTTTACAATAGGATATAATGTTGGTATTAAACAATCACAAGCACCACTTTATGGTGAAGATGCTATGCTTAGTGAATATATAGAAAAATATAATAATGCAATAACAGAAGTAGTTGAAAGATATGTAACAGATAAAAGAGCGCCTTCTGAAAATGAAATCAAGCTTATTAGTATCCCAGGCATACCTTTAACAGAAAGTGTTATGAGTAAAATTTCTCTTATGAATCCTGTAGAAAGAAAAGATTTTTACGAACAATATGCAACCGTGGCAGGTATGTATGCATTAACCATGAAAATTGAAGAAGCGATGAAAGCACTTGAAGTTGCAAAAAACCAAAACCAAGATGAAAACGCAAGAAAGGTTTTAATAGAACAAATCGATGCCTTAAAAGACAAATATGATTTAATGTATAAAAGGTTAACTTTGCAAAAGGATTTTCTTGTTCCAATGATGAAGACAATAATGAGTTATCAACCGTCTGAAAAAGTTCCAAATGTACAATATCACGATACAGATTCTTTAATTTTAAAACCTATTGCACCGGTGACAAAATAATGTATAAAAAGTATATATATTTGATAATTATAGTAAACATATTTTGCTTTTTATTAATACCCGCTAATGTTTTTGCAATGTTTGAACAAAATTTTTCTTTGCCAATAGAAGGAGGGTCTCAGTATGCAAAAACAATTAATGATTATTTTGGGCAGTTTGTTGGCAGTTCAACATATCAATCGCTTTTAAAAGCTGGTTTTTTATTAGCACTATTGCTTACAATTTTTAAATTTGGTTTTAATTTTTCAGAACCATGGCGAGATTTCCTTGCTTATGTAATGGGGTTTCTCCTTATTGTTATGCCTCTTCCTGGGGCAGGGAAAAGCTTACCAATTTTATTACTTGATAGCCTTGATAGTTTAACAAACTCAATTATAGTTAAACTTGGGCATGCTCCTTACTCTGCAGGGCAAGGAATAATGTTTATGATGATGGATAATTATGCTTCTAATTATGCCTCTAAAACTATATGGCATGAAGCTGGGAAAGATGGATTATCACTTTGTTATAAAAATTATGTAGAAACTCAAAAAAGAAATGGGAATCCAGTTAAACCTATAAACAAGATGACAGCTGAGGATTGGCAACAGGCAGGAGTGTCTAATATTTTAAATATTGAATTTCAAGATGTATTTCCTACTGTAAGGCCAAAATATTGTGCAGAATTATACCAAACAGTTGCTTCAAAATTTAAAAAAGCTTATCAAGACGGGATTGATAAATATATTGAATCTGCAAAAAATATGGGAGTTTCAATAAATCAAACAATAAATGGAAAAAC
>Ga0315298_1008141_pt1 | contig 13485 bp, 13 predicted proteins | sample WHS_1_MG_FD_203077 | JGI IMG/M metagenome (GOLD analysis project Ga0315298, IMG submission 203077) | Extremophilic microbial mat communities from Washburn Hot Springs, YNP, Wyoming, USA - WHS_1_MG | ecosystem: Environmental > Aquatic > Thermal springs > Hot (42-90C) | place: USA: Wyoming...
CTGCGACAGCGCGGTGGGAACGCCGCCCCGCGCATCTCAACCCACGTGTCTCATCGATGGGACATGCCGGCTGGAGCATTAGTATACCAGCCCCGCTCGACGCGGACAATCCTGGCTCCGGCGGTGGGTGGCGTCTTGCAGCAGTCTGCGACTGCCGAGACGCTCACGCCACCATGAGGAGGAACAAGAAACGGCCCATGCGCTGGGCCGTCCCAAACCACTGGAAGCAGGCGTGGCAGACAGGGGGCGGCATGCGGCAGGACTCTCCTGGAGACCAGGCGGCAGGAACGGCCCCGGCCGGCCCTAAGGATGGCGCGAAGGGCCGGCCGCATAGCCCTACCTCCGCGAAAAGAGCCTGGAGATGCTGTATCCGATCCCCCTGCTGGCGCGCCGCCGCACTGCGAGGGACGTCATGCGGAGCCCCATGCTCCTGACCACGGGGTTCCTCATCAGGGTCAGGGCGACGGGGATCAAACTGATCAGGCTTCCCCATTGGCGCAGCCTGTACATTGGACCCCCGCGCCGCGCTGGGTAGATCCCTAATCGTGGAACGCTCGTGGCGAACAGTCCTCCCCACCCGCGTGTCATCTCCGCAACACCGCGTCCCCTCTCCTGGAGCAGCTGCTGCATCAGCATCTGGCGTTGGCGAAATCGGATGGGTGCCAGCATTATCGCTGCTAGGGAGCCGAGGTTCTGCATCCACCTCTGGTAGAAGGCCCTGCGTCTCTGCTCCGCCTGGACCTGGGCAACCCGAATCCCCACCAGGGCACCGATGCTCGCCATCAGCATGGATGCGATCACCATGGGCTGCTGAAGATAGCGGCCTATCGTCTGCCCGATGCCTGCCATGCTAGCGGGCCGCTGGATGGCTGCCTCTATTTCCGCGGCTCCCGCCCGCGCCTGCTCCTCACTAGTCGTTCCCGACGTAGAAACCTCCGGCTGCATGGAGTACCTCCCAGTTGCCAAAAGATCCGACCTGCCGGGTCCGGCACCTCACCCGGAGAACGCCGGAGCGGCCCACAGCCGAACGTGCTGCGCCAAGTCCTCCTGCCTCACGGCAGAAGTGGAACATTGGTCCGTCCCTGTATGCCTCTACTAGAGCCACTTCTGTCTGCGAAGCCCTCTCGGCGCAGCTTCGGGGGCTGGAAGCAAGCAAGTTCGATGCCACGGGGGTAGGTGCACGGTGGCGAGGGCTGGAGAGGATGCTACCGAGAGAGGGCGGCCCGAATGACCTCTCTGCCGGCCGGTGTGGCGAAGTCGGAGCCCGGGCCCTTGTTCTCCATGACCACGGCGACGGCGACCATGGGATTGTCGGCTGGGGCGTACCCGATGAACCAGGAGTGGGTCCTCTCACCGGCCGCTACCTCGGCGCTCCCCGTCTTTCCGGCCACCTGGATCCCCGGGATCCCCGCGGGCTTGGCGTACCCCTCTTGCACGCTCGCTATCATGAGGCGGTTCACGGATGAGGCGGTCTCGCCGGATACCACCTGGCGGATGGTCTGAGGCTGGTGTCGCACGACAACGCGGCCGGACGGGTCGCGAACCTCCGACACCAGATAGGGCTGTGGCATCTGTCCGCCGTTGGCTATGGTGGCTGCCGCTAGAGCCATCTGCAGCGGCGAAACCAGAAGCTCCCCCTGCCCGAAGGCTGTGCTGGCGAGCTCTACCCTGTTCAGGTCGGTCTTCCCCACTGTGCTCACCGAGGTTGGAAGATCGAAAGGGATCGGCGCTTCTAGTCCGAATCGTCTGGCGTAGTCGAGAAACCTCCTTCGGCTTTCCTCGATGCCCTTGGTCCATGGAGCCGGATCTGGGATGCTGTCGCCGATGGGTAGTGGGTTGAAACCCAGCCCGAGGCCGGTCTTGGCGAAGGTCACGTTGCACGAGTAGGCGAAGTCGTCCACGAAGGTGACGTTCTCGACGCCCGGGTGGTTCTTGTTTTTGATAACGAAGCCGTCGACCGTGAGGTCCTCGGTGCAGCGGTAGCGCTTATTCAGATCCACCAGCCCGAGGTCGATGGCAGCGCTGGCCGTCACGATCTTGAAGACCGACCCCGGGGTGTAGAGACCCTGGGTTGCCCTGTTGAGGAGGGGCTTGGCAGGATCGTCCAGCAGCCTCTGCCAATCCTCGTCCAGCCTGTTGGGATCGTAGGAAGGATTGGACACCATGGCCAGGATGGCGCCCGTCCTGGGGTCCATCGCTACTACGGCACCCCTGTCCGATCCCATCACGCGGGCAGCCACGCTCTGGACGCGAGGGTCTATGGTGAGGATGAGGTCGTCCCCGACTCGCCGAGTATGAATGGCGTCCTTGAGTATGCTCTCCAGCGGGTCTGCCTGCACGTCTCCGCGCAGGTAGCGACCGAAGCTAGCCTCCAGCCCGGCCGCCCCGTATCTCTCGCTGACATAACCGATGGTATTGGCCAGGGTGGGATCCTCGTAGCGCCGGACCGTGCCCTCGGGTGTCGGATCGCTGTAAGCCAGACGCCTCCCTGTGGTGTCGAGGATCTGCCCACGAAGGATGCGTCTCTCCTCCTCTGCAAGCCGACCGTTGTTGGGGCTATAGACTAGATCTCCTGCCCGCACCACCTGCCAGTAGGTGAGTCCGAGGGCGACCGCGCAGAAGGCGAGCAGCATCAAGGCAGCCAGACGGCGGATGCTAGCCTTCATCTGTTCTCCCGTTCTCCGCAGACAGCCTCAGCAGAAGCCCCATCAGGAGGAAGTTGGTGATGATGGAGCTCCCGCCGTAGCTTACGAATGGCAGAGTGATCCCGGTTAGGGGGATCAGCTTGGTGGTCCCTGCCAGGATCACGATGGCCTGGATCCCCACGACGGAGGTTAGCCCGGTGGCCAGCAAGGTCGAGAAATCGTCTCGTGCGCTGAGGGCAATCCGAAACCCCCTGTATATCAGCAGAATGAAGAGGGCCACCACGGCGAGACTGCCCGCCAACCCCATCTCCTCTCCGATGGCGGCTATGACGAAGTCCGTCTGAACCGCGGGGATGAATCCAGGGTGCCCCTGACCTAGCCCGCTGCCCAGTATCCCTCCAGACGCCAGCGCGACCAGAGCCTGGACCACCTGGTAGCCGTGGGTCTTGGCGGTGGACCATGGGTCCAGCCAGATCTCCACCCTCAAACGGACGTGTGGAAAGAGAAGATAGCAAAGGAAAGCGCCCGCGACGAAGGCCGCCAGGCCGCCCCAAAGGTAGGCGGCGCGGCCGCTCGCCACGTAGAGCATCGCAAGAAAGATGCAGAAGAAGAGCAGGGCCGCTCCGATGTCCCTCTGCGCCACCAGGGTGGACATGGAGATAACCCACATCACCATGAGCGGACCGAGGTAAGGCAGTGGAGGAAGCCTCAGCCAGCCGATCGCGCTGGAGCTCCAGGTCAGCAGCTCCCGCTTGTCCTCCAGGTACCCGGCCAGGAAGACGACCAGAAGCAGCTTGAGTATCTCGGAGGGCTGGAAGTTGATCCCGCCCAGGGCTAGCCAGGAGCGCACGCCGCTCTGATTGGGGTCCGTCCCGAAGACGAAGGTGGTCCCCACCAGCAGTATGCCCAAGAGGGCGGAGCTGTACTTGTAGGGCTGGAGCGCGCGGACGCTTGGCAGCAGCGCGACCACGCCCCACATGAGGGCGAACCCTATGCAGACCCATACGAGCTGTCGACTGGCGAGGTCCGGGGCCAGGCGGCCCACCACCACCAGGCCCACCGCCACCAGCATCGCAGCGATGGGCATGAGCATCTGATCGGCCCCGGGAGCCTTCCAGCGCAGAATGAGGTGAGATGAAAGCAGCAGGAAGGCGACAAGTATGGCAGGAGCTGCTGCGGGGCCTCTGATCAGGTCCGGGCGCGTCAGGCTGAGGATCTGCATGCCCAATGCGAGAAAGAGGACAGGAAGGGGAAGCAGAAAGAGCTCAGCCCAACGTCCGCGGGTGGGGGCTGCGTCTGCCCTAGTCATGGAGCCAGCCTCAGCTTGACCTCGCCTAGGGTGATGACGTCGCCAGGAGCAACCTCAACCTCGCCGGTGACCCTCTCGCCGTTGACCCAGCTCCCGTTCCTGGAGCCGAGGTCGGACAGCCACCACCGGCCATCCCGGAGGCAGAGGACGGCGTGGCGGGAAGAGACGAAACCATCGCTTAGCACCAGGCTGTTGTCGGGCCCGCGGCCAATGGTGGTATCTCCATAGAGTGGAAACGAGAACCCCGGCTCGTAGGAGGTGGCTCCAGGGGCTACCACGATCAGGCGGCCTGCCATTTTCGGGTGCCTGGGCTCGACCTCGGTGGCGCGCCGGAGGTCCCTCCAGACCAGGAGGACCACCTGGAAAAGGAAGAGGTATATGGTTGCCACGAGGACCAGCCTGAGCAGAAAGATGAGAGTCTCGGCGGTCAGGGTGGTGCTCCCCTATTGCAGGTGTTCGGCCAGGTGGAAAGTGAATCTGGAGTCGCCGATGATGATCCGGTCCCCGTCCTGGAGGCGATGCCGCGACACCGGGGCTGACTCGACGAAGGTTCCGTTGGTGCTTCCGAGGTCGACCAGAATGTAGCGGCCACCCTCCCGCTCGATTCGCGCGTGGTGCCTGGACACGGACGGGGATTCCAGAACGATGTCGTTGTCGACCGCTCTCCCGATGGCGATGGTCTCTCCCCTGAGGTCGATCCTTGCCCCGGATTCGTCCACGAGGAAAGCCTCCACCAGATCGGGCTCCCCTTGCCGGGGCGGCGCCTCCTGCTCTGCCGAGGCCACAACGGGCATCGGAGCGGTGCACTCCAGGTCCAACCCATGGTCGGGCGTAGCCGTGAGGGGAGCGCCAGCATCCGCGATGGCAGCCCGCACGGCCAGCCTGCCGCGTGGGACCGTGGGGTCGGCGGGTGCCAGACGGACCATCGGCGTGGAGAGGGTGCGAAGACCACGGCGTGCGGCGTAGCCCCGGATGTATGCCGCCAGCTCGCGCTCCAGACTGCTCTGGAAACCGGAGAAGATGGCCAGATCATCGGGGTGCAATATCACCACGAAGTCGTTGGGCGCAATGGGCCCCTCAGCGCCAACAACCTGCCCACGATCCATCTCTCGGGCTAGAGCCTTGGCGATTTGGACGGGCTGCAGGCGCGGCTTCATCGCCCTGAGGAAGCCGCCCTCCAGCAGGCTCTCCGCCAGTCTCTCAAGGAACAGCGCCTCTTTCATCGGCGGCGATTATAGCACAGAGGAGGGATGCTATAATCGCCGGGGCTCGAGGTGGTTGCTGGAGTGGTTCAAGGCATGAGCGGGTCCGCCTTTCTTACGGATACGGGCGTCGGCGAGGCTCCACAGCGCTGGCCGGACTGGTTTGGGTGTGGGGCAGCCAGGCTCTTCGAGTGACAGGAGGACAGAGATGTTGGAAACCGGCGTCGACATAGTAGAGATATCCAGGATCGAGGCGGCTCTGTCTCGTTTCGGTCAGCGCATGTTGGATCGGGTCTACACCCCGGATGAGGTGGCGCAGAGCAGGGGAAGGGCGGAGTCGCTGGCGGCGCGCTTTGCGGCAAAGGAGGCAGCATTCAAGGTCCTCGGTGTGCGGCTGGCCTGGAGGGAGGTGGAGGTCCGGAGGGAGTCCAGCGGCAAGCCTCGCATCTTGCTGCATGGAAGGGCGGCTGCCGTCGCTGAGCGGCTCGGGCTTGCCTCGTGGTCGGTGAGCCTGTCTCACAGTCGCGACAATGCGGTAGCCGTCGTGGTGGCGTCTGGATAAGGGTTGGCGCGTGCAGCGATGGAGATAGCGAGACGGCTCCGCGCCCAGAGAAAGGAGCGACTGCCGTGAGTGCCAATAGGATCGTCACCGTGCAGGAGATGAGGGAGATCGAGGCGGCGTCCGTGCGCCTGGGGGTGTCCCTAGATGATCTGCAGCGCAACGCTGCCGCCGCAGTCGCACGGGAGGTTGTGCGCCTCTTCTCGGTACCGTCCGGGCCAGCGGTGTTCCTGGTTGGGCCCGGCAACAACGGCAGGGACACGCTGATCGCGGCTCGGATCCTATTGGGGGAGGGATGGCCCATCAGGGTGTACCTGGCACCCAAAGTGGACTCCGAGGATCTGCTACACGGTTTGCAAGGAGGCGGGGCGGCCATCCTTGCCCACGGGCAGGACGGCGACATCGATGTGCTCAAGCAGTGGGTGTCGGGAGCCCGTGTCGTGGTGGATGGGCTGCTGGGTATCGGGATACGAGGACCGGCAAGGGAGCCGATCGCCCGCATAATTGCAGCAGCCAACGAGGTCGCTGCCGCCAGGCGGGTGGCGGTGGTTTCCGTGGACCTTCCCAGCGGGATAGATGCCGACACGGGCGATGTACCCGGGGAGGCAATTCGCGCGCGGTACACGGTGTCCCTTGGCTGCGTCAAGGCTGGACTCCTGCGTTTCCCTGCCGCGGAGTACGTGGGCACGCTACTGCCGGTGGAGATAGGGCTGCCCCCTGCCACCTACCAGTCCGTGCAGCTGGAACTGTTGGAGGCAGACGGGGTGGTGGACCTGATCCCACGCCGGCCGCTGGGTGCACACAAGGGGAGCTTCGGCAGGGTGCTGGTCGTGGGAGGGTCGCGTCGGTTCGTCGGAGCGCCGTTCCTGGCTGGAGCCGCGGCGGCCAGGGTTGGCTGCGGGCTGGTGACCCTGGCCGTGCCGGAGTGGCAGCGGGCGCCGCTGGCCGCTCTTCTCCCGGAGGCGACCTTCCTGCCCCTGCTGGGAGCGGATGATGAGGAGTCGGCCGATGCGGACGCCCAGTCCATTCTGGAGGAGCTGCCGGACTGCGACGCCCTGGCCATCGGCCCGGGGCTGGGGCAGACTCCTGCCTCGTCACGGCTGGTCCTCGCCGTTCTGGAAGGAAACCGTGGTGGGCCGCGTCTGCCGGCTGTCATCGATGCGGACGCGCTGAACGTGCTGGCCCGCGAAAAGGAGTGGTGGGTCACGATAGGCCCCGGCCAGGTGTTGACGCCTCACCCGGGAGAGATGTCACGACTGACAGGATTGGGGATGGAGGAGATCGAGAGGGATCGCTGGAGGGTCGCCTCGTCGGCTGCGATCCGTTGGGAGCAGGTAGTAGTCCTGAAAGGGGCTCTCACCGTGATAGCCGAGCCGGGGGGCAGGATCTGGGTCAGCCCATTCGCCAATCCGGCTCTCGCCACCGGCGGGACGGGGGATGTGCTCAGCGGCATGATTGCCGGGATGCTGTCGCAGGGGGCACAGCCGGCGGATGCAGCCAGGGCAGGGGTATACCTGCACGGGAGTGTGGCCGAGATGGTGCTCGAGGACCACGGGGTTGACCGGCTGCTTGCTGGGGACCTGTTGCCGATGATCCCCGGGACAATCCGCAGGATGACGGGCCAACGGGGGGCTACCGCCGGATAGTATCGTCGCCTGCCCGGAGACGCGCGAGGCCGGGCTTGCAGAGCAACGCTCACGACTGGAGTGTGCTCTCTTCCCGGCCTCCTTGGGGGGTCTCCCCTCCATATCCCCTCCAAGGGTGGTAGCCGTCAGCCCTGCTGAGTACCAGACTCGGGCTCCTCTCCTGGTCTCGGGGACTCGGGTGCCGGCGGCTCCATGCGAGAAGGCTCCTGCTCAGGGGTCTCTCCGGTAGCCTTCGCGACCCGGTACCTGGCCAGGAGTTCGGCCTTCTTCTCGGCCGCCGCCTCCTTGCCCTCCTCGACGGCCTCTTTGAGCCGAGACTTCTGATCCTCGAGGACTGTCTTGCCGCGGGCTATCAGTTCGTCAGCCTCCTCCTTAGCCCTGGATGCCACCTCTTCGGCCTTGACCTTCAGCACAATCCCTCTGTCCATGAGGGACTCTCTGGTCTCCTCGCCACTTCTAGGCGTCAGCAGCAAGGCTGCGGCTGCACCGACCAACCCACCAAGGATGAAACCGGCAAAGAACCCGGAACCACCTTCGCGTGTGCTCATCTCTGACCTCCCTCCCTGGACGAATTGGACAGGCGGAAGAGCGCGCTGACGAACCCCCTCGCGCCGGCGACGGCGCTGACCACCTCGACCACGGGGCTCACCACGGTGTCGCTGATGAAGTCGGCCGACCCTTTGACCGTGGTCGCGGCCTCGGTAGCAGTGGAGGCGGTCTCCTGAGCACGCTCGAGCACGACCCTGCCCAGCGCGCTAAACTCTTCAGCTTTCGTCTTGACCAGGCTGACCAGCTGATAGACCTTCCAGCCAATAAGGATCGCCACCAAGAGGGCCACTATCCCTGCGAAGCACATAACCACGATAGAGATGTCGCGAGCAATGGCTATCGGCTCAGGGCTCATGATCTATTACCCTCCTGTTGGGCATGCTACCACAGTCGCAGAGAGCGTGCAATGAAGAGGACGATCCATGTCGACACCGTGGCCGCCACCACATTGACGTCGCCGATGGTTGGCCAGGAGCTGGGCATCTGTTGTCCGACAGTCACCCCCAGCATGGAGGCGCCGGAGCCGATCACCAGGTATGGGACGAAGAGCAGAAGGCCGCGCCCGAAGCGGAGATAGAAGATGCAGGTGTTCATGACCCCGAGCAGGATCGCCACGTAGTGTGAGGGCGGGAAGCGATATAGTAGAGGCGCCAGAAGGTCGAGAAGCCGCTGAGTGTACTCTTCCAGTATCTCCATGGAGCCCCAACCAGTACTGTTTACGTGGCCACGGCACGTTTGGCGTGCGGCGCCACTCGCCAGAGTCTCACCCCTTCTCTTCGACACGATGGAGCTGCGTGGCCCACGTCTATGGCTGGACGGGCCCCGGCCGGGTTTTCACAGGCGGTGGAGGGATGGATGCACCGGCTCCGTCCGGTCTTCCGTGGCGAGCGAGGCTCGCTGCCGGCTCCTATCCCCCTTCGCGCACACGCTGCCGGTTGACGAGAGTCGACACTCGGGGCTACTCGGAATGTAGCACAGCGGAGAGAAGAGGGTCAACGGGACTGGGGGCCTCTCCAGCGGTGTTCGGGCGACCTGCGATGTGTCATCCCCTCGCCCTCGGCCCAGGCGGGCGTCGGCAGGACAGACTGTGGGCAGAGCACCGGCTCTAGGATGGGTGACGGTGGCCACTCCCGAACGGCTGGTGGCCGAACGGTGTCTCCTGGCTTGGGCGCTGCCCTGGCCCGTCGACCGCTCAGGCTGGTACAATCCCGTCACTGCGCTGCGTATTGAGGTATGGCGGATGGGCGAGTGGGTGTGGCGGATCGCCGACCGCGTTGAGGACGACCTTGCTGAGGAGCTGAGCGGCTGGCCCGAGCCGCTTCGCCAGCTCTTGTACAACCGTGGGCTGCGCACTGCACAGGAGGTGGAGGAGTTCCTCTACCCCGAGCGAGTGGGGCTCCATGACCCGTTCCTGATGAAGGGGATGGCCAGAGCTGTCGACCGCATCCTGGATGCGGTTGCCGACGGTGAGCTGATCGCGGTATACGGCGACTTCGATGTGGATGGGCTCACCGCCGTTGCCCTGCTGGGTGAGGTGCTGGGGCCGAACCGCCTTGGGGGCCGAGTAGTCTCCTACCTGCCCCATCGGGCTCGCGAGGGGTATGGATTGAACCAGGAGGCCATCAGGAGACTTGCCGATGCTGGCGTTGCCCTGTTGATAACAGCCGATTGTGGGATCGGGGCAGAGAAGGAGATCGCGCTAGCCAACGAGCTGGGGATGGATGTCATAGTCACCGACCATCACCGCGTGACGGACGGTCTTCCTCCTGCCCTAGTGGTGCTCAACCCTCGTCAGGAGGAGTGTTTCTACCCCTTCGCAGATCTTGCTGGGGTGGGGGTCGCCTTCAAGCTGGCCGAGGCGCTGCTGTCGAGGGTCCGGGGTCTGGATGAGGCCAGGCGGGAGCTGGAGAGCGAGGTGGATCTGGTGGCCCTGGGCACGGTGGCCGATCTAGCGCCGCTGCTGGGGGAGAACAGGCTTCTGGTCAGAATGGGGCTCAGGCGACTGGGCAGCGGGACGAGGCCGGGCCTTCGCGCTCTGATCGCGGGAGCTGGGCTTGGCTCGAGGCCGCTCGATGCCGACATGATCTCCTTCTGGATCGCTCCCCGCCTCAACGCGGCGGGCAGGATGGGAGACGCCAGGCTGAGCCTGGATCTCCTGACGTGCGAGAGCGAGGCCGAGGCGGCGGAGATGGCTGCTAGGCTGGAGGAGGCCAACAGGGGTAGACAGGCGGCTACAGCCGCAGCTATCAATGGCGCGAGGGAGGAGCTAAGTCGCCTTCCGGAGCTGCCGCCGGCGATAGTGCTGGCCGGCGACTATCCCGCGGGCGTTGTGGGGTTGGTGGCCAACAAGCTTGCAGAGGAGTACCAGCGGCCGGCCTTCGTGATCGAGCGGGGAGAGCTGGAGAGTCGCGGATCGGGTCGAGGGGTCGCAGGGTTCGACGTCATGCTGGCGCTGGCCGATAGCGCGGACCTACTCACCCGTTTCGGCGGGCACTCGCAGGCCGGGGGCTTCGCGCTGCCCACATCGAGGATCGATGAGGTGAAGGCCAGGCTGCAGCTATCGGCAGTCCGACAGCTCGCCGAATTCAGGGCCGAGCGCGAGCTGTTCCTGGAGGCTGCCCTTCGGCTTTCCGACATCGGCCCGGCGCTGTACAACGGGCTGGCCCTTCTGGAGCCCTTCGGGATGGGGAACCCTCGTCCCCTCTTCTTCAGCCGGCGCACCCTGATCCGCGACGCTAGGGTGGTTGGCGGCACCCACCTGAAGCTTTGGCTCGCGGACGAAAGCGGCAGCTCGCCTGCCATCGGGTTCGGGATGGGAACCGAGAGATTCCACTTTGCCAGGCCGGGGGCGAGGGTGGACTGCGCATACCACATCTCGCGGAACGAGCGAAACGGGACCATAGGTTTCGAGCTGGTTCTCAAGGACCTGAGGCCATCGCCTCCACAAGGTCGATCCAGGTAGTGCGCTTCCTCGGATCCCGTGAAGCGGGCGGACTTGCTGGCCCGCTTCTTGCGAGGACTGCGTTGAAGGGACTGGCATCGAGTGCCTTCGACTTTCTCCTCCTCCCACGAGCTGGCGGGACGGCGACAAGTGGCCGTCCCGCCAGCCGGTTCCATGAGGCCAGCGGCCGCCGGCTGCCATCAGCGGTTGTCCTCCACAACCCTTTCCACTGCTAAGTAGGGAAAAGACTCCCTCCTCGTCTGGCCAGGGCAGCCCACCTCGCCCTCGAACCATCCCACGAGGCCCTCGAACAGCCGAGCGCTAGGTGACGTGCGTGCGGCTCCCTGGGGCAGCCTGTCAACGGCATAGATGGAGCCGCCGTCGGCGTCGGTGAAGCGCACCCGCTTATCGAAGCCGACGTAACCGGGGCACAGCGGGAGCGTAGCAACGGCGATGCCTCGTCCCAGTATCAGCACCCGCTGCCCTTTGAACCGGCCGGGGTCTGCCTGGATCTCGGCGATGGAGATGGTGCGGCCTGCTGACGGGATGGCGGTTGTCCTGTCCATGGTGGCCGACCGGTCGGGCACAGCGGACCCTAGGATGAAGAGCTCCGAGACTGGCCAGTAGAGTGTGGTGCTACCCAATCTGTAGCCCAGATACAGGCGGTAACGGCCGGCGGCGAGATCGGTCGGGATCTCGGGCACGCCGATCTGCACGCCCTCCGTAGCCATCCCTTCGCCCAGCCCCACCCGTTTTGGCCACCGCCTGGAGTAGTTGGGAACCGAGAACTCCTCCTCGTATCCCTTCGGATAGCCGTCCACATCGGGTCTTGGGTGCAGCAGCAGGGTTATGCCCTCTACCACGTCGCCAAGCGGCTGAGGAACGCCCGCTCCAGGCAGGTCGAGGTCGAATGTCACCGCGTAGGTCTGGCCGGCTCTGGCCTCTTCCGAGAGGGTCGTCCTGATGTTCTGGAATGGGGCCGCAGCGGATGCTAGCACGGCCCGAGCGGCGTCATCCACCGGGCCGCCCCTAACCAGCTGCCAGCATTCCCCCTGTTCCTGCACCCAGAACGCGAAGGCCCAGCGACCCGGCCGGCCCAGATCGCGGCCGAGCGCAGCCACGTCCTTGCCGGGCGACACCTCTGCGTCTACGAGGCAAAGGGTTTCAGCTCCCAGGGCTCGTGGGGGGTCCACACGAATGTCCCGGACGTGGACAAGATCGCCCGAGAGCTTGGAGCCGAGCAGTGACTCGACTATTCCAACACCCGGCCAGACCGGCGCCCTGGGGTGCTCCAGGCTGGCCAAAGCCAGCTCCATCTCCCCACGATCGAGATGGTCCAGGTAGCCTCTAACGGCTGCCGCCGGGGTTCGGAAGCAGGGACTTGCCTGCTGGCTGGTTTGGGTCGGCGCCCCCTTGGTGGGCACCTGTTTGGATCCAGCCGAGGACGGCTGGGTCGGGGCCGACCCCTGGAGCGATACCTTGGAGCCGCCAACCTCCGCCGGTCCGCCGCCGCAGCTCTGGATGAGCGGCACGAGTGCCAGCAGTGCGCCGCAAATTGCTACCGAGAGTCTACTGACGTCCACCTGCAGAACTCCCAGAGGGTGGGTCACGAGTCCACTCTGTCGGCACACTGGTCACCATGTCTGGGGAGAGTCGTCCCCACGCGTGATCCGTTGGAGGGCAGTTCAGCGCGCGAGGAGCCGTCTCTGTCTCCGGCTGGATGTGCCAAAAGGCGGCCTTGGATGCCACTTGGCGCCTCCGCTCACTGCGGCTTGTAGGGCCCTCCCGGGCCGCCGCCGCTCTCGGGCTTTGTGGAGAAGGCTATGGTGAGATCGCTCGCCAGCTTTTCCCCTGCACCGGAGGTGACGGCATCCTTGTAGACCACTAGCCTATAGTCCGTGTTCGTCTTCAGCCTCTGGCTTGGTCGGATCGAGAGCAGCTGGTTGCTGATCTGCCAGCTGAATGGCAGCGTTTGCCCCGACGATTCCATGAGGACGATCCGGTTCTGCACGACCCTTCCCAGCGGCTTGCTGAACTCGATCTGGATGCGAGCATCCAAGGGAACGGCCTTCTGGCCGTTGACCGGATCGCTCCTGACCATCTCGAAGGGCTCGGGGGCGGTCCTTGCATCCAGGACGACCATCTGTCGAGGGCCGATGAAGCCGAAGGAGCCCCACTTGTACTGTGTGTCACCCGCCGTGTATCCCTTGGGGCCGCAGACGGGGAACCAGACCGAACCGCCCCTGCCGTTGCCAGCCGCGGATGGCTGTCCGAACCACCAGAAGACCTGGGAGCGCCAGGGATTGTCGGTGAAGATCGACCCCGTGGGCTTGTCGGAACCCGTGTAGTGGAAAGGGTCCAGCGTGTCGGGCGGGAGCCCGGCTGCAGCGGAGTCCCTGGCGCGAGGGAAGAAATCCAGGAGGTTGTCGTAGAAGGCCAGGGAGGAGAGGCCGTAGTACCAGTCTGGGCCGCTGGCGTAGAAGATGGAGAGCGGGGTGAAGCTGGTATCTGAAGGGATCACCGGACTGAAGGGCGGCGTGAGTGTGGAGTCGTCCTCGTACTCCAGAGGCGCGTGAAGCACTATCTTGGCCGGCTCCACGGCGATCTTGAAGGGGGTGTCGGGGAGCAGGCGGG
>Ga0315298_1008142_pt1 | contig 13484 bp, 12 predicted proteins | sample WHS_1_MG_FD_203077 | JGI IMG/M metagenome (GOLD analysis project Ga0315298, IMG submission 203077) | Extremophilic microbial mat communities from Washburn Hot Springs, YNP, Wyoming, USA - WHS_1_MG | ecosystem: Environmental > Aquatic > Thermal springs > Hot (42-90C) | place: USA: Wyoming...
TACTAATTCAGAATTTTCAATGTTTTTTTGGATAATCTTGGAAAATTTCTCACCGCCATAAGATACTCCAACAATATTTATTTTTTCTATTTTTAATTCATTCAATAGTTCATAAAAATCTTTTGAGAGAAGTTCAAGAGAGTATTTTTCTCCTTCTTTACCAGAATTCCATTGACCCCTGAAATCGTGCAGTAAAACAGAATATTTTTTTGAAAATAGAGGTAAAAATTGTGAAAAACTTTGGGTTGACATAAAAATTCCATTCAGGAAGGCAACATATTCGCCTTTGCCATAAATTTCATAATAAATTTTTGTATCATTAACTCCATAATACCCCATTTTCAATACCTGAATCACCTGTAATTTTATATAAAATTTTTCATCTTGTCAAGTACCTTATAAAAAATAAGGATAAATAAATAATTTACATATTTTATAAAAAATTACCACAAAAATTATTAAAAAATTTTTATTAAATAAATCACTATCTTAAAATATTTTTATCTTTATAAAATGTAAAATTTATTTTAATTTATTAAGTTGAATCAACCATCTCACTCCATTTTTTGCTTAATTCATCTCTTCTTGGTTTATATACAACATCAAAAAAGTATCTTTGAGACAAAAGAACACCTTTATCATAGGATGAAACGATTTTTACTGCCTCTTCCCAAACTTTATCAAATTTACCTTTAAACCTTCTCTCTATCTCCTTCTCAAAATCTTCTTCTGTCTGAACTTCATTACCAATTGTATAGTAGATTTTTCCATCTATGTTAACTGCATAAGCCATCTCATCACCAATTGTCTCAATTTTGTATGTCTCTTTTATCTTTTTGAGTTTCTCTTCACTGATTTTTTTTCTTTTAAGAATTATTTCAGTTGGAACTTCTTTTTCTTTTACTGCTTTAAAACCCTTTTTTGCTGCAGCATAAAATATTGCTCTATTTAATCCAAAACTTTTTGCCTCATCAATGCTTTTTCCAAGAACATATGCCCTTGCTGCCTGGAGAGTTGCCATAACTTGAAATCTTCCAACTGCCATTTAATACCTCCTTGTTCCTTTTATTTTTTTCCAATAAAGTGTAACAAATGGCCCTTCCTTTAAAACAACATATTTACTATTAATCTCTTTTATGACTATTCCCTCATAGCCAAGAGATATTTTCTCTTTCAAACTTTTTTCTAAATCTATAAATTTTTCATATTCTAATACTTTTACTGGCTCTTTAAACTTAATTGAATTTAAAATCTCTTTTCTTTTAAAAAGAGGTAAATTTCCTATAAATTCATATCCTAAATATATTATGTCAAATATAAAAATAATTGGATTGGCCTTTCCACTATTTGAAAAAAGTGAAGGAATGCCTCTTCTTCCTTTATCTGAATAGAGTTCTCCATCAAGAATTGTTCCATCTGGAACTTCTTCAAAAATATCTTTTGGGATTTTTAATTTTTCTGTCCAATCAGGATTTTTTTCAAGTCTTCTCCCAAAAAAGAAGATTTTATTATTATTTTTAATAATCTGTAATCTCCAACCATCAATTTTTGGTTCAACAATCCAATCTCCTGACAATTCCTCTCCAAAATATGGTATTGGTTGCATAAGATAAATTGGCTTTAAAGATGTTTCATTAAAATCTTCACCTCTTTTCAAAATAAACATTAAAATTTTTTCATCTTCACTAAAATTTTTTTCTTTATCTATCCAATATGATACTCTATGTGGTCTATCTTTCTCTTCAATGCCTTTTATATTCTTTGTTCCAATAACTTTTACAATTCTTGGAAGATCATACATATTATCTATTCTTAAATTCATTTTTTTTAACTCATCTTTAAAATTCTCTCTTATATAATTTTCAAACCAGAGTATACTATCTTCAATCTCATCTCTATTTTTTTCATCTATTTCATAATAAGGAGTGATAAAAAATAGAGATACGCCATTTCCTGTCATACCTCTTAAAGGTGGATTAAAATTTTTTTCAAGGAAAAAATTTCTTATCTTTTCTGAAAGATAGATCGATCTATTTAACTCTTCTTCTGTAGATGGAGACTCTCTTGGTCTTATAGGATCAATATCAATTACTACCAAATTTAATCCAACGATATCTTCTTTTTTTGCAGCATATTTTATATCAACTCTTCTATCTCTTATACCTGTATAAATATTTCTCTTTCCATTAAACTTTAAACAATTAGAAATAAAATCATCAATATTTTTAACAAATTTTATTATAGGAAAATTACCCTCCTTTAAAAACCTCAACTCAGTAGGTCCTCTATGTCTTAAAATAGAATATGTAAATTTTATATCATCTAATTTTATCTCTTCCATTTCTCTAAATAAATTTTACTCAATTTTTTATTTAATTGAAAACTTTTCTTTAAGGAAAGAATTTCAACTTTTCATTAAGGAAAGGATTTCAAATTTATTTTAAGGAAAGGATTTCAAATTTATTTTAAGGAAGGGATTTCAAATTTACTTTAAGGAAGGAATTCCAAATTTACTGAATTAAATTTTTAAAATAAGTTTATAAATTTATCTTAAAATTTTTAATAAAATTGTATATTTAATTAAATAATTTATAATGAGAATAACATCTTTCCTTTTTCATCTCACACAATGGAACTTTAAATAAAAGTGAGATAGTTAACAAATATAAATTAAATAACCAAAATATTGAATCAAAAACTGACACCTATTGCCTTGGATTATCTTTAAAAGAAGATATTAAAAAGTTAACAAAAAATATAGATGAATTAAATGAAAATAATCTTACTGAAATTTATTCTAAATATATGAAATTTGTTAAGGAAAATAGTGCATTAAATACAATCACATTTTTTATTGATTTTGAAAACAAAGAAATTGATGAATCAAATATTAATGGCTCAAAAGTAAATAAAGTAAATGCCTTTTAACAAATTATTTCAATGGAAACCATTTATCAAATAATTTCAATCAATATAATGATTATTATAAAATTTTTGTCTCAAAAGAAAATTTAAACTATTTTACCTTTATCTCCTCAGGTCTTTATGATTATATTAACGAAGATATCAAAAATTCCATAACCCCCATTAAAAATTCCACCTACCTCTACTTTGAAAATTCATTAACAAACATAACTCCAATAATTTAAAATAAATTTGTCATATATAATATCGAACTTTTTTAAAAATTTATAAATTCTTAACTTTTATAAGTATTGATTTAAAAACATCATTCTCTATAACAACTTTGTGAGCACATTTCTGAGCAATAATTAAAATATCACCTTTTGAAATATATTCTATTTGATAATTATTTATCGAGCAATCTCTTATTTCTCCTTTTTTGATTTCATTTCCTCCATAATAATCATCGCTTATAAAAATTTTCGCAAAACCTTCTAAAGGAATAAAAATATCAATATAATTTTCATGGACTTCACATTGTGACTCGTAAGGAGAATTTATCTCTACAATTTTACACAAAATATTATCAATTGATATAAAATCTTTAAATTCAAAATCTTTATAAGATATTTTTATATATTTCATTTTTTACCTTTAATTAATTTATTAATTATATTTAAAATGTTTCCTCCAAAAAGAATAAAAATCATCATTAGAATAAGGATTAAACATATGGGTCTTACAACAAAAGGTAATAAACTGCCATCGCTTTGAATTAACCCAACCCTTAAATTATTCTCTACCATCGGTCCAAGAATAATACCAAGTATAATAGGTGCTAAGGGAGTCCCTATTTTATCAAAAAAGAACCCAATCAATCCAAAGAAAATCATAACATAAACATCGAAAAAGTTATTATTTATTGAATAAGATCCAATAATACAGAAAATCACAATTGCAACCAATACTATATTCCTTGGCAATTTGAGTAAATAATTTGAAGCCTTTATTGCTAAATATCCAAAAATAAATAAAAAGAAATGAGAAATAATTGCTATCAAAAAAATAGTCCTCATTTGAACACCACTTTCAATGAAAATACGAGGACCAGGTTTTAACCCATACATTAACATTGCACCAAGAACTATTGCTGTAATAGTATCACCTGGAACTCCAAATATAAAAGCAGGTATCCATGTACCACCCAATGCCGCATTATTAGCTGCAGTAGGTGCAAGTACACCTTCTTCATAACCAGTTCCAAATTTATCTCCATTTTTAGAAGTCTTTTTAGCTACACCATATGAAACCCATGCCGCAATGTCTGCTCCTGCTCCTGGTAAAGCACCAATTAAAACACCAACTATAGAAGATTTAATAAAAGTAAAAACATATTTAAATGTTATCTTTAAAGCCTCAATTATTGGTATTTTTGTTATTTTCTCTATAGTTGGTAAAGAAAAATCTTGCTTTTTTGTCATTTGATTGAGAACTTCAGAAAAACCAAAAAGACCAATCATTGCAGGTATAAAACTTATTCCAGAAGTTAAATTAATATTTCCAAAAGAAAATCTAGGATATCCTGTTGTTACATCAATACCAATTGTAGAAACAGCAAGACCTATTAATACTGCAATAAATCCTTTTATAATATTACCTTTACTTATTATCGCAGTCATACTTAAACCAAAAACACCAAGCCAAAAATACTCAAAAAATGTAAATTTTAAGGCAAAATTTGCTAAAATTGGAGAAATAAAAATAAGACAAGTAATACCAAGTAAGCCTCCTAATGTTGAATTCACTAAATCAAGAGCAAGAGCAAGATTACCTTTACCTTTTTTATACATTTCAAAACCATCTAAAACAGCAGCACCAGATGCTGGAGTTCCTGGAATCCTTAGAAATGTTGCTGGAATATCTCCAGCAAATATTGCTGTAAAAGAAATACCTAAAATTAAAGCAAATGCAGCACTAGAATTCATATAATAAGTTAATGGTATAATTAATGCTACTGCCATTGTTGCAGTTAAACCAGGAACACAACCTACAAATAACCCGAAAAGCATTCCTAACATCCATGGAATTAAAATTTTTAATTGAAATAAATTAAGAATTATATCTATCATATTTATCTCCTAAATAAACTACCTATAGGTAAAGGAATAAATGCAATCTTATAAAAAATAGCCCATATTAAAAAAATAATCAGAATAGAAGAAATTATTGCAGTTATATTTTTTACTTTTAGTCTTTTCATTAAAATAAAACTATATAAGAAAGTACTAATATAAAATCCAATATAGTTTATAATAATCAAATATATAATAGACAAAAAAATAAATATGAAAAAATTTTGGAAAGTAGCATCATTTACTATTTTCGAAAAGTTGAAATTTTTAGTGGCTTTTTCATTCTTACTCAATTTGGATAATATAATTAAACTTTCAGTTACTAAATAACCTCCTAAAATTATAAATAAAGAACCAATTATGGTAGGAAAAAAACTTGGTCCAGGAAGAATTTTACCAAGTGAAATAAATTTAGGAAATTTTTGTGAGTATAAAATCATAAAAATTCCTAAACTTATTAAAATTACTCCTAAAATTAAATTATAAACTTTATCAAGTTTCTCATTCATAATTATTTATAGAAGAAGGTGCCCCTAAAAAGGGGCACCAAAATTTTATTGTGCATAACCTCCAAGTTTGATTATTTCTTTCCACCTTTCTTCTTCTTTCCTTGCGAACTCTTCAAACTCTTCAGGTCCTCTAATTTTTATACCAAATCCTCTCTGATTCATAAAATTCTTAAATTCATCTGAATTTGCGACTTCTAAAGCAGCATTATATATAATATCAATTATCTCTTTGGGTGTACCTCTTGGAACAGCAATTCCTCTCCATGTTCCAGATGACCAATTTATTCCCAACTCTTTAAGTGTTGGAACATCAGGAAATCTTGGGTCTCTTTCATCAGCCATTATAGCAAGTGCTTTTAAAAGACCTGCATCAATTTGACTTTTTGCTTCAGGAAGACTACAAGTAATAACATCAACATGCCCTCCTAATAATTCTGTAATTGAAGGTGCAGCACCTGTGGTTGGAATCCATTTTACACTGTCAACAGGAATGCCTGCTGTATTTAACATACCAATTCTTGAAAGATCCCAAATTGTACCTGCCCCTGAGCCAGAAAATGAAAATTTTCCTGGATTCTTCTTTATGTCTTCTAACAATTCATTTAAATTTTTCCATGGAGCATCTGCTTTAACAATAACTGCTGATGAATCTTGATTTAATTGAATAATAAAATCAAAATTATCAACATTTACATCACCCATTCCCATTGAACGAACTGTTGCAATTTCTAATGTAACAAGAGTTAAAGTATAGCCATCAGCAGGTGCCAAAGCTCCCGCTGTGTGTCCAGTTGCACCACCACCTCCAGTTTTGTTGACAACAACAAATGGTTGTCCAAATTTTTTTGAAAAAGCATCTGCCATAAACCTTGCTAATGCATCTGTACCACCACCTGCAGCCCAGGGACAAATGATTGTAACTGCCTTAGTTGGATACTCAATTTTCTTTTCTTCTTGTTTTTTACAACTGAAAGAAAAGGTTGCTAGTAGAGCGATAATTAGAAGAAGAGTAACTCCATAAAGTAAAGATTTTCTCATTTTTTAAACACCTCCTTTTTTTAATTTATTTAAAAAATTATTAAATAACATCATTCAAAAAATTTTTTAATATCATTAAATTTTAATTGACCAACAGTTGAACCAACAGATTTACAAACTGATGATGCACAATAATTAGCAAAATCTATAATTTTTTCTATATTCCAATTATTTAACACACCAAAAATAACAGATGCAGTAAATGCATCTCCAGCACCAACAGTATCAACAACTTCTACATAATATGGTTTACCATATACAATCTTGTCTTTATTTCCAATAAAACCTCCCTTTTCACCTAATTTTAATGCAACAATTTTTGGTCCAAAATCTAATAATGTTTTAACTATTTCCTCTGTTGATAAATCTTTATCTAAAATAATAGAAGCCTCTTCAATATTAATAGAGAGAATATCAACAAAATTTTTAATTGTATGAGTAGCAACGGATTTATAAAAATTCTCAGACCATAAAAGTTTTCTATAATTAGCATCATATGAAATCATAATATTTCTCTTTTTACATTCTTCTAAAAAAATAAAGCTTGCTTCTAAACAATTTTTGCTTATAGCTTGAGATATGCTGCTTAAATGGAATATTTTTAAACCTTCTAAATTCGCTTTTTTAGCATCATAAATTGTATAATTAGAAGATGCAGAATTTTCTCTCTTATAAATGAATCTATGGGTTATTTTATTTTCAAAAAATGTAAAATATATACCAGTTTGAAAATTTTCAGAAATGTTTACATCTGTAACATCTATATCCCACTCTTTCCAAATTTTTAATATAATTTCTCCAAAAACATCATTACCAATTTTAGTAATAAATTTTACAGGTATATTAAATTTGGATAGTTGAAGCGCAACATTAGAAGTATCTCCGCCAATTGTTAAATAAAATTTTTTATATTCATTTTGATCATCTTTTGATTCATAAAACCCAATTAATGGTTCTCCAAAACAAGCAACTAAATTTTCCCTCATCTTAAAATTCCACTCTCCTTACTTTCATAAAAATTCAAAAAAGTTTCTATTTCATTCCAATTTGGCAGAGGTTCTATATCACCCAAAGAACTGACAACTATTGCTCCAGCAGCATTTGCATATTTTAAAGATGTTCCTATGTCTCTACCAGAAAAAATTGAAGCTAAAAAAGCAGCGTCAAAAGCATCTCCTGCACCTAATTCATCAACAACCTGAACTTGATATCCATGTGCAAAGAAATTTTCTGAACCTTTATAAACTTTTGCGCCAATTTTACTCATTTTTATAACTATAAAATCTGTATTACAAATTTTCTTTAATTTATTTAATTGTTCATCAAAGTTATCATCAGGAAAAAGAAAATCTAAATCACCAGAACCAGTGATCAATATATCACAATTATTGATAAAAAATTTAAGTGTATTTATAGCATTTTCAGGCGTATTTAGTAATTTTTTTCTAATATTTGTATCAAATACAATTTTTATATTTAATTGTTTTGCTAAATTAAATGCTTTTACTGTTACCTCTTTACAAGAATCTGAAAGTGAAGGCGTAATACCACTTACAAAAAGAACATCTATATTTTTATACATTTCATTAGAAATATCTTCAGGTGAAAGTTTTGAAAAAGCAGACCCCTTTCTATAATAATAAACCATTGTTTTATCAGGTACTGGAAAACCTCTTTGCACAAAATAAACTGCAGTAAATTCATTTTTAGTTTTAATAAATCTTGTCCCAACTTTTTCTGAATTTAAAGTAGAAATTATGCATTTACCAAACTCATCATCACCTACAACAGTAAAAAATTCTGTTTCAAAGCCTAACCTTGTTAAACCAATAATAACATTTGCCTCACTTCCAGCAACATGACGTTCAAATATATTTACATGTCTTATGGGACCTTTATTTAATGGATTTAATTGAATCATTATCTCCCCAATACCTAAAATTTTCATACCCCAACCTCATCCAATAATTTTTTCATTTTAATTTTAATTGAATCTGGTACACTATTAAAAGGAAATTTTGGATAACCAGCATCAATACCTAATATTTCTAATAATGCATAAATAGCAGGTATTGTTTGAGTTATATGTTGAATATTTCTCAATTTATTTACTTTATCTTGTAATTTAACTGCTTCATCTAATTTGTTTGATTTTGCTAATTCATATGTTTTTACAATTAACTCAGGAAAAACATTTGCCAAACCAGATATTGTTGCAATAGCACCTAATGGTATTGTTGGTATAATAAAAGCCTCTGTTCCTATAATATAATTAAACTTTGAAATATCAATTTCAAATTTTAGATTATAGAAAAATAACAAATCAAAAGAACTATCCTTTATTCCAGCAATTCCTTCGTTAATTAACGATTTTAAAAGGCTAATAGTTAATGTATAACCTGTGGTTTTCGGATTATTATAAATATATACAGGTATTTTTACAGAATTGACTAATTTGTTAAAGAATCTTTTAATATCATCTTCATTGTATGAATAAGAATAATAAAATGGAACCACAGTTGAAACTGCATCTACGCCTACTGATTCTGCATGTTTAGCCAAATCTATAACCTCATCAGGATTAGATGATCCAACATGAGCCATAATTGAACAATTTTTTGTTATTTTTGTAACTGTTTCCAAAATGATTTTTCTTTCATTTAAACTTAATAAAGGTCCTGAGCCATAAGTACCACAAACAAACAAACCATGAATTTTAGCATTTTCAAGTCTCTCAATTAAGTTTTTCATTCTAATAGGATCGAATTTTCCATTTTCATCAAATGTAGTTATTATTGGTGGTATTACCCCTTCAATTTTTTTTGCCATTAAATCACCTCCTTAAAATTTAAGATAAGAAAGAGATTGTCTTGATTTCAATAATTTATCTAAACCAGATTTTCCTTTTCTAATAGCTAAGGCTGTAAATAAAACATCTATAACTGCTAATTGAACTATTCTTGATGCCATTGCATCTGTTCGATAATTCATTTCTTTACTAGTGGTTACTATACAAATATCAGAAATTTTTGCTAATGACGAGTTTTCAAACCCTGTTAAAGCAATAACTTTAACTAATGGTTTTACTTGTTTAGATTGTATTACAATATCTTTACTCTCACCAGAATATGAAATAGCAAAGATTAAGTCGTTTTTATCTAAATTTGATATAATTACAGAATTTACATGTGAATCAAGACAAAAATAACAATTTAAACCTAATAATGAAAAATGAAAATGAGCATACATTGCAATTGCTGCAGATGATGCAAAACCAACAAAAACAATTCTGTTTGCCTTTTCTATTAAATCAACAGCTTTTTCTAAATTTTCTGTATTTATGCTATTAAGATTGTCCTCAAGTACTTTAATTGAACCAGTAAAAATTTTATTTTTTATAGTTTCAATATTATCATCGACAGTTATATCATCATATACATAATAAAAAGTATTCCCTGCCAATTCAGCAGCTAAATTTATTTTAAAATCAGTAAATGAATCAAAACCTAAATTTCTATAAAATTTAACAATTGATGCCTCACTTTTTGCACCAGCAAGATCGGCCAATTCACTTATTGTTATTTTTATTATGTTTGATGTATTTTTAAGAATATACTCTGCAATTTTCTTTTGAATTTTAGGAAATGATTTGTATTTACTTTTTATAAGTTTTAAAATTGATACATTTTTTTCTAAAAAATCTTTTTTATTATCTTTCATAAATTACCTGAAAATAAAAAAATTTTTTTATCTATTTAATAATATATAATTTCCTAAATTTGTCAAGAGTTGAGATTTTCATAATAAAGATATATATTTTGATTGAATATAATTAAATCAAAAGCGACAAATTTTAGATATAAGAACTTTTAAAATAAAAAATTTTTATTTTTATTTTCTTGTTATTAAAATAAATATCAATTTTTGAAATATTTTTATGGGTTTTCTATTTTAAAACCTATAATATTAAAATAAAAATTCTCTTATTGATGTAAAATATAAAAGAGGAGATAAATGAATAATAAACTTGATATTAAAACTCTTGAGAGTTGGTTATGGGAGGCTGCTTGTAAAATAAGAGGAGATGTCGATGCTCCAAAATATAAAGATTATATAATTCCTCTTATTTTTCTTAAAAGATTATCAGATGTCTTTGATGATGAGTTTAATGATTTTGCAAATATGGTTGGAGGAATTGAAATAGCGAAATCACAGATTGAAAAAGATAAATCTTATGTAAGATTTTATATTCCTGACAATGCAAAATGGGATAATATAATAAAACAGACAAAAAACATTGGTGAATATCTAACTGATGCAGTTCGCTCAATTGCAAAACACAATGAAGAACTTCAAGGTGTAATTGATATTGTAGATTTCAATGCAACTGCTGCAGGTGAAAGAATAATTAGTGATGATAAATTGAAAGAACTCATAAATGTTCTCTCTAAATATCGTCTTGGAATCAATGATGTTGAACCAGATATTCTTGGAAGGGCTTATGAATATCTTTTAAGAAAATTTGCAGAGGGCTCTGGTCAATCTGCTGGTGAATTTTACACTCCAAGAGAAGTTGCTATTTTAATGTCCTATATTTTAGATCCAGAACCAGGAAATGAGATTTATGACCCTTGTTGTGGCTCTGGAGGTTTACTTATTAAATGCTATTTGAGATTCAAAGAAAAATATGGAAAAAACACACAAATTGAGCCACTAAAATTTTATGGTCAAGAAATTAATCACATAACTTATGCTATGGCAAAAATGAATATGTTCATCCATGATATGGAAGCAGAAATTGCAATTGGTGATACTATGAACAATCCAAAATTTAAAAATAGTGATGGCTCATTAAAAAAATTTGACATTGTAACTGCAAATCCAATGTGGAATCAAAATTTCTCTCAATATGTTTATGAAAATGATCCTTACGATAGATTTAAATTTGGTTATCCACCATCATCAAGTGCTGACTTAGGATGGATTCAACATATGTATGCATCTTTAAAGGAAAATGGAAAAATTGCTATTGTCATTGATACAGGTGCTGTATCAAGAGGAAGTGGAAGCAGTGGAAAAAATAAAGAAAGAGATATTAGAAAAGAGTTTGTTGATAGAGATTTGATTGAGGGAGTTATTCTTTTACCAGAAAATCTTTTTTATAACACAACAGCACCAGGAGTAATCATTATAATAAACAAAAAGAAGAGAAAACCAAATGAAATTATCTTAATAAATGCATCAAATATGTATGAAAAAGGGAGACCAAAAAATTTTCTACCAGATGAAAAGATTAAAAAAATTTCAGATATTTTCTTAAATTGGAAAGAAGAGGAAGGTATAAGTAAAATAATTACAAAAGACGAGGTGGTAAGAAATGATTATAATTTAAGCCCATCAAGATATGTTGCTCAAAACAATAAAGAAGAAGTTCTTCCACTTGAAGAGGCAATTTTAGAACTTAAGGAGGCAGAAGAGGAAAGAAAAATCGCAGATGAAAAATTATGGGAAATTTTAAAAAATTTCAGAGGATAGAATATTTTTTGAATAAAACTATTTTAAGGAATTTTTAAAAAATGGAGGAAATTGAATTAAAAAATATTGAGTTTTACGAGGAGACAGAATTCAAAGAAACCGAAATCGGCTCACTTCCAAAAGATTGGCAAGTAGTAAAGTTGGGTGAGGTAGCAGAATTTGAAACAGGTAAAAGAATGAAGGGTGGTGCATTAAGCAATGGCGAGGTTTTAAGCATTGGAGGAGAACATATTAATGACTTTGGTAATATTCATCTTCTAAAACCTAAATTTATATCTAAAGATTTTTTTGATAAAATGATTAAGGGAAAAGTTAAAGACGGAGATGTAATTATATGTAAAGATGGTGCCAAAACTGGTAAAGTTGCTTATGTTAATTATGTAAATTTATCATCAAAATTAATAGCAATTAATGAACATGTTTTTATAATTAGAAGTAAAAATTTTAAAATAATAGATAATAAATTTATATTTTTTTATTTTTTTTCAGATTTTGGACAAAATCAAATAAATAAAGCTTATCATGGTTTAATTGGTGGAATAACCTATCAAAATATTTCTAATTTTTTCATTTCTTTACCTTTAATATCAGAACAAAAGGCAATTGCTTATGTTCTCTCAGCAATACAGGAGGCGAAGGAGAAAACTGAAAGGGTTATTGAAGCCACAAAAAATTTAAAAAAATCTTTAATGAAACATCTTTTTACCTACGGACCTGTTCCATTAAGTGATATTGATAAAGTAGAATTAAAAGAAACCGAAATCGGCCCCCTCCCCAAACACTGGCAACTTATAAAATTAGGTGAAATAGTTGAAATTAAAGGTGGTAAAAGATTGCCTAAAGGTGAACATTTCTCACCTAATCCTACACCATATCCATATATTCGTATCGTTGATTTTAAAAATGGATCAATAAATATTAGTTCTCTCAAATATTTAACTGAAAAACAACACAAAATATTAGAAAAATATATAATTAAAAGTGAGGATATTTATATATCAATTGCGGGCACTATAGGTTTAGTTGGAAGTATACCTAAAAATATAGATGGTGCACATTTAACTGAAAATGCAGCAAGATTAATTTTAAAAAAAGGTATTATTTTTTGTGATTTCTTAAAATATAACCTTATGAGTGATATTGGACAATCTCAAATTCAATCTTTTTATACAAAAACATCACAGCCTAAATTAGCTTTATCAAAAATCAAAAATTTACAAATCCCTCTACCTCCTATATCAGAGCAGCAGAAAATTGCGGAAATTTTATCGAGTGTGGATGAGAAAATTCAAAAAGAGGAGGAGAGAAAAAAAGCACTTGAAAATTTATTTAAATCTATGCTTCATAATCTAATGACTGGTAAAAT
>Ga0315298_1008151_pt1 | contig 13474 bp, 11 predicted proteins | sample WHS_1_MG_FD_203077 | JGI IMG/M metagenome (GOLD analysis project Ga0315298, IMG submission 203077) | Extremophilic microbial mat communities from Washburn Hot Springs, YNP, Wyoming, USA - WHS_1_MG | ecosystem: Environmental > Aquatic > Thermal springs > Hot (42-90C) | place: USA: Wyoming...
GGGCGAAGGGACATCCTTGCCAGGCGTTGGCCAAAAGGATTCTGCGGCATGAGGACGAGTTGTTCCAGTTCGTGCTCGTGGAAGAGCTGAGCGCCGACAACAACCTGGCGGAGCGCAACCTGCGTCCGCTGGTAGTCATCCGCAAGATCAGTGGCGGTTCCCGCTCCGATGAGGGCCCAAAGACCCGGATGGCCCTGGCCAGCCTCTTCGAGACCTGGCAGGCGCGTGGCCTCAACCCTTTGCGCGAATGCCTGAACCTCCTCAGCTAGCCCCCACCCCTTGCCAACAAAACTCCCTGACCCCCAACTCTGAACAGTCACCTCCTGACCGCGACTTGACCTGTTCTCCTTTTTCGGGTATATTAGGCGAAATTCTCCCAGGAGGTCGGTTGTGAATCTTCGCATCCCAGGCCCCACGCCATGCCCACCACAAGTGCTGGAGGCGATGGCCAAACAGATGATAAACCACCGTGGCCCCGAGTTTGGTGAGATCGTGCGGGACGTCACGGCGAACCTGCGCGCTTTCTTCCAAACCCGCAACGACTTACTCATCCTCACAGCGTCTGGCTCGGGCGGCATGGAAGCTGCAATCGTGAATACACTCTCGCCGGGAGACAAGGTTCTTGCCGTCAGCATCGGCGTATTCGGGGAGCGCTTCGCGCGTATCGCTGGCATCTATGGCGCCGACGTAACACGCTTGAACTTCGAATGGGGCAAGCCCGCCGATCCAGATGAGGTTCGCCGCGCTCTGGAAGCTGAGCCACGGTATAAGGCGGTCTTGGTGACGCACAACGAGACTTCCACGGGCGTGACCAACGACCTGCCGGCCATTGCCAAGGTTGTCAAAGAACACGGGAAACTCCTGTTGGTCGATGGGATCAGCAGCGTTGGGTCCATCGAGATCAAGACCGACGACTGGGGATGCGATGTGGTGGTTTCTGGCTCACAAAAGGGGTGGATGGTACCGCCAGGGCTAGTGTTCGTCACCATGAGCGAGCAAGCCTGGCGTGCAGAAGCAGAGGCAAAGATGCCTCGGTTTTATCTCGACGTAGCAGCGGCAAAACGATATCTGGAGAAGGACCAGACCCCGTTCACCCCGGCAGTCTCGCTCTTCTACGCCTTGCAAGTCGCACTGCGAATGATGGACGAAGAAGGCCGAGACAATGTCTTTGACCGGCATGCCAAAATAGCGCAGCACACCCGCGAAGGCGTGAAAGCGCTCGGACTGCAGCTTTTTGCCGACGAACGTTTCGCCTCGAACACCATCACTGCGGTTAGGGTGCCGGAAGGGGTAGATGGTAAGCAGCTAACGAAGGTCCTGCGCGAGGATAAAGGCGTGGTCGTATCTGGGGGCCAGCAGAGTCTGGAAGGCAAGATTTTCCGGATCGGCCATCTTGGTTACGTCACCGAAGCCGACATCGACAATGTGATGGCGGCGCTCGCTGAGGTGTTGCCACGCTTGGGCTTCCGCAGTAGCGTTGGCATCGCTGCCAAGAGCTAGCAGGAAAACCAGGTGGATGAGACACCCGAAATGGCAGAGAAGCAGGGGGGGCGTCCCCGTCCTCCCGATTTGTGTTTACTCTAGAGAGGTCTTACCTTGAAAGTACTAGTAGCTGATCCAATAGCCGCCGACGGTGTGGAGATCCTGCGCGAGGGCGCAGAGGTCGACGTAAAGACCGGTCTCTCAAATAGCGAACTCCTTTCCATCGTAGGCGAATATGAAGCCCTAGTGGTGCGCAGCGAGACCAAGGTTACCGCTGAGGTGATCGAAGCCGGCACTCGCCTGCAGGTGGTTGGTCGGGCAGGGGTTGGCGTAGACAACATCGACCTGGATGCCGCGACACGGAGAGGCGTCTTCGTCGTGAACGCACCTTCCGGCAATACCGTCGCCGCCGCGGAGCACACCATCGCCCTAATGTTATCTCTCGCCAGAATGATTCCTCAGGCCGACGCGTCCTTGCGGGCAGGCGAGTGGGCCCGGTCGAAGTTTATAGGCACCGAGGTGCGCCATAAGGTGCTCGGTCTCGTCGGCCTCGGCAAAGTGGGAACAGGGGTTGCAAGGCGAGCGCAGGGACTGGAGATGCGCGTCATCGCCTATGACCCCTTCATCTCACAGGACTATGCTCGAAACCTAGGCTTGGAGGTCGTAGGGCTGGAGGAACTCCTGCAACGGTCTGACTTCGTCAGCGTGCACGTTCCCCTGACCAACGCCACCAAGGGATTGATCGGGCGCCAGCAACTAGCGCTTATGAAGCCTACAGCGCGAATTATTAATTGCGCTAGAGGCGGCATCATCGACGAACAAGCCCTCTTTGAGTTTCTGGAAGAAGGCCGGCTCGCCGGCGCTGCAGTCGACGTCTTTTCTAAGGAACCGGCGATCGGCAACATCTTACTGCGCTCCAGCAAGGTGGTGGCCACGCCCCATCTGGGAGCGTCCACGAAGGAAGCGCAGGTCAGTGTGGCCGTCGACGTGGCTGGGCAGGTCCTCGCCGTCTTGCGCGGTCAGCCGGCCCGGTATGCAGTCAACGTGCCACTGATCCCTCCTGATACCCTTTCGATCATCGGTCCCTACATGACACTGGCAGAACGACTGGGCCGTCTAGCCACACAGCTTGCCGAAGGACAACTGGAGGCCATTGGCATTACCTACCAGGGAGACATCGCCCAGCATGATGTGACTCCCCTTAAGGCGTCGACGATCAAAGGACTACTCGATCCCATTTCTGAGGAGCGAGTGAACCTAGTCAACGCCAACATCGTCGCCAAGAGCCGGGGACTGAGAATTATTGAGCAAAAAGGCACAACCAGCGAGAACTACAGCAATCTGATTACCGTCGAGGTGACCACTAGCAAGGGGACTACCACCGTCTCGGGGACAGTGCTGCGCGGCGCACCACACATTGTTCAGATAGACGGTTATTGGGTGGATCTGGTTCCCACCGACGGCCACTTGCTCGTGAGCCAGCACCTCGACCGGCCTGGCATGATTGGATCGGTAGGAACCCTACTAGGAAACGCGGACATCAATATCAGTTTCATGCAGGTAGGGAGGCTGACGCAGCGCGGGAAAGCGCTCATGGTTCTCGGTCTGGACGAGGCAATACCGGACGACCAACTCACGAAGATTCTCGCCATTCCCGATGTCTACACGGCGAAGGTAGTGCAGTTGTAGCCCAGTCTGCCTAGAATTGGTTATCAATCCAAGATGAGAAGATGGTGGCGAGGACTCTCGCGAAGACAGCGCTTGGGCTATCTGGGGATTGGCATTGTGTTTATCTTCACTTTGTTGATGTACTGCCTCGGCATCGGGGCGTTGCTGTACAGTCCACGAGCGGCTACGGCGCTCGTGCCCACGCTGACGCCTACCGAGACATCGCTGTTACCGGCAACAGAAACGCCTACCCTGGAGCCGACTGAGACCATTTGGCCGACTCCCACCGAGGCACCACCTCTTCCGGTGTACGTGCCTCCGACCTGGACGCCTACAGTTGAAGGGGGTGTTACGCCTTTGGGGACGCCCACCATCACGTCCACGTCGGTAGTGTCGACTACGCCCATGGCTTCGCCCAGTGCGACATCTACAGGCCAGGTAGCGGGCACGCCTACGCTCATCTTCAGTGCTACGCCCACGCCCTGGCCGAAGCTGACCGGCACCCCCACCCCTGAAACCGCGATACCTACAGTGCAGCCAAAGCCCACGATCACCGCCGCCCCAACGGCTACGGCGACATTGCCAGCCACGGGCATGGCCACGGTAGTGCCGCCGACCGGTGGCGCTCCTACGCACACGCCAGCGCCACCGGTCAACACTCCGACGCTCCAATCCGTTCAGACGCCTTCGGCCACCAAGGTTGGGCAAAGCACCCTACCAGCTTCTGGCGAGACACCTGTGTCGCGGTTGGCGATTGGCGCCACAAGCACCGAGAACCTACCGCGGGTAGCAAAAACTGTGGAGCAGGTCGTGGTGCATCGATAGGCTAACCACCCCCGCCTTCCGACGAGCACGCGCAAGTTAGAAAGGGATTTCCAGCAGCACCAAGCATCAACTACCCGGGAAGTGAAAGTATGAGTATCAAGACGGGTTTGATTACCCTACACGAAATCAAGCGCAACAGGGACATCCTGGCCTACATCGACGCTGCCGACCAATCAATGGGAGCCTTGGGCTACACCGAGCACGGCCAGCGGCACGCCAACCTTGTCGCGCACATCGCCGAGAATATCCTACTACGGCTGGGATATCCCGAGCGGAGGGCACAGCTCGCCGCCATCGCCGGATTCTTGCACGACGTGGGAAATATGGTGAACAGAGAGCATCATGGGCTTACTGGTGCTCTGCTGGTCTTGGAAATCCTCAAGCCCTTGGGTATGGAAATGCCAGAGATGGCAGCAATCGCCATGGCGATCGGCAATCATGAGGAGGAAGAGGGCGATCCGGTAAGCGATATCGCTGCAGCTATCATTTTGGCCGACAAATCGGATGTCCACCGTAGCCGTGTGCGCAACCAGGACATGACCACCTTTGACATCCACGACCGGGTCAACTACGCCGCCCATCGCAGCTTCCTGCGCGTCGACGGAGAGAAGAAAACCATCGGTCTTGAGATAGAGATCGACACCGAAATCTCTGCTCTCATGGACTACTTCGAGATATTCCTTTCGCGCATGCTCATCAGCCGCCGTTCGGCGAAAGTTCTGGGCTGCGATTTCGAGTTGACGATCAACAAGGTCAAGTTGCTATGACGTTCTGTCCCGCCCCGCGCAACATGTGGCCGCGGGCTCTTGCCGCCCCTTCCCAAAGAAGGACCGCAAGTACTTGATATTCGCTGGTGGTCCTATTGCAGAAGGATACCCATGAAGGGTGCGGCTACGGAGCCGCGAAGGCACCCGCCCAAGGGGCACGGAGAAGGAGAGGGCCATGAATCAAATACTAATCGACGACACCACCCTACGGGATGGTGAACAGACCGCAGGGGTGGTATTCACCAACGAGGAAAAGATTGAGATCGCCAGAGTTCTGGATGAGATCGGGGTGCACCAAATCGAAGCCGGGATACCGGCCATGGGAGGCGACGAGAAAGAAGCAGTCACTCAGATTGCGCAGCTAGGCCTCAACGCCAGCGTGCTGGCATGGAATCGCCCGGTCATTGCGGACCTGAAGCACTCGATCGATTGCGGCGTGAAAGCGGTGGCTATTAGCATCTCCGTCTCCGACATCCATATTCAACACAAGCTCAGGCAAAGCCGAGAGTGGGTCCTGGAGCATACCATGCACGCCACGGAGTTTGCCAAAAAACACGGGCTGTACGTATCGGTGAACGCCGAGGATGGCACGCGAGCCGATATCCACTTCCTAATCCAGTATGCCAAGGCAGCGAAAGAAGCGGGCGCCGACCGCCTGCGTTTGTGCGACACCATCGGCATCCTCGAGCCCTTTCGAACGTATCATTTGGTGCGTAGGCTGATCGAGGAGGTCGGGCTCGACGTCGAGATGCATACCCACAACGACTTTGGCATGGCTACGGCCAACGCCCTCGCCGGCGTGCAGGCCGGCGCTAAATTTGTGAATACCACAGTAAATGGGCTGGGAGAGCGGGCCGGAAATGCTTCTTTGGAGGAGTTTGTCATGGCTCTGAAGAAGCTGGAAGGCATAGACGTAGGTATCAATACGGCTCGACTGCGAGAACTATCCGAGCGGGTGGCAAGGGCCTCGCATCGCCCCTTGCCTGCCAACAAGCCAATCACTGGGGCTAATGTCTTCACCTACGAGTACGCTGGTCGGGCTGAAGGAGTTCTGACTGACACCGCGGCCTATGAGCTGTTTCATCCTGAAGAGGTTGGCCTAGAACGAAAGCTGATCATCGGGAAATACAGCGGACCGGGGTGCGTACAAGCGAAACTAGCACAATACCGGTACTTCCTGCCCTACGATGAGGCTGCGCGTTTCTTGCCAGAGCTGCAGGCCAGGAGTATCGCGCTGAAGCGCTCGCTGTACGACGAAGAGGTGGTGGAGATGTATGAAAGCAGGGTGAACAGGAGGACGAAGTGGAAGCTGTAGAGTACGTGCCAAGGCCGCTCTCGGCCGAGAACGTGAACATCATCGACGTGACGTTACGTGATGGCGAGCAGACCGCAGGCGTGATCTTCAGCCGAGAAGAGAAACTGCACATCGCGAGGCTGCTCCGAGAGATCGGCGTGCGCTCCTATGAGGTCGGCTGCCCGTGGTTGTGCGCCGAGGAGCGAGAGATCATCGCCGCCATTGTCCGAGAGGATGCCGATGGACCGATCGGCTTCTGCCGGAACCGTTCTGAAGATATACGGCTGGCCGCCGATTGTGGCTTGCATAATGTCACCATCTCTATGTCTACTTCGGACTACCATATTGAGCGGAAATTCGGCGCATCACGGGACTGGGTGTTGGACACGATGCTTTCTGTCGCCCGCGAAGCGAGGCACCTAGGCCTCGGGTTCACGGTCAGTGCCGAAGATGCCTCGCGCTCCGACCAAACATTCCTGACTCAGTACTTCAAAGCAGCGCTGGATGCCGGGGCCCAGCGGGTTCGCTTCTGTGATACGATGGGCGTCTTGACTCCCTTACGCACTTTCGAGGTCGTGTCACGGCTAGTCGACTGCGTCGGGTCGGCGATCGAGATGCACACCCACAACGATTTCGGGATGGCCACGGCAAACGCGATGGCTGGGTTGAAGGCCGGAGCACACTTCGTCACCGTTTCGGTTGGGGGGTTGGGTAACAGCGCCGGCCACGGTGCTCTGGAAGAAGTGGTAATGGCTCTGAAGCATCTGGAAGGGGTTGTCCTGCCCATCGCGACTGATCGCTTCCGCGAAGTGGCCGAGTACGTAGCAGAAGCCTCGGCAAGAGCGATTCCGGTATGGAAAGCCATCGTCGGCACCAACGTCTTTGCCCACGAGTCTGGCATTCATGCTGATGGCGTGCTCAAGAACCCTAAGACCTACGAGGCTTTCTCGCCAGAAGAAGTTGGGCTACAGCGACAGATCCTCGTTGGCAAACACAGCGGTTCTCACACCATTGAGCACAAGTTCCGCAATGAGTTCGGGATTGATATCGGCCAGGAGGAAGCGCAACAGGTCTTGGCCCGGGCCCGCGCCATGGCCATCGAGAAGAAACGGGCACTCTTCGACAAGGAACTGATGCTGATCTACAATCAGGTCTGCGCCCAGGCCGCGGGAGGAGGCGAGGAGCTCACCTAATCAAACCCCTCGTCATTCAGGCGGAAGTCGGGATCGGGCCCCGCCCCTTCAGAAGGGGGATCAATTAGCGGGCACGTGAGCCCTCACGCTCAAGAATGCGACGAAGGATGGCTACGGCAGACGCATAGGTGGAATCGATCCCCTCGAACGAGAGGCTCCGCCCGCCTAGCGTGCGAGCCCGAGTGTACGGCGTGTCTGAAGCGTAATGGATAATCCCTAGGTCGAATGGTAGATGGCGGAAATGCACATCTTCGCCTAGAGGATGTCGTGTGGGATGAGTCGCTTCGTAGATGGCCGAGAGGTAGGGCCCGGCTTCCATCTCCACTACGGTGTAGCTTTCGCGATAGAAGAACTCCAAGTACTCCCTGTTCTGTAGGAAGGTCCCTTTTACCGTCACGGATCGTTGGTTGTCAAGTACCGAGCCTCGCTCCAGGTACGGCGCCACATCTTGATAGCCGAAAGCATTCTCGAAGGAGTAGACGTTCTTGGAGTGCTCGTCGAACACGACGTCGGAGATCATCACATCTCCGATGGCTCCGTTTAGGGTTGCCGCCTTACCTAGCACGTAGATGCCCCTGAGATCGTCAAGGGTCTCCGTCACCTGTCGGAGCATGTGATACGCGGCCATGCCCAGTGGGTAGTCGATGTTGAGGATGATCGCGTCAGAATGCGCCAGTCTTGGTGCGAGGTCGGCAAGACGCGGATCGAGATCTTCCTGCTGTAGACGGGAGAGGTCGATCACTTGGGCTCCTACGTCAATACCTTCTACCGGAGCGATAGTTAGGATACCACGTTCCTCTTCCTCCCGCTGCCTCGCCTCCTTATGCTGGTTACTGCGACGCTGCTGATGCCAAAGGCGAGCGGCGTAGTATAGTACGTTGTCCCAGTTGTAAGCTTCGCGGGCTTCCCGTAGGGCCGCCAATTCAGTAGCCATCTCGCCTTCGTGGCTAGCAGCCATGAAATCTGAGAGCATGGAAGCACGCCGTCGAGCATATCCCGACAGCAAGTTCGCGATCGCATGCATGTTGGACGAAACGAAGTAGACCGGCCTTTTCTCCATGGCGTGGTCGGCCAGCACTGAGCCGATCTGCTGCCACCAGCGGCGGATCAGCTTGGCATAGCCGACATGGGTGCCGCCAAGGAGACGCACGGTCATATTCTTCTCGCCACGTGCTACGCCACACAGCGTCGGCCAGAAGCGGCTGCCCCAAATCTGCTGCAGCCGTCGCCAATCCTGCTCCGGAAAGTCCAAATACTGAGCTAGGCGGTCCAAGTAGCCATCGAATGGCTCCTGACCGGCGTGTTCCCAGAGCCTCAGCGCCACAGGAGCATTGCGTAGCCGGGCGTGCAACTTGTTCCATTCGATCTGGTAGGCCACAAGCGTGGGAATGAGATCGTCAAGGTCGGAGGGACTGGCGACGTGGACGGCGAGCGTGTCGTTGCCATCGAAATGCCACTGGCGGCGCCTCGCGGGGGCCTGTACCTTCTCCCAAGTCTCCAGCGGCGAAGCGAAAGTCCGTTCAAAATCCTCGGGCAACTGCCCGATGACAATGTGCTTTACGCCCACAATGCAGGCGGGCAGGCGGTGAATACAGTAGATAAAGGCACCGGGGTCAGGCCGGGGGCTATCAGCGTCGACGTGCAAGTTGGAATGCACGCCGATATGAGCTTGGACAAATGCCCGGAGCCTTATGTCGCCGGAACTGCGCAAGATCGTGTTGTATGTCCGGACGTATAGGTCAACCTCGTCCTTACCGTCCAAGCACTGGGCCGGCATGCTTTCCTGTTTCGGATCAGACGGCCAACCCCGGTCAATAGTGCGATATGGCAATTGGATAGTTTCCCCCAAATTATAGTCGAATTTTTCTTTCTACTAGTATACAACACTATTGGGCTCTCTGCGCTCCTGTTGCGCCAATAGGCCCGGCAAGCCGTATGTAGACCGCGACGTGGCCATCCAGAGACGCCGGAAGCCAGTCGCCCTGACTGAGAGATGAGCCGCCCCACGGGACGTCGACGCGCCGGTAGTCTCATGGGGGAACCAACCGACGGGCCGGTAGGAGTTTGCCGGGCCGCTGCCCGTCGCCTTCCGGATTCTTCCACAGCCATTCCTCTTCTGTCTCAAACGCTCTCTGCTCCTTACCTCGTCGAAGATACTCTACTCTATGTCTGTCTCAATACTGTCACTCCTCTCTAGTTATCATTCTACCCAATCTTTGTTAGGGAACTGTTAACGTCCGGTTAACAACCTGTAATTCGCACAACGATCCAGTCGTTGACAGCCGGCAGCTGGCTCTGTAAGATCGCCGCAATAGTTCACTCAAGAAGGGAGGTGCATCAGTGTGAAACCATCGCTGCGCGATAAGCCAGAATGGCTCAAGCCGTTGTTTCCGTGGGAGCAGAAGGCTCTCACTGTCAACGGTCGCACCATGGCCTACGTCGACGAGGGCGACCGCAACGGCCGCCCCGTGCTGCTTCTCTCCGGCAACCCTACCTACGGCTTCCTTTACCGCGACTTCATCGAGCCTTTGACGAAAGCCGGCTACCGGGCGATCGCCCCAGACTGGATCGGTACTGGCTACTCCGACCACCCGCGGGTCGACGCCGCGCTTACCTTTGCGCACCATATTGCCGACCTGGTCTCCCTGCTGGACCAACTCAAGCTGCGCGGCTTTGTTGTCGTCGGACAAGACTGGGGAGGGCCGCAAGGAGTGGGGGCCGCCCTGCAAAGGGTGGAAAGATTGTCCGCTCTCGTGCTCATGAACACGTGGCTCTTCACCGGCCACGTCGGCAAGTTCCATGCTTCCCCCAGACCATGGACCACCTGGCACGCGCCACTAATCGGCCAGTTCTTCATGAAGCGCGTCAAGGTATTGTCCCAACACGGCCCTACGGCGGTGACCAAGCGTGGCATGACAGAGGCAGAGGGCAGGGCCTATCACCACGTCTTCGACGAACCGGACTCGGACCACGTCGTTCTTACCTGGCCACGCACCATCCCCATGGTCGAAGGAGACCGGGGCTGGGCCGACATGCTCGCTATCGAGCATCGCTTACCCGAACTGGCAGGGACTCCCACGATCCTTCTCTGGGCACCGGAAGATAACGTCTTCACTATCGAGTATGCCCACCGTCTCAAGGAACTGCTGCCCCACGCCGAAGGGCCGATCACCTTCGACAAGGCCGCGCACTTCCTCCAAGACGACCGCGGTCCGGACATTGCCAAGGAGATCGTCTCCTTCTTGAATCGAGCTGTGGGAGCTAAGCTATGAAGTTCATCACCCCAACCGAAGAAGAACTCTCCTACCTACGTGCCGATCCGCTCCTCTGGGAGCAGGAACTGGACGTCAGACCGGACGTAGCCGAGGATCTTGAGAAAGCAGTAGGAAAGAGGGCAGGAAAGGTTTACTGGCGCTCCAGCCACGACCACCTCTATGCCTTAGAGCTGGCCGACCTCGGCAAGGGTCGTCCCTCCATGGCAATGGTCTTTGGCCACTGGGACCGCTACGAGCCCCGTCCCCCCGAGCACGAGATCGACGCCGACCTGCTGGACTTCATCATGTGGGTGGCGGAGGTGGCGAGCAGTATCAATCCAGCCGACGTGGTGCAGGTTGGGCGGTTTGCACAAGTGCAAACGACTTGGCCTGAGGGCTCGGTCCTGCGTACCCCAGACGACCGCTTCGCCAACCTGCCGGACTTCCCTTATGAGCCGCACTACATCGAGATCGAAGGCTTGCGCATCGCCTATGTGGAGGCAGGCCAAGGCGACCCCATTCTCATGCTGCACGGCGAGCCGACCTGGGGCTATCTCTACCGGCGGATGATGCCGATCCTGGCCGAAGTAGGCCGGGTGATCGTACCGGACCAAGTGGGGTTTGGACGCTCCGACAAGCCTGTAGCGGACAATGCCTATACCTACAAGTCGCACGTCCGTTGGATGCGAAAGCTCATCGAGGCTCTAGACCTGAAGCGGATCACGTTCGTAGGCCAGGACTGGGGAGGTCTGGTGGGTCTGCGCGTCGTGGCCCAGATGCCAGAACGCTTCGCCCGCCTTGTGCCTATGAATACTGGCATTCCGGACGGGACCCCGATGGGCCGTGGGTTCACGGCTTGGCGCCGCATCTCACAGCAGGCCACTGAGTTGGACCTGCCGGCGATGATGAAGCAGATGGTGCAGCGGTCGCTCACCGATGCAGAAGCGGCGGCCTACGGTGCCCCATTTCCGTCGAAGGAGTATCAGACCGGCGCCCTCGTCTTTCCGAGACTTGTGCCAAACCGTCCCGATCATCCCGGTGCCTATGACAACCGCCTCGCTATCGCCGTGCTGCGGTCACTGGACATGCCAGTCCTGCTCCCTTGGGCCGATAGCGACCCGATCACCAGCCGGGGGGTAGTGGCGATGCAGCAGTTGTTCCCCCACGCTGCCGAGCCGATCATGATCAAGGGCGCAGGGCACTTCATTCAGGAAGACGCCGGAGAGGAGGTTGCCGGGCACATTCGGAGCTGGCTATTGCAGACTCCAACCGTATAGGGAATGATCAGCTATCAGCCATGCGCCATATCCCACGCCGTGCTTGCGCTATCAGGTTAGATTTCGGCTTTCGCCGGAATAACGATGGGAACGGAATGACGGGGACGCGTTGGCTGATGGATGGGTGCGAATGGCTGATAGCTGATGGCTGGCCCGCGTCTGCCGGCAGTACCTAGGTGGGACAATTCTGCCCTTGCCCCTCTTGTCTTGGCGCCCCTTCGATCCAATGCCAGGCATGGCGCGTAGCCACGTAGCGTACAATGTCGGCACGGCTGATGATGCCCACTAATTGGCAGTTGCGCACCACAGGCAGACGGTTGATGTCCTTGGCGGCCATCAGTGCCGCCACCTCCTCGATCCCTGCCTCCTCGCCCACTACGACCGCGGGCGACGTCATTATGATCGTCCTTCAGCATGCCTCCATACCCAGACTCGTGAACCTCTTCTCGCCCTAGCGATAGCCCATCACAAGCTCAACTTGCTGCCAAGATTCCAGTACTCGCGTGGCGGTGCATAGGCCAAAGGGTTTACCTTGGCCGTCGATATCACCCCGGATTCGTCAAAGACGCTCTCGTCGACGTGCACCGCCACAATCTCGCCGACAAAGAGATCGTGCGAGCCAAGGCTGATCTCGTGGCGCACGACACATTCCATGTTGATCGGGCATTCGGCAATCAAAGGAGCCTTGACCTGGCTTGCCGCCACTGGATTCAGGCCCGCACCCGCGAACTTATCCTCATTCTTGCCCGATCGCGTGCCACAGTACTCGGCTGCGGCTACCATGCCAGCTGTCGGTAGGTTGACGACAAATTCTTTGCTGTCTTTGATTAGCTGGTATGAATAGCGTGTAGGGCGCACAGCGATGCCGAGCATTGGCGGGGCAGAGCAGACTACCCCCGCCCAAGCGAGAGTGATGATGTTGGGTCGTCCTTCGCTGTCAATACAAGTAACAAGCACGACAGGAACGGGGCGCAACGCTACTGTTGGTCGAAGCTGCCGTTTGCTCACGATCGAGCCACCTCCCAGAAACCGACTTGGCGTCCTGTCCCTATTCTAGGCGAACTACTGGGAATGTCAATAGCGCGAAGCGGCCACCCGACCGGTAGTTGGCACGACTGGATCATGACGAGGCAGAAAGCGTAAAGCTAAACACGGACCCCTGGTCTAGCACGCTTTCGCCCCAAATCCGACCGCCATGAGCTTGCACAAGGTGTTTGGCAATGGCCAGACCTAGTCCCGTGCCCCCGCTGGCACGCGACTTATCGGCTTTGTAAAAGCGTTCAGAGATCCGCGGCAGGTCGTCTGGAGCGATGCCCACCCCGGTATCGCACACGGAGATGGTCACCTCTCTGTCGTTCAGCTCGGCAGAAATGCCAACTCGGCCGCCGGGCGGCGTGAACTTGATGGCGTTGTGCACCAGATTGATGAGCACCTCTCGCACGCGTTCTGCATCTGCAATCACCTTTGGCATGTTCGGAAGGATCTCCACGATCAGATCTACTCCGGCGCGAGCAGCTTGCGTGCTCAATCGCTGCACGGCTTTCTGCACCACTGGTTCGATCGCCTCCGGCGCCATGTGCAGTTCTACCTGGCCGGATTCGATGCGAGACAGTTCAACCAACTCCCTGACCATCTGGGCCATCTCGTCAATCTCGCGATCCATTTTGCCCAGAAAGTCTCTTGCCAGATCCGAATCTTCCAGCGCTCCTTCCTG
>Ga0315298_1008152_pt1 | contig 13468 bp, 11 predicted proteins | sample WHS_1_MG_FD_203077 | JGI IMG/M metagenome (GOLD analysis project Ga0315298, IMG submission 203077) | Extremophilic microbial mat communities from Washburn Hot Springs, YNP, Wyoming, USA - WHS_1_MG | ecosystem: Environmental > Aquatic > Thermal springs > Hot (42-90C) | place: USA: Wyoming...
AATAATTCAATTTCCACATACACCTCATCTGTGATCACGGCCAACCTCAAAATCCGGCCATTTTCTTAAATCGGTGTATCAGTTTTCAATCGGCGCTCTGTATCAACTTACATCCGGTGGTGACAAGCAGGGCTGGGTCCATCGAAAAGGTGGTCGCAACGGCCTCGTCGAAAATCATCCCCGGCGGTGGGGTCAATGCAGAGGTATAAAGGCTCCGGGAGTTTGGGTTCAGCATTTCTCCTCCCGGCTCATCCCCTGGTACAGGTCGTTCAAAAGCACCTTCACATTCGGCCAGCGATAGACGAGTCTTCCAACGCCGGAGTACCCGCCCCACTGCTCGAGCGCCCTTTGGTTCCTAAATCGGGAACGCGTGCCCTTGAGTTTCATTTCTCTTCTTTTGATCAGGGTGAGCGCCTCGGCGTTAGAAAGGATGTCGCCGGGGGACTTCCGGGTATGGTCGATCCATTGCTGAACGAAGGATCTCGTTTGCGGGGTGATGGTGTGGCCATGATCCATGGTCAACTCCCAGAGGCGGCTCACCGACCAGGAGCGAATCTCCTCCAGGGGAAGATTTGCGGTCCATTCATCGAAACTTGCCTGATGCTCGGCGACAAGGTCTTCATGGTTTCGAAGCCTGGCGAGCTGAACGTTGTACGAGAGCGCCGCTCCATGCATCACCTCCGAGAACAGCCGTGCATGGGTCAGAAGTTCTTTATGCTGTTCGGAAAAGCTGCTGTAGTCCGGATGTTCCCATGGGGCTTGGATGTCGGCGGGTTCGCAGTGCAGTGCCAAGAAAGAGAGGAGACTGTTGGGGCAAGCGACCTGGATGCGATCCCGAATAAATTCAGACTCTTCCCTGGTTAAAGCGAAGTTCACCGTTGAAGGGAATTCTTCCGGAGGTGCTGGCAATCGAGGATGCCAACTGAGAGCGGCCATCCGCTGATCAACGTCGACATCGTCTCCTCGTGCCTTTGCGTCTTTCTCAAGAGCCTTCAGGGCATTCCGGCGGCGGTAAGTTTCGTCGATGCGCCTGTGATATTCGTCCTGCGAAAATGGTGTAATGCGTATTCCCCAGACACCGAGACCGGCCCAGTAGACGGAGCTGGGCAACCGTTTGAGCCTCTTTCCTGCGGTTTTTCCAAATACGCCAGCCTGATCATCGGAATCCATCAATGGCTGAACCAGGTCTCTTTCCAGCTTGTCAGCCTGGATCGCAAAATTCTCCGCAGGTAGTCGCTTCTCTTCCAGGAAATGGTAAATCCATGGCACGAAAAGCATGTAGCGGAGGCGCGTCTGGATCGTGCTTGTTCCTGGGAACAACTGATCGGCAAAGCTGTCCCGCACGGAGCCGAGCCCAAGCTCGTCACGACTTTCCTTTTCCTGGAAAAGGGAGAGAATGCGAAGCGTGCGTTCCCTCGCTTTCGAGTCATGGTCAATCCATGCAAGGACGGAAGGCATCGTTCAGTACCCGCTCCGTACTGCCACAAATGGATCGGCGTTGATTGCATCAAAGTCCATTCTCGTATCGCCCCCTCAATTTGCATCTCATGGTCGACTGAACCGCCCCGAGTAATGTATCCGTATCTTCACCATCGAGTTGAAGAGTTATCTTCCACGTGCATGCAAGACAACCTAACTTGACATATCGTTGACGGATGGGATTTTTGATATGGATTCCTTATGGTTAAATGCGATAATTTCTATCACAACGATGAATACTACGTTATTTGCTTCTTGCGCTCTTTCCCGTTCAGCAATTTCACACGACCATACGTCACTCCCGCGCCACCACCGTATCGTACAGCCCAATGTGCACCAGGCCCTCGTGGCTTTCTATTCCAGTGTATTGCAGCGAAGCGTCCTCGTAGCGCCGGAACGCGAACACCGCCTGGTTCATCTGCTCGGTATTGAAGACCCTGAGCCGTACCAGTAGGTGGAAGTCCTCCACCGTCAGGCCGGTCACCTCCCGAAACATCTCAGGTTCGAGCTTGGTGATCACATCCTGCAGCGTGTTCTCGCGGAAGTCGGTCAGGTACATGAAGGCCGGAATGCGGGTGGCGAACTTGATCAGTTTTTCCTGAACCAGCTTGCGCTTGGACTTGTATTCCTTTTCCTCGGCGGTGAGTTCCTTCTTCTCCTTCGCCGACAGTTCCTTGTCCTTGGCCTTGTTCTTCAGCGCCTTGACCTTCTCGCTCTTGTTGATGATGGTCTCGATGATGTTGTCGCCCAGCGCGCGCCAGCCTTCGATGCGCTCCACCGCGGCCATCGCCTCGGCGCTGTCCATGATGCGCCGGAGCGTGTCGTTGTCCACGTTCACCAGCAGCGCGCTTTCCCACTTGCGCGCCAGCAGCGTGGCCGAGGTGCCTGCCATGGCGATGTCGAGAATGCCGCCGGCGTCGATCTGCGTCATGTTCGCGCCGTCATAGGCCAGCACGGGCAGGAACGACACCAGGTCCTTGACCGCGTTCTCCGGGTTCAACTCGTTGGGCGAGAGGCCGATCCCGTATTCGGACAACTGCCGCAAGGCACGCGTGGGCGCGAAGTCGAACACGAAGCAGATGGGCTTGAGAATCTCCTCCTCGTTCGGGTTGTCGCCGTTCGGGTTCTTGATGGACCACGGCGATTGCACCCGGAACGCGGCCTGGAAATAGGTCTCCGGCGACTTGAGATTGCGCAGCATCAGGATGGAGGACCACTGCGGCACCGTGACGCCAGTAGTCAGCTTGCCGCACGACAGGGTGATGGTCTTGGTCTCGAATCCGCTGGCTATGGCCTTGCGCACGGGCGGTAAAGCCTCCAGCCCGATGCCCGCCGACGCCCCGGCCGCGACGATCACTGAGTAGTCATGCCAGAAGATGTTGTGCTTCTCCGCCAGCAGGTTGGCCATCGCATGGCAGGCCGCCACATTGGGCAGGAACCAGAACGCATGTTGCAGGTAGGGCAGCAGGCGTACGTCGGAATACGGAAACGGCGGCCGTGTGCCGGTCTTCAGATGCTCCACCGATTTGGGCGCGTAGCCGCCGCGGATGATGTCCAGCCACTTCTGCACATCGCTCTTGTGCTTGAACTGCGCGCTCCCGCCCGTGCCAGTGGCGGCGAAGAACTCGTTGAGATCGAACTCGTCGAACTCCCCGGCGCTGGCGATGGCCACCAGTTCGTCCGGCATCTGATAGGTCAGCAGCCGCATCTGCGGCAGTGCGCCGTAGGGATTCCGCTGGCCGGGGTGCTCGGCGGCAAATGCCTCCTTGGCGCGCTGTTCGTCGGTGTAGGTCCAGTTGAATATCTGTTCCTCGATGAACTCGCCGGTCGCCAGCGCCTTGAACGGCGTGCCGGAGAGATAGAGGTACGCCCTGGTGGTGATGGGCAGGAATTCGGCCTCCTTCTCCGAGAGCACCGTGAGGTCTTCGTTCATGTCTTCCAGCCCGGCGGCGTATTCGAGTTTGGCCTCCTTCTTGGCGACCACCTCATCCTCGCCCTCGAACAGCTCTTTGGCGGTGTCGCGCCACGCGCCGAAGTGGTACTCGTCGAACACCACCAGATCCCAGTTCACGGTGTGCAGCCACTCATTCTTCGGCTTGATGTTCCCCGCCGCGTCGCGGCCGAGCAGGTCCTGGAAGGAGCCAAAATAGACCACCGGCTGATTGCGGTCGATCTGGGTCGGGTCGCTGCCGGACGAACGCGAGAGATATTGCCAGCCGTTGAAGTCCACGTGACTCTCAAGGTCCGTCTGCCAGGCATCCTCGACCGCCGGCTTGAAGGTCAGTACCAGCACGCGCCGGGCGCCGAGCTTTCGGGCCAACTGGTAGGCGGTGAAGGTCTTGCCGAAGCGCATCTTCGCGTTCCACAAGAAGCGTGGCGCGGCATTCTTGTTTTCCGCCCAGATCGACTGGTAGTAGTCGAAGGTCTTGTCTACCGCCTCGGCCTGCTCGCGGCGCATGCCGAAGGTCTCGTGATGCGACCCCGCAAAGCGCTGGCCGGTGCGCAGTTCGGTCAGCACGGTCTGCACGTCCTTCAGCGAACAGCGCATCCACTCCAGTTCGATGTTCTCGAAGCCCTTTCTGGCCAGCTCCCAACGCACCTCAAAGTCGCTGAAAATGCTGCCGTCGTCGCGCTCGGCTGACTCGTTCAGTTCGATAGTGAAATTCTTGATGGCCGCCGTCTTGAGCTGTTCGGCGATGCGCTGTTTCACGTCGCGTGTCGTCTGCCCCACCTTGAGCAGACCCGCGTGCGCCTGGTCGGCAATTGAGTAGGCGTAGAGGCGGGGGCGGGCTGCCGGTTTGGGCGCGAGGATTTCTTCGATAGTCTTACTCATCACCCTCGCCCATTGGACGGATCATGCTGTTGATGAACGCGATTTCGTTCTTGGTGATACCGTACTTCTTGTAAAGCATTTCGTCAGTCCAGTCACGATCCCAAGTTTGCAGCGGAACCCATGAGTAGGTTGATCGAAGCGCATGTTGAGTGATCTTGCGAAGCGATACAAGGAAACGGAATAACCGCGTCTTGCCATAGCTCTGGAGACTATTCGCCTCATTCTCGCTCGCGAGTGGCCCTGCGACCAGATACGTTTGCGTGCAGACTGAGGAGGGCGGTGCGATGATTGAAGGCCCAAGAACCAGAGCAGGAATTGCGCCACGCTCACCATACGCTTCTGGGAAAAGTACCTTCCAAGAGTCGATCAGATGCGCGTTCTTATTGATGCCAGAGCGAGCGGTATGAGCTATTACACGCCGCCCTCGATCTGTTCGGTATAGAGCGACAGAGCCACGAAATGGTTTGTCTTTGTAATTGGCGAAATTCGTTGCCAAGCCGAACGGGGTATCCGCGCTGATCACTGTATCCATCGTAGGCTCGCGGAGAGCCTGAATCCGTTCAAGAATGCCAAGTGCGCGATGGTCTCGAATGAAGGTGTCGTGCGCGGCAAGGTCTCTTGTAATCGTTGGGTGGCTTTCATCTCCCTGGAATAGGGTGTATTTCGCATCACCCTGATATTCCCGGCTCCAAAGAAAATACCCAACGCCGCCCTCAAAATCGACGCCAGGAAAGGCTGTTGACATTTTGGTGTAGTCGACAAGGTGACTAATGTGCCGATCGGTCAGCATAGTCTTGCGGAACTCATCCATACCTCGTCCTCCGGCCAGCCACCGCGAAGGAATAACCATGCTGAGGTATCGCGGTTCCAGCCGTATCGCCTGCTCTACGAACAGATGATAGATGGATGAATCGCTCGTACCTCCCGCCCCACCTTTCATCTGATACGGCGGATTGCTGATTATCACATCGAACTGCATATTGCCTCCAAACAGCTCGGCGATGCGAGCCTTGATGTCATTGGTGTGGATGAACGCATAGGCGTAATTCTCAAGCCCTACCTCGCGATCCAGGATTGCTTTTGGCGCACCGCAGAATTCACACTTGGTATCTCCCCACGTGTGCTCCATACGCTCGAACCAGATATTCCCGTCGTCGCTGGCGAAGCCCTTGGCGATGGAGTGCTCGCCCCTGGCGTGCTTCGAGCAATAAAGGCTGCGCCGCGCCAGCAGGCTGGTGAGATGGGTGATGCCGATGCCGAACACCTGCTTCGTCAGAATGTGATCGACGCGCGCCTGGAGGTCCGGCATTTCGTCCGCCAGCCCCTGGGTGAGGCGGCGGGTGATCTCGCGCAGGAACACGCCCGACTTGGTGCACGGGTCGAGAAACTTTGCCGCGCTGTCGGCCCAGAGGTTTGCCCCGCCGTGGCTGGCTGCCCATGCCTCGGCCAGGGTATCCAGCATCTGGTTAGCGAACTCGGGCGGGGTGAAAACTTCATCGTTGGACAGGTTGGCGATGCAGGTCAGCACATCGGGATTGCGGCCGCGCAGGGCGAAGCCGATCTGTTCGCTCATGCGTGCGCCCCCAGCACGAACCGCGCTCGCTCGATGCGCAGCATCTGGTAGGGCGTCATAAAGCGCACGCCCAGGCCAACGCATACATTCGGTATCTTGATGCGCGCCAGCGAGTTGGAAGGAACCTCGTGGGTCACCACCACATGGTTGCTGGCCAGCGAATGGGCGAGTAAATAAAAATCGGCTGCCTGCAGAAAGGTGTTGATCGCAGCCGGTGTGTATTGCTGCCCGGTGGCCCATGCGCTGACCTGAATGAACTGTGTCGCCAGTGTCGGCGGCGTGCGCTGAAAGAGCGCTTGGCCGTGGTTTCTTGCCCAGTCTGACAGCTCGTCCTGGCCTGCCTCGATTTCATCGGCGACTTTGTCGATGCTCAACACTGCGCCCGTATTGCCTTTGTGCGCCAGCCAGTCCCAGAACGCCGGGCAGAAATCTAGGCCGTAGTGCAGGTTCTTCGCGGACATGAACACATTGGCGTCCAGCAAATAGCTCATGCCGTGACCCCCAACTCGCGCGCGGCTTCGTAGAACGTGGCGGTCTTGCGCATGCCCAGCATGCGAAAAGCGTCGGGAAACGAGGTCTGGCCCTCCAGCGTGCTGGAGACGATGGCGCGGGCAAAGCGCTTGCTGGTGCGTGCGCCCAGGCTGCGGTAGAAGTCGCCGCCCGGGTTGCTGTGCTCTTTCAGCGTGCGCAGCCCTTCCTGTTCCTCCCGGTAGTACTGCCATAACGCAGTCTGATTGATGTAGCCCGCATCGAACAGGCGGCGCAGGGCGACCAGGGTGCTGACCTTGAATTCGCGCGCCAGCCGCTGGATTTCTTCCGGTATCGGCGCGTTGCGCTGGTGCGTTGTGCGCAATGCCTCCAATGGCATCAGCAGTTCGGCCGCGACCTGGTTGCACCAGCGCTCGATTTGCTGCTCGGGCACCTCGCCAGCCTGCGTGTCCGACACACCAGTTGCGCCCAGCCAAACATGCGTCAGTTCGTGCGCCAGCGTGAACATCTGCGCAGCCTTGCTGTCGGCACCATTTAGGAAGACCAGCGGTGCAACGTCATCCGTCAGTGCGAAGCCCCGAAACTCGCCAACGTCCAACTTGCGGTGACTGTTGCTGCCGACGACAGAACTCACCATGACCATTACCCCGGCGTCTTCGGCATTGGCGATCAACTGGCGCAGAGCATCCGTCCATGTGGGCAGCTGGCGACGCACTTCGATGGACAAGCCCAAGGTTTCGCGCAGGCGTTGTGCCACGGCCTCGGGCGATTCCTGCACACTGGCGCTGCCAACGAACGGCAAGGGTGGCATGCCTTGTATGCGGGCATGGTCACGATACCAGTCCTGCCGCTGCTGGCACAGGTAAAGGGTGTCCAACAGGTCGCTACTGGGCTCGGCGAGAGTCTCGTCGCGCAAGGTGCGGAAGTCCGGCACCGGTAACGCCAGCGTGGGCGGCGACGGCAAAAAGAAGTAGCCGAAGGCTGTGTGCGAGAGGCGCGCGAAGTTTTCCAGCTGCTTGAGCGTGGGCCGGGCCTCGCCGCTCAGCCACAAGGGCCACTTTGGGAACCGCGCCGACAGATCGGCGTCGCGCAAGCGCGCCCGTTGCGCGGCCCAGCGCAGCACGGGGACAGAAGCAGGGATGGTGGTCATGCCTGCTCCTTTAGTGATGGGGTAGGCGACATTTGGCCTGCCTCGTCAGCCAGATCCTTCACCGTCATCGGCGGCCAAGTTTTCACTGGCATGAAGATTTCGTGCTTACCCAGGTCGGCGAAAAGCGACCCCTCAGCACTAAAGGCCGCCGAGCCGGTGAGCGCATCAAAGCGGAAATCACGCCTCTGGAATCTGCCCTTGCCGAGATAGCCCCATTCGGGAAAGGTAATCGGCTGGCCTTCCTGCATGCGCATGGTCAGTGCGTCGCCATGCACAAGGTTTTGCGATAGCACATGGCTAGCGACGCGATACAGATCGTCGGCCCCATCTAGATTCAGATAACCAGTGAAGACGCCCAGCACATTGGCCCGGCACTCTGCGATGTTGTCAGCGAGCAGCTCGATGCCGTAAATGCACATCAGCGCAAGCAGCGCGTAGTGCCTCTTCTCAAAGTCCGACTGGCCGTACTTAAGCTCAACAGCGATAAGCTTGCGCTGCAGTACGGGCACGAGGAAGTTACCGCTTCCGCACGCCGGCTCCAGGAAGCGTGCGTCAATACGTTCCGTTTCGCCCTTCACCTGATCAAGCATGACCTCAACCATCCACGTGGGGGTAAACACCTCCCCATGGTCAGCGACACGCTGTTTCGACTTAGTAAGATTCATCATGGACTAGCAGTCTACGTTCTCATGGCTACTTTGGGCTACTAATGTTTAAGCTCAGCTAATGGCGGCAAGTGCCCTGCCGGTGAGACCCACGGCTTCCACGAGGAGATAGGTTAAATCCTGCTTCGTGACAGTCATGTCAGACGGCCAAGCGGTGAACGGCAACAGCGACATCATGAGGAAGCGCTATGGGGAGGAAGAGGGACGCAGGGAACAGATAATCCTCTCCAGATTCATCAATGACGCGAATCATGCCCATCTTTTGCGCTTCCGGGTCAGGTAACCCCTCATAAACCTTGCGAGGTTCGAGGGAAACCTCATAGTCGGCATTGGATATGCATAGCCAGAATGCCGGATCATTCGTCATGGATGGGGTGCTTGATCTTGTATTCAACTTTTCCGACGCCGTGTGCTTCATACCAATGAACCTCCGCGTAGATAATTTCACCACCAGGGAGCCGCACGTGAGCGAGCCCCTTTTTCTTTTTCCGGCGACCATCGCCGTGGGCCCTTCTGAGCCTAAGCAATTCACGAATGCCGGAGCCTTCAGCGATTGTCTCGATATGGGTAACTTTTCCAACAATATCCTCTGGCTTCATCGGTTACCCCATCCTTTTTGCCAGATCCTCCGCTTTTGGATGAGTGTACCGCTTCAACATCTGCAATGTCTTGTGGCCCGTAATGGCCGAGACTTCCATGGGGTTGAAGCCCTTCTCGAACAGGCGGGATGTGGCCTCGTGGCGGAGATCGTGGAAGGTCAGGTTATCGATGTTTGCTCGTGCGACGGCTTTGCGATACATGGCCTTAAGCCCGTCTTGCGTGTAGTTCCAGACCTTTCCATCCAGACGGCGGGGCAACTTGGTCAGCACTTCCACCGCAGCGGTGGAGAGCGGCACTATGCGCCTGGTGCCGCTCTTCGTATCAGGGAGCATCACAGTACGGGCTGGCAGGTTCACCATCGCCCACGTCATGCCCATGATCTCACTCTGGCGCATGGCTGTTTCGATAGCTATGCGCACTACAGCAGCGATTTCCGGGTTCATCTTGCTGCAGGCATTCAACAGGCGGGTCTCCTCATCGCCGATAAGCCGCCTGTCTCGCCCTTGGGGCAACCTTGGCTTTCTGACCAGCTCGACCGGGTTGCTCAGATTTTCCATGCCCCATTCCTTGCGGGCGACGGTGAATAGATGGGAGAGCAGGGCCAAGTGCAATCGGATCGTGTTGGGGCTTTTCTTCTCTGCTTCCATGTCTTTTATAACAAGCGCCACATCCTGCCCGCGAATGCTGGACATATGGCGGGAAGCAATGGGTCGCCCCTGCCACTGCAACAAGAAACTTGCACCACGCCGCCCACCATCTTTCCGCTCAGGTAAAACGTCGGTAGCGTATCGCGCAAGACACTCTTTCAGTGTGGTGCTTTCAGATTCACTTCGATCTCGCCAGACCCCGCGCACCATCTCGGACTCCACAACCGATGCCCAGGCCAGCGCGTCAGCTTTCGTGCGGAATGTCTTGAACTGGGGAGGGAAGCCCTTCTTTCTGACTGAGACCTTCCAGCCGATATGCTCGCCCTCACGATCATATACCGCGCTCACCCCTGCCATTTTGTACCACCTTGGCCGTCGCTGATTTAGGCTCACTGTACTGCAACTGTACTGCAACTTCAAATCAGAGCTTTATTTCAGGGAAAAATGGCCCCCATATCCCGTTAATTCCAGGTATCCGCGTCCTATAATTTTATTGTTATTCACTGCACTAACCGCACCTTCCCAGTAGACGGTGCCGCTGCTGCGGCTGGCGTCGAATTCCTGATTGTCCATGAGCGGGACGATAGCGAAATGCAGGTTTCCCACCTGCATCTGCCAGCGCACGGGGTAGCGTATACCGGTTTGCGGCGACCGCCACCAGTCGGCGGGCTGCATGTGGATGTCTTTAGCCGGAATGTAGTGTACCTGGCCCTGCGCATTGCGCTCTGTACCTGCCAGCCAGAGGGGCGCACCGTCGGCGCGGCGCATCATGAAGACCATGAGGGCACCGCCATCCTTCAGATTGACCCCCAGCCAATCCCAGCCGACGGCCTGTTTGGGCAGGTACGCCGCCGACCATTCGTGATCCAGCCACGCCTCCCCGCTGACGGGCTCACGCCGTCCTTTGATGTCCACCGTCCCGCTGACCTTCAGCTGTGGAAGGCTGTAGTAGTAGCTGGCATTCTTCGGGTCTGGACCCTTCTGGCTGATGCCCTGGAGACCTTCGAGCAGCGCCGGTTGGGTTGCGGTGAATCGCAGTCGATAACGGATGTTTTTGCCATCAATGTGGGCTTCGTAAGCCCGCCCCTGCTGGCGCAGATACCAATGGTGAATCCAGACATCAGTATGGTTTCGATCCGCCCCTGCTAATCCGAGACCTGCCCGTGCGGCCCGTTGCGCGGTGAGCAGATGCCCGATGCGGGGATCGCTCAGCGCCGCCTCGGCAAAAAGCAGTTCACCGGGATTGAATGCGCTGGGGTTTGCCCAGACCTCAGGGGCCCGGACCCGGAAAAAAGTGACCTGAAATCCCAGCGGTTTTCCCGATGCGTTATGTAGCCAGCCCGTTACATACCACCATTCAATGGGGAAATCCGGGTGACTGCCCAGGGCGTTGGGGAATTGCATGGGGTACTGCGGGGTGACCTTCACGTCCGGGGTGGGCTGTAAAGGCAGGGGCGTCCCCGGCAGACTGGATTCAGCCTGTGCTGGTCCACAGAGCCCGCAGCACAATGCCAGAAGACCAGAATATATCCCTTTACGCGGTAATCCCGACCATAAATGACTAATCATCGCGCAGCACTGCCGAGGTATGGCGGACCGCTCGCCGTCCGGCCAGCACCATGGTGGCCGTGCTCGCCAGCCAGAGGATGGCACTCAGGGTCAGCAATAGCGGCCAGGACGGATGAAAGCCCATGTGCCAATGGAAAGACTGGGGATTGACCACTTCGATCAGGATGATGCTGATGGCCATCCCCAGTGCGCCGCCGATGAGTATTCCGAGTAGCGAAAGGACGCTGCCCTCGGCAAAGAGCAAAGTGAGCAGGTCACGCCGCCGCAGACCCAGATGCCGGAGCATGGCGAATTCGCTGCGGCGCATTAGCGTCTGCGCCCCGAAGCCGCTGCTTACCCCCAGCAGCCCGATCACCATGGCGACAGCCTCCAGTGCATAGGTGGCGATGAAGCTCTGGTTGAATATCTGTAGGCTCTTGCTGCGAATTTCTTTGGGGGTCGCGATCAATAATTGGCCACCACCGGGCAGTGTCTGCCGCAAGTTGCGGATGGCGGCCGGTATCGCAGCGCCGGGACGCAGCCAAAGGGCGACGCCATTGACCGCATCGTCTCCGGACCATGCGCGGTATTGCTGAATGGGTATAGACACTGAACCCTCCTGATAGGCGTAATCCCGATAGATGCCGGCGATGGTCACCGCCCGCTCCTGCCCACCCAGCGGCAGATGGATCACCTGCCCTGCCTGCCAGCCACTGATGCCTGCCAGAATCTCCGAAATCCACACGGGCGGCGGTTGTTGTGGCCCGACCCTGACCGCATGGAGTATCTGCAATTCCCGCTCCGGATCGTTGATGTTCATGCCCCGCGCGAGAAGCGTCACCGGCGGGTGTCCCGGCAACAGATTCAGAGTGACCCGCCGCAGAGGCGAGCAGGCGCGGACATCGGGCAGTGCGCAAAGCTGGTGCGCTGCGCCATGGGGGAGGAGGGAGTCTCTATTCATCCCGGCCTGCACATAGAGGTCCGCGCGTAAAATGTCGGTCAACCAGTTGGCGACGGAGTCACGGAATGAACCTACCATCACCGCCATGGCCACGACCAGACTAAAGGCCACTACCACTGCAGCCAGGCTCTGTGCCGCCCGCCCCGGCGCGCCCCGCAGTTGTTCCAGGGCCAGACGCCAGACGGGTGCATGGGGCAGGGGAAAGAGCCGGGTCAGTGCGCCCAGGAGCGGTGCCAGTAAAAAGAGCAGGGCAAAGAGCAGGCAGGCTACCGCGCCGTAGGCTAGATAGGGGATGCCGCGGATGGCCGGCGCCAACGACCCTGCCAAGGCCAGCCCCAAGAGTAGCAGACCTACCCAGGGATGCTGGCGCTGCTGATGGGCCTGCTCTTCAGAGCCGGCCCGCAACGCCAGGGCGGGGATCGCCCGGCTGGTTTCCCAAGCCGGTAAAAAGGCGCCGGTCAGCGCCGCGCCCAGGCCCGCCGCGAAAAAGATCAGCAGGAGTCCCGGATGCCATTGCAGGCGCAAAGCCGTGGCACTGAAATATCCCGCTCCGAGGTCGCCACCCATGTGTGCCAGGGCCAGCCAGGCCGCCAGCATGCCCAGCGGCAGACCCAGCAGCGCACCCGGCAGACCCAACGTCGCACCCTGCAACAATACGGCCAGTACGACTTCCCGGCGGCGCAGGCCCAGGACCCGCAACAGGGCCAGTTGCTGCCGTTGCCGCACTACCCCCATGGCCAGGGTGGAATAGACGAGAAAAGCTCCGGTAAACAGCGCTACCAGCGACAGTACCAGCAGGTTCACGCGATAGGCGCGCGAAGCATCTGCAGCCACTTGTCCCTGCTGCGCCGGGCTTTGTAACACGGCGCCGACCGGCAGATGTCCCTGCCATCGCGCGAGAAAGTGAGTGACGGGTATTCCGGGGTACAGACGCAGGTCGACCTGATTGAGGGTGCCGACCCTTCCCCACAGCCACTGTACTGCCGCAATATCCATGACACCGAATGCTTCGCTGCTGCCCACACCCGGCAGTTCGCCGATGATTCGCAGTGCGCGTGGCTGTCCGTCCGCGTCGAGCGTCAGTGTATCCCCTACCCGCAGGCCGAGATGTGTCAGCGCCGCCGGGCTCAGGGCAATGTGGTCGGGGGTCAGCAAGGCAAGCGGGCTATGCAGATTGAAAGGCAGCAGCGGTTGTCCCATGCGCGCCGCCTGGAAGGCGTCAATGCCGAGAATGGGGAGCATGCCCTTCCGGGCAGGATGCAGTACCTGCGCCTGCAAGCGGATTTCCGGGGTGGCCACGGCCACATCTCTGGCCATACTCAGGCGCACATACCATTGTTCGGAAAAGCCCTGCCCCGGCGCCGTCAGGGTCAGGTCGGCCTGCCCCGACAGACGCCGCAGCCCGGCAGAAAAATCGCTTACGGCCTGGATGTTGATGAGGGCAATGGCCAGTCCCAGCGCGACCCCCAGCGCAATGCCGATGATCGCCAGCACGCTCGCCCCCGGCCTCTGGCGGAGGGGGC
>Ga0315298_1008153_pt1 | contig 13468 bp, 12 predicted proteins | sample WHS_1_MG_FD_203077 | JGI IMG/M metagenome (GOLD analysis project Ga0315298, IMG submission 203077) | Extremophilic microbial mat communities from Washburn Hot Springs, YNP, Wyoming, USA - WHS_1_MG | ecosystem: Environmental > Aquatic > Thermal springs > Hot (42-90C) | place: USA: Wyoming...
AAAGGAAAAGTACAGGATAACAGAAGAAGACCTCATCAGTGCTGAATTTGAAGCAGTACCAGCAGGAAATGCCAGGCATCTTGGGATTGACCAGAGTCTGATTTTAGGATACGGTCAGGATGACAGGGTTTGTGCATATACTTCAATGAAGGCGCTATTTGAGAGTGAAAAACTTGAAAAGAGTGGATTCTGTATACTTGTTGACCAGGAAGAAATTGGTAGTTACGGCAGTACTTCAGCACAATCCGCATTTTTCCAGTTTTTTCTTGAGGAAGTTATGGAGAAAACAGGTTGTAAAAAATCATTAAGGTTTTTGTTTGAAAATTCAAAAGCAATATCAGCCGATGTATCAAGTTTGTTTGATCCTGGATATAAAGAAGTGTTTGATCCGAGAAATTCTGCAAAAATCAATCACGGTGTATGTGTTGAGAGGACAACCGGTGGAAGAGGAAAGGCAGGAAGCACTGAACCATCTGCAGAATATATTGCGTGGATAAGGAACATTTTTGACAAGGCAAATGTTTGCTGGCAACCATCTGAAATCGGAAAAGTAGAGCAGGGTGGAGGTGGAACAGTGGCGACATTTTTTGCCAGATACAACATTCCAACAATTGATTGCGGAACCGGTGTTATTTCCATGCATGCACCATTTGAGGTTACAGGCAAGGCAGATATCTTTTCTACATATCTTGCATATAAGACATTTTATCAGGCAGAGTGAGAGGGGCAAAATGTACAGAATAACAGTTCAGACAAGGCAGAGAAAAGAAATGATTGATATAACCACTGAAATATCAAAGGTATTGCGTGAAAATAAAATAAACGATGGAATTTGTGTTATTTTTGTTCCACACACAACGTGTGGAATCACAATAAATGAAAATGCCGATCCGTCAGTTCGCATGGATATGGTAAACACACTTTCCAGTATTGTTCCCGAATACGGAAAATACAGGCATACTGAAGGGAATTCTGATGCTCACATTCAATCATCAGTGGTCGGGCATTCAGTTACTCTTATAATTGAAAATGGTAAGATTCAACTTGGTACATGGCAGGGTGTATTCCTCTGTGAGTTTGATGGTCCCAGGACAAGGGAAATCTGGTTAAAAATGAAGTGATTAAGTTATTATCTTGATAAGTTATGAAGTTAATAAAATGGAAAGATTAACATATTTTATTGCAGATACCCAATTCGTACTGTCAGATGGTGGAGACCTGTTGGATGCTGCACTGGTTATGGTTATTCAACCCGATACGGGTTTTTCAGAGATAGAAATGAAGAAATTGAATGAAAGATTTAAATCATCTCGTATTGTAATGCTACCTGTTTTTCAAAATGAGACAGAAGAGAGGATTGAAATTTTTCGTCGCCACTTTGACGCCATTGTTTCAAAAGAGGAAAAATGTTCCAGTTCATTAACTTTTTTCGTCCCTGCTTTGACTGATTTTGTGCAGGGGAGAAAAATTTTGTTCCATGTGATTGCTGAAGGATTGATTAAGATTATTGGTCGTAGAATGAAGATGGAAAAAGTCACTATTGTTTTTGAAAATAGTAAATCAATGCAGGAATTTGTTGAAGAAATTGAGCCCGAACTAAAAAATCTTGCCTCAAAAACATTTAAAAATCCATATCCTGCTGCTGACATCATTATAAAAAAAGATGGGGGCGTGGTTTGCGTATATAGAAAAAATCCACCTCATGGCTGGGCAATTCCTGGTGGCTTCATAAATTATGGTGAATCCGCAGAACAGGCAGCAGTAAGGGAAGCAAAAGAGGAGACAGGGCTTGACATCAGGGATCTCGAACTATTTGGTGTTTTTTCAGACCCGCACCGAGATCCGAGATTTCATACAATATCAATTGTGTTTGTTGCACAGGCAAGTGGACAATTGAAGGCAGGGGATGATGCATCATCAGTCAGAATTTTTTCAGAGGCAGATCTACCGGAAGAGATGGCTTTTGACCATAGACAAATTCTAAAACAATTTTTTGAAAAACAGCAATCAACAAAAAGGATATGAAGTCATGAACTTATTAAGTTCAGAAAAAAGAGTGTTAAGTGGAATGAGGCCGACAGGACCGCTTCATATAGGGCATCTTTTTGGAGCACTTGCAAACTGGAGGAAACTTCAGGATAGCCATTACGATTGTTTTTACATGATTGCGGACTGGCATGCACTCAGTACAGAATATAAAAATCCCGGGGAAATAAAAAATAATGTTTTTGAAATAGCACTTGATTTTCTTTCCTGTGGGCTTGACCCCGAAAAATCAGTAATTTTTATCCAGTCAATGATTAAGGAACATGCTGAGTTGAATTTGATTCTTTCGATGATTGTGCCTGTTCCGTGGCTGGAAAGAAATCCTGTGTACAAGGAACAGATTCAGGAATTGAGTGAAAAAGATCTTACAACCTATGGGTTTCTTGGTTATCCAGTGTTGCAGGCAGCGGATATTCTTATTTATCATGCACGGTATGTACCTATAGGAATAGACCAATTACCACATCTTGAACTTACAAGGGAAATTGCACGAAGATTTAATTTTTTGTATGGTCAATACTTTCCTGAGCCAAAGGAGTTACTAACAGAAACTCCAAAAGTTCCAGGTATCGATGGCAGAAAAATGAGTAAATCATATGGAAATGCAATTTTTCTTAAAGATTCTGAGGAGGAAATAGCATCAAAGATTGCCAGAATGTTTACTGACCCGAAACGGATATACAGGAAAGATCCTGGGCATCCTGATGAGTGTCCTGTTTTCGCATACAGGAAACTTGTTTCAAATCACTGGCAGGATGTGAAACAGGAATGCCTTTCAGCAAAGATTGGATGCGTGGATTGTAAAAAACAAATGGCTGAGGAACTGAATCATTATCTTATCCCTGTAAGGGAAAAAAGAAAAATCTTTGAAAAAAACCCTGAACAGGTCTGGGAGATTTTGAAAAAAGGACAAAGAAAAGCACAATCTGTTGCACAGCAGACGATGGAAAATGTTAGAAAACTTGTTGGATTGGAGTTATAATGAAAAATCACATTGAATCTCTGGCAAGGAAAAGTCTTTCTTTTATTTCTCCATATGTTCCTGGAAAACCTGCTGAAGTTTTATTCAGAGAAAGGAAATTGGAGAAAATTATTAAACTTGCTTCAAATGAAAATCCCTGTGGTACTTCTCCACTGGCTATAAAAGCCATAAAAAAATGTCTTGGCTCACTCAACAGGTATCCTGAAGGTTCTGCATATTTGTTAAGGGAAAAACTTGCGTCAATATTGAAATTGCAGGTCGACCAGATTATTATAGGAAGTGGTTCCAGTGAAATCATTAGCATGGCAATGCAGGCATTCTGTGAAGAACATGACCAGGTGATTTTTCCATCCCCATCATTTATCATTTACAAAATTCTTGCCCACGCATTCAGTGTGGAACCAGTAATTGTTCAGTTAAACGATGATATGACCTATAATCTTGAAAAAATCTGCGAAAAAATTACAAAGAAGACCAAAATGATAATTCTCTGTAATCCCAATAACCCAACAGGTTCTTACATCAAAAAAGGTCAAGTTTCCGAATTTATGAAAAGTGTTCCAGATAATATTTTGATATTATGCGACGAAGCTTATGTTGAATATGCCCAGGATAGTGAATTTGGAACTGCATTACCATGGATTGAAAGGAAAAATGTAATAGTTACAAGGACATTTTCAAAAATCTATGGATTGGCAGGATTAAGAATTGGTTATGGAATTTCCTCAAAGGATGTTATTTCGATTATGGAAAAGATCAGACCACCGTTTAATACGACTTCTGTTGCTCAGCAGGCAGCTTTAGCAGCCCTGGATGACCACCAGTTTGTGGCAAAATCAGTGGAAAATAATAACAGAGGAAAAGTATACCTTAAGAAAAATCTTGAAAAACTTGGATTTCAGGTATTTCCTTCTGAGGCAAATTTCTTGTTTTGCTGTGTAAAAGAAGATTCTAACTGGTTATGTCAGGAGCTTGAAAAGAGGGGAATAATCATAAGACCAATGTCAGGATTTGGGATAAAGGGGAATTTTGTGAGAATTACAATAGGAAAACCCTCTGAGAATCGATTTTTAATAAAGAAGTTAGAGGAAATTTTACAGGGAGGGAAAAATGAAAAAGTTAGGTGTTAATGTTGATCATATTGCAACATTAAGACAGGCAAGAAAGGGTAGATTTCCTGACCCTGTCATTGCTGCAGGTATTTGTGAAATCGCTGGTTGCGACTCTATTGTCTGTCACCTGAGAGAGGATAGAAGGCATATTCAGGATAGAGATGTCTTTGCATTAAAAAACACAGTAAGACGGCTTAATCTTGAAATGGCTACAAGTGAAGAAATTGTCAGGATTGCACTGGATATATGTCCTGCACAGGTAACCCTTGTACCAGAAAAAAGACAGGAATTGACAACAGAAGGTGGTCTTGATGTTTCAGGAAATATTGAAAAACTGAAGGACATTGTAAAAAAGTTTCGTGATAAAAATATCGAAGTGAGTATGTTTGTTGAACCTGATATTGAACAGATTGAAGCAAGCAAGGAGGCAGGAGCCTGTGCAGTAGAACTTCATACAGGTAGATATGCGGAATTTTTTGAAAAGGATGATGAAGACGCATGGAATAATGAACTTGGAAAAATTGTTAAAGCATCAGAATTTGGCATTTCTAAGGGACTAAAGGTTCACGCAGGCCATGGCCTTGATTACAGAAATATCCTTCCAATTTTAAAAATACCCCAGATAGAAGAATTCAATATCGGATACAGCATCATTTGTAAGGCAGTATTTGTAGGATTGCACAGTGCTGTAAAGGAAATGGTAGATATCATTAAAAACTCGGAAAAACCCTGAAAAAATCAGAATAAACCCATTAAACCATGAAGAACGATAAAAACACTGTCTCTAATGAAATGTGCCTGTAATTTTTTGATCCTGCCGTATCATTTTTTCGGTATCTCTCTCTTATACATGCTGTGGTTTTGTGGATAACTGTGGATTAATTGGCTTATTGTTTGTATTTATCTGATAATTAATAACTTGCGTTCTATAATGTCGCATAAGATATATTATGTAAACTTTTGAAACCATAGCATCCAACCGGTTCTGGTCGAACAGGTAAAATTCCGTAATTTTCAACCTGATTTTTATACTTAATAAATTTTCTCAACTTTCTGAACCCAAGTTTTTATTTTTCAATATCTTCCGTTTTACTGAGACAATCAGGATCAATAACGAAATCTCATAAAGGAAAATAAAAATTACAGCGATGATTGTCTGAGTTATTACATCGGTTGTTGGTGTAATTACAGCAGCGATTACAAAACTTAAAAGATAAACGAACCTCCTCATCCTTTTTAGAACCTGTATACTGACCACGCCTGTGATTCCGAGAAATACCACAATGACTGGTACCTGGAACAAAATCCCAAGAATCACTGTCATCCAGATAAAAAATGTGAGGTAATGGCTCATTGTGACCATAGGCATCATAATTCCACTGCCAAAACTGAAAAGGATTTTCAGTCCTGCTGGGACGATCAGGTAATAACTCAGGGCACACCCAGCATAAAACAAAACTGTTCCAGAAACTAAGCATAATGAAAATATTTTTGTATGATTTGAGTTAAGTGCTGGTTTTACAAATACATACATCTGGTGTAAAAAAAACGGGAAACCAAGGAGAAAACCTGAGAAAAGGCTTAGTTTAATGATTGAGAAAAAGGGCTCAACAGGTGAAACAAACACAGGTTGTTTTTGAATTTTTTCTAATGGTTCTACTACAAACCTAAGTATTTGATTTTTGAAGGCATAGGATATTATACAGAAAACAGCAAACCATAGAATTGAAAAAAGAATCCTTCTTCTTAACTCTTCCAGGTGGTCAAGAAATGATGCTTCCTGGGAATTTGTTTCCATTTTTTATTTTTTATCTTTGTCTTCCTGTTCATTTTCAGTTATTTTTTCTGCTTCTTTCAATCCCTTTTTGAATTCACCAATTGCTTTTCCAAATGCCCTTCCTATCTCAGGAAGCCGTTTTGCACCAAATAAAAGTAGAGCCACCAGCCCTATAAGAATCAGTTCAGGCGCACCAAGATTCATAAATCCTCCTTTTCAGTAGTATTTGCCATCTTTAAGATGAACCCTTTTTTCTCCTTTTGTACTTACCCTTATTGCTGCATCCTGTGAAGTAACAGGACAGTTTTGTTCACAGAGGCCGCAACCAACGCATAATTCAGGATTTACAATTGGTCTGCCCTTATCATCTGTATAGATGGCACCTGCAGGGCAGAATTCAAGGCAAACAAGGCATTCTTTTTGATTTGTCCAGACAAGGCACATATCATTAAAAATTCTGGCTGTTCCAATCTTAATTTTTTCTGAGTTGACTTTCCTTATCGCTCCTGTGGGACATACAATTCCACAATTCTGGCACAGTATGCAACCTTTTTGTCTTGGAATAATTTCTGGGCTGAGCCAATCATTAAAAGATTCTTCTATTTTCACCTGTTTCAGGCATTTTGCAGGGCATGCTCTGATGCATTCACCACATCTGATGCAGGATTTAGAAAAAACATTTTCTTCAAGTGAACCTGGTGGTCTCAAAAAATTTGTCTTTTTCTTTTTGTATCTTAGCAGTCCAGGACTCGCAGCAGTAAGGATTGTTCCTGCAAGTGAAATCAAAAACTCTTTCCTGTTCATGATACAGTTTTCCTTCTGTTTTTCAGCATAACAAACAGTTTTTTTATTTTAAACCTTGTTCCAGCGATTGTATAAAATTTTCCGAGCGGACAAAAACAATTACACCATAATCTTGGATAAAAAATACTTGCAAGGACAATGATAAGAAATACTGAAAGCCACAGAATTGTTCCAATCATTGCCTGGTGCATAATAACAAATGGGTCAAAAACAAATCCAAAAAATTGTATACCAGATATACTTGAAACCACTGCTGAAATTAAAACAAACATCAGTATTATTGAACTTGCGTTTCTTAGTTTTCCAGGTACTGGGGATGAAATTTTCCATCGTTTTCTGAAAAATAAAAAGCCAAGATAATCAATAATTCCTCCAGAAGGACAAATCCAGGTACAGAAGAAATTCCCAAAAGTCATAATGAGAAAAATCATAACAAAACCTGGCAGGATAAACAATGACATTGTTTTTGTAATGATTGCAACTGAAAAAGCAAGCAGCCCATCAATTTTGAAAAAGAAGCTTAATGGTAATTTCGTTGAGACAGGGTACACTGTTGTCTTTTTTAGGAGATAAAAGAAGAAAAAAATACTTAATGCCTGCACTACCCTTCTTAAAATCTGTCTTTTTTCCATTTTTCTTCAGCCATGTTATACATAGATAATTTTGACTTTTGACAGGTCTGATTCTCCAAGACCCAATTCTTTTGCAATCTGGATGTGTCTTACTTCAGACGGGTCTATTCCAAGCAACGTTGCTCCGAAGGCATCAAGCGCTACAAAATCAGTTCCTCCAGCAACAATTTTTGTTTCTTTCACTGTACCTGGTCCTTTTGGACCATTTGTTAGCAGTATTCTTGTTGCGTCAATAATTGTTAGAGATGGCTTTAAAAAAGAAGAGATGTCTGCGATGCACTGATTAAGGTCTGTTCTGTGAAAATATCCCCTGTCTCTGACAGCACCCATCCAGTTTTTCATTGAAATTGTGACTTTTGCTTTTGAACCATGGACTTTCACTACAGGAATATTGATTAAAACATCTGCGTCAAGGATATCTTCAGGTATTTCTGCTTCCTTTAGCACAACACCTGAAGGAATCGCAACCTTTCTGAATTTTTCAGGTGGCTTTATTATCCCACCTGCTCTTTCCACAGCTTCCTTAATACCACTTACAACATAAGTAACATTCCATGGGTCACATGTGACATCTGTAACAATTATTGACGAAGCACCTGCACTTTTACACAGTGAAACCACTGTGGCAACAACTTCAGGATGCGTATTTGCTGCCTGTTCAGGACTTCTATTCCATGCAATATTGGGTTTTATTACAACCTTTGAGCCCTTCTTAACAAATTTCCCAATCCCACCAAGTGCCTTTATTACCTTTGATGTCATATCTGAAGGACTTCCATCTTTTGCAACAAAAATTTCTGAAGTATTCTGAACTTTTTTTACAACTTCTGCCGTGAGACGACTTTTCCCTGCAACCATAATCCCGATAACTGAAGCCATTGCTGTCTTAATAAATTCTTTTCTATCCATTTTTTCTCCTTTGTGTTGAATTTTAAAAACTTACGTTATTATTATTCAACCTTTTTATTAAGACGCTCGTGCTCCTGTTTGAGATTATACACTGTAGTTATTAGAATCGCAAATGGATGTCAATTTACTTTGAATGATTTTTTTTCAAACTTTTCAGGAGGTCATTTTTAATGTTTGATTTTCTTCTTATAACTGGATAAACAATACCACAATCTTCGAGGTTTTGTTCAAAGGTTTTTCGCTGAAAACCAGTGTATAAGATGCCCAGGGAAATTCTATCTTTTTCAAGGGATGTCTCAAATGCTTTGATTCTGTCATCAGTAGAATAACCGCTATCAAGGTAGTAAGTTCTTTCCTTGAACCATGCGTAAGTGTTGACTTTATTGAAGGTTACGCACGGTTGAAGGATTTCAACGAATGAAAAACCCTTATGTTTTATTGCAAGTTTTATAATTTCCTTTGTCTTTTCTATGTCTGCGCTAAAACACCTGGCAACAAATGATGCATTCAATGCAATTGCAACAGCAATTGCATTAAAAGGTTCCTCAAATACTCCGCATACCTGAATTGGGGTTCTAAAGCCAATTTGACTTGTTGGAGATGCCTGTCCTTTCGTCAGCCCATAAACCATGTTATTATGGACAATCACTGTAATATCTGGGTTTCTTCTTATTCCATGGATAAAATGATTTCCTCCTTCACCATATATGCAACCGTCTCCACTCACTACAATGACTGTAAGTTCAGGCTTGGTTGCTTTTATACCTGTTGCAACCGGTATACTCCTTCCGTGCAGACCATTAAAAAAGTTCACATTTGTATAATGAGGAAGTTTGGCAGCCTGTCCTATGCCTGAAACCATTACAATATTTTCTCTTTTGATGCCCAGTTCATCAATTGCTTTATCAATAGACGAAAGTATTCCAAAGTTTCCGCACCCTGGACACCATGCGTTATTAAGATCCTTCATTTTATATTTTCTCCTTCAGCGCATTTGTGATTTGTTCAACAGAAAAAGGATGTCCATCATATTTTAAGATTTTCTCTTTTACTTCAATCCCTTTTTCCATTTTCAATAATTTTGAAAACTGAGAGGTATAATTATTCTCTATCACAATTGTTTTCTTTGCTTTTCTGAAGAAATTATCAATATTCGAAGGTAATGGATAAATAATCGAAAAATGAAGATAACCTAAACGTGCACCATCAATTTGAGAAATTGCCTCTAATACCGTATTTTTTGTTGACCCCCATGATAAAACCAGAATTTCGTAATTTTCGTGTCCATAAAAACAAGGTTCAAACCTTTCAATTTCAGCAATATTCATAATTTTCTTATTTCGTTTTTCCACCATTTTCCTTCTTATTTCTCTGTCTTCTGTTATATGGCCATCTTCATCGTGTTCATCACTATCCAGACACACAAATCCACTGTTTCCAGGAATGGCTCTTTCAGATATGCCGTTATCAGTAAATTTATATCTTCTGTAGCTTGGATCGGTTCCTTTCAAATAGTAATATTCAATATCAAAAAGTGAGAAATCAGGTTCAGGGATATTGTAATATGTATCAATAAGATACTGATCGGTCAAGATGAAAACAGGTATTTGATATTTATCGGCGATATTAAATGCTTTTGCTGTCAAAAATATTGATTCATTTAAATCACCTGGAGCAAAAATTACCCTTGGAAATTCTCCGTGTCCTGAAAAAAGAGAAAAAAGTAAATCGCCCTGCTCTGTTCTTGTTGGAAGTCCTGTTGCAGGTCCTGGTCTCTGTCCGAGATGAATAACAACAGGGCTTTCAATCATACCTGATAAACTAATGGATTCCACCATAAGGGCAAATCCTCCTCCAGATGTCGATACCATTGCCCTTCCCCCAGCATACCAGCTTCCAAGAACCATATTTATTGCTGAAATTTCATCTTCTGCCTGCTCAACGATGATATTAAAGTCTTTTGAATGCTGGGCAAGGAATGTAAATACTGGTGTGGAAGGAGTCATGGGATATGATGAAATAAAGTTACAGCCACCAAGAATTGCACCAGTACCAACCGCTTCTGCTCCATTAATGAATAGTTCTCTTTCAACTTCCTTAACTGTTTCAATATGAGCTTCAAACAATAATTTTTTTCTGAATTCCTGTCCTGTAAGATATCCCTTGTTTAATGCTTCAATATTTCCTTTTATGACCTGATCGCCCTTTGTGGCAAAAAAAGAACCAATGACTGAGCCAGCAATTTCTTTATCTTTGTTAAGCAGGCCAAGAATAAATCCTGTTGCAACAGTATTTGAAAAAACTTTATTTCCGGTCTCTAAGGCAATTTTAGAAAAGTCAATGGAAAAACTGTTTTTTTCAGTTTCAGTAACATCACCAAAGATAAGAGTGTTGCTGGTAATTCTTTCTCTTATTCTTTCTATTCCTTTTTTATCCAGGGAAAGTAAAATATCTGTTTTTTCACAAAATCCATTGATTCTACTGTCTGAGATTCTGATTGTGGTTGTATTGGCACCGCCCCTTACCCTGCTCATATATTCTTTTGTGGAAAAGACATAATGCTGTCTTCTAAAGATTTCACATAGTAGTGTTTCTACTGTCTGTATTCCACTACCGGCTTCTCCGGATACAACAATATTCAGGGAATTCATAATCCCATAACTTCATAAGTTATGAACTTCTTATTTTCTGCTTTTCTTTTTTTTACCGCTTTTCTTTGCTGTTTCCTGTTTTTTCCCTTCTACAACTGCCTGTGCTGCCGCATGCCGGGCAATCGAAACCCTGAAGGGAGAGCAGGAAACATAATTCATTCCAATTCTGTGACAGAATTTTACCGAATCAGGATCTCCACCGTGTTCTCCGCAGATACCGACCTTAAGATTTTCTCTCGTGGCACGACCCCTTTGAATTCCCATGGAAATAAGTTCACCGATACCTTCCTGATCTATTGTCTGAAAAGGATCTGCCGGTAAAATTTTTTCTTTAAGGTAGTCAGGCAAAAATCCCCCTATATCATCCCTCGAAAAGCCGAAGCCCATTTGGGTAAGATCGTTTGTACCGAAAGAGAAAAACTCTGCCACTTCTGCCATTCTACCAGCTGTCAGGGCTGCCCTTGGAATTTCTATCATTGTTCCAAACATAAACGGAATCTTTTTAAGTCCCAGTTTTTCGCAAACTTCCTTGTAGACGCGGTCAAAGATTCTTCTCTGGTGCATAAGTTCTGTGACAGAGCATGTTACTGGAATCATAATCTCTGGCATTGCTTGTTTTCCCGAAAGAATCAGTTCTCCGGCTGCTTCTAATATGGCTCTGAATTGCATCTCAGAAATTTCGGGATATGTAATTCCTAATCGCACTCCTCTATGACCGAGCATTGGATTATTTTCCCTCAATGACTCTGCTCTTTTTTTCAGTTCAGTAATATCAATATTAAGTTCTTTTCCAAGGGCAATAAGTTTTTCTTCATCATGAGGGACAAATTCATGAAGTGGTGGATCAAGAAGTCGAATTGTTACTGGATAACCATTCATAACCTCAAGAGTTGCTTTAATATCATTTTTCATGAATGGATAAAGTTCATCCAGTGCTCGTCTTCTTTCCTCTTCTGTTTTGCTCATAATCATTTTTCGAAGTAAGAACAATGGTTTTTCACTACCCTCTCCATAGAACATATGCTCAGTTCTAAAAAGCCCTATCCCTTCTGCGCCAAACTTAAGTGCCTTCGCTGCATCTTCAGGAGTATCAGCATTGGCACGAACCTTCAGTTTTCTTACTTTGTCAACGATTTTCATAAAACGCTGATAAGATTCATTATGTTCAATGTCAACTTCTACCAGGGGTAAACTTCCCTGATAAACAAGTCCTTTTGTTCCATTTAATGAAATCCAGTCACCTTCTTTGACTACAGCACCACTTTTTGTGCTGAATGATTTATTATCAGGGGATATTTCAATATCCGAGCAGCCGACAATACAACATTTACCCCATCCCCTTGCGACAAGCGCTGCATGCGAAGTCATTCCACCCTTACTGGTAAGTATTGCTTCTGCCTTGTGCATACCATCGACATCTTCAGGAGAAGTTTCTTCCCTTACAAGAATGACCTTTTCTCCCTTTTGTGCCCATTCGACTGCATCTTTTGATGTAAAGACGACCCTTCCAATTGCTCCGCCAGGACCTGCCGGCAACCCTTTTGCTATTGGTTTTGTTGTGGCTTCAACTTTCGGGTCAAGCATTGGAAGTAATAGTTCAACAAGCTGTGACGGTGCTACCCTCATCACAGCAGTTTCTGCATCAATGAGCTTTTCATCGTACATATCAGCAGCCATTCTTACAGCAGCAACACCATTCCTCTTTCCAACCCTGCATTGAAGAATGAAGAGTTTACCTTTTTCAATCGTAAATTCAATATCCATCATATCCCTGTAATGTTTCTCAAGTTTTCTCTGAATTTTATCAAGCTGTTTATAAACATCTGGCATCAATGACTCAAGGGTAGGAAGATGTTTACTCTGTTCATTCTTTGAATATTCATTAATCGGTGCAGGGGTTCTTATTCCAGCAACTACATCCTCACCCTGGGCATTAATAAGGTATTCACCATAAAATTGATGTTCTCCTGTTCCTGGATTGCGGGTGAAAGCAACGCCTGTTGCAGAATCATTGCCCATATTTCCAAACACCATTGCCTGGACATTTACTGCAGTTCCCCAATCATCAGGAATTTTTTCAATTCTTCGATATTCCACTGCACGTTTTCCGTTCCAGGATGCAAAAACAGCACCAATGCCACCCCACAATTGCTCCATTGGGTCATCCGGAAATTCTTTACCAAGTTTTTCCTTAACAACCTTTTTAAATTCTCTCGCAAGAAATTCAAGGTCTTCGGCTGTCAGGTCAGTATCACTGCTATAGTTTTTCTGTTTTTTTAAATCTTCAAGCATTTCGTCCATAATTTTTCTTATTCCTTTTCCATCTTCAACTTCTATGCCTTCTGCCTTTTCCATAACAACATCAGCATACATCATAATTAATCTTCTGTATGCATCATATGCAAATCTTTTATTTCCACCACTTTGTTTGATTAAACCAGGGAGTGTTTTTTCTGTTAATCCAATATTTAAAACAGTTTCCATCATACCTGGCATTGATCTTCTGGCTCCTGATCTGACTGAAACAAGTAATGGATTTTCCGGGTCTCCAAATT
>Ga0315298_1008154_pt1 | contig 13468 bp, 12 predicted proteins | sample WHS_1_MG_FD_203077 | JGI IMG/M metagenome (GOLD analysis project Ga0315298, IMG submission 203077) | Extremophilic microbial mat communities from Washburn Hot Springs, YNP, Wyoming, USA - WHS_1_MG | ecosystem: Environmental > Aquatic > Thermal springs > Hot (42-90C) | place: USA: Wyoming...
AAACAAAGCCATTGAAAGTTTTTCCTCAGCCCTTGAACTTACTGATGGAAAGCGTGGATGGGAAGCAGATGCCCAGAGAAGATTAAGAACGCTAAGAGGTTATTAAAGGAGGTTTTTTTATGAAACGGGCACATCTTTTCATAAGTGGAAGGGTTCAGGGAGTTTTTTACAGAGCCTTCACACAAGAAGTTGCCAATTCCTTAAAATTAAACGGATGGGTGAGAAATTTAAGAGACGGCAGGGTTGAAGCAGTATTTGAAGGAGATGAGGAAAAAATTTCGCTTGCAATAAAAAAATGTAAAGAAGGACCTCCCTTCTCAAGGGTAGACAACATAGAGATAAAATGGGAAGAACCAGAAGGCTTAAAAGGTTTTGAAATAACGAGAACTGCTTGACTAAATTAAATCGTAAAGGTTTAAATAAATGCTATGAAAAGGAAGTTTTCTATGATACTTAAAATTGAAAAATTAACAGGAATATTAATTATGGTTTTTATTTCTTTTATTCTTACAAGTTGCGGTGGTAAAACACCTGTTAAAGAAGCTTTTGACCCTGTTGTTTATCTCAAAAAAGCTGATGAATTAGTCAATAAAAAAGAATATGAAGAGGCAAGGAAACTTCTTCTTGAAATAAAAAACAGAGAATCTGCAAAAGAATATGCTCCACTTGCACAGCTTAAAATAGCGGATTCTTATCTAAAAGAAGATGAACCTGAACTTGCAATTGCTGAATACAGAAGATTTATAGAACTTTATCCAGAATCAACCTATGCTCCCTATGCTCAGTACAGTATAGGCATGGCTTATTTCAGACAGATTGAAGGAGCTGAAAGAGGAGCGGGAACTGCTCAAAAGGCTCTTGCAGAGTTTTTAAAACTTGAGAAAATGTATCCAAGACATCCTTACGGAGATATACTTCCTCTCAGAATTCAAAAATGCAGAAACATAATTGCAGAAGGAGAGCTAATAATTGGTAAATTTTATTATAAAAAAGGCTCCTATAAAGGTGCTATTGGAAGACTTGAGGGTATAGTCAAAAACTATCCAGACTTCAAAAACCTTGATGAAGCACTTTATCTGCTTGCTGATTCATATAAAAAACTAAATATGTCAGATAATGCAAAACAATATCTTAATCTTTTAAGGGAAAAATTTCCAGACAGTCAATTTGCAAAGAAGGCTGAAGGTCTGAAAATTCAATAAATGGCTAAGCTGTTCCCTGTCCTGATAGACATAGAAGGAAAAAAATGCGTGGTTTTTGGCGGTGGTTCTGTTGCTGAAAGAAAAGTGAAAACACTTCTTGAATACGGAGCAAAAATTACGCTTATAAGCCCTGAAATAACTGAAAAGTTAAAACAATTTATACTTGAAGGTAAAATTGAATACTTTCAAAGAGAATACAGAAAAGGAGATACAAAAGATGCTTTTTTAGTTGTGCCTGCTACTTCAGACAGTAAGATAAATGAAAAAATCGCAAAAGAGGCAAAATTTTTAGTAAATCTTGTTGAGAAAAAGAAGATAAATAAATTAAAAGCTATAATTTATACTGTCCCTGCAATAGTAGAAAAAGGAGATTTAACAATTGCCATATCTACTGAATTCCCTGCTTTAAGTAAGCTTCTTAAAGAGGAGATTGAAAAATTTTATGGCAAAGATTTTGCTTTATATTTAAAATATCTTAATAAACTCAGGAGAGAAATTCAGAGAAAAATCCCTGATGATAAAGAAAGACAGAAAATTTTCAAAAAGATTGCTTCAAAAAAAACTGTGTCAATTTTGAAACAAAAGGGTTTTGAAAACGCAAAAGAGGAGATTGAAAAAATTATAAATGAAGTATAAAGTTGCAGTTATTGGTGCAGGATATTTTGGTCAGAGACATATAAAACTGCTCTCTCAAATGCCTGATGTTGAAATCACAGGAATAGTAGATACCGATGTTGATAAGGCAATAGAAATTGCTAAACAGTATGGACTTAAATACCACGCTGACTTTAAAGAACTACTTAAAGTTGCTGATGTATTTTTTGTTGTCACTCCTACAATTACTCATTTTGAGATTGCCATTGAGTTAATCAAAGAAGGCAAAGACCTTTTCATAGAGAAACCTCTCACTGAAAAACCTGCCTTTGCGGAAAAAATACTTGATGAAGCAATTAAAAGAAATCTAATTATACAGGCAGGTCTTATAGAGAGATATAATCCAGTTGTGATTTCTTTGATGGAGCATATAAGAGAACCAATTTTTATAAATGCAGAGAGAGTATCTCCTTTTCTGGGAAGAGCAACTGACACAGATGTTACCTATGACCTTATGATTCATGACATTGATTTGATTTGGTTCATGCTTAAAAAAGACAAAAAGCTTAAAGTAAAGGATTTAAAAGTATATAAAAAAAGTTTTGTTACTGAAAGAATTGACCATGCAGTAGTATGGTTTGATTTTACCAATAATGATGCGGAAATAAAGGCTTCTGTTACTGCAAGCAGGATTTCTGCTGATTTCAGAAGAAACTTAACTATAATTCAGAATCAAAATGTATTACACGCAGATTTAATGAACAAAACACTTAAAATGATTGACAGACAAGGTAAGATTACTGAACTTTCTGTAAAAAATAAAGATTCACAGCCTCTTTACGAAGAGATAAGGGATTTTTTAAACTCAGTAAAAAACAGAAAACTTTCTCCCCATGCACCTTCACCTGAAGATTTAATTGAAGTTATAGAAATAATAGACAGAATAAACGGAGGAACATAAACTGATGAAACCATTTATTGACCTTAAAGCTCAGTATTATGATATTAAAAAGGAAATTTTATCCTGCATAAATGAAATTCTTGAAAGTTCTCACTACATACTTGGAGAAAATGTAAAAATGTTTGAAGAAGAAGTTAAAGCCTATTTAGGAGTTTCCAATGCAATAGGAGTAGCTTCTGGAACTGATGCTCTTCATCTTGCTTTGAGAGCCCTTGATATTGGTGAAGGTGATGAGGTAATAACAACTCCTTTCACATTTTTTGCGACTGTTGAAGCTATCCTTTATGTTAATGCCAGACCTGTATTTGTAGATATAGAAGAAACCACCTATAATATTGACCCTTCAAAAATTGAAGAAAAAATTACTCCCAATACAAAGGCAATAATTCCTGTTCACATTTTTGGTTGTCCTGCAGATATGCTCAAAATAAACCAGATTGCTCAAAAATATGGATTAAAAGTTATTGAAGATGCTGCGCAGGCATTTGGTGCAGGCATTATGGGAAAAAAAGTGGGAAGTTTTGGAAATCTTGGATGTTTCAGTTTTTATCCAAGTAAAAATCTTGGATGCTTTGGTGATGGTGGAATGGTTGTTACTGATGATTCAGAACTGGCTGAAAAAATAAGAATTTTAAGAAATCACGGCTCCCCTGGCAGGTATATTCATGAAACTGTTGGTTTAAACTCAAGACTGGACGAGATTCAGGCAGGAATTCTGAGAATCAAGTTAAAGCATATTGACCACTATAACGAACTAAGAAGAAAAAAAGCTGAAATTTATACAAAACTGTTAAGTGATGCTGTAATTACACCAAAAGAATTAGAAAGTGCTTACCATGTTTATCATCTTTACAGCATCCGTTCTCCTATGAGGGATAAGCTCAAAGAAACTTTGTTAAAGCATGGAATTCCTTCAGTTGTGTATTATCCTGTGCCTATGCATCTTCAAAAAGCTTTGAATTTTTTAGGGCTCAAAGAAGGAGACTTCCCTGTTGCTGAAGCAGTTTCAAAAGAGATTCTCTCCTTGCCTATCTATCCTGAACTTCCTGATGAAGATATCCATGAAATAGCCCAGATTATAATGAGATGCTTTTAGATTATGTAGTGATTTTTTGAAATTCTATGAAGAAAAAAGCCAAATTAATGATAGTTGCTGGAGAATCTTCTGGAGAGCTTTATGGCTCATTGATTGCTCATTATCTAAAAAATGATTTTGACCTTATAGGCATTGGTGGAAAATATATGGCGGATGCAGGAGTAAAATTGATTGGAGAACTCACTCATGCTTTTGGAGCTTTTGAGGCTATCAGTAAAATAAAAAAATTAAAAGAGAACATGAAAAAAGCGGATGAGGCTTTACAAAATGTTGAAGGAGTTATACTGATTGATTTCCCGGACTTTAATCTAAATCTTGCTCAGAAAGCAAAAAAACTCGGGAAAAAAGTTCTCTACTATGTCAGCCCTCAAATCTGGGCATGGAGAAAGAAAAGAATAAAAAAAATCAAGAAAGTAGTTGACTTTATGGCTGTGGTTTTACCCTTTGAAGAAGAAATATACAAAAAGGAAAAAATTCCTGTAGAATTTGTAGGGCATCCAATGTTTGAAGTTATGAAGCAAGAATTAGGCTTATACATACAAAATGAGAGCTTAAGTTTAGATAATAAAAGGCATATTAGAGATAAGTTTGGTATAAAAAAAGAAACAGTAATAACTCTTATGCCTGGAAGCAGACCTTCAGAAATAAAGAGGAAAATACCCTTAATGTTAAATCTGATTGAAAAATTTGACAAAAGTAAAACGCATTTTATAATACCTAAAGCTCCAAATATTGATTTCAGTAAGCAGGTTTTAAAACAGATTACAACTAAAGAAAATGTCACAGTATTAAATGAAAAATCTTTCATTGCTCTTGCAATGAGCGATGTAGCTGTTATTACATCTGGAACATCAACTCTTCAGTCAGCAATAGTTCAAACACCTATGATTGTGGTTTATAGACTAAGTCCTCTATCTTATTTAATTGGAAAAACAATTATTAAAGGTGTAAAACATATTGCACTGCCAAATGTTATTGCAGATTTTATGAATCTGAATCATGTGCGCATTCCTGAATTTATTCAAAAGCTTGATGCGGATGAAATTGCAGAAGAAATAAATAAAATGCTTTATGATGAGTATTACAGAGAAAAAATTATAACCTTTCTTGGTAATATCAAAAGATACTTTACTGAGAAAGAAGCATCAAGGGAAGTTTATAAAATATGCAAAAAGCTTTTTTGTTAATATATACATTTCTTTATTCAATCGCTCTTTTATTTTTTCTGCCAAAAGAATATTTTAAAAGGCATTCTAACATAAGAAAACGCTGGATAAAGGAAAAGTTCGGTTTTTTCAATAAACTCTTCAGCCTTCAGCCTTCAGCCTTCAGCCTATCTTCAGCCTCCAGCCTTCAGCCTTCAGCCTATCTTCAGCCTTCAGCCTTCAGCCTTCAGCCTATTCTCAGCCTTCGCCCCTTTATCTGGATTCATGCTGTTTCAGTTGGAGAAGTCATTGCAGTAGAGAAATTGATACAAGAGCTATCTAAAGATTATCAAATAATACTCAGCACAATTACTGATACAGGTCAGAAAGTTGCTCAGGAAAAGTTTAAAAATTATTCTGTAAGGGTTATCTATATACCCTTTGATATTCCCTGTGCTATTAAAAGAACCATTAAAAATTTTAACCCCCTTGCCTTAATACTTACAGAAACGGAACTATGGCCTAACTTAATACATATTGCATCTAAAAAAATACCTGTAATTGTTGTGAATGGAAGATTGAGCGAGAAATCCTTTAAAGGTTATAAGAAAATTAAATTTTTTATTAAACACCTCATGAAAAAATTCAGCCTTATATGCGTCCAGGAAAAGGAGCATAAGGAAAGATTTATTGAGCTCGGAGCTGATAAGGAAAAAATTCATGTAACAGGAAATATGAAGTTTGACATTGAGTTAAAAGAAATAAATTTTCAATGGGAGTCAATTATTCCTCATCCTGTTATTGTTGCAGGTAGTACCCATGACCCTGAAGAAGAGTTTATTTTGAATGCTTTTTTAAACCTAAATATTAAATCAACCCTGATAATTGCTCCGAGACATCCAGAAAGATTTGATGCAGTTGAGAATATGATAAGAAGTAAAATTGAAAAAGTAAGCATAGAGATCATTTTTTCAAAACTCAGCGACCTTCAGCCTTGGGGTCCCCAAAAAGTCCCAGACTTTTTGGGGTGCCCTTCAGCCTGTTTTCCTCAAGCGGACTCGTTTATAATCCTTGTTGACCAGATGGGTATACTTGGCTCACTTTATAGAGTATGTGATATTGCTATCATAGGTGGAAGCTTTATACCACATGGAGGACAGAATCCTCTTGAACCTGCTTACTGGAAAAAACCTATAATCTGCGGTCCTTATATGCATAACTTTCCATTTATTGAAGAATTTTTAAAAGAAAAAGCTTGTCTAATGGTTGATAAAGAATCACTTTTAAGCTCAATAAAAAAACTTGTTTCAAGCTCTTCTCTTTGTAACAATATGGGGAAACAGGCTTATAAAATTTTTCAGGAAAAATCAGGTGCAACTTCCCGCACACTCAGTTTATTAAAAAATTACACTGATCTTTAAAGAAAATTTATGTTCTAACATGTTTAAGATTTCAATAATATCCTATAGCCTATGCTATAATACTTTTTATGAGTAAAAAAAGAGGATATTTTGGTGAGTATGGAGGTTGTTTTGTTCCTGAAACATTAATGCCTGCATTGCAAGAGCTTGAAAAAGCTTTCATTATTGCCAGAAAAAACAGAAAATTTATTGAAGAATTTGAATCACTTCTCAAAGACTATGTTGGTAGACCTACTCCTCTTTATTTTGCTCAGAGGCTCACTGAGCATCTTGGCGGAGCAAAAATATATTTAAAAAGAGAAGACCTTGCTCATACAGGTGCTCATAAAATAAACAATGCTTTGGGACAAGCTTTATTAGCTAAAAGACTAATGAAAAAGCAAAGAATTATTGCTGAAACAGGAGCAGGTCAGCATGGCGTAGCAACTGCTACAGGTGCTGCTTTTGCAGGACTTAGCTGTGATATATACATGGGAACAGAAGATATCAGAAGGCAAAAGCTCAATGTTTTCAGAATGAATCTTCTTGGTGCAAGGGTTATTCCTGTTAATACAGGTTCAAAAACCTTGAAAGATGCTATAAATGAGGCATTAAGAGACTGGACAACGAATGTAAGAACAACTCATTATGTTTTGGGAACTGTTTTTGGACCTCATCCATATCCTCTTCTTGTGAGATTTTTTCAAAGTGTAATAGGAAGAGAAGCAAAAAAACAAATAATTGAAAAAGAAGGTAAACTCCCTGATGTTTTAATTGCCTGTGTTGGTGGTGGAAGTAACTCAATTGGCCTTTTTAGCGCCTTTTTAAAAGATAATGTAAAAATGATTGGTGTTGAAGCAGGCGGTAAAGGAATACAAACAGGATTTCATGCAGCAAGATTTGCAGGTGGAGCAAAGGGAATTTTTCAGGGTTGTTTGAGCTATGTTCTTGAAAATGAAGATGGAAATATTCTTGAAACCCATTCTGTCTCAGCAGGGCTTGATTATGCTTCTGTAGGTCCAGAACATGCCTATCTCAGAGACACAGAAAGGGTAAAATACACCTATGCTACAGATGATGAGGCATTACAGGCATTTGAACTTTTAAGCAGACTTGAAGGAATTATTCCTGCACTGGAGTCAGCTCATGCTGTGGCTGAGGCAGTAAAAATTGCTCCAAAAATGCCTAAAGACTCAACTATCATTGTAAACCTTTCTGGAAGAGGGGACAAAGATGTTCAGGAAGTAGCAAGAATCAAAGGAATCTCTTTGTAAGGAGAGCTTAGTGAAGGGATTTAATGTAAGAAAAAAGCTTGAAGAATTGAAAAAAAAAGGTAAAAAAGCATTTATTCCATACATTATGGCAGGTGATCCCTCACTTGAAGAAACTGGTAAAAGACTTAAACTATTAAATGAGGCAGGAGCAGACCTTATAGAGCTTGGAGTTCCTTTTACAGACCCTCTTGCTGACGGACCAACAATTCAAAGGGCTGCAGAAAGAGCCTTGAAATCAGGAACAACTTTAAGAAAAATCTTAAAATTTCTTGGTGAATTTAAAGGCGAAGTTGATACTCCCATAATTCTTATGACTTATTTAAATCCTGTTTTCTGCTACGGTATTGAAAAATTTTTTCATGATGCAAAGGAAGCAGAAGTTTCTGGAGTTATTTTCCCTGACCTAACAGTTGAAGAATCAAAACAATACAGAGCCTTTGCAAGAAAATACGGAATTGACACTATTTTTTTAATAGCTCCAACATCCACTCCAGATAGAGTAAAAAAAGTTGTAAGAGCTTCCACAGGCTTTGTTTACTATGTTTCAATAACAGGAATAACAGGAGCAGAACTCAGACTTGATAAGAAATTTAAGGAGCACATAGATTTTGTAAAAAGCTTCGGAAAACCAGTATGCGTTGGATTTGGTGTAAGCAAACCAGAGGAAGCAAAATATGTTGCTCAATTTGCTGATGGAGTAATTGTAGGAAGTGCTATTGTTAAACAGTTTCATGAAAATCCTGAAACAGCTTTTAACTTTATAAAATCTTTGAGAAAGGCTATTTAATGGCTTGGTTTAAAAGAAAAGAGCCAAAAATAGACAAAAAAGTAAAAATTCCTGAAGGATTGTGGGTCAAATGCGAAAACTGTAAAGAAATAATATATCGCAAGGAACTGGAGAACAATTTAAAAGTTTGCCCAAAATGTAAGTATCACTTCAGAATTTCAGCAAGAGAAAGAATCTCTCTTATAACTGACAGTGGTAGTTTTACAGAGTTAGACCCTGACCTTAAAAGTCCTGACCCTCTTGAATTTAAAGATACTGTTGACTATAAAGAAAGACTTCTTGAAAATGAGAAAAAATCAGGAATTAAAGAAGCAGCAATTTATGGAGATGCAAAAATTAATGGAAAAGATGTGGTAATTGCAGTCCTTGATTTTTCCTTTATGGGTGGAAGCATGGGAACAGTTGTTGGAGAAAAAATTACAAGAGCTGCAGAAAGAGCAATTGAGCAAAGAGTTCCTTTAATTATTGTTTCATCTTCTGGAGGAGCAAGAATGCAGGAAGGAATGTTTTCCCTAATGCAGATGGCAAAGACTTCTCAGGCAATTGGAAGGCTGAAAGAAGAAGGTTTGCTTTATATTTCTGTTCTATCAGACCCAACCTTTGGCGGAGTTACAGCAAGTTTTGCAATGCTTGGTGATATAATTATTGCAGAACCTCGTAGCCTTATAGGTTTTGCTGGTCCAAGAGTTATTCAGGAAACAATAAAACAGCAACTGCCTGAGGGTTTTCAGAGGGCTGAGTTTTTGCTTGAACATGGAATGGTTGACCTTGTTATTGAAAGAAAGGAACTTAAAAATACGATTTCAAAACTCATTGACATTTTAATGCCTCTCCAAAAGTCAGACAAAGACTTTACCGAAACAACAATAAAGAATGAAATATAAGGAATTAATAAACGAACTTTACACAAGAAGAACAAAAGGTATAAAGCTTGGACTTGATAGAGTATTTTCAACATTAAAAAAATTTGGGAGTCCTCATCAATACTTCAAATCAATCCATATTGCAGGAACAAATGGAAAAGGCTCAGTTTCAAAAATAATTTACAATCTATTAAAGGCTCATGGATTAAATGTTGGACTTTTCACATCTCCCCATCTTACAAGATTTACAGAAAGAATAGTTGTTAATGACAAGGAAATCTCTGAAGAGGAAGTTATAAGATTAATTGAAAAAATCAAACCTCTGGATAATGAGCTAACCTTTTTTGAATTTGTTACTATAATGGCTTTTCTTTATTTTAAAGAAAAAGGCGTTGAATATGCAGTGCTTGAAACAGGGATGGGAGGAAGACTTGATGCTACAAATGTTGTAATTCCAGAAGTTTCAGTAATTACAGGAATTGGAATTGACCATCAAGAGTTTCTTGGAAGTGATATAAAATCAATTGCAAGTGAAAAAGCAGGAATTATAAAAAAAGGAATTCCTGTTGTTACATCTAAACAGACCTCAGAGGCAGAAGAAGTAATCAAAGAAAAAGCAAAGGAGTTAGATTCAGAAATTTTTATTTATGGTAAAGATTTCTCAGCTCAGCTTAAATCAATGACTTTAGATGGAATCACCTTTACTTTTCAGCCTTCAGCCTTCAGCCTTCAGCCTATCTTCAACCTTCAGCCTTCAGCCTTCAGCCTTCCTCTTACAGGATTTCATCAACTTGAAAATGTTGCGGTTGCAATGCAGGCTTTTATGATAGCCTATCCTCACTGGGATGAAAATCATATTAAAGAAGGGCTTAAAAATGTTAAAATGCCTGGCAGGCTTGAAATTGTTTCCAAAGAGCCACTTGTAGTTCTTGATATTGCACATAATCCCCATGCTGCAAATGCTTTGATTTCGTCCTTAAAGAAACTTACAGATAAAAAGCCTGTTGTGGTTTTTGGGATAATGAAAGATAAAGATTTTCAGGGATTTATAAAATGTTTTGAAAATTACGCTTATAAAATCATTTTTACCAGTCCCAATTATGAAAGAGCTTTAAAATATGAAGAATTATCAAGGAGATTAAATGGTTTTTCAACGCCTATTTACTCTGCAGAAAAACCTGCAACTGCCTTTAAAGAGGGGTTATCTTTATGCAAAAATAACCCTGAATTATATCTTCTTTGCACAGGCTCAGCATATCTAATTGGTGAAATAAAAGAGTTTCTCGGAGAAAAAGTTTTACACAGAAGATTAGGGGAGTCTTTATGAATATAATTGTTATTCTGGCAATTTTACTCTTGCCTGTTTACTCATTTGCTGTTGAAATCGTTTCTGATACCCTTGAAAGCTTTGAAAAAGAACAAAAGTATGTTGCTACGGGAAATGTGAATATGATAGATGAAAATTTTAAAATTAAAGCTAAAAAGGCGATTTACTATGAGAAAACAAATGAAGTTGAAGCCTATGGAGATTTGTTTTATGAAGATGAAGAAATGAGTGCGTGGGCAGAAGAAGGCAAAATGAATATGGACAAAAAAACCGGTTTTCTAAAAAATGGTTTAATTCATATAAAAAAACAGGATATCTGGATTAGGGCTGCTGAGATTGAAAGATTAAGCGAAATAAAATACAAAGCTAAAAAAGCCACCTTTTCAACATGCGAACCTGAGCCTGATACTGCTCAGCCGTGGTGCTTTACAGGAGAATCTGTGGATTTAGTTGTAGATGACAGTCTAATATCAAAAGCAACCACATTCAAAGTAAAAAATGTTCCAATTGCCTATTCTCCAATTTTCTGGGGTCCTGCAGGAAATACAAGAAAATCAGGTTTTTTACCACTAAAAATTGGAAATTCAAACATAAGGGGCTTTCAAATCAGTCCTGCATATTATCTGGCTATAGACAGTAATAAAGATGCTACATTTTATCTTGATTACTTTTCAAAAGTTGGACTTGGTAAAGGAATTGAATACAGATATATGGATTTTGATACAAAAGGGATGTGGTATGCCTATCAATTAAATGACAGAAAACTTAATAGAGACTATTTTGAATTAAGAGGCATTCATCTTCAGAAATTTAAAGAGTTTGATTTACTCACAGACTTAAATTATGTAAACAAAAATGATTTTTACAGGGAATACGGAGATGTACGCTCTGTTAATTCAACCTATCTTTTTAAAGAATTTGGGAAGGATTTACAGGCAAGATATGACAGGTTTTTACAATCCTCTATGGAGATTTCTGTTCCTGGGGTTCAATCAAGATTTTATCTACTTGGTCAGGGTTGGAAGGATTTAAAGTCTGATGGAATGAGTCCACCCGTTAAGGCAGAGCTTGGATATGTTGTTTATCCATACAGGCTTGGGCAATTCAATGTGAATTTTAATACAAATATAGCAGAGTATTACAAAGAAGACGGACTTAAAGGACAAAGAGCTGAGATAAGTCCATCAATAACCTATAATTCTGGAGATGTTGTTAAGTTCACACAAAACTTAAGTGCCAAAGCTATTTTTTATAATCTTGAAAAAACCTCTCCTTATGAGGATGTATCTCACAGAGAAATGATTCAATACAATGCAAAGGCTTTTATGAGGTTCTATAAAAGAGAAAATAGCTTGACTCACATTATTGAACCTTTTATTGAAGGAGTGTTAATAGGAGTAAACGGAAAACCTCCAATTTTAAAGGATGCGGAAATTATTGATGATACTGCACTAATTAGAGCTGGAGTTTATAACAGGCTTAATTTTAAGAATATATCTATTGAAGGAAGAATAGTTCAAGTTTATGATTTCAGAGCAAAAAATGAATGGGATAAACTATATCCTATTTTAATTGAAAGCAGGGCATCTTTCTGGAAAATAAATCTCGGGTTTGATACTTATCCGAATATCTCAAAAAGAAGAATAGAAAGATTCAATAGCTGGATAAGCTTTTCTCCTGATGAGAAAAGCTCTTTGTCTGTGAGTCAAAGATATACAAGAAATGGGGCATTAAGCCCTGCTTATTTATGGTCTCCGACTCTGAGAGGACAATATAGTTTTCAAGAAAAAGAAGACGAAGTCAAAACATATTCTATGACAGTGGTAAAACAATTATCAGAAAAATGGTCAATAACAGCAAATGTAAACTATGATGCAAAGGGAGCAGGATTAAGAGAAAGCTCATTAAACATAAAGTATGCACAAAAATGCTGGGCTACAAATGTTTCACTGAACAGAAGGCCAGTTGAAAGAAATGGTAAAGAAACTTCTGAATTTAGTTTTCTTGTCATATTTGAATTAAAGGGAATAGGAGCAATAAAGCTTCTATGAATATAGTCATAGTACTCAATAAGCCTCAAAATTATACAAGTCAGGCTGCTGTTACAGCAGTAAAAAAAAGCTTAAAGTGTAAAAAAGCAGGTCATGCAGGAACCCTTGACCCAATGGCAACAGGTATTTTGCTTGTTTGTATTAATGAAGCTACAAAAATAGCACCCCTTCTTATGGAGCTTGAAAAGGAATATCTCTTTAAAGCAAAATTTGGAGTTTCAACAGACACCTATGATGCTCAGGGAAATGTTACAAAGGTGATAGAGGATTTTGAACTTAAAAAAGAGGAAATAGAGCAAATTTTAACAAAGTATAAAGGTGAAATAATGCAAACACCTCCAATGTATTCGGCAGTAAAGATTGAAGGTACTCCACTTTATAGCCTTGCAAGAAAAGGAATTGAGATAGAAAGAAAGCCCAAGAAAGTTATTATCCATTCAATAAAAATTGAAGATTTTAACCCGCCTTTTGTAACATTCAGGGTAGTATGCAGTAAAGGAACCTATGTAAGAGCTCTATGCAATGACATTGGTGAGGAATTGGGAATAGGAGCCCATATTGTTGAACTTGAAAGAACAAGAATAGGGAATTTTAAAGTTGAACAATCCATTGATTTAGAAAAATTGAGGGAAATTTCCTCTTCTTCAGCCTTCAGCCTTCAGCCTTCAGCCTATCTTCAGCCTTCAGCCTTCAGCCTTCAGCCTATTTTAACAATAGATGAAGCTCTATATTTTATTCCTTCTGTAACCATAGGTGATGCTCTTGTTA
>Ga0315298_1008155_pt1 | contig 13466 bp, 9 predicted proteins | sample WHS_1_MG_FD_203077 | JGI IMG/M metagenome (GOLD analysis project Ga0315298, IMG submission 203077) | Extremophilic microbial mat communities from Washburn Hot Springs, YNP, Wyoming, USA - WHS_1_MG | ecosystem: Environmental > Aquatic > Thermal springs > Hot (42-90C) | place: USA: Wyoming...
GCCTTCGTTGACCTGGGAGGTGCGGATGGGCTTGTTCACCTATCAGAGTTGTCGTGGAGCCAGGTTTCACATCCCAGGGAGGTTGTGAAGGTTGGAGACGAGGTAGATGTCTACGTCATCGGCGTTGATCGAGAGAAGAAGAAGATCGCCTTGAGCCTCCGCCGAGGGCAGCCTGGCCCGTGGTCGAAGATTGGCGAAAGATACAAGGCTGGAGACCTCGTCACTGGCGTAGTTACGAAGCTGGCAAGCTTCGGAGCTTTTGCCAGGATAGAGGATGGCGTGGAAGGGCTTATTCACGTTAGCGAGTTGGGCGAAGGTCGGGTCCCACACCCCAAGAACGTGGTGAAAGAGGGAGACCAGCTGACCCTGCGGATTCTCCGCATCGACCCCGAGCGCCGCAGGTTGGGTCTCAGCTTGAAACGGGCGCTGCACGAGACTGCTGACCGCCCGAAGCAGAGCGACTCACCGTCATTAGTGTCGATGGAGCCCACCGCAGCGGATGCTGCAGGGGCAGATCAGGTTCAAAGTGCCCAACAAGGCGACCCTGGCGAAGTTGGTCTGGACCGCCAGGACGATTAGCGGCCATTTTGTTAATGTCCAGGCCTGCAGTTGTGGCTGTTCTGCAAGCATCAGGACGGGTGGCACGCATCGTGCACTGGCTACCTTGAGCACCAGATAACTTGGCCTGGATACATCTAGAAGGGGACAGAGGTGCCTGACAGGTTCGACAAGTTTACAGAGAGAGCTCGCAAGGTACTGACTCTTGCGCAGGAAGAAGCGCAGCGCTTCAACCACAATTACATAGGTACCGAGCATCTCCTGCTTGGGCTGGTAAGGGAAGGCGACGGCGTTGCGGCCAAGGTTCTCGCCAATATGGGCGTGGAACTGAACAAGGTGAGGTCAGCAGTCGAGTTCATCATCGGCCGTGGCGATAGAGTCGTTATGGGCGAGATTGGGCTTACTCCCCGCGCAAAGAAGGTCATAGAACTCGCTGTCGACGAAGCCCGTCGCTTGAACCACCACTACATTGGCACCGAGCATCTCCTGCTAGGCCTCGTGCGCGAGGGAGAAGGCATCGCAGCGGGGGTTCTGGAGAGCCTGGGGGTTAGCCTGGACAAAGTGCGAGCTCAGGTTATCCACGTGCTCAGCCAGAGTTCCACGTACACCGAGCGCGAGGCCAGACAGGCCACCCGAACTCCTACAATCGACCAGATGGGCATGGATCTTACCGCAGCCGCCCGTGCGGGCAAACTGGACCCGGTGATCGGCCGCCAGAAGGAAATCGAGCGAGTTATACAGATACTCTCTCGACGGACCAAGAATAACCCCGCCCTTATCGGAGAGCCTGGAGTTGGGAAAACTGCCATAGTGGAAGGCCTGGCTCAGAAGATTGTCGCTGGGGATGTCCCCGAGACCTTGCTCGGGAAACGTCTGCTGACGCTCGATATCGGTTCACTGGTAGCCGGCACCAAGTATCGTGGCGAGTTCGAGGAGCGGCTGAAGAAAATCATCGAAGAGATAAAGAGCGCTGGCAACTGCGTGATGTTCATTGACGAATTGCATACACTGGTTGGCGCGGGTGCAGCCGAGGGTGCGGTCGATGCGGCTAATATCCTCAAGCCGTCGCTTTCACGTGGCGAGTTGCAGTGCATCGGAGCGACGACGCTTGACGAGTACCGCAAATACATCGAGCGCGACGCAGCTCTGGAGAGAAGATTTCAGCCAGTTACCGTGGATGAGCCAACCATAGAGGAGACTATCGACATCCTTCGAGGAATAAAGGACCGTTATGAGGCGCATCATCGTCTCGAGATCACTGATGAAGCGCTCGTAGCCGCAGCTCAGTTGGCCGCTCGCTACATACCCGACAGATTTCTCCCCGACAAGGCCATTGATCTAGTGGACGAGGCGTCGTCGCGGGTCCGTCTGCAGAAGTCGGCCGCACCTCCTTCGCTGAAGGAGGCTCTGAGAGGCCTAGAGGCTGTGCAGCGGGAAAAGGAGGCCGCGATTTCCGCTCAGCAGTACGAACTGGCTGCGGAGTTGCGCGACCGTGAGGTAAAGCTGCGAGAGAAGATCGAGAGCCTCGAGGCCGGTTGGCACGACTCCCAGGCGGCCGAGAAGCCTAAGGTTACCGTAGAGGACATTGCCGAAGTTGCCGCGATGTGGACTGGCATTCCGGTCACACGCATCGCCCGAGATGAATCGGAGCGACTCCTGCAGATGGAGGAGGCCCTGCACAAGCGCATCGTGGCGCAGGACGAGGCTATCACTACCATCTCCCGAGCTGTTAGGAGAGCGCGAGCGGGCCTCAAAGACCCGAAGAGGCCAATCGGTTCGTTCATTTTCCTCGGTCCTACTGGTGTGGGCAAGACTGAGCTCGTGAAGGCGCTGGCAGAGTTCATGTTCGGCAGCGAGGACGCGATGGTCAAGATCGATATGTCCGAGTTTATGGAGCGACACTCTGTAGCGAGACTAGTCGGAGCGCCCCCAGGATATATCGGCTACGAAGAGGGTGGGCAACTGACCGAAGCCGTGCGCAGGAAGTCATACTCAGTGATCCTCCTGGATGAGATCGAGAAGGCGCACCCTGAAGTGTTCAATATGCTCCTTCAGATAATGGAAGATGGGCATCTCACAGACGCTAAGGGTCGACGAGTGGATTTCCGCAATACGATCATCATAATGACGTCAAATGTGGGTGCTGAACTACTGAAGCGCGAGACATCTCTGGGGTTCTCAGTCAAGCAGGACGAAGTCAAGTCAGCGGAAGCTGCTTACCAGAAGATGAAAGATAAGGTGCTCAGCGAAATGAAGAATACCTTCAGGCCAGAGTTCCTTAACCGTATAGACGCGACGGTGGTCTTCCGCGCACTTACTGTAAGCGAGATCAGAGAAATCGTAGACCTGATGCTGAAGCGAGTGCGTGCCCAGTTGGCCGAGCAAAGGCTGCAGCTCGAGCTCACCGACGAGGCCAAGGATCTGCTGGTTGACAAGGGCTACGACCAGAAGTTTGGTGCTCGCCCGTTGCGACGTGTGATCCAGAACTTGATCGAAGATCCTCTGGCCGAGGCGATTCTGGAAGGGCGGTTCCAACCAGGGACAACGGTCCTGGCAGTGGTCGAGGGTGGTGAGTTGAAGCTCACCACTAAGGCCCGGACTGAGCTTGTCAGAGCATAGGGCACGCCTCACTTTGCCCGTGTCCCCCTTTTGTTGTACAATTGCCGTACTATGGGCAAAGATCGCTCCAAATCGGTGTTCGTGTGCCAGAAGTGCGGAAACGACAGCCCTCGCTGGGCAGGTCGCTGTCCAAGCTGCGGCGAGTGGAACAGCATGCTGGAAACCCGCGTCGCTGGCAATGGGCCATTGCCAAATGGCACGCGCCAGGCACCTCGTCCGCTTGCTGATATCGCTGCCGGGAGCTTCCACCGAATTAGGGTGGCTATCGGCGAGCTCGACCGGGTGCTGGGCGGCGGAATAGTCCCCGGCTCGCTGGTCCTCATCGGCGGAGATCCAGGAATCGGAAAATCAACACTGCTGCTTCAACTATCTGGACTGGTCGCCCAAGAGGGGGGCACCGTTCTTTACGTATCGGGAGAGGAGTCAGCTCATCAGATAAAGATGCGCGCCGACCGGCTGGGCATAAACTCAGAGAGGCTGCTCATCTTACCCGAAACTAACCTGAACGCCATACTGCAAACCATCGCTGACGTGTTTCCCAGTCTGGTCATCGTGGATTCCATTCAAACCACGTACCTTGACGAGTTGGAATCGGCCGCAGGCAGCGTGAGCCAGCTTCGAGAATGCGCCGCTAAGCTAATGTTCACGGCCAAGTCAACGCAAATTCCTGTTTTCCTAGTGGGCCATGTAACGAAGGAGGGAGCCATCGCCGGCCCACGGGTGCTGGAGCATATCGTCGACACGGTGCTCTACCTCGAGGGCGAGCAGCTTCAGTCATACCGCATTCTGCGAGCCGTCAAGAACCGCTTCGGTTCAACCAATGAGATAGGCGTCTTCGAAATGCATGGCGACGGCTTGATCGAAGTTGGCAATCCATCGGCTCTCTTCCTTAGCGAGAGGTCAGAATCTCACCTGGGATCCACCGTTACTGTCGCCCTGGAAGGAACGCGCCCACTGCTTGTGGAGATTCAGGCACTCACCACTACCACTAGCTTCGGACTTCCCCGCCGAACAGCGAATGGTATTGAATACAGCCGTCTGCTAATGCTGACCGCAGTTCTCACGAAGCGTGTGGGGCTGGCTCTTTCCAACCAGGATATCTACGTAAACGTCGTCGGGGGCCTGAAAATCGCTGAGCCGGCGGTAGACCTGGGGGTAGCTCTAGCCATTGCTTCCAGCTTCAAAGACGTACCGGTGTCACCTGACCTTGTAGTTCTGGGAGAAATCGGCCTCTCCGGTGAGCTCCGGCGAGTCGCCCAGATCGAGAAGAGGCTGGCCGAGGCCGCGAACCTCGGATTCAGAAAGTGTGTGCTCCCCCGAAATGTCCTCAACTCGCGCGTCCGCACTTGCGCTAACATCGAGATAATCCCCGCCGAATCGGTGGCCCAGGCCTTTGCGCTCAGTTTCAGGTAGCAATCTGTTTTGACAACCAATTTCCGTGTGTGCTAGTATAGGTCAGCTACATATGTCGCTAGCATATCGCGCACCGCACGAAGTCGGAGCAGTGCCTGGGGATCGCGCGAATCGCTCGCGTTGCAGTTCCAGCCAACAAGCCCTGGTCAGCCGGAATTATCTTTTCATTATCTTTTTCTCTTGACTAGCTTTGGGCGGGCAGATTCGGAACAGCGAGAGCGTTCGGCCTGGCGTCTTATTTCGTGCGAGGCCGAGAGGCTAGTTGACAGACGTAGGATGCTTCTCAGGAGGTTATCCTATGAGAGTCGAGTTGGTCTTTCGGCTCATTGGCGCTGTCGCTTTCGCCATTGGGGGATGGTACCTGGGCGAATTCCTGACCAGTCAGGTGGTTGGGGCAGAGAGGTTGCGCTACACTATTGGTATCGCCGTTGCTGGATTCGGACTGGGTCTGCTGCTCACGCCGTATCTGACAATCGCCCCTGTCGTATGGCTCCGCGATAAGGTACATAAGATCCCGGTGCAGGACCTCGCAGCTGGATTCATCGGGCTGATAGTAGGCCTGGTTATCTCGGCGCTGCTTGCGATTCCCCTCTCGATGCTTCCATCAGTGTTCGGCGAGTTCCTGCCGTTTGCATCGGCGATAGTCTGCGGGTACATAGGAATCGTGACGCTGGTAGCCCATAAGAAGGAGCTCTTCTCTCTCCTTGCCGGACGTTTTTCTGTTAGCCAGGAGGCAAGGGACCGTGGCTACACACAAGAAGTGCTGCTAGATACAAGCGCGATCATTGATGGAAGGATCGCCGATATCAGCCAGACAGGGTTCATCAGCGGCACGATGGTGATACCTCGCTTCGTCCTGAACGAGTTGCAGCGCATCGCAGATTCGACTGACGTGTTGCGACGCAACCGGGGTCGTCGGGGGCTGGACATCCTCAATAGGTTGCAGAAAGAATCTATGGTTCCCCTACGAATAGTCGAGTTAGATGTCGACGGATCGGGCGACGTGGACTCAAAGCTGGTCAAGCTGGCCATCCAGCGACACTCCCCAATAGTGACCAACGATTTCAACCTCAACCGTGTAGCCGCGCTTCAAGGCGTGCGGGTCCTTAATATCAACGAACTCGCAAACGCAGTCAAGTCAGTCGTTTTGCCCGGCGAAGAGATAAGCGTGCGAATCATCCACGAGGGAAAGGAGCACGGACAGGGTGTAGGCTACCTGGATGACGGCACGATGATCGTCGTAGAAGGGGGGCGCAAACACATCAACTCCGAGATGGAAGTTGTGGTCACGCGCGTGCTTCAAACAATCGCCGGACGAATGATATTCGCCCATCCCAAAGCAGAATAAAGGGTGGCAGCGGATAGTCCACTGGGGGAGGCTGATCGGGTCTTATGAAAGTGGGGGCCGTCATACCGGCAGCAGGCGTGAGTGCCCGTATGGGCGTCGACAAGCTGCTAATGGAACTGGAAGGCAGCCCCATTCTCGCTTATACTATTCGCGCTTTTGAAATCTCACCATCTATTGACGAAATCGTTGTCGTCGCCGCGAAATCCAACCAGGAAAGGATCAAACGCCTGGTGAGAGACCTCTCGTTTGCCAAAGTATCAAACGTGTGTTTGGGAGGTGCTCGACGGCAGGATTCAGTATGGAAAGGAATATCGGCGCTCTCCGCGTGCGACTGGGTTGTGATACACGACGGCGCGCGGCCATTTGTTAGCCAGGCGCTCATCGAGACGGGGTTGACGGAAGCCCTCGCGACGGGTTCGGCCATTGCCGCTGTTCCAGTAAAAGATACTATCAAGACGGCCGACGAGAGAGGGATTGTGCAGAGTACGCTGCCGCGCAAGTTTCTCTGGAGCGTCCAGACGCCGCAGGTGTTCCGCCACGACATCATCTGCGATGCGTACAAAAACGTTGTCGAGGACGTCACCGACGATGCGCAGATGGTGGAACTCAGAGGATGGCCAGTCAAAGTCTACACGGGATCGTATGACAACATCAAGATAACCACTGTGGAAGACCTGGACCTGGCGCGGCTTATCTTGAGCCGGCTGAGAGGAACGATCTAGTGAACACGAATGGCTCATTACGCATCGGATTCGGATTCGACGTTCACCGATTGGTTGAAGGACGCAAGCTCGTACTCGGGGGCATAGAAGTGCCGTTCACTCGGGGCTTGTTCGGCCATTCGGACGCTGATGTTATCCTGCACGCGATCATGGACGCTATGCTCGGAGGGGCAGCGCTGGGCGACATTGGGCAGCATTTCCCGCCTGGGGATGAGCAATACCGCAATATATCGAGTATAATTTTACTGAATCGCGTGGCAGGGCTGGTAGCGGCGAGGCAGTTGGTAGTTCACAACCTGGACGTCGTAGTGGTAGCCGAAGAACCAAAGCTCCTGCCCTACGTACCGGCGATGCGCTCAAAGATCGCGCAAACGCTGGGCATCGATGTCGAGAACGTAAGTATCAAGGGCAAGACTACAGAGGGGCTGGGGTTCACCGGTCGAGGCGAGGGAATTGCCGCCTACGCTGTGGTGAGTCTCCGGCGAGTTGATGGGTGAAATATGTCCATAAGGGATGACATAAAGGCGATATTTGAGAGAGATCCAGCTGCCGCTAACATTTGGGAAGTACTGCTCGCCTATCCGGGCCTGCACGCCATCCTGCTTCATCGAGTAGCTCACTGGTTGTACGTACGCAAGGTACCCGTAATTCCGAGACTGATCTCTCATTTCAGCAGGTTCATCACTGGAATCGAGATCCATCCCGGCGCAGTCATAGGGAAAGGATTCTTTATCGACCACGGGATGGGCGTGGTCATAGGTGAGACCACTGAAATAGGTGACAATGTCACTCTCTACCAGGGCGTCACGTTAGGGGGAACCGGCAACCAGAAGGGTAAACGCCACCCGACACTGGGCAACAACGTCACTGTGGGAGTGGGAGCTAAGGTGCTAGGCGCCATAACCATCGGTAACAACTCTCGGATCGGTGGTGGATCAGTGGTACTGCGTGACGTGCCTGATCACTCAACTGCCGTAGGTGTTCCGGCCAGAGTTGTGGCTTACCGGGATCCCAATAGCGGCTCGACCAAACGGGTGGAGCATCTGCCTGACCCCGAGGCTGAGATGATTACCTGCCTGCACCGAAAGATTATCGAACTGGAGGACCGTCTCATGGTGCTGGAAAAGCAACTGGAAAAGGCCCATTTGGAAAGAGTTGGAGAGGCAACTGTTGGGTTGAGGGAGAGTGAAAGATGGGCTACCGATGTTTCAAAGGAGACGGAGTATAAATAGATGAAGATATACAACACCATGTCTGGTCAAAAGGAAGAGTTCCGTCCACTTGGAACTCCGGTCAGGATGTACGTCTGTGGCGTCACGCCGTACGACGAAGCACATATCGGCCACGCTATGTCGTACATCGTCTTCGACATGGTGCGTCGATACCTGGAGTTCAAAGGTTATCAGGTGAGGCACGTCCAGAACTTCACCGACATCGACGACAAGATCATCGCGCGCGCACAGGCCCAGGGAATAAGCCCAGGCGAACTGGCTCAGAAGTACATTGACGAGTTCTTTGTCGACATAGAGAGACTGAACATAAAGAGGGCAGATATCTATCCTCAGGCAACTCAGGAGATCGCTACCATCGTCGAGGTGATTCAAGGACTTATTGATAAAGGCCACGCTTACGTTGTCGATGGCGACGTATACTTCAGGGTCGCGTCGGATCCGGACTACGGCAAGCTGTCTCACCGCACGCCAGAGGAGATGCTTGCCGGAGCAAGAGTCGAGGTCGACATCCGCAAGGAGAATCCCCTGGACTTCGCGTTGTGGAAATCGTCCAAACCTGGCGAACCTTCGTGGGAGAGTCCCTGGAGCAATGGACGTCCGGGATGGCATATTGAGTGTTCAGCCATGATTCTGAGGTACCTGGGCCCACAGATCGACATCCACGGCGGAGGCCAGGACCTCATCTTCCCCCATCACGAGAACGAAATCGCCCAGTCGGAGTCCTACACTGGCAAGGCGCCATTTGTGAAATACTGGATGCACAATGGCCTTCTGAAGCTTGGCGGTGAGAAGATGTCCAAATCGCTGGGTAACTTGGTTTCCATAAAAGAAGCTCTCGCTACGTACAGCGCGGACGCCATTCGCCTGCTGGTGTTATCCTCGCACTACCGCGCGCCGTTGACCTATACAGATGAGGCAGCGCAAGCAGCCGAGAAAGGTGTGGAGCGCCTGCGGGCAGCAATCAGAGGTTTCGATCCCAATGTCAGCCCGGTTGAGGCTACCGAGTCATTGCGAGAGGCGGTTCAAAAAGCCAGGGAAGGTTTTGTCCAGGCAATGGACGACGACTTGAGCACTCCGGCAGCGCTGGCAAACCTCTTCGAGCTTGTGAAGGAAATCAATCGTGCCAAGGAGCATGGAGCGGAGCCCGGCTCCCTTAGCGAAGCTCAGAAGACGCTTGTCGATCTATCTCAAGTTCTCGGGTTCACCCTCGCCGAGGTAAAGGCGGAAGAGGAGTTGGTAGCTCAGCCATTCATCGAGCTGCTGGTGCAAGTGCGCCAGGACCTGCGCCAGGCAAAGCAATGGGCACTCGCCGATCGCGTTCGCAGTGGCCTGGCAGAATTGGGCGTAATAATCGAGGATCGTCCAGAGGGCACCGTCTGGCGCTATCAGCGGAGAGCATAGCCTGGATGCAAATCATCTGGGGAAGAAATCCGGTGTACGAAGCCCTGCGAGCAGGGCGAGGGGTAAGTCGCATTCTGCTTGCCGAGGGCGTAAAGCCGGCCGGCGTTCTGGCTGAGATAATCGACGTAGCTAGATCGCGGGGCATAGCCGTCGAGCGCGTCGAACGTTACCGGCTGGACAGCGTCGCTCGGACTCCCAAGCACCAGGGAATAGTGGCCGAGGTGGCGGAGTTCCACTACGTATCCTTGCCTGACATACTCTCCAAGGCTAACGAGCGAGGAGAGTATCCCTTGATCCTTATTCTCGACTCCCTCCAGGACCCCCAGAACTTCGGCTCGTTGCTTCGCACAGCAGAAGCAGTTGGTGCGCACGGCGTGGTGATTCCAAAGCGGCGCGCTGTGGGAGTGACGCCAGCCGTTGTCAAAGCGTCAGCCGGCGCCGTGGAACATCTACTGGTTGCGCAGGTAACCAATGTCCCCCGAGCTATCGACGAGGTGAAGGAGGCTGGTATCTGGGTGGCAGGCATCGATGTGGACGGGCGACAGGCATTCGACGAGGTCGACTGGAACGTTCCGGTGGCTCTGGTGGTTGGAGCCGAGGGCAAGGGTATCGGAAGACTGGTCAAAGAAAAATGCGACTTCGTTGTCCGAATACCTATGCGTGGGCACGTGAGCAGCCTCAACGCAGCCGTCGCTGGCTCTATCGTGCTCTACTACGCTTGGCGAAGTCGGTCGAACACCCGCGGCAGCGCAAGGTAAAACGTGCTGCGTCTCGTGGGTTCCCCGTTCCCACGTATGCGCTCACTTTTCAGCCTTTTTGTCCACGTCGCCACTTCGGTCGTTGAACCTGGAGCCGACGCACACTGGATGCTGCTCTGAGAAAAGTGATACCAATTATGCAAGGTCAAGGTTTCGTCCTGTAACGGCGCTGCCCTCAGCAGACTGAGGCCGTGCGGCTGCAAGGCCCCGCTTTCGCCGAACATAGGGTGCGTCTAAAGGCAGCTAGTACAACAGCGCCTGCTTTGATTGCGCTGTGCTGGCACTCGGTTTTCCTGCTGGCTGTCCTACTGCTGCGTGAATATCTCTCGCGCAACTTCCGCGCATTTCTTACCCAGTATGCCTATTCTGTCCTCTCCCATCCTGAACGCTGGTCCGCCTATACCAAGCGACGCAATTACGGTCCCCTGACTGTCGAATACCGGTGCCGCGACACCGTTTACCCCGTAGTGAAACTCCTCGAACTCGGTAGCGTACCCACGCTCACGAGTAATAGCTAACTCTGCCCTGTAGGCGACGGCGTCAGTTATGGATTTCGTAGTGCGCGCGGGAAGCCCCTCCAGACGCATTATTTCATCCACCCGATAGTCAGGCAACCACGCCAGTATGGCCTTGCCCATTGCATTGAGAGTGGCGGGAAAGCGCCACCCTATCTGCGGGGAGACACGAATCTGTATTGGCGGCTCCTTCGAGTCAACTATGACCACTTTGGTACCCTGAAGCACCGCGAGACAAGCGGTCTCCCCACCGAATTCCATCAACGATTGGAGGAACGGTTTCGCGATGCGACGAATATCGAGATTGCGCAAGGCCGCGCTGCCGTATTCAGCGAGCGCAATGCCCAGGCGATACCTCTTGCTAGATTCATCTCGCTGGACTACGCCGTAATGGCTGAGCGCGACCAAAATCTTGTGCACGGTGCTCTTGTGCAAACCGAGCGCTCTTGCGAGCTCAACGGTCGTATATTCAGCACCGTCGCGCTTTAGCATGTCCAGAATGGCAAAGGCTTTCTCGATGGCCGGAACTGTGCCGACTGCACCTTTCACCTTCTCGTAACTTCCAATCACTTTGCAATCCTCTTTCAGCGGTTCAGGTGCCAACTGCCGGAATATCCTCGCCCCTCTGCTTCTTTTTCAACGCGGTGACTATTCTCTCCGGCGTAACTGGCAGTTCCGTAAACCATATTCCAGTGGCGTCGTGAATGGCGCTCACGACAGCTGGAGGGGTACTGACAATGCTGGCTTCGCTAGCTTCCTTGGCACCAAACGGACCATCGGGGTCGTCTGTGACGATGTCTATCAGTTTCATATCGGGAACATCCACTGAGTGTGGCATCCTGTAATCAACGAAGGTGGGATTCAAGGTCTTGCCTTTGTTCATAATGAAGTCCTCGTACAGGGTCTGTCCCAGTCCCTGAATCGCGGCTCCCTCGATTTGCCCCTCGCCCTGCAACGGGCTCAGCAATCTCCCGCAGTCGGACGCGATGGTGAAATCAGTCGTTATAACCTTGCCCGTCTCGAGATCAACGCCGACCCTTGCAGTCTGAGCTGTGAAGCTGTAGGAGGTTCCGCCATTGCCAGTGCCGTTTTCCAAATCCAACGGTTCTATCCCATAGCTGGAATAGCCGGTACCCAGTATGACCGCTCCAGTGCCAGCATAGCAGGCGATTCTGGCCAATCGGTCGAAGGGCATAGCCTTCTCGGGGTCGGAGATAACAAAGACTTTTCCGTCTCGGATGTCGATATCCTCAGGGCTAACTCGCCAGTTCTTGGCCGCAACCTCGATCAACTGCCTTTTGACTTCTCTGGCAGCACGTTGTACCGCTTGGCCAGCTAGGACGGTCACCCTGCTCCCATAGCTGCCGGGGTCAACCGGTGTGTAACTGGTATCTACCTTCTTCACGTCTATCACAGACATCGGAACGCCAAGCTCCTCCGCCGCGATCATGCATAGCACCGTGTCGGAACCTTGACCGCAATCCGTGGCCCCTGTGATCAGGTTGACTGTTCCGTCCTCACAAAGCCTGAGGGTAGCGGCGCAGGACTGATGCCCCATCTGCCTCGCACCAGTAAGGTAGGACGCTCCCGATAGCCCAACTCCCCAAGCGATGCTTCCCTCTCGCTTTGGTGCCTGCTGGCGCGCCTGCCAGTACGGCTCGGTCACCCGATGGAGGGCCTCTTTGATTCCGCAGGTCTTGAGCGTCACCCCGTTGATGGTCCGATACACAGCGCCTTGTGGGGGACTATCGATGGCATTCCGCATCCTCATCTCCACTGGGTCAATGCCGAGTTCCTCCGCTAGCATCTCCATCTGAATCTCTGCGGCAAAGCGAGTGTGAGTTATCCCGTGTCCTCTCATCGCTGCCCCAATGGGATTATTCGTGAAGACGCGGTAGGCGTCGAACTTGAAGTTGGGCAGTTTGTAAGGAATAGTTGTGGCGAAGCCAGCAAGGTACATGCTCAAGGGACCAACCGCAGTGTAGCCTCCTCCGTCGGCGATTACTTTGTGATGGATCGCAGTTATGGTGCCGTCGCGATTAACCCCCATTTTGCTGTACACTATCATATTGTGCCTGCGCCGGCTGGTGCACAGCTCCTCCTCCATGCTCTCGACGTATTTCACCGGCTTGCCGGTTATCTTGGATAGGAGCACGGCGCAAAAATCGCCAGCCAGCGAATCATTCTTGGTCCCTCCAAAACCACCACCGACATGCGGCTGAATGACCCTGATTCGGCTAAGAGGCAGTCTGAAGCACGCGGCGAGATGCCTATAGTGGAAATAGGGGCTCTGCTTCGCCGCCCGAACCGTTATATATCCCGACGGATCATAGTAGGCCAACGTGGCTGGCGGCTCAATGTAGCCTTTAGTGGCTCGGGATGTCGCGAATCTGTCCTCGCGAACGATATAGGATTCGGCAAATGCCTTCTCCACATCACCAAAGTGCCAATGGTACTCTACGCTTATGTTGTTCTTCACGTAGTCGTGGACTTTGGGTGCCCCGTCCATCATAGCTTCTTCGGGATCGAATACCCCGGGGAGTTCCTCGTACTCCACATCGACAAGATCACAGGCTTCTTCAGCGGTATCTTCGTCGATGGCCGCGACAGCAGCCACCGCTTCGGCCCAGTAGCGAACCTTGTCCACGGCTAGAGGTGGCTCATCCCGAGTAGCTGGCATCCACCCCCACGTCCATCCGCCGAAGTCTTTGCCGGTGACGATTGCCTTCACTCCAGGTAATCGCTGAGCTCGACTCGTGTCGATATTAACGATACGCGCGTGCGCGAATGGGCTTCTGACAAGCTTACACCAGAGCATACCCGGCTCGGCATAATCAGCAGCGTAGCGCGCCTTGCCAGTAACCTTCTCCCTGGCATCGACCCGAGGTACCCTCTTACCA
>Ga0315298_1008156_pt1 | contig 13465 bp, 10 predicted proteins | sample WHS_1_MG_FD_203077 | JGI IMG/M metagenome (GOLD analysis project Ga0315298, IMG submission 203077) | Extremophilic microbial mat communities from Washburn Hot Springs, YNP, Wyoming, USA - WHS_1_MG | ecosystem: Environmental > Aquatic > Thermal springs > Hot (42-90C) | place: USA: Wyoming...
AACCCGGTTTTCCAAATGTAGATTCTATTATTAAAAAATCGGCGCGCTGTGGTTTGCATGGTTCGGAAGTTATCGGGCTTCCGAGTTTAAAGTCGCCTGTATAAAGAATGGAAGTATTTCCGGCTTCAATATAAAGCATGGAACTGCCAAGGACATGTCCGGCTGGCAGTAACGTTAGCCTGTAATCGATGCCGTTGTGTGAAAAATTTCGTGGCTGAAAATACTCCATTATGTGTTCTTTGCGAGGTCTTAAATAACGCAATTTCAAAAGACGCGATGTAGGTGGACTCAGAATTAATTCGCTGTGTTTGCTGATATGGTCGGAATGAGCATGGCTTACGAAAACCATCTCCCCACTTTGTGCATTTTCGGACGAATCCAGCCACAGACCAAGTTCGGGAAAATGAATCCCATCGTTTGTATTGTAAAACGTAATCTCCACTTTAAGACAAATTACTATTTATAAACTACCTAACAAATTATAAACCACATAACAATTGAGCGATAAAAAAAATAAAAATATTAGAATTTGCAATTGAATGTTCTACGGAAATAAATGAATGACATTTTTTGATACTGGTGCCGGTGGCGGGACTCGAACCCGCACGGCTTTTTACGGCCCCAGGATTTTAAGTCCTGTATGTCTGCCAATTCCATCACACCGGCTTTCGAAACATGCCATTTACATTAATTTAACACGAATAATCAAAAAATGAAAAGTCCTAAAAATTAAAAATTTTCCCCTTATTACATACGCATTAATAACACTGCAAACACAGAAAAAATAAAAACGAAGGATAAATATTGATTTTCTTTGTCTGTCTGTCTTAATCTTTATGCAAAACTCAGGACGAATTATGAAAAAGAATTTTCTGGCATGCGATTTGGGAGCCGAGAGTGGAAGAATCATGCTCGGCGTTTTGGAGAATGGAAGCCTTAAACTCGAAGAGATTTACAGGTTCCCGAACGGCGCACAACGCGTCAATGGTTCACTTCACTGGGATATAGACAGGTTATTTGCTGAAGTAATAAACGGACTTAAAAAGGCTGCGTCGCTGAAAATTCCTGTTTCCAGCATAAGCACTGATTCATGGGGTGTTGATTACATACTTTACGACGCCGACAACAACATAATGAAACCTGTTTATCACTACAGAGATTCGAGGACTCTGCGCGGTGTTGAGTATGCAAAATCAAAGGTTTCATGGGAAACAATCTTTGCCGAAACGGGGATTCAATTTATGCAGCTCAACACTATCTATCAGCTTGCTGCCGAGCCGAAAGAAAGACTAATGAAAGCCAAAAGAATGCTTCTGATAGGCGACGCATTCAATGATTATCTGTGCGGTGTCGGGAAAGCCGAAGTATCATTGGCAAGCACAACTCAATTGTATAACCCGGTTACAAAAACGTGGTCGGAAAAACTGCTGTCCGCGCTGGAACTTCCAAAACATATTTTCCCAGAAATTATCCCGTCTGGAACAAAGCTCGGTAAGATTAAAGATAAAATTGCTACCGAGACAGGTATTGGAAATATTGATGTGATTGCCTCATGTTCGCACGATACAGGTGCGGCGGTGGCAGCAGTCCCGGGCGAAGGTGATAACTGGGCTTATCTGAGTTCCGGCACATGGTCGCTCATGGGTGTAGAAGAAAAAACCCCGGTAATCACAGATAAATGCCGCGAATTGAATTTCACCAATGAAATCGGCTACGGCGGAACTGTCAGGCTTCTGAAAAACATTATTGGTTTGTGGTTAATTCAGGAGTGCAGAAGAGAATGGGCAAGACAAGGCAGGGAATACGATTATTCGACCTTGACCGAAATGGCTTCAAAAACGCCGGAATTTGTGTCGCTCATAAATCCGTCAGACCCGCGATTTATAGCGCCTGATAACATGCCCGAAAAGATTGCAGCATTTTGCAAAGAGACGAACCAGCCGGTTCCGCAGACTCCAGGGGCGTATGTTCGTTGCTGCCTTGAAAGTTTGGCGCTGCTCTATAAACGGACGCTGGAAATGATAGAAGAACTTACCGGAAAGAAAATCAAGAGACTCCATATTGTTGGTGGTGGAAGTAAAAATGCCCTGTTAAATCAATTTGCGGCAAATGCGCTTCAAATCCCGGTATATGCAGGACCAGTGGAAGCCACTGCCGCCGGGAACATCCTTGTTCAGGCAATCACAATGGGCGACCTCCCGTCTCTCTCAGCAGCAAGAAAAGTTGTCAAGAATTCTATGGAAGTCAAAATTATCGAGCCTCAAGCCGGTGAAAAACAAAAATGGCTCGATGCTTACGAGAGATTCTTGAAGATAATCAAATAACAACCGCGACATCCCGGAAAACCTGAATTGCAAAGACCGCTAAATAAGGCGGTAATGGGATTTTATTTACGCATAGGAATCTGAATAAGAAAATAGGTGGTGAAGGTTCTTTTGAGACTTGGCGTTTTCACTGGATGGCTTTATTTTTGCCGGCGTTGGCATTTAAAATGCCACGCTTTTAATGGCAATACACCATCATTATTAGATTTAATCGCCGCAGCGATTAGCTGAAAAACCCCTTTATCGGGCTGAATTACCCACGGGGTTTTTATTATGTATGAATACGCCCCGGTCATTCTGTAGTCTCTTACAACCGGTATTTTAAAGAACCTTTCACCACAACAAAAAGTAAACCACAAATTTGAGGTTTTTCAATATGGAAAAATAAATACACCGACATGAATCGTTTCGGTTCCATTTTATCTGGTAGAATTTTTCAAAGCGAAATTTTAAAAAGCAACCTCTGAAAAGTAAATGCCAGAACTGTTCCGAATTAATTTCACAGGTCAAATCGGTGGAACGTGAACATCCTTCAATAAGGACTGCATATAAATGTTTTACATAGCCTCCAACTTCAATGATTACTCAATTACTCTGCGATGAGGAAAGAGAGTTTTTCGTATCATATCCTTCAATTCAAAAAAGGTTTATCCCGTAATTAAAAAACAATGATTGTAATATAAGCTACAAAACCTAATTTCCTCTTTTCACGAATACGTTTTCAGCGAATGTAGTATTTCCGATAACAGCATTGCCTGTGACTCCTGATTTTCTGAATGCAACAAAAATATTCGAACCGTTAAGATTTATTTTGGTGCCAATTGCGGTTTCGGATTCAATCCGTTCGGCTTTAAAATTCGGTCTATTTCCGAGCCGGTATGGGAAAAGGATGGTAAGCATGCCAATTTGTTTTGATTTATCCACAGTGCCTGCTTGGACATGCCACTGGTTTGGGAATTGCCTTGTAGGTTTAGGTTCATAACCATCCCATTGTTTGAATTCCAATTTCCCCGATGGGAGGTACTTAGCGATTACCCCTGCCTGCTTGCGCTCAAGCGTCAGCATGTTTTCTTTATCACCAACCGCTGTCTTTTATCTCCTTAGCAAGTCATCAACAGGCGCAAAGTCGTCGGTCAATATTTCACACTGATTAAATTCTGCTGGCGGCAGTGTATGAGCCGATGCACGCTGGACAAGCAAAGGAAAGTTCACAATCCGGTTACGCAGAAGATACGACGCTTTTGCGGTCAGGCTTTGCGTCGTGGCTTTAATGTTCGACCTCGTTCCGATAAGGACAACATTCATGCTTTCTCTGGCTGGGAAAACATATACCTGAGGGAAAACAGATTTCATCGTCCGGTAAACTGAACCTACAATTTCGGACTGAAAACCGCTCAATGTGCCAATCACGTTGTAAGCGATTACACCGTTTGTTGTTAGTTTCGAAAGGGCAATTTCAAAAAATTCTTTTGTGGTTAAATGATAAGGCACAAAAGAACCATAACGACCGCTGTGGTATGCATCCATGATGATTGCCCCATAAAGGTTTGTCGTCCTTTGTAGAAACTGGCGTCCATCTGCAATATATACAACCTGCCGCGGACTTTTTTTGAAATTAAAAAATCTTTCAGCAACATTTACCACTACTGGGTCTAATTCGACGGTCTCAATCTGAAGTTTCGGGTAATAATACTCAAAAGCGCGCTGCACACTCCCTCCGCCGAGCCCAACCATAAGGACATTGGTCAGCCGGTCATTCCAGAGCCAGACAAGGTGGAAATATTCCGTATATTCGAAATGTCCTTTCAGCGGGTCTGCAACAGACATGCGGGTCTCGGTGGATCCATCAAAACTAAGATAACGTAAACCAAGATTATCAATAACACGGATATTGTGATAACGGGTTGTGGTTTCGAAAACAACTGTTCCCGGAATCTGAGACCTGCAAACAAGTCCAGTCAGAATTACAATAGCGCAGATAATTGTTTTAAGGCATATAAACATTGGTTCTGCTATGTTTTGTTCAAATATCTCAACTGGCAAATTGCGCCAATAATTAACATTAAAGAACCCATCAATTTAAAAATACCCGAAATCCGCATAATATCAATTAATAAGAACCCCGAAAAAAACACCCCGAATATACTTCCGATAGTTGAGATGGCTATGATAAAGCCGCTCACACGTCCGACAACGGAAATATGAGTGGAAAGTTTTCTAATCATGAACGGGGATATCATGGCAAGAATTAATGAAGGTATAAAGAAAATGGACATACTCGCTAACACAGGATCCAGTTTTTGCCACAAGGCAGGAACCGGCTGGTCAAGCGGATGCCGTTCTACGATGAAGCTGATTATTGGTGTTGCATATTCTGGTATAAAGGCAGTGATGATGCCGGCAATTCCGATTAAAATGCCGAGAATCGAGGTTTTCTGGGTTTTGTCTGCAAGCCAGCCCCCGACATAATACCCTACGCCAAGGGCAATCATGACGGTGCCAATCTGACTCACCCAGATATAAAATGAACTTCCAAAATCCCGCGCCAGAAACCGGGCTCCGATAATTTCCAGAGCCATTATCACAAAACCGCCCAGAAACGCAACTACACCGGCTAAAATAAATGCTGTCATTTTCGAAATTCGTTTGATTCTAAGTTATCCGTTAAAAACAAAAGAGTAAAGACTTACAGCGATTTGTCGGTAAATGAATCTTTGTATATTTAAAAGATTGCGGGGGTTAATTTTAATAGATTGGAGTGCATGATAAATTTTCCTTAAAAACCAAACATTGTCTTGAGATTTATTTATAGTAAATTAACTTTACTTTTATGTTTGAGAATTTAACAGGTAAACTGCAGAAGGTTTTCAGAGACCTGCGCGGACTCGGCAAGATTACGGAATCCAACATTGCCGACTCGCTCCGCGAGGTTCGCATGGCTTTGCTCGAAGCGGATGTTAACTATAAAGTCGCAAGGGATTTCATCGAAAAGGTCAAACAAAAATCGCTTGGCGTAGAAGTTATCCAAAGCGTTCAGCCGGGTCAGCAGATTATAAAAATCATTTATGACGAAATGGTTGAACTGCTTGGTTCCAAAAATGCGGAACTTGACCTTTCTGGCAATCCATCCTGCATCTTAATGGTAGGTCTTCATGGTTCAGGAAAAACCACAACCACGGGGAAACTTGGCAAATGGCTTAAAAAGATTGGCAGACAACCTTTGCTTGTTGCAGCAGATATCTACCGTCCTGCGGCAATGGATCAACTCGAAATGGTTGCGAAATTGGCTGGCGTCCAGTCTTTTGTGAAAAGAGACGCAAAAGATGTAATCACTATTGCAAAAGAAGCCCTTGAATTTGCAAAAGAAAACCATTTAAATCCGATTATCTTCGACACGGCAGGCAGACTGCAGATTGATGAGGTGCTTGTTCAAGAACTGGTCAGGCTTCGCGATTTTGTAAAGCCAACCGAAATACTCCTTGTGCTCGACGCTGCTACAGGTCAAGAGGCTGTAAACGTTGCCACTCACTTTGATTCGGCATTGAATATCACCGGGGCAATTTTAACAAAACTGGATGGCGATGCCCGTGGTGGCGCTGCATTGAGTTTTAAGGCAGTTACGAATAAACCGATAAAATTTGCAGGCACTGGCGAAAAACTCGATGACCTTGATCCGTTCTATCCTGACCGCATGGCAATGCGGATTCTCGGGATGGGCGATGTTGTAAGCCTTGTGGAAAAGGCTGCGGAAGCCGTTGATGAAGAAGAGGCAAGGAAACTCGAGGAGAAAATGCGGAAAGGCGAGTTTACCCTCGAGGATTTCCTTGAACAATTGCGTCAGATTAAAAAGCTTGGTTCTCTGGAAAATGTGTTAGGACTGCTCCCCGGCGGCTCTGAAGCCCTTAAAAATACGGATATCTCCAAGCATGAAAAAGAGTTCCGCCGTATGGAGGCAATGATATGCTCAATGACTCCTGAAGAGAGGCGGAATCCATCAATCCTTAACGCCCGCAGACGTCAGAGAATTGCTAAAGGAAGCGGCGTTACAGTTACAGAACTCAACACAATGCTTAATAAGTTTCATCAGATGCAACAAATGATGAAGAAATTTAATAAGATCCAGAAGATGATGGCGAAAATGGGGGGAAGAATCCCGCCGGGAATGATAAGGAAATAATCTCCGAAAAAATTTCAATAAGAGCCACTAAAACCGATTCCGGAAGCGCGTTTTTTCTTGAAAAAACGCGTTTTCCGTTTCATATTGAATAAAAGTCCCAATGTCCATTGTCAGAGAACAAGACGTGTTATTATGAAAAGAATTATTCAATTGGCGGCTGTTTATCTTTTCTGTTCGGTATTAACAACCTTTGCCCAGACGTATTATTACACCCTGCTCGGAGACAGTTTAATTACCGAAGACTGTAAAGCGTGTGGCAGACCAACGATTCCCCAACCGATGCGCGGTGAGTTCACTCTTCAGGTTACCAATCAGAATCCTATTTCGACGCAGGTAATAATCAGAGACATACACTTTTATTCGGGAGACCCATCCGACCCGCTGTACCTGGTTAAAGGCAGTGGATATGGAGAAATTTTCGGTGAGGTTGCAATGTTGCAGAGAATTACTCTTAACCTGACAATATTAAGAAAATACAGCACAAACCGTGAACTCGTATTTACGAATACTACGATGGCGGTCGTTATAAATCCGCCAATGGTTAACTGTGAATTAGCCCAGACTGAAGAAGATATGTTTCAGTTTTATACCCTTAAAATAGTAGCAGCACCCATGCATGAAATTCTATTTTCTACTGAAAGCGGTTTTACTTCTGGAAATTCAACCATAAGAGGTTCAGGGGGCGATATCCTCTCAAACAAAGGAAAGGTCATTAAGGCTAAAAACGACTTGATTAAGGCACTTGGGCTTGTTGATCCGCCCGAGACATTGGGTATTGATGCCCTTGATATTCTGCCGGGTGGAATAATCCTTTTTTCATTCAATCAAAATGTAAACAGCCAGACTGCCGGGTGGATTGAGGAAGGAGACGTTGTAACTGACCTTGGCGATGTTGCTTACAGGAATACGGAACTACTTTCGCGGATGGGATTTATGCCCCCTACCCCTGCTCTTGGACTTAACGGGATTCAGGTCTTAAACAATGGCGAGGTATTATTCTCTACCCGATATAATGCGTTTTCGGAAAAACTTGGGCAGTTTATCCAACATGGCGACATTCTGTCTAATCAGGGCTATATATACCGGAAAAACAAGGATTTGTTAGCCGCTTTTCAACCTGCTGACCCAAATCAGGATTATGGACTCGATGCATTTTATGTATGGCAAACAGGCGAAATCTGGTTTTCTACTGCTTCCGGATTTACGAGCAGGACACTCGGTTCAATTATGGCGGGCGATTTGTTGAGCGATAAAGGTTATATTGTTTTCAGAAACCTCGAGCTGATGTCGAAATTCCAGCCACTTGAAGACCTTGCTGACTTCGGGCTGGACGGACTTTTCATAGTAACCGACTTGACGGCAATCACCGTCCCGCCACGTATTGTATTCTCGAAATTCTGGGACGGAGTCTTAACTCTGAAATGGCAGGGACAGGGACGAATTTACAGAGTAGAAAAGGCAAACGATGTTTTAGGTCCGTTCATGCCGGTTATGACTACAACCTCAACACAATTTGAGGAATCAATTGATACCGCGTTATTTCCACAAAAGATGTTCTACAGGATCCGTCAGTGGTAATCCAACGATAATCAGTGCGGGTTATTTGCACACACGCATAAAAAGGTGTAAATTAAATCAGAAAGCCCAGTCAGTAATAACGAATATTATTGCATTGATGTTTAGAACAAAAAACAACCGAAGCGGAGGTGATTATGGATACAAATCCGGCATTTAACAGATGTGTCTCATTTATAAAATGCCAGTTCTCAACGGCAGGCGAAAAGAAAGAACCATGTCAGAAACAGCAAATCAAACCGGTTATAACAATCACACGACAAACTGGTTCTGGAGGGAATACACTAGCGAACAAACTTTCCGAGTATTTACAACAGAAGGTGCCGACGCATTGTTCATGGGCTGTCTTCGACCAGAATATAGTGGAAAGTGTGCTCGAGGAACATAATTTGCCAAAAGAAATGGCAAAGTATATGCCGGAGGATAAGCGCTCCCTTATAAACGACATGATTGAAGAGCTTTTCGGATTACATCCTTCTTCATGGGAACTTGTCAAAAAAACAGCCGAAACTATCCTTCATCTTGCGCAGGCAGGAAATGTGATAATTGTGGGACGGGCTGCTAATGTAATTACCAGTATGATGCCTACCGCTTTCCATGTGCGTCTTGTCGGTTCATTTGAAGTCAGGGTCAACAGGATTGTTTCTCTCGGAAAAATGTCCCACAAAGAAGCCGAACAATACGTCAGGAAAGAAGACGAGGCACGCATTAATTATCTTAGACATTACTTTAACAGAGACCCTAATGACCCGCTTTTGTATCACCTGATAATCAACACGGACAAAATCAGTCCGGAAGAAGCGGCAATTGTAGTTGGCGATGCAGTAATCCGTCACTTCAATCTTTTAAATCATAAAAAATCTGAAGAACCCATTCTTACACCGGCAATATCGTAGAAACTTATCAGGCAAAAGCTGTGTTCTGGGGTGGATTATCTGTGTCCTACCATTTATTGGAATTTTTGTCTTGACGAAAGAAAATTCTCATGTCTCTAATAGAGCCGAATAAGCCTTTAAAGCTACCACTTCGGCAAGCTTTCAAAGTTGAGCGGGGCATTGTGACGTAAACAAAAAAACATGAAACATTCAAAAGAACTAATACCAAAAATAGCAAAGCAAGGAGTATCCAATGGCGAGCAGTCTGTTATCCTCTCGGTGAAACATATAAACCATAAAAACGGTATTAATCGCATATTCTTTTCCGAAACTTGGATTGGGGCTGTTGGTGATATTATGGCTAATGATGATGCAGGCTGTTAGCGGTGTGTTTGGGGCATTGCCAACTGCTTACACACATCCTCAAGTGATTTGGGATTTGGATTCTGTTTTGTTGCAAGGGGCGGTGAATCCCAGTGGCGAAGAGACTGCGGTTTGGTTTGAATGTAGGTTGATGACTGAGTTGTGGAATAGGACTGCTGTTACAAATGTGGGTAGTGGAAATTCATTGGTTTGGGTTAGGCAACCGTTAAGCAATATCATGGCTGGCACTATTTATTATTGTCAGGTTGTTGCCAGCAACAGCAGTGGTGTAGTTCGTGCCGCTATCCAGATGTTTGGCAAAGGCACGGTGGTGGCATGGGGATTGAATTATTATGGTCAGTGCAATGTTCCAGCATATTTAAGAAACGTGGTGGTGGCAGTGGCGGCTGGTAGGGGGCACAGTCTGGCATTGGAAGTTGATCTATTAAACCTGCCAGTAATTACGCAGCAACCTGCAGGGACTAATATGATGGTTGGTGGGACAGCAGTGTTTGCGGTTGAGGTCAGCGGGCGTTTATTGAGCTATCAATGGTATCATGTGACAGAGACATCTACGAATTTGTTGGTCGGGCAGACCAATGCGACGCTGATGATAACTAATGTACAGCGAACTGATGCTGGGTGGTATTATGTGGTGGTGAAAGATCCTGTCCATACGGTTACCAGCGCTAATGGCGCAACTGGTGGTTATAACAGTGATGCGTCCGCAAATAGTTGGAAGTGTGGTAAGTGGAACGGTTGGCAAGTTGCGGTTTATGACTGAGCCTGGGGTGGTGTATACTCTGCAATGGGCTGAGAACATGAACTCACCGATAAATTGGCAGGATGTGCCTGGTCCGGGGGCGACAGTGATTGGCGATGGGACGCTTAAGATGTTGATCGATACTAATGCGTCGGCACCATGCCGGTTCTATCGTATAAGGGCGACCCTGCCATAAAAGGCATAATTTGGTGAATTTTTTTACAGATTTTTATATTAAAATTTAAAGATACTGCCGCAATTTTAAAAATATAGTAGAATTCATAAAATTTGCCTTTGAGAAGCGATTTTTATTGATTTAACCACTCAAATTGCGCTTACAGACAATAATTTTTTAAAGTAAATTTCATAGTAAAGATTCAGGTCCTCCCATCTTATCAATTAATTTTTATGGAATTCTTTGCCGTAAATGATTATTAATATCATGAATGGTCTTCGGGATAAAATTTGGTAAGGGAAGCAGCGAGCCCGGAAAACCGGGAAAATTCGGGCGTTTCTATCTTCATGACCTGATTAACAGTGGGGGGATGGCGTCTTTGTGGGTTGCAACCGACCAAGAAGGAAAAACATATACCCTCCGCAGACTTCATGACCATTTGAAATTCAACCTTAAGGCGCGTTCGCAGTTTATACACGGTTGTAAAATACTGGCAAAAATTCCACAGCATGAAGGCATCGTTAAATATATTGAACACGGTCGGGCTGAGGGAACGTTGTATCTTCTGATGGAATACGTCGAGTGTTCGAATCTTAAACTTCTGATGGCAAGGAATGATCCCCTGTTTACAGAAAATATAGCGAACATATTGATTGACATGGCTGTTGCACTTGAACATATTCATAATGCAGGGTTTATGCATCTTGATTTTAAACCCGAAAATGTGGTTTTGACACGGAGTTCGACCGTTAAGATAGTGGATTTTGACCTTGCGCAACCAATACCTGAAAAACCGGTTAAATTAAAAAATTATGCCGGCACTCCGGCATATATGGCTCCTGAGCAGTTAATGAGAAAGGAGATCGACCAGAGGACAGATATTTTTGCATTTGGCGTAACTGCATACGAACTTTTGACTTACCAGAAACCGTTTCCGGGAGAAACTCCGCTTGAAGTCCTCAATCTTCAAAAAGATAGAAGCACATTTGTAATACCGCGGGAACTGAATCCGGATATTCCTGCCCCTCTTGAAAAGGTAATTCTTAAATGCCTGGAATTTGATCCTGATAATCGTTATCCGATTATGTCCAGCCTTGTTCATGATTTAAAAACAATTCTGTATCTTTGAAAATTCTTTGAAAAACAGGCTGAGGATTTCCATTGTGGTAAAATCTGAAATCTTTCAACTGAATTTTACTTTACAACAAAACCCGAGCCTTTATGACTCGTAGAATATTTTTTTTGTCTTTTGGCAAAAACAATTTTCAACAAGTCCAAAAAATATATTCGCTAAGGTATTAAGGTTTTTGGGTTACAATTATTGCAAATCAAAACCTTTGAAAAAGCGTTAATCCTTTTCTGTATTTTCCTTTTGACTAAATTCGATTTCAACAAATATGGCAGCGATATTGTCCGGTGCGCCAGATGATAATGTTTTTTCAAGGAGTTTTTTCAAAATACTGTCCGGTTTTTTATATTTACTAATTATGATTTCCATATTTTGGTTTCCGAGAACTCTATACAAACCGTCCGTACAGATAAGGAAGCGTTCTTTATTAGACGGGACTATTGTTACTATATGAGGCTCTATGTCATACAAAGGATTGCCCCCGATTGATTGCGTAAGGAGATTAGATAATATTAAGGCGTCTTTTTCTTCAACAATGGCGCCGCTTCTGACGAGGGCTGCATAAAGGTTGTCGTCTGTCGAAACACACTCTGGCTTATCATTTATCAGGCGGTAGACCCGTGCGTCTCCGACATTAAAAGAGAGGATACCTTCTTTCGGGGAATAAGTTATGCCTGCAATAGTGGTTGCGCAATGCTTTTTAGAGGGGTCTTTTTTATTTTCGATCAGAAGTTTTCTATGGACATTTTTTATTTCCTCCGCAAGAGATTTTGAATCAAAATTTCTGAATCCAGAGAGATATCCGAGAACGAACTGGCTTGCAAAGTCGCCTCCGGGAGAACCACCTACGCCATCCGCCACAACAAATAAAAAATTATCAGCGTTTGTATCCTGATTAAACCATACCTCTTCGTTGTCGTAAATAACACGGTCAAAAATCAGCATACAATCTTCGTTTTTCTCGCGTTTTAAACCCCGGTGGGTAACAGCTGAACAATGTATTCTCATTATTTTTTCTTTTTAACCAAATTTCTCAACATCCCGGCAATATAATCCCTAATTTCAGGATATGCCAACAACACTTTTTATTTCTTGTTTATCTTCAACCAGATTACATAATATTAAACGTATGAGAACACCAACTTTTTCAATAATAGCAGGCATTTCTGCACGGAGGTCATGGTACGGGCTTATTACGGCCGTTGCTATGACGATGGTCACATCTTTTCCTGCGCTTTCAGAATTGTCTCTTTCAAAGGCGGGGAAAACTGAATATGCAATTGTTGTGAGTCCGGACAGCACGGCAGCTGAAAGATGGGCGGCAAAAGAGGTTTCGCGGGTTCTTTCAAAAATTACAGGGACAGAATTTAAAATCCAAGAATCTGCTGACTATCAAGGGGCTAAGGTTATTATTGTTGGCAGGGGGGAGATGGCAAAAAAATATTTTCCAGACATAGATTTTGAAAAGTTAGAACCCGAAGAGGTGGTCATCAAAACCTCAGGAGAAAAACTGTTGATTTCAGGGGGAAGACCGCGAGGAACACTTTATGCAGCGAGCAGGTTTTTACAAAGCCAGTGCGGGGTCAGATACTGGACACCATGGGCGGAAAAAATACCGAATAATCCAGACCTGACTATTAAAGAACTTAATATCAGGGAAAAACCTGCATTTGAATCGCGCGAACCGTTCTGGTATCCGGCGTTTAATGCGGAATGGGCTGTAAGGAATTTCTCAAACAGTCAGAGCGCAGGCATACCGGATGAACTTGGCGGATGTATCCGTTACAAGGGTTTTGTGCATACGTTTTATCCGCTTGTTCCACCGGAAAAATATTTCAATGAACATCCGGATTGGTACAGCATGATTAACGGCAAACGAACATACCAAAATGCGCAACTTTGTCTCTCAAATCCTGAATTGCGGGACTTTGTGGTCGAGCGCGTAAAACAATGGTTAAAAGAATCGCCCAAGGCGTCAATTATTTCGGTTTCGCAAAATGACTGGCATGGGAATTGTCAATGTCCGAAGTGCAAGGAGATTGATGAAAGAGAGGGGAGTCCATCCGGGAGTTTACTGGAGTTTG
>Ga0315298_1008158_pt1 | contig 13464 bp, 7 predicted proteins | sample WHS_1_MG_FD_203077 | JGI IMG/M metagenome (GOLD analysis project Ga0315298, IMG submission 203077) | Extremophilic microbial mat communities from Washburn Hot Springs, YNP, Wyoming, USA - WHS_1_MG | ecosystem: Environmental > Aquatic > Thermal springs > Hot (42-90C) | place: USA: Wyoming...
TCGCGGCTCAGGAGCCGTCTGCCAGCACAGCCATTCCAGAGCGGATTTGCGGCTGGACACACGGGCGTAAAATGCAAGGCATGAAAGAAACGAAGGGATTCCCCCGTTCCGGCGGGCGCACGCGGCGGCAGGTGCTGGCGGCGATGGCGGCGGGCACGGGCGCTTTCGGCAAATCCAGATATGGGCCGGGGATCGTATCGAACGTGACCATCTGGGTGCAGGAGTTCGCGCGGCGGAAGCAGAAGGATCCGGCGGCCGGAGAGGACTGGGAGGAGGCCTTCGGCGCGATCCGGGCGGCGGGTTACCGGCGCGTCGAGTTGCTGCCCCAGATGGTGCAAGGCAGCCGGCGGGACGAAACCGCGCGGCTGCTGAAGAAGTACGGCCTGCTGTTCAACGACGTGTATTTCGTGGGGCCGATGTATAGCGAGGAAGGGGCGGAAAAGACGATCGCCGGGGCGATCGAGATGGCGCGGAGGGTGGCGGAGTTCAAGACGCCCATCCTGCTGTTCGAGATGAGCACGAAGCCGGGCCGCGCCCGGCCGGAGGACGAGGAGTTGCGCATCGAAGCCCGCTCGCTGGACCGGCTGGGCAGGGCGATGCAAGCCCACGGCATGCGGATTGCGGTGCACAACCACACGACACCGATGAAGGAAGGGGCGCGGGAGTGGCTTTACGTGCTGCGGAACACGGATCCGAAGCTCGTGTCGTTCTGTCTGGACCTGGACTGGAGCTGGCAGGCGGGAACCGACCCGCTGCCGCTGTTATACGAGGCCGGTGAGCAGGGCCGCCTGGCGATGATTCACCTGCGGACGCAGAAGCAGAGGGTGTGGACCGAGGCGCTGGAGGACGGGGGCGACATTGACTTCCGCAAGGTTGCGGCCTTCTTCAGGAGGACGGGCTTCGACGGGTGTCTGGTGGTAGAGATCGAGTATCCGTACGAGGAATTGAGCGCCGAACTGATCCCGAAGACAAAGATCACCCGGACGGTAGCCGAGAACATCCGGGTGAGCCGGATCTGGGCCGAGAGGGTGTTCGGCGTTTCGGCCCAGGCGTAGGCGTTTCACGGGAAAGCCGGCCGGCGTTCGGATTATGCGCTCATCAGGGCGGGCGGCTCGGTTTTCGGCGCTCAAGGCATTGGGAGGCGGCAGGGGCACCCCATTCGGGGCCAAGGATCCCCTGAAGGTCACCCGGTTGGAGAGTCCCAACTGAATCACCAAGGACCCGGCGCCTGTGGCAAGCCGGCGGGGGTGCTTAACGATTCGGGGCGTGCGCGGCCCCGGTGAACGCTCCCTCACGGTCGCGGCTCAGGAGCCATCTGCCAGCACACCCATTCCAGAGGGAGCGACCACCGCCGGGGAGCGGACGGCAGTCCCGGCGGGAAGCGGGGATCCCAAGGGGCGGGATTCCCGCTTTCCGGCCCGGCGGGAATTAGAAGAGCACGCGCAGCGACATCTGCATTTCGCGGCCGCGGTTCATCTGATTGGTGGACCTGCCGAACAGCGAGCTGGTCACGGTCATATTCGGGTCGGCCCAAATGAAGCAATTGACGCTGTTGTAGGCCTCGGCCCGGAACTCCAGGTTGATGCCCTCCTTGAGCGGGAACATCTTCGAAAGCGTCGAATCGAGGTTCCAGAATTTCATGCCATTGACGCCGGGATAGGACCAGGGGTTGAGCCGCGGCGTATAGGGCTCGGGTTTCTGGAACTTGGAGGTATCGAACATCTTCTGGGGCGTGCGGTGGTCGAGCTTGGGGCTGGAACCATCGGTGATCATCTGGCCAAAGCGCAGGTTGTTGCCGGAGTTGGCGAGCAGGAGGTGGCTGGTCTGCCACCCGCCGATGATCGCATTCAGCACAGGGTGCAGATGGTTCAGGTACTGGCGGCCTTTACCGAAGGGAAAGTCCAGCGATCCGGCGACGCTGATGCGGTGCCGGGGCATGGTTCCGGGGATGAAAGTGAACTTGCCGGCATACTGGTCGATGGCGTTGAAGAACTCGTAGTTCTTCTCCTGGTTGTAGTTGTAGGCGACCAGGAAGCTGTAGCCGTTGCTGAAGGCGCGCTGGATGCGGAGCTGGAAGGCCTTGTAGCGGTTCAACACGCCGTCAGTGTACTGTTGCTGGATTGTGCCGTACTGCGGATAGGGGTTGAGCAGGTTGGCTACGGTTACGGTCTTCTGGTTACGCAGGACGCCGGGGAACTTGTCGACGGTGAGGATCTGATAGAAGGGGTTCGGAACGGCGGTATTCAGCGCCGCCTTGTAGGTGTAGCTGAGGTTCGGATCCTGCAAGTTGAGCTGTTTGGTGTAGGGCAGGTTGTGGCCAAAGTTCATGAAGTAGGTGAAATCGAGGTGGATCTGGTTCCACAACTGCCGCTGGATAGAGACATTCCACCGGTCATTGACGCCGGTGTGCATGTCCTGATTGAAAAAGAAGAGGCTGTCGCCGAGGTTGGTGTAGCGCCCGCGGGATTTCTCCACGGGCAGGGTGATGGGATAAGAGGGGGGAAACGGGTTACTGAGCTGCGCCTGGGGGACGCCGTTCAGCATGGGCGCGACGGCGGTTCTGGCGCTGTAGCCGTACATGGGGAGGACGTTGCTGGCCAGGGTGTTCTGGACCAGAACGGGCGGGATCACGTAGCGGGCCCAGCCGGCGCGGAACGCGGTCCGGTCGTTGATCCGGATAGCGACTCCGAGACGAGGCATGAGGGTAAGCTTCTGGGTCTGGTAGACGCTGCGGTTGGAGCTGTCGGCAAAGATCCAGGCGCCGTTGTAAATGGGCGGAGTCTTGAGGTAGGGAAGAACGGCGTCGGGCATCTTGGGTGCGCCGGCGCCCTGAAATTCAGGGATCGGGCTGGTGAGATCGAGGTAACGCGAGATGCGATCCCTTTCGTCATAGGGGCCGGTTTCGTACTCGTAGCGGAGGCCGAGGTTCAGGGTGACATTGCGGGTGAGCTTGAGATCGTCCTGGAGGAACAATCCGTAGTAGTTGGTGCGGAAGTACTGATAGGGGAAGGTCTGGGCGTAGGAGTTATTGTCGATGACGCCCAGCAGGAAGGTGGCGTAGTCGCTGCCATAGCGGGTCAGGTCGGGCGAGTTAAAGGTTTCGGCGGTGTGGGCCTGATAGGGATAGAAGGCCATGAGGTTGGGGAAGATGCCATCGGCCTTGTGCCGGCGGTGAGAGAAGCCGGTTTTCAGGTTGTGCTTGCCGAGGACCTTACGGATGCTGGCATCCCAAGTCCAGTGGCGGGGGTGCTGGATCCAGTAGCCGGCCTTGCCATAGTTGCCGCCGCCGACGGAGACATAGGGGTAGTAAACGGCCGGCATTTCACCGATCAGGGGTTTGTACCAGGGGTTGTTAGGCCAGAACTGGGCGAGTCCTTTCTCGCCGATCATCGAGCGGGGGGCGACATAGTCGTCCTCGAGCGAGCCGAAGCTCATGCGGACGTTGAGCACGGTGGTGGGGTTGAGGGTATAGACCGTGTCGCCGGCGATGTTGCGGTTATTCATGGCGCCGCCATTGTCGTTAGGCATGGCCGCGGACTGCACGTAGTCGGTCTGATCGAGAGTGGTCTTGACCCGGGAGTAGCGGAAGAAGGCTTTCCAGTTGCCGGCGATGTTCCAATCGACGCGCTCGGAGAAGTTGAAATACTTCTGCGGCCAGGAATAGCCGATCTTGAAGTTGTTGACGCCGGTGATGTCGTCGGGAGCGCGGTTGGGCCCCCAGATGTCCTGCATGATCCGCTTGGCGGTGGGGTCGATCCGGCCGGCGGGGATGATGTTGCCGGCGAAGGGCGTGCGGGTGACGACGCCGGTGGAGGTATCGATGGTAGTGGTCCAGGGGTCGAAGATGGTGCGCAGGCCGCCGTACTTGTTTTTGGTCTGGGAGAAATCGCCCTGGCGTTCAAGGTCGGTCGGCTGGGTGGAGATGCGGGTGTTCGGTTCCTGGCTGCGCCAGCCTTCGTAGGCGGTAAAGGTGAACAGCCGGTTCTTCAAGATCGGGTTGCCGACGGTACCGCCCCAGATGTGGTTGCGCACGAGATTGGGGGTATTGGTGACGGAATTGGTGCGGGCATTCAGCTTCGGGTTGCGGGTGAAGTAATAGAGGCTGCCGTGGAATTCATTGGTGCCGGACTTCATGCCGACACTCATGATGCCGCCGCCGCTGTGGCCGAACTCGGCGTCCACGCTGTTCTGCTGCACGGAAAACTCCTGGACGGCGTCCATGGGGGGAGCGTAGGAACCCTTCACCCCGATCTGAAGGGGCGCGCCATCGAGGGCGATATCGTTCTTCATGCTGGTGTTGCCGCCGACGTCAATCTGGCTGGACGACCACATGTAGAAGGGGTTGCGGTGGGCGATATCCCAGTAGCGGTTGACGACCGCGGGATCGAGCAGGGAGAGGGTGAACGGGTTGCGCTGCATGATGGGCAGGTCGTTCAACATCTTCCTGTCGACGGTGAGTTCCATGGTGCTGGTGTTGAACTGCAAGGCCACGGCGGCGGCCGTGACGTTGACGGTTTCGGTGACCTGGCCGGGCTGGAGGGTGGCGTTGACGGTGACGTCGCCGCGCACCTGAACCGGGATCTTTTCCTGAACGAACTTGCTGAAGCCGGCCATGGTGACGGTGATGCTGTGCGTGCCGGGTTCAACAAAATCGAAGACGTAGTGTCCGCTCTCGTTGGTGGTCGAGGTTCTGGACACGCCGGTGTTCTCGTTGTGAAGGGTGACGGTGGCTCCCACGACAACGGCTTCCGAGGAGTCGGTAACCACACCCTGGACCTTGGCGCGGTAGTCCTGAGCGCTGGCCAGCGAGGCGAGCGTCAGGAAAACCAGAAACGGGCCGAGCAAAGCCGGCAGCCGGTTTTGTGCCATGATAAACCTCTCCTTTGCAGTGGAATCAGAGGCTCGATTGCCACAGTTATCCGAGCATTTGAGAGTGGCGGCAAGAAGCGGGATCCCCGTAACAAACCTCACCTCCGAAATTGTGTTTGGGATATCACAAACGGGTGCGGGTGTCAAACGGTATTTTGCCGTAACCGTAATTTGCCGCATTGTGCGGGAGGTGTGCTAAGGGGTTGACAGCGTGGCGGCGGTGGGGGGTAGGATCGAACGGAACCGAAAAATCCAGAGAAAAGGAGGAAAGTGGTATGCGAGCCCTGTGGTTCATGAATCTGATGGCGGCGATTCTGCTCGCAGGGCAGGCCGGGAGCGCCGATTACCGGCTTGAGGTGATCCAGCGAATTCCGGCAGCCGCTGCCCGGGAGAGGGGACTCCACCGGGTGGCCGTTTGTCCGGACGGGACTTGGGTCATCACCCACAACAGCGGATCGGCCACGGTGGTCGACGCGGGCGGTTCAGTCCGGTTCAGCGGCAGCGGACTGGAGGCTCTTGCCGAGGTGACCGCGAGCACCTGCGATGCCGCCAACCAGCTTTGGACCGGGGGCGCGGGCACAATCCGGAGGTTCGAGATTTCTTCTTCCGGGGAGCCGCGTCTTCAGCAAACGATCAGAGCCGGGGGCGGCGCAAACCGGATTCTGGCCGCCGGTGACCAGCTCTACTTGCTGGGCCTGGCGCGAATCAATGAGAAGCATGTCATTCTGCGCAGGTTCAGCCTGCGGGACGGCGCGCCGGCCGGCGTGATTCCGGTAGACCTGCCGGTGTGGTCCGGCAAGACAGTCAACCAGTTAGTTCTGAATGGATCTCTGTTCATCGCCGGACAAGACCTGATCTATGTTCCCGCCAACCCCTTCGAGTTCTGGCGATTCGATCGGGATGGCAGGCGGCTGGAAGTGAAACGGCCGAAGCTGCCGCACTTCGAGAACGCCGACCTGGATGCGTTACGCCTGGGACCGGCGCGCCCGCCGAGATCGTTCGATTGGGCGTTCAACGCATTACCCCTGCCGGACGGGCGGATTGTGGTTCAACTGATGAAAGGAACCGATCCGGAAAGGCCACCCGCGACGACCGCGCCCAACAACTTTCTGGCACTGTTTGACTCGAATTTGGAGCTGCTTGCCGGAAACGTTCCGGCGGACGAGATTGGCACGGCGGCATTGATGATCGGATCGGATTCGAGCGGCAACCTGTGTTTTTCGGATCTGAGTGTATCCGGGAGCAGTTCTCTGATCAAAGCACGCCTTGTGAATCGATAGGCCGGCGGGCCGCCACGGGGTGAGTGGCCACTGGGTGAATGTACAATAGGTGGCGGTCAGGAAGAAAGCATGGAAATCCCCGAATAGGCGCCGAAGAAATGGCACCTGAGCTATGCGCCGTCGCGGGCGAGCGTCTGAAGGTGGAGGCATAGGGAACCATTTGGGGACCCCATAAACATTGGGGTACAACAGAGAATTGCGAAGTTGCCGCTCTCCGCAAATCCGACCCCAAGGAGGTCACCCAAATGGTTACAACCGAAGACAAGCATAGCAGCCAAACCCCCGCCAAACAAGGCTCTCCAGAGACTGCGCCGGAGCCCCATAAAATCAATGCTTCCACGCCCTATGACTTCAGCGGCAGGAATCTGACCCCCTACGGCGGGCTGCTGCCGGTAATCACCATGCTGGAGAAACTCGGGTTCCAGTCCCTGGTCGAGCAGACCGTAACCTCGAAACGAATTCCCCGCGCCATGGACCTGTACCGGTTCGTACTGGCGATCGTGCTCGGCCTCTACGATTCGTGAATGCGCTGCATCGGAATGTCGCCCGGCAGATTATGACCATCATGCGGAGCATGCGAGAACGGGTTTGGGAGGCGGCCAACGTGAAGTTGGAGGGGGTCACCCTCGACACCGACACCACCGTGCACACGCTCTACGGACAACAGATGGGCGGGCGCAAGAGCTACAACCCGAAGAACAAAGGCAAGAAGAGCTACCAGCCGATGCTGACCTTCATCGCCGAGACGCGCGAATACGTCTGGGGCGAATTGCGCAACGGCGGCCGACCCAGCGGCCAGCAGATCGGCGATCACTTGCGGAATGTGGGCGCCGCGCTGCCGCCGGGCGTGAAGCAGATCTACGGGCGGGCCGATTCGGGGTTCTACTGTCGGGAAGCTGTCGAAGGATATGAAGCCCTGCATGCCCGGTTCGTGGTCTGTGCGCGCAAGACGTCCCGCCTGATCGAGGAACTGCGCCAAGCCGAGTGGAAGCCATCGCCCAAGACGGATGCCGCCGCGGAATGCGAATTCCGCTACCAGCCGGAGGGGTGGAGCAAGCCCTATCGGTTCGTGGCCCTGCGCTACGAAAAGACCCGCGAGGAACAGGAAGAGGGGGAGCCCGAACAGTACCAGTTGTTCGAAACCAGCCAATACCAATACCGGGTCTTCGCGACCAACCTGAGCGATCCAATCGATTTCGTGGTCTGGTTTTACGGCCAGCGCGGCGGGGCGGAAAACCTGATCAAAGAGGCGAACAACGATGCCGGGCTGGCGGCGCATCCGTCTCGCCGCTTTGACGGGAACGGGAATCACTTTCAGTTGGCCATGCTGGCCTACAATCTGAACTGCTGGCTGATGCGGTTCAACCGCGAGCCGCAAGCCGATGCCACCGAACTGAAGCACACCAGGCTGGCGATCTCGCGGCTGCGTTTCCTGTTCGTGGCGGCCAAGATCTGGCGGCACGCGGGCCGCAGCGGGGTGAGCTACAGCGATCACTACGAAGAGAAGGGAGTATTCCAGCGGTTGATGGATCGGCTGCGGCGGATTGCGCCGCGCGCCCAGGGCTACGCGCCGGTGATGGTGCCGGCCCTGCGCTGATCAGGCGCCGCCGGTCCTTCGAGCGCCGTGCATAGAACTTTATGCGCGGGCGGCAAGGGCAACGAAGCCAGTAACTTCGGCGCGGGATCTGGCGGGAACGGACCTCGGGAGGACGGAGGAAGCAGCGAAAACCGAGCTGACCTACTCAACCACGAGCGGCATCAACCGAGCGCGGCCAGCGCCCGGAATGCTGGCGGTGTGCATAATTCAGGTGGAAGTACTTGTCGAACACCGGTTCCTCCCAGAAATCGAGGCGGTCGATATCGCCGTGGCCGAAGTATAGAGGCCGCTGATGCGGCTCGAAGGAACGCACTCGGGGATTGGCCATGGAAACGTCGTTCCGAACCGGAAATGGTCTCGAAATGATGTCACCGGATGCGGTTCGTAGCGGCATGAGGTAAGGTTTGGCCATCTCGGGATCGAAATAGTAGCTGGTAAATGGCTTCCCGTCGATGTTGATATCGATTTTGTATTGCGAGCGTTTCACCTGAACGGCTGCGGCGAGGGCAACAGCCGAATAGAAGCAGAGCGCCGCGCTGAACCAAACATCTCGTCTTATGTTCATTCCAACTTGTTCCTCTCAGGGCTGCATGCAAACGTCAGACCTGATGATCTACGATCTGTTCGTTCTGGGGATCCCAGTAGAGCTTCCTGCCCGACCAGTAGGACTGGGCCGCCATGATGCACACAATCGCGTGGGAGAAACCGTGGTCGACGTTGGCGTTCGGCACACTTCGGGAGCGCATGGCATTGAGCCAGTTCATTAGGTGGTCGACGTCGTCGTCGCCGCCGCCGCTAGTGCTAGGACTGGGCCCGCCGGGCACTTTGACGATTTCGGCCCCGTCCCTGGCCGGTCCGGTGGTCGGCGGAGTAGTAGAGAACGGATTCTCCCTCTCGTGCCGCCCGCCTTCTTTGGTCACGACAAACAAAGAAGCTCCCTCGCCCCCGTAGTTCTCGATGGTGCCATCCCTACCCAGAATGCGCGTGAAGCTACGGTAGCTGTTGGAAAAGCTGGTGGTGAAAGTGTAGAGAAAAGCCTTTGGATAGAGCAGCGAGACGGTGGCGTTATCGGGATTCTCGCGCCCGTCCTTCCAGGTGAGAATGCCGCCGGTCGCGACAGCACTTACCGGGTAACTCTCATCCGTCCAAAGATGAACCAAGTCGCTACCGTGGCTCAACCATTGGTCAAAAATACCGGACGAGAAGTCTTTGTAAAGGCGGAACTCGAGATAGACATGCGGATCAAAGGGGCGGTCCGGTTTACCCAGAAGCCACCGCTTCCAGTCCGTATCTTCCTGCTTCAAAAGGAGAGGGTTCGTGCCGTCATCGATGCCGCGAATGAAACGCCAGCGCTCCTGGTTGACATTCCACTCCTGGTGGATCCTAACGACATCACCAATACGGCCGGAGCGGATGATATCGCGGACGGCCAGAGGATACGGCTGGCTGCGATGCTGCGTGCCCATCTGTACGACTTGCTTCGAGGCCTTGACGGCGTTGCGGGTGGCTTTGGCTTCCTCCAGCACGTTGGCGAAAGGTTTTTCGACATAGCAGTCCTTGCCCGCCTCCACCACCTCCTTGCAGAGCTTGGCGTGTTGGAAATCGGCCGTCGCAATCATGACGCCGTCGATGTCTTTGCGGGCGAGCATCTTCTCAGAGTATTGGAACTGCTCCGGATCGGCGCCGAAGGCTCTTTTCACGTGTGCGGCGGCTCTTTCGCGGGCCAGCTTCCATATGTCGCAGACCGCGACCATGGTAAGCGGCGTCTTCTCCGCGGCCATCTGCGCCATGTGGATATGGCCACGGGCGCGTGCCCCGCACCCGAGTTGGGCTAGCCGGATGCGGTCGTTGGCGCCCAATACCTGTGCGTACGACTTGGCTGTGAGCGCCGCAGCAGACCCGGCAAGCATCGCATGGCTCGCGGTTTTTAGGAATTGCCTGCGGTCAGCACATCGCTGGCCGCCCGGTTCCTCTTGAGAGAATTGACCCATGGCGTACACCTCCACTGCATCTGCGCCCCTGCGCTGCTCCGAAAGTTGGATAACCCGGGACAGTGACATAGACGCCCAGGTTATCCAACTGTACGCGGCGTTGCAACTTTGCCGTCAGAACGTCACCTTGGCGCCGAACTGAATGGTGCGCGGCCACTGCGACGTGCCGCTGATGTAGCCGAAAGAACCGCTAGTCGGCGAAGTGTTCGGATCTTTGAACTGCGGGTGGTTCAGAGCATTGATGAACTCCGCGCGGATCTGGAGCCGCACCCGCTCGCTAAAGCTGGTGTTCTTGACTCCCGAGATGTCCCAGTTGTTGGTCCCGGGCCCCCGGATGCCGGAGAACCGCGTGCTTAACGTGCGGATGTTATACGCCAGTTGCTGCTTAGAATCCCGGTTGAATACGTTCTTGTTGAACCAGCCATAAAGGCTGCGCTGGTCCGCGGGGAGCGGGATAGCGTGCAGATCCCCTATAAGCAGGGCGTTACCGAATCCCAGGGGCGCGCCACCTTGGATCTGGAAGACATACCCGGCTTGCCAGCCGCCGATCAACTTGCCGGGAACGCCATGCAGTGAAGAACCCCACTTCTTGCCGGGGCCAACCGGGAGCTCCCACAGCCCGGTGATCACCAGGCGGTGCCTGCGGTCCTGGTCGGAGATGACCCGCTCCGGAGAGGCATCGGTCTCGTTCAGGAAGCCAGTGGCTTCCATGAACTTTGACCATGTCCAGGAGGCGCCTATTGTGACGCCTTGGCTCATGCGCTTTTCAAAACGGGTCTGCAAGCTCTGATACCAGGAATAACCCTCATTGGTCTCCCAGCTGATGCCCGTGAACTGCGGGTACGGGCGCAGCAACTGAGAGAGGCTCACCTTGGAGCCCGCCAGGCTGGTCTTCGGCAGCAACCCATAAAATGGGTTGGGCACCTGCGAGGTCAGCAGGTTGATGGTTGCGTTGTCGCGCACCGGGGACGTACTCAGGTACTGTCGCGGTATGGGATCCAATTGCCGGCTGGCGCGCAGGTCCCTGCCCAGATTGCCCACGTACGCCACCTCCACGATCATTTGGTCTGGCAACTGCTGTTGTATGCCGACCTGCCAGCGGTGCATATACGGCGTGGTGAGCTTGGTATTAAAGAAGCTGATACTCTGCCCGGTATAGGTCATCAGCCCGCCTTTCGCGCCCGACGGCCAGACAATGCCACTGGGGAAAGGATTGGTCAGGTTCGTAATGAAGTGCTGCCCGTTGTCTTCTGAAATGACCACGGAAGTCGTCGAGCTGTAACCTGGTTGGTTCACGTTGCGGCGCACGACGCCGAGCTGATCGTAGAACATACCGTAGCCGCCACGAATCACGGTCTTGGAGCCCAACTGGTAGGCCAGGCCCAGACGTGGCGCGAAATTATTTGTATCCGTCTGCCAGAGTCCGCGTGAATTTCCGTTCACGCCTGCGAAAGTGAGGCCGCCAAGTACCTTGAACTGGCTCACTGGTACCTGCGGGACGGGGTTGAGCGCGTAGGCTGCCTGTGCCGCACTCTGGAGCGGACTCGGTGTGACTGCATCGAAGCTCAGAACAGTGCGGTTGTACCGTTCCGTAGTCGGGATTTCCAATTCATAGCGAAGTCCCAGGTTGATCGTGAGCTTGGAAGTGACTTTCCAGTCGTCCTGTAGGAACGCCACCCAATTTTTGGTTTCCTCGGCGTAGGAAGGCTTCACCGGAATGGAGCCGCCGGGCAGGCCCAAAAGGAGGCCGGCCAGCCCCTGGCCCATGGGAGCGGAGGGCGAGTTGTCGAACGGGCCGTTCACGTAGTCGCCGAATGAAAAACTCCCGGCCGACTGGTCCAGGTCATAATTGTTGATCTGGTAGGCGCGGAATCCCGTGCCGAATCGTATGTTATGGCCGCGGATGACTTTGGTGAAGTCCGCAGCCAAATCGTGTACGTTGTAGTAATTAAAGGACCAAGTTTCCTCGGACAAGGCGTTGTAGCCGGCCGGGTTGATGTTCGGGAACTTCATCCCGCGCAGATCGATTTGGTTGATCTGGTCAGCGAACTGGGACGAGAAGCCCAGCGAGGTCACATTGTACGCTCTGGCCTTCACCGGGTCGTCTCCGCCGATGAACCGCGTGTAACTGTAACGCAGGTTCATTAGGAATCCTGGGCTGAAAACGTAGACGTAGTCCGCCCCGAAGCCCCGGTTTTGCCGGTATTCTAGTTGCCCGTCGGCGCCTGGCGCAGTGTAGCTGTAACCGTCGCCGCCGTTGTGGTTGCGGTAGTTCTGAATACGGCTGTTCACCTGCCCACGCACGAAGAGATGATGCTTTTCACTGAGGTTTTGATCGGCACGGAACACGTGCGAATAGAAGGTGTCCCTTTCAGGGTCGGACGTGTACCAGTTGTTGCTGCCGTCGGCGGCGCCGACTTGGTTCGGCAGGTCGTAGAAACCGACCATCTTGACCGCAGCCGCATTCAGCCGGGCGGGAGGAATGATGTTGCCGGGAAAAGGCTGGCGGGTGAAACGTCCGTTCGGCGCCGGGGTAGTCGTGGCCGGATCGTAAATTTGGTATTGCGATCCGAGCGCCAACAGAGCCGAGAAGTCGCCCTGCTTCTCGGGGGCGGTGGGCACGGAGCCCGAGCCCGGCGATTCGATGCCGGCGTCGTGGATGCCTTCGTAGCTATACATCCAGAAGGTCTTGTTCTTGCCGTTGTACAGCTTTCCGAGCCACAGCGGGCCTCCGACGCTCGCACCCCAGCGTTGGAGATTGACCGGTAGTTTGCCCTGCCCGTTCTTTTTGCGGAAAAAGTCGGTAGCGTTCAGGGCGGTGTTCTGCCCGAAGTCCCAAGTGGCGCCGTGAAGTTCGTTGGTTCCGGATTTCAGGCTCACATTGACTACCGCCCCCAAAGTATAGCCCAGGCTGGCATCGAAGGTGGCGGTTTGAATCTTGAACTCCTGGACCGCCTCGGTCGGCGGAATATATGCCACCTTCCCGCGTTGCGAATTCGGTCCGCCATCGATCGTGAACTCGTTGGTGCCCGTCCTGGTGCCATTAACTGCCATGGCGGATGGCGAGTTGACGTCGAAAGGCCGCGTCCAACCACCCGTGGACAGATTCGTCACGCCGGGCGCCAAAAAGGCGAGCATATTCGGGTTGCCGTCCTTCAACGGCAGGTCCACGATGCGGCGCCGGTCAACCACTTGGCCCAGCGATGCGGAAGCTGCTTCCACCAGCGGAGTTTCCCCCGTCACTACTATTGTGTCGGTGGCCTGCCCCACCTCGAGACTGATATTAATCGTAATCCTATCTGCCACCCGGACTTGTATGTCTTTGTGAACCGAGCTCTTAAAGCCCGGGGCCGTAACCGTGATACTATACGTACCCGGAATCAAGTACGACAGCATGTAATCGCCGGACTCATTCGTGACGGTGGAGGTTTCCACGCCGGTAGCGGTGTTGAGGGCCTTGACGGTTGCGCCCATCACAACCGCGCCGGATGGGTCTACCACCCTCCCTAGAATCTGGCCGCGAGTTTCTTGTGCTAGTGCGACGAGGCTTGACAGCCCGAACAGCGTCAAAACCAAAGCTATAAGCCAAAGAATTCTTTGGCTTCTCACCATAATACTATTCCTCCTTTTCTCTTGTATGTAGTTGCCCCATGCGCGAGACAAACGGTTTCACCTAGAATTCCTGTTTCGGATTTCCGAATGAGTCATATCTACGCGCGCCCGCGGC
>Ga0315298_1008162_pt1 | contig 13461 bp, 11 predicted proteins | sample WHS_1_MG_FD_203077 | JGI IMG/M metagenome (GOLD analysis project Ga0315298, IMG submission 203077) | Extremophilic microbial mat communities from Washburn Hot Springs, YNP, Wyoming, USA - WHS_1_MG | ecosystem: Environmental > Aquatic > Thermal springs > Hot (42-90C) | place: USA: Wyoming...
CAGGCGAAGCAATCCCTATGCTTGTAGATTGCTTCGTCATTTTATTCCTCGCAATGACAACCTACGATATATTGTAGGGTTAGAGCATACTATACCCCTACAGGTTGTTGCACGACCCTTCCCTTCGGGTGGGTACCCTCACCCACTGCACAAACTTCCTTATTTTCAAATGCAATTTTTGGGTTAATTTACTTTCATGATATCTATATGAAGTCTGCCGACAACCCCGAGTATGTCCATCCAGTTACTAAGGCTACCACTTGCCAGCATAATATGCGTTGCATCAGCAGGGAACTCACCCAGTGTTGGATCAACAGCAACCCATTTATCAAGATACACAACAGCCCATGCATGATAATAGAAATATCCATCAGGCATAAGTACAACACCCATTGCCATCTTCGTGGGAATACCTATAGCCCTTGCCAGGGCTGTAAACAGAATTGTATGCGCCTTGCAATCACCCTGCATATTTTTTAAAAGATCAATAGCGCGAGGTAATGTGACTGTGAATGAATCCTTTACATGGGTATAGACCCATTGATTTAAAAGTTCTACGGACCTTTTAGCGTCTGTCTCGCCATGAAGGATCTCCTTAGCTTTATCTATGATTGCAGGGCTATCTGCATTGATCAACGCATTGCTGATAAGATCCTCTGATACAGATAAACCTTTTGTGTTCGGAGGAGGTTTATACGGCAACTCGTAAGTGCCAATGTGTTCAGGAACAACAACAGTTATAAGGTTACCCTCCTGTTTTTGAAAATCAGCAGATGGTAATGATTCTGTATTTGATATACCTGTTATATAAACTTCCATTAGTTTCACACTTGCTGGCTCGGTAATAGTCAATCCATGTGCTTTGATAGCGGTTGCAGAAATAAGATCTACTGGTTGCTCTCCCCAGCCCTTTGTCAAGGCTATCGCCTTTGGTTCCAGCACAGCTCTGAACCCCAGTGGGCTTATCTCTTCAACAGTCTCACCCTGTGGTGTAACCCACATGGTCTCCTTCATATCTTTTATCTGAACATCCAATTTGAATGTATCAACAGGACTACCCATAATCTGTTTTACCTCCCTGCCATCTATTTTCACATGTACTGGTAACTCTTGCTGAATTGTTGGATCAAATGTGTAGAAATTATATTCGGTTCTGCTAAAACCATCCTTTACAATCTTCATCACAATTCCGCCAGAGCTTAAAGGCGGTTCTTTTAAATCAATTGATTGTTTTGTTGTACCTCCAGGTCCCCTCAAAAAAAGGGTCAATACATTATTTTTCACATTCCCTGTAGCAGCTATCTCCAATCCGGATGTTTTTAAGGAAAAATCTATATCCTTTAAATAATAATTATTATCTGTTCTGATATCAGATATTGTAGTAATTTCCTTTTCCTGTCCCATGAGAAGGATGCGCATAAACATCCTGCTTTTGAATAATGTACCATCCTGCAAAGGCATCATTTCTTCATAATCATAGCCTATCTTCTTATCCCCCATGTAGAGCCCCATCCATTCTGATATAGGAGAGATATCTGTTTTTACAGCCCCTGTTTTAGGTAGTGGGGAAGAAGAACTATAATGTGAGGCAAAAAGGTATGTAAAACTGGCAATCCAGAATAGGATTATACTAATATAGATTACAAGTTTTAAAGATTTTTTCTTCATCTCCATAATTTAAAAACCTATATACTTATTTACAGGTAGTCAACTTACTAAACTAATAAGGCTGGCTTCCATACCCCAAAAAGAGACTTTAAAAAAAAGACACACAATGTCGCTGTAGTGCTGGAAACAATCTTTTCCAACGGTTCTATCGTTGAACCAACAAAGGATATAGAAACCTATTCTTATAATACTACATCTTTAAGATAGTGCGGATGACATTTACAACTAACACCCTTAACGCCGTCTACATGTTTTACAAGTTCCTCTATATTCTCAACATCATCCATGCTATCAACCTTACCGCTAACAGTAACAATTCCATTATCTACCACAACTTCTACATTACAATTACGGGTGGCGTCGTTTGATGCAAGTGCTGCCTTGACCCTGCTTGCCAATACAATATTTTCCATTGCCTGTCTGGAAGCCTCAGTTGTTTGAAATTCAGGGAATTTTACCATGTTGGCAATTATTTCACATGCAGAAGGGATCGTTATCTTTTTCAAGTTTATAACTATGTCGTAAAGAGAGGGATCGTTCCAGTTCACATCATAGAGGAATTTAGTCCACTTTTCTCTTTGGTCATCTATTTTGTTAATGTACACTATAGCTTCTTCTCTGGAAAACTTATTTCGTTCCATAGCAAACACAATACGCTGTTCCATATCAGCTATAACCTTGACCTTGATGACATGCGATATGTTTTTCAATAGCAGGTGTCCACCATGTCCATGATAAATAATGTTATCATTCTTTGCCTCTTCACATAGTGCAGCCTGGATAAATGATAAATAATGAAATCTATCAATATCTATGGCAAGTCTCTCTTTTATAGTGGGCTTCTGTTCTATTGCCTTTATAAGCTTTTCCTCTGACACACCATATTTTGATGCAGCTTCTACAATAACTTCCCTGCTCACAGCTTTATATCCCAATCTTTTACTTAAACATTCAGCAAGTTTTTCACCACCACTGAATGTTCCTCTTGATATTGTAATGATCGCCATATATTTGCACCTCCGTTATTAATATATGAAATATTTGTTTGTTTGGCAATATTTATGTTATATAAAGTATACACCCCTGGTTGAGGAATATTGACATGCCGCTTAATAAAGATTGATATAATGTGTATCTATATGAAAAGACTACTCGCAATAGATTATGGAGATGTAAGAATAGGATTGGCTGTTAATGATGCGCTTGGCATCACAGCGCAGGGTGTATGCAGCTTTAAAAGAACATCATTGCAAGAAGACATTTCAAGAATTGAAGAAGTGATAAGATCACGCAAGGTGGAAGAGATAGTTGTAGGCATGCCCTATATGCTTAATGGTGAAAAAGGTAGCAAGGCAAAGGATGTTGAAGCATTCATTTCTCTGTTAAAGCAACATTTCAACATACCTGTAGTTGAGTGGGACGAAAGGTATACGACAGTTCAAGCTGAAGAGGTACTTGAGAGTGCCGGGGTTAAAAGAAAAAAGAAAAAATCTGTGGTTGATATGCTCGCAGCTACATTTATACTTGAGAGCTATATGGAGAGCTTAAGAGTAAGGAATAGAGGATGATCATTTATACAGATTATCGTTAAGTTGACCCAACTTTTATATGTGCTTGACTATACATAATAGAGATAATATGTTGCATTTTATATAAAAATTGAAAAGGAGTTTTTGATGAAGAACACATATCTGTTTACATCTGAATCTGTAACAGAAGGGCATCCAGACAAGATTGCGGACCAAATATCTGATGCTATCCTTGATGCCGCAATTACGCAGGATAAGCATTCAAGGGTTGCATGCGAAACGCTTGTTACAACAGGGCTCGCCATTATAGCCGGCGAAATAACTACAAAAGGCAATCTTTCCTATTCTGATATAGCAAGAGAGGTAATAAAAGAGATAGGTTATGACGACCCTGATATGGGATATGACTGGCGTTCCTGTGGCATAATTGTTTCTGTGAAACAACAATCACCTGATATAGCTATGGGTGTTAATCGTGGCAAAGATAAACTTGGAGCAGGGGATCAGGGAATGATGTTTGGATATGCTACAGATGAAACAGCGAACCTTATGCCCACTCCTATATCCTATGCACACGCGCTTGTTAAAAGGTTGGCCGATGTAAGGAAAAATGGCACATTAAAATTTCTCAGGCCAGATGGAAAATCTCAGGTAACAGTTGAGTATGAAGATAATAAACCAGTAGGCATAAAGGCTATTGTTATAGCTGCCCAACATTCTGAAGAGGTTTCAAACAACAAATTGAAGGAAGCCATTATAGAAGAGGTAATAAAAAAGGTAATTCCTGCCAATTTGATAAAAAAGGATACAAAATATTTTATCAATCCAACAGGAAGATTTGTTATTGGTGGACCACATGGAGATACAGGACTAACGGGTAGAAAGATCATAGTTGATACTTATGGTGGATTTGGTAGACACGGCGGCGGTGCCTTTTCTGGTAAAGATCCTTCAAAGGTAGATAGAAGTGGCTCATACATGGCAAGGTATATTGCAAAGAATATTGTAGCATCAGGTCTTGCTCATAGATGTGAAGTGCAGCTTGCTTACGCAATAGGCGTGCCTGATCCTGTTTCTATCATGATTGATACATTTGGAACAGGTAAAATTGACAATGGATTGCTGGAGAGGGCTGTTTCAAAGGTGTTCAGAATGGATCCAGCGGGTATTATAAAAGAGCTTAAACTATTAGAGCCAAAATACAAAAAAACAGCAGCCTACGGTCATTTTGGTAGAACAGAAAAAGAATTTACATGGGAGAGAACAGATAAGGTAGATGCTCTTCTGAAAGAGGTGAACAAATGAAAGGATATGATGTAAAAGACATAAGGCTCGCTCAGATCGGGAAACAACGTATAGAATGGGCTTATAAATCAATGGGTGTTTTGCAACTCATTGAAAAAGATTTCTCAAATAGGAAGCCCTTAAAGGGAATAAAGATAGGTGCATGTTTACATGTTACAACTGAGACAGCAAATCTTATGAGGGTACTCAAAGTTGGTGGAGCTAATGTGTATCTTGCAGCCTCAAACCCTTTAAGCACACAGGATGATGTAGCTGCTGCTCTTATTAAATACTTTGATGTCCCTACCTTTGCAATTAAAGGGGAGGATACAAAAACCTACTACAGGCATATAGAGTCTGTGCTTGCCTCTTCGCCAATGATAACCATGGACGATGGTGCAGATCTTGTGAGTACACTTCACAAAAAAAAGGGCGCCCTGCTTGAAAATGTAATAGGTGGTACTGAAGAAACCACAACAGGTGTAATCAGGTTAAGAAGTATGGCAAAAGAGAAAAAACTTGCCTATCCTATTATATCTGTCAATGATGCCTACACCAAGCACCTTTTTGACAATCGTTATGGAACGGGTCAGAGTACTATAGATGGTATTTTGCGAGCAACGAACAGGCTCATCGCGGGTTCTGTGTTTGTTGTTTGTGGTTACGGATGGTGCGGTAGAGGGGTTGCAATGCGTGCACATGGTATGGGTGCACGTGTCATTGTAACAGAGGTTGACCCGATTAGAGCACTTGAGGCTGTTATGGATGGATACAATGTCATGCCAATAAATGAAGCTGCAAAGATTGGCGACATATTTGTTACAGTTACAGGAGATGTCTCCGTAATAACAAAACAGGCATTCCTTAACATGAAAGACGGCGCAATAGTTGCAAATTCAGGACACTTTAATGTAGAACTTGATCTTGAAACGCTAAAATCCTTATCAAAGAATCATAGAGAGATCAGAAATTTTGTGGAAGAGTATCAACTACCTAATGGTAAAACAATATATGTGCTTGCAGATGGCAGACTTGTTAATCTTTCAGCTGCAGAAGGACATCCATCAAGCGTTATGGATATGAGTTTTGCCAATCAAGCCCTTTCGGTTGCTTACTTAAAAGACAATGCCCGTAACCTTGAAAAAAAGGTTTATCCGGTACCCGATGATATAGACAGAAACATTGCGGTTATAAAACTTAAAACACTTGGTATCAAGATAGACGCACTTACACCAAAGCAAAGGGCGTACCTTGCCTCATGGGAAAGTGGAACATAGCCTTGATAGCATAATTAGCCCTGAGTTTAAAATCTTTCAGCCGATTAAAGGTTACAGGGTTAATATTGACACTTTAATACTCTATGATTTTGCACTTAAGTATGCAAAAGGAGATGTGCTTGAGATAGGCTCTTCTACAGGAGTTATAAGCATTCTCCTATCAAAAAGTAGCGCTGTCAGAAAAGTAATCGGGGTTGAAATAGATCAACAATCCCATAAGCTTGCTATCAAAAATGCAGAAATCAACGAGTGTAAAAATAAGGTTGAATTTATTAATGGGGACATCAATGACTTCAAAAAACTTTTTAACCCTCAATCATTTGATACCATCGTAACAAACCCGCCATTTATAAAACATGGAACAGGCAGATTAAGTGATAAACATGGGTTGAACATAGCTCATCAGGATAGCCATCTCACTATTGATCTAATCTTTAGATCTGCGAGATACCTTTTAAGACCAAAAGGTTTTCTTATAGTGCTCTTTACAACACACAGGTTAGAAGAGTTGTTTTTGAATAAAGCAGGATTTAGTATTGAACTGATCCGCTTCATCCACAGGCGATCAAATAAACCAGCGGATGCTTTTTTATTTCTTGCTAAAAAGGGTGGCGGACGACAGATCCATATCCTGCCTCCACTTTTTGTTCATGAAGGAAAAGGGTATACCCAGGAGATTGCACATATACACATGCCACAAAATGTGTAGAATAAAGTTGTATAAATTACTTTTCGCCCCTTCCTGAATATCACAATACGAAAATAATCTTTACAAAAGAGATATTATTATCGTCAGCGCACAGGGGTAATAGAAATCCAGTGTTTCTGAATTGTGCTTGTAGTGGTAAAGTATAACTCGCTTGATGTGGTATCTGTATTATAAATACCGTCACTTGTTTGAACATAAATACCTGCTGGATATACCCTTGAAGGAATATAGATAATCGTTGGAGCAGTAACACCGTTCCCGTCAAATTCCAGTCTGAACTCATCTGTGGTGGTGCTGAAACTTATCAAGGTAGGAATGCCAGCTACTGCCATAGGATAAGGTCTGACAACATCATTCACATATGGTCTCTCACTCATATCCGGGTTGATAAGGCTCATGCCTTCGTTATTCCATGTATCATTCACAGCATAGTCCCATATTGTTCCTCCCATTAGATGCTTATCCAGCATATTATAGTAACCCTGTATCAAATCTGCACCGGTTGTTGTTGTAACAGGGTATGCCCCAAACTCACCAAGCAAGGCAGGTGTACCAAGCTGCTGTGCCTTTTGTTGAACAAGTGTAAGGTCCTGATCAATACTACCTATGGCAGAAGCTAAATTTTGAGCAGGCCCTGTTAATACACCGGCAACATAGTAATGGGGTGCATAAACAATATTGTTCCTATACAATCGTGGCAGATTACTCTGTGGTATGCCAGCTGAAAGAACATAAGGCTCAAAGAATATCATAGCACCAGGGTCTTCAGCCCTGATTGCATCAATAACCTTTAGATAAAAGGGCGCAAGATAATCCTTTTCAAATGTGGAACCAGTAAAATTACCATTCCACGGCTCATTGAACAACTCATACCCCACAACCATGTTGTTATCTCTAAATTTTCTTGCAACCATTTTGAATGCGTTAATAAAATGTGATTGCAGAGTTGTATCTGTCCAGAACCTGGTAAATGATTGCATAACAGGTGGTGAAGGATAATTCAAAAACCAGTTTTGTCCGCAAGGAACAGCAAGCTGGGACGGATCACCTGTCGTTGCCCACTGTGGAGCACCGTCACCACAAAATTCCCTTGCAAAAAGGTCCTGGTGCATATCAATAAAAACATAGATACCCCTTGATGTAAGCCAGCTTACACGCTGAGCCATGTCATCAAGGTAATCAGTATTATAAACACCTTCTGTCGGTTCCAGTGCTTCCCATACCGTAACATACCGTACAAGATTCATGCCCCAGCTTTTTATTTGTGCGGCGCTTGTCTCTGAAGTGAATGGTATAAACGGCGGTATCTTGCTGTCACCACCTGCGTTGATGCCCCTAAGAATAACGACCCTTCCCTGAGAATCCACAATCCACTGTCCCTCAGTATGTAATGCTTTATACACGGTGCTGGTTTTGCTGTTACTGCATTTTGTAAGCATACTTATAAAAGGTATCAAAAAAATTATGAGGACTAACTTTTTAAACATTTTCCCATCTCCCCCATACTACGCTCTATCTAACCATATTAACCCAAAAATGCAATAGAGAAGTTTGTTCATTCAATCGGGGTACCACGCGCTCATTACACAAACTTTACTATTTTTGCAAATGCATTTTTGGGTTAATTAAAAGATAGTCTGATTTTGTCTGCAAAATCAACAAAGTTGTCAAACCAGTATTTTCTGTTCAAATTGCGTAAATACATTGTCAGGTTTGGCAAGATACCCTTCCAATTCCTTTATAAATTTTACCTCACTTGGAACATACATTTTTCCTGTAAAAACAAAATAGTACTTTGCAACTCCTGTACATGATTTTTAGCTTTTAAAAGTCGTTTTTCATTGATTGTATAACCCTTAACTAAATGATCTTTTAGGGTTTTAGTTGCCCAGATGCGGAATTGGGTTGCCCGTTTGGAATTAACCCGATAGCCGACGGAGATAATCATATCAAGGTTGAAGTATTCAATTTCTCTTTCAATTGTTCTACCGCCTTCAATTTGAACTGTTCGGAATTTCCGAATAGTTCATTCTTCCTTCAATTCTCCTTCTTTATAGATATTTCTTATATGTTCATTTATAGTAGAAACACCTTTTTCAAACAGTAAAGCCATTTGTTTTTGTGTTAGCCACACCGTTTCATCTTCCAGACGCACCTTTAACTTCGGTCCTTCTCTGGACTTATAAATTACTATTTCACCTGTTTGGAATTCAGCTTGTTTCATAAATAACTAAATTCAAATACTTGCCACTTGGTTGGCAAATTTTCAAAGAGAATACCGTTTATGATGTTTTGAAGATAAGGCTTTGACATTTTTACTCCCACCATATTAATGGTTTAATTAGTTTATATTCCAAATCTTTGGTATTCACTTTTGTTCCGTCTTCAAATTCCACTTCGTAATTCCCCTCTTGTAGAGGGGTGCCAGACGGAGTCTGGCAGGGTGTTATTTTTTTAATCCATTTGCCGGTAAGGTTTGATAATGTTTCGGCAATGTCTATATTCCCCTTTTGTAAAGGGGTGTCTGCGTCAGCAGACGGGGTATTTGGATAAAGTTTGTCTAAATCAACTTTGACTTTGTTATAATGCTTCTTTTTTCATTGAGCCAATCTTTTGCAATTTTTAATCTATTTTCAAGCAAGGTTGCCCAGTTGGCGTCTTTATAGTTTGTGCGGTATAAAAACTGGTCAGAAGAATCCAGATTAAACGGCGGGTCAATGTAAGTAGTTTTTATGCTTTAAGATTTTTTCAATAAGGGAATGTGGATTCCCGCTTTCGCGGGAATGACAAGCAGAGGCAATGCTATCAAGCTCTTTTTGACTGGCGGAGAGGGTGAGATTCGAACTCACGTTCGCCTTTCGACGAAAACCGCTTAGCAGGCGGTTGCCTTCAGCCACTCGGCCACCTCTCCAAAACAATTATTATACCTTATAATATTACTTCTTTGCTGGTTTTATAACTTTAACACCATTCATATAAGGACGCAAGACCTCTGGCACAACCACACTTTGATCCTCTTGTTGATAGTTTTCCAGTATAGCAACCACTGTTCTTCCAACAGCGAGCCCTGAACCATTAAGGGTATGAACATACAAAGGCTTTTCTCCCTTTGCCCTTCTGTATTTTATACCAGCCCTTCTTGCCTGAAAATCTTCAAAATTACTACAGGATGATATCTCTCTGTATTCATTCTGTCCTGGCAACCAAACCTCTATGTCATATGTCTTGGCTGCTGAAAATCCCAGATCCCCGGAGCATAAGCTTACCACTCTATAATGAAGCTCCAGCCTTTTGAGTAACTCCTCAGCATCTTCCAATAAAGATTCAAGTTCGTCATAAGAGGATTCTGGTTCCACTATCTTCACAAGCTCAACCTTGTTAAATTGGTGCTGCCTTATCAAACCTTTTGTATCCTTACCGTAAGAACCCGCCTCTTTTCTAAAACACGGTGAATATGCTGTATAGTATTTTGGAAGTTCTGATCTATCAAGGATCTCGCGTGCGTGTATATTGGTGATGGGCACCTCTGATGTTGGTATTAAATATAGTTCTTCTCCTTCTATTTTAAAAAGATCATCCTTGAACTTTGGTAACTGACCCGTACCTGTCATGCTTGTGCTGTTAACAACAAAAGGAACATATAACTCTGTATAGCCCTGTTCTTTTACATGTACATCAAGAAAGAAGTTAACAAGCGCCCTTTCCAGCAAAGCACCAATGCCTTTTGAAACAGAGAAGCCAGAGGTAGCGAGCTTTGCTCCGGTTTCAAAATCAATAATGCCAAGATTTACTGCAAGTTCATCATGGGTATATGGCGTAAATGAAAACTCCCTTTTTTCCCCCCACATTTTTACCACCGGGTTGTCCTCACTACCTTTTCCATAAACAACAGAGGCATGTGGTATGTTTGGCAATGTTAGAACAAAATTATTTAATTCAGTTTCAAGCTCGCCCAATTCCTTATTAAGGTTATCTATTTCTTCTCCTATTGATTTCACTTCCTGCAACAGAACACTGGTATCCTCTGATTTTGCCTTTTTAATCCCGATATCCTTTGATATAAGATTTCTTTTATGCTTGAGCGTCTCTGCCTCTCTCAGGAGCTCCAACCGCCTTGCATCTTTGTCATAGAAAATTTTAAGAGATACATTCATACCCCTTTTTGCAAGAGCTTCCTCTACAAGTTTTCTGTTTTCTCTCAATATTTTAATGTCAAGCATAGAGTGTTGGATTAGCATTGTTGTATCAAGTAGTCAAGTTGAGACAGCTCACCTTGCAAATCATTAAAATGCAATTTTTAAGTTTGTATGATAATGCAGAGGCATGAAGATAGCTTTTATGGGCATTCGCGGTATACCAGCAAGCTATAGCGGGTTTGAAACCTTTGTAGAGGGACTCGCAACAAGACTTGTTGAAAAAGGGCATGATGTAACTGTTTATAATCGCTCCACACATGTAAAGTATAAAGAGCCATTCTATAAAGGTGTAAGGCTTATAAGACTTCCTACCATACCTACAAAACATTTAGATACAATTACGCATACCTTCTTATCTGTCTTGCATGGAATATTTAAGAACTATGATATTGTGTATATTTGTGGTGTAGGCAATAGCCTTCCAGCACTCATATTAAGACTTGCACAGAAAAAGGTTGTATTAAATGTAGATGGAGCTGACTGGGAAAGAAAGAAATGGGGCAGATTTGCAAGGTGGTTTTTAAAGACAAGTGAAAGGCTTGCCACACTCATTCCGAACATTGTTATAGCAGATGCTATTGCTGTTAAGCACTATTACATGGAGCAGTACAAAAAGGATACTGTATTTATACCTTATGGCACAGAGCTTGATCACCGTAAGGATGGAGATGTAGATATTTTAAATAAGTATGGGCTTAAGCCGGATAGTTATATCCTGTATGTTGGAAGGCTTGTTCCTGAGAACAATGCCCATCAGTTAATACAGGCTTATAAAATGCTTTCAACTGATAAAAGGCTTGTGATCATAGGCGATGCACCATACGCACAGTCATACAAGGATTATATAAGGACATTAGCTGGAAACGACGACAGAATCATATTTACAGGATATGTGTTTGGTGAAGATTACAGGTGTATTATGAGAAATGCATATATATTTGTTCTGGCGTCTGAGGTTGGAGGTACACATCCTGTACTTGTAGAGGCACTTGCAGCAGGTAATGCTGTGATAGTAAATAACATCCCTTCAAGTGTTGAAGTCATAGCAGATGCGGGTATTGCGTATGATGGTAAGATAGGCGAACATTCACTTGTAGAAAGGCTTAACCTGCTACTTTCGGATCCCCAGTTGCACGCCCTGCTAAGACAGAGGGCACAAAGCCGTATAAAAAACCTGTATCTATGGAATACTGTTGTTGAGAACTACATCAAATTATTTGATTCCCTTGTTCATAAATCATGAGGATCCATTTAAAACAGGATTGTTTGCTAAAAATAAGAGGAAAAATACTGTATTTTACGCTCGGACAATAGCTATCTCATTATCGTTTTTATATTGCATTTTCTGGTTAAACATGTATAACCATAAACATGTATAAAAACAAAAGGAGGGAATATGGGCGCAGGTGGATGGGTAGTCTTAATAATACTACTAATCATTGTTTTCTGGTTTGTGGTAATCTACAACAGCTTTGTACGAATGAATGCAGGTATAGACAATGCTTATAAACAGATAGATGTACAACTAAAAAGAAGGTATGATCTTATTCCCAATCTTGTGGAAACAGTAAAAGGATATATGAAGTTTGAAAGGGAGACGCTGGAGGCTGTCATAAATGCCCGCTCAAAGGCTATGACAGCTCCCCCCGGACCCGAAAAGTTCGCAGCAGAAGGCACACTTTCTGGGGTACTTGGAAAGCTTCTGGCAGTTGCAGAGAATTACCCTGAACTAAAGTCTAATGAACAGGTAAAAACACTGATGGAGGAGCTGAGAACAACAGAAAACCAGCTTGCCTTTGCAAGACAATACTACAATGATAATGTAATGAAATTGAATACAAAGATCGGACAATTCCCATCAAATATAATAGCTACACTTTTTAACTTCAAACCAAAAGACTACTTCCATGTAGAAGAATCTGCAAAGGTAACACCGAAGGTAGATATAAAAATCTAAAGTTTAAACATTAAATGGACTTCTTTGAAGAACAAAAAAGGAATAAAAGGACTACCATTGTTCTTATCACTATCTTCGCATTCATTGTGCTGGGCATCGGATATTTTATAGATCATTTTTACCTGGGGTTTGACATAAAAACAGGTCCATTTCCTTTTGCAACAGCACTCGCAATTATTATAGCATCAGTGTGGGCAATGGTATCCTATTACAATGGAGACAGTATTGTGCTTGCATCAGTCGGTGCAATACCGCTGGATCCCTCAACAACAAATGAAAAGACAAAGATATTAATGGATGTTGTTCAGGAGATGTCCGTGGCTTCAGGGAACCCTAAACCTTTTGTTTACATAATACCTTCTGATCAGCCAAATGCATTTGCAACTGGAAGAAACCCGGAACATTCAAGTATAGCTGTTACACAAGGCTTGATAGATATGATGGATAGAAGTGAGCTGCAAGCAGTGGTTGCTCATGAAATGGGTCATATAAAAAGCCATGATATCCAAACAATGACAGTTGTTGCTGTTTTACTTGGTGCTATTGTTTTGATGAGTGATTGGTTATGGCGTATATCCTTTTATACACCAAGAAGGCGCGGTAAGGATCTAAGGGGGATGTTTATAGTTTTACTTATAGCGATCATCCTTTCTATTGTTGCACCTATTATTGCACAGATCATAGCAATGACTGTATCAAGACAAAGGGAATACGCTGCTGATGCTGCATCTGTAGAATTTACCCGTAATCCTTTGGCACTTGCAAACGCACTTGAAAAACTAAAAGCAGGATTTGTGCCTATGAAGAATGCCTCGCGGGGAACAGCACATATGTTTATAGT
>Ga0315298_1008164_pt1 | contig 13459 bp, 10 predicted proteins | sample WHS_1_MG_FD_203077 | JGI IMG/M metagenome (GOLD analysis project Ga0315298, IMG submission 203077) | Extremophilic microbial mat communities from Washburn Hot Springs, YNP, Wyoming, USA - WHS_1_MG | ecosystem: Environmental > Aquatic > Thermal springs > Hot (42-90C) | place: USA: Wyoming...
GCACAAAAATTGCTTTATCTACCTTGTTTCGACATGAAACAAAAGGCAGCCTCAAAAACAGTGCGCGCTAAAAAGCGGAGCAAAAAGCCCGCGGCACAGCCGGCAGGCCATGCCGCCTTTCCCGCGCCACCGCCACCAAAACCCACCCCGGCTCCGGAGCCGCCGGAAATTCTCGACGAGGAGCCCGAGCAGGAACAGTCACGTTACGATGCAGACTCGGCCATAAAGCTTTATCTGAAGGAAATCGGCGAGGTGAAGCTGCTTACGCCAAAAGAGGAAATCGAGCTGGCTGAGCGCATCAAGAAAGGCGATAAAAAGGCCCGCGAAGAAATGATCAAGGCCAATCTCCGACTTGTGGTCAAAATTGCGCATGATTTTGAGAACTTCGGCCTGCCGCTCCTCGATTTGATCAGCGAAGGCAACATCGGTTTGATCAAAGCCGTTGAACGTTTCGACCCATCCAAGGGAAGCAAATTGTCCACTTACGCCGCATGGTGGATCAAGCAGTCCATCAAACGCGCACTCGCCAACCAGGCCAAAACCATCCGGCTGCCGGTACATCTTGTGGATAAAATTGCCCAGATGCGCCGCGTGGCCATGCGCCTGCAGGAAATCCTCGGTCGCGAGCCAACCGATGAAGAGCTGGCACAAGAAATGGGCATTTCACCGGCGCGCATCGCACAAATGCGAATGGCCGGCATACGCCCCGCTTCGCTTGACGCCCCAATCGGTGACGATGAGACCAATACCTTTTCCGATGTCATTCCCGATGAAAACGCGCCCACCCCTTACGAAGATTTGGAGGAGGAAACCATTAAGAGCATGCTGCGCGAGTTGCTGCGTTCACTCGATCCGCGCGAAGCTGCCATCTTGACTTACCGCTTCGGCCTCGATGGCGGCCCGGAGCGCACCCTGGAGGAAGTCGGCCTCAAGTTCAACGTCACACGCGAGCGGATTCGACAAATCCAGAACATCGCACTGCGCAAGTTGCGCAAAATGATCGAAAAACTTGAGCAGAAAAAAGAGTAAAATTCCAATGCAAAAACCAGAAATAGCCCATAAGGCTTCAAGAAAACACACGCCTGATGCCTCTGTAAAAAAACGGCGGCTCGTTAAAGCCGCCGTTTTTCCTTAAAATGATCCTGAAACAACCTTCTATTCCTCAGGCCACCAACTTGGAGTTATATTGTAAGCAAAATACAAGGACCAATTGGCGCCAGGAAACTGCTGGTCACCTGCCCACGCTGACATTTCCTTTACACAATCATCCTCACCAAAGCCAGAGCGGGATACATTGGCATGTGTCGCGATCAACATGCGATCCAAATTCAACACGTTCAAATTTATGGTGTAAATCTTGGTCGTAGTTCCCCATGGCAAATCCTTATCTTGATATGGAAATTTCCCCGGAGCAGGATTGCTTCCTTTCTTTGGGAACCCGCTCAAATCTGCTGCAACCGCCGCAGCAGTAGCTGTAAGCGTCCATCCTTTGGTCGTCTCGTATTTGATGTACAGGGTGTCGTCATCATGCCAGACTGTCACCGTCCCCGCAGTATAAATCTGAGAGGCCATCAGCGGGTAGCTCACCACATCCTGAACCGGCCCCGCCGCTTTTACCGACACCGCCGAAAAGGCGCTAATCAATCCGGCCGCCAACAAAATTTTAATCGAACTTTTCATAATCCACTCTCTCTTTAATCAATTCACTCTCACAGTAGCACAGCTTTGAGCCATGTCAACCATGACAAGTACAAAAAAGCACACTACATGCCAAAAGTCCAGACATTTTTTTGAGAAAATTTTTTCAAACTCAACTCGTTGGCCATCAATTGGTTACACAAAATGCTTAAAATTGGCCGCCCATCGCTTTTTCTCAAAAATGAGACAGTTTTGCCCATTCCTGAGTCATTCAAAGCGGTTTATACCCCGCACAATGGCAGCACCCTGCCTGAAAATGAGAATCGCACTTCCGCATTGCACTTTGGACTGTAAAGCGTAGAGTGAAGGCATGGCGCGCAAGGACAACGCCGAAACAGCCCACGCTCGCGGAATGAGCGATATCATTGGGCTTGTCCTGCTTGCCGGGGCTGTTTTGTTATTGATGGCGCAGTGGTCGTTCGATTGGCGCGATCTGTCGGAATTGAAAAACCCGCCACATTCACCGCCGCACAACTGGATTGGCGCGGTTGGCGCCCATGGCGCGTACGCATTTTTCCGGCTGTTTGGCGCCGCGGCTTATGCGCTTCCGCTGTTGCTGTTGTTTTTCGGATTGAGTTTTTTCTGGGAGTTCATCGCCTATCTGCGGCGGCGCTGGTGGTCATGGGTTGCCGCCGCAATGCTGATGGTGTGCATAACCGGCCTGCTTGGCCTGTACACCGGCAAACAGGGATTTCTGGCCAATGTTGCAGCTCATCTCAATGCTTCCAGCGCAGGCGGGCTGGTGGGGGATTTGCTCAATCAATTTATTTTTCTGCGTCTGGGCAAACCTGGCGCCACCGTCATTTACCTCGTGCTCTATGTTATCAGCCTCTACTTTCTGACCAATTTTGAGCTGGGCATCTGGATTCGCGAATGGCTGGCACGCCGCGCCGCCAAAGAAGGAAAAGAAGACAATCTCACACCTGAAGAACGCGAGCTGGCGCGCCGCGCACGCGAGCTTGAAGAAAAAGCGCGTGAATTGCAGGAGATGATGCGGAAGCCGGAAAAGAACGGCAAGGAGAAGAAGGGAACTGATGCCGGAGCAGCCCGGGAAGAAACAGGCAAGCCAGTAGGACCGGATTTGAAACCCGTACCCGAGCCTGTTGTCCGTGATTTGACAGCTACACCACCCAAGCCCGCCAACGGCCGCAAGGAAAAGACTGCGCCTGAGAAAGCCCCCGAACCACCACCCAAACATGAAGCTCCGGCAAAGCCTGCCGAGCCTGCCGAGCCTGCCGATGGCCGCGAGGTGCCGCCGGCCACTGTTGAGCAAATCTTGGGCCGCGAAAGCGCGGCAAAACCAAAGGAAACTGCAAAAGAAAAGGCTGAACCGCCGGCTGTGGAAATCCACGATGGCAAAACTCCAGCGCAACAGCCGGAAACGCCCGCCGCAGCGGCTGCTGAAACAGTTGAGGCCGGCGCCACTGCTGCAGCAAGCGCCGACAACCCATTCGCAGCAAAAAGTGATGCAGCCGGATTGCAAGCAGCGGCGCGCCAGGAAGCTGCGCCGCCGATTCAACGGGCGGGACGCAAAACAAAACCGCTATCAGTGGCCACCGCGCCGCGGATTGAAAATTATCAATTGCCGCCAATTGAATTTTTGCAACCTCCCGAGGTAATCACCAAGCCCACCGAATCAAAGGAGGAGCTGCTGGCAAACGCGCAATTGATGAAGAATACGCTTGCGCAATTCGACATTGAGGTTGCCATTGGCGACATCACCAAAGGCCCGACAATCACGCGCTACGAATTGCACCCCGCCCCCGGCGTCAAGTTGGAAAAAATAACCGCCCTGAGCAACAACATCGCAGCCGCGCTGAAGGCCGAGCGGATTCACATACTGGCGCCCGTGCCCGGCAAAAGTTCCGTCGGCGTCGAAGTGCCAAATGCGGTGAAGACCAAGGTCTATCTGCGCGATGTCCTCGAATCGGAGGAATGGATCAACAGCAAGGCGCGCATACCGCTGGCGCTTGGCAAGGATGTTTATGGCCATCCAATCGTGGCCGATCTGGCGGAGATGCCGCATTTGCTGATCGCCGGCAGCACAGGCTCGGGCAAGTCGGTTTGCATCAACTGCATCGTCGCCTCGCTGTTGTACCGCTTCCGGCCTGATGAGTTGCGCTTCGTAATGATTGACCCCAAGGTTGTCGAGCTGCAGCATTATAATCCGCTGCCGCACCTTGTGGTGCCCGTTGTCACCGACCCCAAGAAAGTCATCCTTGCCCTCCGCTGGGTAATTGATGAGATGGAGAAGCGCTACAAGATTTTTGCAAAGGTCGGTGTCCGCAACATCAAGTCTTTCAACGACCGCCCGCGGCACAAGCCGCCACCACAACAAGAGCCTGAGCTGCCGCTGACTGCTACACGCGAGCGAATCAAGCCCGCCTCCGACGGTTTTGCCGTTGAAATCAACGAAGAGATAGTCGTGCCGCGCGATGATGACATCGTGATTCCGGACAAGCTCAGCTACATTGTGGTGATAATTGATGAGCTGGCGGACTTGATGCTTGTTGCGCCGGCGGATGTTGAAATGGCGATTGCGCGCATAACCCAGATGGCGCGCGCCGCCGGCATCCATTGCATCGTTGCCACACAAAGGCCGAGCGTCGATGTCATAACCGGCGTCATCAAGGCGAACATCCCGGCGCGCATCGCCTTTCAAGTCGCCGCCAAGGTTGACTCGCGCACCATCCTTGACGCCATGGGCGCAGACAAGCTTCTGGGCAAGGGCGACATGCTCTACCTGCCGCCCGGCTCTGCGAAATTGATACGCGCACAGGGCGCGCTCATCACAGACCCCGAAATCCAGAAGCTCGTCGAGTTCATCAGCAAGCAGGGCAAGCCAAGCTACGATTTGGAAATCCATCAGCAACTGCAAAAACCCGCAAGCGCGCTGGACAATGAAAACAGCTCCGATGAAGACGAAGAGCTGATTGAACAATGCATCGAAGTCATCCGCAGCGAGCAAAAGGCCAGTGTCTCCCTGCTCCAGCGCCGGCTCAGACTCGGCTATGGCCGCGCGGCCCGCATCATGGACGAGCTGGAGCGCCGCGGCATCGTCGGCCCAAGCAAGGGCGCGGAGCCCCGTGATATTTTGATTGATCTCGACGGCACCGGCATGGACGGCCGCCCCCGCGACAAGGAGGGTTGAGCCGTGACGCAAAACGCCGGCAAATCGTTTGCAAACCGCAAGGCCGTATTTCTCGATCGCGATGGCGTCATCATCGGGGAGCGCCAGTACATCAAAGACCCGGAGCAGGTGGTGCTGTTGCCAGGGGCCGGTTCCGCCTTGAATCTGTTGCGCAAAGCCGGCTTCCTGCTCGTGCTCGTCACCAACCAATCCGGCGTTGGCCGCGGCTATTTCACGGTTGATGATGTGGCGCGCTGCAATGCGCGGCTGCAGGAGTTGCTCGCCGGCTTTGGCGCGGCCCTTGATCGTATCTATTTCGCGCCGGAAGCGCCGGACCAACCCAGCCGCGGACGCAAGCCTTCCCCATTTTTTCTCTTTCAAGCTCGTGATGAGCTGGGCATTGACCTCGCCCAAAGTTACATGATTGGCGACAAACTCAGCGATTTGGAATGCGGCTGGAATGCAGGCGTCAGAAAAAGCATCCTTGTGCGCACCGGTTACGGCGCCCGGCTCGAGCAAGAGTCACCCGAAAAACTCACCCGCGCAGTCATCGTTGATAATCTGGCCGCAGCCGCAAGCTGGATTCTGAACAACACGGATAAATAAGACCGCCCGCACTGCATCCGCCCCCGACGTTCAGGCTCTTTTTCACATAAAACAGGCATTGCCAGCAAAATCGCCATGTTAAAATTGTGTTTATTTTGCAGTTTGGAGCGGTTATATTTCGTTCATGGAAAGAGAGGAGGATCGTCTGGTTGATGCTTTCCTGCAGCATCTGGCTGCCACGCGCTCCGCATCCCCATACACCATCCGCAACTACGGCCACGCCCTGCGCAAATTTCGACAATGGTTCGCTGCCGAACGCGGCACAGAGCCGGATTGGACGAAGCTGGAGCCGGATGATTTCCGCGCACATCTGCGGGCGCTGGGCCGCGACAACCTTGGCCGCGCGGCCATCGCGCTGCGGTTCTCCGCGTTGCGCGCTTTCTACCGCTTCCTGGCGCGGGAAGGCCACGTGCAGGTGTCACCTGTACGCAAGTTGAGCCTGCCAAAAGCGCCTCGGCGGCTGCCGCAATTTTTAACTCCGGAGCAGATGGAAAGCCTGTTGCAGGCGCCATTGAAAGAGCTTGAACAGTTGCAAAAGGCAGACGGGAAAAAAACATCGCCACTGCCGTTCTTGCGGGACGCAGCCCTGCTGGAAGTTATGTACTCATGTGGATTGCGGATAAGCGAGGTATGCGGTCTGACAGCCGGCGACATTGACTGGCAGGAGCAGGTGGTGCGAGTTCGTGGCAAGGGACGCAAGGAGCGGCTTGCACCCATAGGCAGGCCCGCCCTGCAGGCGCTCGCCAGTTACTGGGAGGCGCTCGGTGCAACGCCTTTGCCGTCCCAGCCTGTGTTTGTTGCGCGCCCAAACAGCGGCCGGCCGCTCTCAGCCCGCCTTGTGCAGTTGCGCCTTAAACGTTATCTCGCAATCGCCGGGCTTGATCCGCGTCTCACCCCGCACAAACTCCGGCACTCGTACGCCACACATCTGCTGGACAGGGGCGCCGACCTTCGGAGTGTCCAGGAGCTGCTGGGTCACGCACATCTTGCCACCACCCAGGTCTATACCCACGTAACCACTGAACGCCTCAAAAAGGCGTACGATGCCGCACACCCCCGCGCCTAAAACCCATGATCAGCCATCCAGTACAGGCGGTTGTTTTTGACATGGACGGCGTCTTGACCGATTCGGAGCCGCTCATCAACGCCGCTGCAGTGGCTATGTTTCGGGAAATGGGAATCAGAGTGCAGCCCGAAGATTTCCTCCCTTTCGTCGGAGCCGGCGAAAACCGTTACCTGGGCGGTGTTGCGGAAAAATACGGCATCACGTTGGACCTTGAGCGGGCGAAAAAGCGGACATACCAAATCTACCTTGAACTTGCGCCCCGCCAGTTGCGCGCCTTTCCCGGAGCGGTGGAGCTTGCGCAGCAATGCCGCAAGGCCGGACTGCGTCTGGCAGTGGCTTCGAGCGCGGACATGATCAAGATCGAAGCAAACCTGCAAATCATCGCGCTGCCGCCCAATTGGTGGGATGCAGTAATCTGCGCCGAGGATGTAATCCACAAAAAGCCTGCGCCGGACATTTTCCTTGCGGCTGCGCGCAGGCTGATGCTCTTGCCGGAGCAGTGCGTTGTCATCGAGGATGCCCTCAACGGCATTATTGCCGCCCGCAAGGCAGGGATGCGATGCATTGCCGTCGCCCACAGTTTCCCTGCGGCGCAACTGAATGGAGCTGATTTGGTGCGGGAGCGGATTTCCGAAATTTTGCTGCAGGACATTTTTACAATTCAAGCCGCCAACGCAACCGGCACAAAAAATCACAATTCTTGATTGAGGGCTGTTTGTTTTTTTTGGGCCAGCCTTATGGCGTGGCAATCTCAATTTGCGAAATTTTTCCGGACAGCGGAACGCATCGAATCCGGCGCTGTTTGTTTGCGACCTACGGCGTTTTGCCCTGACCGGCGCTCCGGCCAAAGTCCACGTTGCAACGCCGGCAAAGACAGCCAACAATGATTTGGAGCTAATCTTCATCAGTTTTTGCCAGACCGCCTCCTCTTAATCACGCTGGAGCTCCAGAACGCGCTTGTCCCGCGGATTTTGTCCAGCAACTGTGCATCCGCTTCGGGAAATTTGTAATGTTTAAGTTCCTGACGACGCACCCACGCCACCGCGGCGCACTCCAACGGGCGCGGCTCATTTTTCAACAAACGGCAGAGGTAAAATTTCAACCGCACTTTTTTGTCGGGATAATCATGCCGGACGGTTGCAACAAGCCTGAGTGTCGCTATCTCGATTCCCAGCTCTTCGCGCAGCTCCCGCTTGAGACAGCTCCTGAACGTCTCACCCGGCTCGCGTTTTCCTCCGGGAAATTCCCACAAACCTCCCAGATGCGCCCCGGCATTCCGCCGGGTTATCAACAGCCGTCCGTCTCGAAAAATCAGGGCGGCGGCAACATCAACAACCCTCTGGACGGCGGCGCGCATTTGCCGTGCTTCAGCGGCCAACGCTTTTATAGACGAATCCAAGCCGCTCCATTTCCACCGGGTCAAACAAATTGCGGCCGTCGAACATGATTGGATGCGTCATCACCTTGCGCGCCCTGTCCAGATCAAGCTTTTTGAAAATATCCCATTCGGTTGCCACCACAAGGGCATCGCAACCCTCGGCCACGGCGTTCATGTCATCAACGTAAGTCACCGAATCACCCAAAATTGCGCGGGCCTTTGTCATGGCCTTGGGATCATGCACGCGCAGAATCGCGCCCTCATGCAGAAGCCGCTGGCACAGTTCAATGGCCGGCGATGACCTGACATCGTCCGTATTTTGCTTGAACGCAAGTCCCAGCACGCCGATTCGCTTGCCCCGCAAAACCCAGAGGGTGTCGGCTATTTTCTTCATGAACCGCTCCATTTGTTCGGCGTTTATGCGCTGAACTTCGCGAAGCAGCCGGAAATCGTAGCCGACCTGTCCGGCAATATGAATGAATGCGCTGAGGTCTTTGGGGAAACAACTGCCGCCAAATCCAATGCCGGCGTCCAGAAACCGGCGGCCGATGCGCGGGTCCATCCCTATGCCGTTGGCAACCTCCAGAACATTCGCGCCGGTGGCTTCGCAGATGATTGAAACTGCATTGATATACGAAATTTTGAGCGCCAGAAACGAGTTCGCCGCGTGTTTGATCAACTCGGCGGAATTGATATCGGTTACAATTATCGGCGCGTCGAAAGGCTTGTAGATTTCCTTCATGGCAGCCACCGGCCTTTGCGAACGCACCCCAATCACCACCCTGTCGGGTCTCATGAAGTCCTCTACTGCGAATCCCTCCCTCAGAAATTCAGGGTTGCTCACCACGTCAAATTCAACCTTCGCCTTGCAATAGCGCCTGATTGTCTCGGCCACTTTTTCGCCGGTGCGCACCGGCACGGTGCTTTTATCCACCACGATCTTGTAGCCCTTCATGGCAACGGCTATGTCCCGTGAAACCCGCTCCATGAAACTCATGTCCACCGAGCCGTCTGGCAGCGGCGGCGTGGGCACCGCTATGAAAATCACATCGGCCTTTTCCACCCCCTCGGCGGTTGAGTCCGTGAACGACAGCCGCCCTGCTTCGGTGTTTCGTGCAACAATCTCCTCAAGCCCCGGCTCGTAGATCGGCATGCCGCCGCTCTTCAGCACCTCCACCTTCGCCCTGTCATTGTCAACGCATGTCACCTGGTGGCCGACTTCGGCAAAGCACGCCCCAGTCACCAAACCAACATATCCCGTCCCAATGATTGCCAGTTTCATTATCTCGATGCCATCATGGCTGACAGCCCGTTGCATGCGCTTTTACGGATAAAAACATCCCCCTCTCCGGTGCCTGCCGGCAGGTGTAAAATTCCAATCGGCGTCAACTCCGCCATGCGGCACAACAGCATTATCGCGATTGTGCCGCGCTCAGGCCGCCTCAGGATGCAGCGGGCTTGCCTTCGGAGCATTCGCCCCCAAGCAAGAACCGCCCGTAAACCAGCCCTGCCACACCGCCTCCGAGCATCGGGCCGATGATATAGACCGCCGCATTTCCCAGGTCGCCGGTAACCGCTGCCGGGCCAAACCAGCGAGCCGGGTTGATCGCCCCGCCGGTGAACGGTCCGCCGAACAGAATGCCCATGGCAATTGTCAATCCGATTGCCAATGGCGCAATACTCTGCGGCCCGCGCGGGTTTATGGCGGTGCCTATCACCACGAACACCAGGAAGAAGGTCAACACCGCCTCGATGCCCAGCCCTTCAAGCATGCTTACGTCCCACTGCAGCGAGGGGGTGCCATTCTTGATGATGTTCACTGCGCTGAATGCCTTGCCGCCCTGTACTTCATGCCGCAGCAGAACACGCAACACCAGCGCCGCCCCAACCGCCCCCAACATTTGCGCCACCCAGTAAACCACGGCGCCTTTCCCGTCAATTTTGCGGCTCAGCCACACACCAAGCGTCACCGCCGGGTTAAGATGCCCGCCGGAAATGCCCGCCGTGGCGGCCACCATCACCGCAATTGCAAGCCCGTGGGCCATGGCGATCCCCAGCAAATCCACCCCGGGCGGCTGCGTGTTGTTGTATATCGCGCCCACCCCGATGAAGATGAGCGTGAACGTGCCGATGAACTCGGCGACCGCTTGTTTAACCAGTTTGCATTCCATCTGCGCCTCCTTTTTTTATTTTGTTTTGTTCGTCAGCGTCAGAGTCAAAGGCTGATTAGTTGCGGTTTTTGCCGGTTGGTTTGTGCCGGTCAGCAGCTTCACCTGCGGCGCGCTTGTCCGCTGCTGCGAACCCGCGGCATTGGTTGCCTTTGGCATCGGCATGTTTGTGCCGGTTGGCGTTATTGTCACTGGCTGCTGCTTCGGCTGGTTGAATGGATTCAGCGACGCCAGCTCCGGATGCGCCTTCTCCAACTGAAACATTCGTTGCATGGCCTCCTCAGACCACGTATTAAACCGCTGCGCCCGGCTTAAATCCACCAAGTCACGATACGCCATGTAGGCAGGCTCGAACTTGTTCTGCTGTTCCAACAGCCGCCCCAGCGCTATTTTTGCCTGGGACGATACGGCAATCTCGGTTGAATACTGCCGGCTTACCTTGGTGTACTCGTTGATTGCCTCGTTGATCTTGCCTTCGCCATCCAGGCATGCCGCTATCCCCAAAGCCGCCTGCGGCGCCATTGGGTCGGCGGGATGCTCGCGCAAAAACTTCTCAAACGCGCTTTTGGCCTCGGCAAACTTCCCTTCCTCGAAAAGTGCCATTGCGCCCAGAATCAGCGCCCTTGTGCCGGCTTTCGTTCCGGAATAATCCTCAGCGATCTTGAGGTATTTCTCCGAAGCCACCGGCGCGCCGCGGTTCGGGCTTGTAATCGGGTTCCACAGCTTGCTCAGCTCTTCGCTGGCCGTGAGCTCCCGCTGTTTGATGAAATGGTTGACGCATACCCCGATGACTATCAGGGCCAGCGCAATCCCGCCCCCTATCAGAAGGCGTTTCTTGTTGACTTCCAACCACGTCAACACCTCGATTTCCGTGGTGGATACCGGCGTTTGTGAATCCATATCTTAAAGCAGCTCATTTTTTTGATTTTACCGTAAATAGCAAGCCTGAAAGTTGGCGTGGAAAAATTTCATGCCTTTTATTGCCAGAATAATGCCCGCAACTCCTTCCACAGCCATCCGTAAATTCCGGGTAAAACAATCTCAACTTCGTGCCTTGGCCGCCCTGAATTGGACAATCCAGAAAAACTAAGTTGAAGTGGTTTTCATCCTGCTTGAAGTGGAGAGACTCAAGTTGAAAGACTCCAGTTTGGGTGATCGGAATTTAATTTCTCCGCAATTGGTTTTGGCCAGCGCAAGATCGCTTCCAATAACAACTTGCGTCGTTCCAGCCCGCCCCACACAACAACACCTGTAGCCGCCGGCGTAAGCCGGCGGACAAATCTCTGCCGCCTCACGGCGGCAGCTACACATACCCCGCCACTCTTCGCTTGATAACATAAGGGATTTTTTTAACTCAGTTTTTCGGGATGAAAGCAGTTGCGCAACGCCCGCCCAAACAGGCCGGGCGGCTGTTAGATGGAGTTTAAGCGGTTTTGCTCAAACCATGCGAAATGCATTCCACGGAGCGCGCCTCTGGTAATCCAGCCATTTGTTGGCCTCTGCATCGCCCACAAACTGCTCCTTAACCGGGTCCCATTTCAACCGGCGATGGTTCCAGTAGGCAAGGTTGCCCAGGTGACAGACCGTCACCGAGCGGCAGCCTATCTCGACATCGCAAATCGGGCGCTTCCGGGTCTTGATGCAATCCAGAAAATCCCGCTGGTGATCACGGCTCTTGTATAGATGCACGCCGTTTTCCGGTATTGGCTCCGCATCCAGCCCTTCAGGTGTTATCTTGAACTTGCCGCGATTTACCTCTATTTCACCGCTCTCACCAATAAACCGCACCCCGTTGGCCTTGTCGCTGTGGATCATCTCCACACCATTGGCGTATATGAACCGGACTCCCTTCGTGGCCTTCGGGTCATCCGGCGGGATGATTTCCACAGGCCCGCTCTCATCCATTCCCAGCCCCCATTGCGCGATGTCAAAATGATGCGCCCCCCAGTCGGTCATCCCGCCGCCGGAATACTCGCGGTAACTCCGCCAATTCGGAAAATGCTTGTGCACACCCCGCGGGCTTAACACGGAGTTGTATGGACGCATCGGCGCCGGTCCAAGCCAGCCGTCCCAATCCAAGCCAGGCTCCATCGGCTCCTCCGGCAAATCGCACCACTTGGACGGCCCGCCCACGTTGACCAGCACCTGCTTGATTTTGCCGATGCGCCCATTGCGCACCAGCTCGCAGGCCTTGTGGAACTCTGCAGATGACCTTTGCATGCTGCCGGTTTGAAAAACGCGGTCATTCTCCCGGACCGCCTTCACCATCGCACGCGCCTCAGCAATCGTCAGCGACAGCGGCTTCTCGCAATAGATATCCTTCTTTGCCCGCGCCGCCAGTATCACCGGCACTGCATGCCAGTGGTCCGGTGTCGCTATGCACACCGCGTCAATATCCTTCCGCTGCAGCAGCTCCCGGAAATCCTTGTACGCCGCGCATCCTTTGTAATCGGCCTGATTTTTCTTCGAGTAATAATCCTCGACAACTTTTTTGGCATGTTCGCGCCGTGTCGTGTCAACATCGCACATCGCCAGTACCTGGGTGTTTTTCCCGAGAAATCCGTTTAACAATCCCCGCCCCTGCGTGCCAACACCTATGAATCCCATCGTTATTCGCTCGCTTGGCGGCGTTTGCGCCCCCCAGACGTGGCCCGGCAAAATCAATGGCGCGGCTGCCGCCGCAACTGTGGTCTTCAAAAATATCCTGCGACTTGTCCGTATATGTTTTCCGGCGTTTTTCATGCCGTCAACGAATACCCCCGACACGTTTCTTTGACAATTCAATTTTTCAACCCTCTCGTACCTGCCGCCGTAAGGCGGCAGAGATTTGTCAGGTGGCTCACGCCGGCGGCTACGGAAAACAGAACGGCGGCCATTTCTGACCGCCGTATCTTTGTAACTGCCGCCGTAAGGCGGCAGACTCGTCCACCGGCTTACCCCGGCGGCTACGTGATTATGGTTGGACTATTATCGTCAATTGCTGCTCCGCTGAAGCGTTCACTCCAGTATTCAGCACACCGCCCAAATCAGTCAGCCTTATCGTCAATACTGCCGTTCCCGTTACTGTCCCACCCTTCACCTTGAACGTCAGATTCCCTGTCAGCGCATTTATCGCCGGCTGCGTAACAAACAACCCTGGATTGCTGTTGTTCACTATCACATACTTCAATCCCTGCACCTCATTCGGCCCGGCGCTCTGCACGCTTATCACATGATTCGTGTACGACGCATTCACATTCGTACCAACCACTATGTTCGTAATCGCCAGCTCAAAGCTCGGCGCGTCATTGACCGGATTCACAGTCAGCAACCCCGTCACACTTGCACTGTTCGTCCCGTCACCCACTGTGAACGTCAACAGCGTCTTACCATACATGTCAGCCACAGGATACACTTTCACCACCACATTCGTC
>Ga0315298_1008166_pt1 | contig 13457 bp, 14 predicted proteins | sample WHS_1_MG_FD_203077 | JGI IMG/M metagenome (GOLD analysis project Ga0315298, IMG submission 203077) | Extremophilic microbial mat communities from Washburn Hot Springs, YNP, Wyoming, USA - WHS_1_MG | ecosystem: Environmental > Aquatic > Thermal springs > Hot (42-90C) | place: USA: Wyoming...
TGTCAAGGCCGCCGCCTTGAAGGCTATCGCTTTAAGTGGTGAGGTCTCATATTCGAGTAAAATTTTTTAAGGTTGCCTACTGGATCTTGACACGGACTTCCCCCTCTTTCTTCTTGACGGCGGGCATGGGTATAGTATATAATTAGTTTTGCAGTGGATAGCGCAGGGGAGTAGCTCAATTGGTAGAGCGGCGGTCTCCAAAACCGTAGGCTGCGGGTTCGAGTCCTGTCTCCCCTGCCAGTCAAAGCCAGGAGCCTCAAGGGTTTGAGGCTCCTTCACTTTTGTGCGAATTCTGCAGAAAGGCCGTTTGGGGAGCAATTTGGGAGCAAACTGGGAGCAAGAGCACCAATCACCAACCTGGAAACGCATCCGGCGGGGGGTTCGTGGCATGAGCCACCCGTTTCAGGCAATTGCGGCTGCCACGGCCTCCCGATGCGCTTCACGGGAGGGTATATCCGCCCGGCAAAGGGTTTCATACCGGGCGCCGGGTATCGTCCCCCGTTTCGCGCGCCGCAAACCCTGTTCCGCATAGGGGACGGGCCGCTTGCCCAGGCGGGCGGCGTCCGAAAAGGCCTGCTCGACGGCGGCCAGGCCGTACCGGTCCAGCAGCTCCCGCAGGATTACGCGCTCCAGCGGCGTTAGCCCCATGGCCGGTCCATACGGCAGGCCGTTGTTTTCGTCACGAAATCACCCCCTCTCTCTGGCCGGTTTAGGCCGCTTTGTGCGTACAGAAGCGACAGTCGAAGGGGTATCCTCCCCCGGCAGGTACAATCACCTGCCCGGTCCATTATCGCTGCTTTTAGGCCATTCCGTGAAGCGGCAGGGCCGCCCCGGCAATGGAACGGGGTTTGCCGAAGCAAACCACAGGCGCGGCCTCCGGGCCAGCCAGGGCAGCTTACCCCGCGGCCTGGCGGTAAGATTTCATGGGTTCAAATGGATTTTCGCCCATCCCCACCGGTGGGACAAAAAGGGGCGCAAATAGCCGGAAGCCGCCCCACCGGGCGGCCAGCCGCGAAACGTTACCGAAACATTACCGAAACGTTACCACCGGGGGCATTCCACTCCTGTCCGCCGTCCGGCAACATCGAACCGCGCATCATTTCAACCGTAACCCCTTCGTGTTTCCTGAACTTCTATGAGAAGTGACTGAGGTTTGTCAGGAGCCGTATACGAGGCCCGTACGTACGGTTCTGTGAGAGGGATAACGCCGCAGAAAAATTACTGCGGCGCTACCCCCTACTCGATTTTTGGTGCGAAGTCCCCCTGAAATTGCCCTTTGGGGATAAACCATGGCTGTAAAAAACCACCCGCGCGATCAGGCCCGGGTGGTCTTCTTGTTTGTTCCGGATCCGTGTTCCCCGCTTTAAAGCGGTTTAAAAAGCATGGCTGGTTCTGGTTGAGTTTTCCAGGGCATTGGCGTCGGGACGGTGGAATAAAAGCACGCTGAACACCGAGGTCAGGTTCAAAATGATCACCAGGATAAAAGCACCGTGAAATGAGCCACTGATCTGGACGATAAATCCGGTCAGCGCGGAAGCGACCAGTCCGGCCACGGCGAAGAAGAAATCCATGATGCCCAGTGCGGTGCCCGATTTTTCCCTGATCATATCCACGTTCACCGCGTAGAAAGTTGAATTGGAAGCCATGTTAAAGCCCACGGCCAGGGAGATGCATAAAAGGGCCAGGCCCAGGGAATGATATTTGATTACGGGCAACAGGCTCAATGCACCCAGCAGCTGGGTAATCCAAATGGGATATGAGCGGGAAAGGCGCAGGCTGCCGGTGGACTTTAAGATCCGGTCGGAAATGTAACCGACAAGGTATAACAGAATGGAGGCCAGTGCCCAGGGCAGGATGGTGAACATACCCACGTTTTTCAAATTCATCCCGTAGGAATTGCTCAGGAATGTGGGCAGCCAGTTCATAAAGAAGAACAGGTTGTAGCCAAAGACGAAAAAAGCCCAGTCATTGGAAAGTAAAGTGGGATTGGTGAGCAGGAACCTCCACATACCGGGGGCGCTGGCGTGCTGACTGCGGCGGATGGATTTCTCGGAGACATTGCGGGAAACTGATTTTTGTTCTCTGATTTCAGACAACTCGGCATCATTGACAAACCGGGAGTGTTCGGGAAAATCACGGAATAAAATGAACCACAGGGGAGCCCAGATGATGCCGAGAGCCCCCAGGATCATGAACATACCCCGCCAGGTGAAATGAATGGCCAGCTGGGATACAATCGGTCCACCCAGCATCAGAGCCAGGGGAACGGCCACCAGGGCATTGGCCAGCGCAATGGCTCTTTCTTTGCTCGGCAGCCAGTCACCGACTACACGGTTGAGCGCGGGGAAATTCGGTCCCTCGGCCAGACCCAAAAACAGACGGACAGCGAACAGAAAAGCGAACCCGGCGGCAAAGGCCGTGGAAAATATACTTAAAGACCAGATTAAAGCGGCAATGAGCCACACCTTTCGGGAACCCCATCTGTCCACCATCAGGCCGCCGAAAAAGCACAGAACGGCATATCCAATATTAAACGCACCCAGCGTCAAACCAATATGTTCTTCATTCAAGTGAAACAGCTTACTTAAAATGGGCATGGCAAAAGCGATGGCTGAGCGATCCACGTAATTGATTACTGTGATCAAAAATACCATGCCAATAATAAACCAGCGGTACTTTGAGGCTTTCATTAAAAACTCCTCCCTCCTTAAGCATGTAATAAAATAATCAAAAGTGCTCTCCTTAAAAAATTTACCACCTCCCGAAGCTGATTAACTTGAAACCAATCAACTCATTGCTAAAATAAGGAAATAATTAACCCCAGCAATTAGTATACAGTATACTTTGACACTAATTTGAATTTTCCTGCTTTAGCGAGTCAGTTTATTAAAAAAATTTTTTATTTCATAATTTCTTTAATATTTAAGAGATGTTTGAGAATTATAGTTCACAAGTGAGACAAATTGCTCAAAATGAGTAATTTTTACCCATCACAACTCTGGACAAATATCTACTCCGGGATCTGTTTCCGGTACGACTACAAAAAGAAAAGGCAGGCTTCGCCTGCCATTATATTACATACCATGCATAAAAACTTGCTTTATTTTTCCGCTTCCGCCTCCGCTTTGGCTTTCTTGATGATTTCCTCCGCCAGACGCGCGGGAACTTCCTCGTAACCGGAAAACTCCATCCGGAATGAACCGCGGCCCTGGGTCATGGATTTGAGATCGATGGCATAGCGGTACATTTCGGCCAGTGGCACCAGAGCCTTGACTTTGGTGTTTTTGCCGGCCGGCTCCATGCCCAGGATGCGCCCCCGCTTGGCGCTGTTGAAATCGCTGATAATATCGCCCATAAAGTTCTCCGGTACGGTTACTTCCACTTCCATAATCGGTTCCAGCAAAACCGGTCTGGCCTGCAGGCAGCCCTTTTTAAACGCCTGGGCGGTGGCGATCTTAAAAGCCAGTTCGGAGGAATCCACCGGGTGATAGGAACCATCGTAAAGAACCACTTTCACCCCGGTCACCGGATAACCGGCCAGCACTCCTTCCTGCATGGCCTCCCGTACCCCTTTTTCCACCGCCGGAATATACTGCTTGGGTACCGAACCGCCGAAGATTTCTTCCGTAAACTCAAACGGCTGTTCCGCCAGGGGCTCCAGGCGCAACCAGACATGGCCGTATTGGCCGTGGCCGCCCGTCTGCTTTTTATGTTTACCCTCTACTTTAACTTCACTGCGGATGGTTTCGCGGTAAGGCACCCGCGGCGAGGACATGAGCACGTCAACCCCGAATTTGCGTTTGAGTTTCTCCACCAGAATGTCCAGATGCAACTCACCCATGCCGGTAAGCAGGGTTTGCTTGGTTTCCACGTTTTTCTCCACTCTTACGGTGGGATCCTCTTCCAGTATTCTGGTCACCGCGTTACCCAGTTTGTCTTCGTCACCTTTGCTCTTCGGTTGAATGGCCACGGTCAGGGTCGGCTGCGGGAAGGTGATTCCCTCCAGCTTTACCGGATGATCTTTGTCGCACAGAGTGTCACCGGTACCTGTTTCCTGCAATTTGACCAGAACGGCCATATCGCCGGCCGGCACTTCCTGCACGGGTACCGTGGTTTTCCCCCTCACGTAGAGTATCTGACCGATTTTTTCCATCTTTTCCTTGTTGGCGTTTAAAACCGTGGAATCGCTCTTCAGTGTGCCGGTATAGACCCGGATGAAATTCATTTTACCCACATACGGGTCGGCCAGCGTTTTAAAGACCAGACCGGAGAACGGCTTATTCTCCTCCACCACCGGAGAGGGGGCATACCGGGCGAGAAAATCGAGCAGAGTGGATATACCCATGTTTCGCGTGGCCGAACCGCACAGCACGGGGACCACCCTGGCCGAAGCCACGCCTTTGGCCAGACCCTGCTTCAGCTCTTCAACCGTCAGTTCCTCTCCTTCCAGATACTTCATCATCAGTTCATCATCGGATTCCACCGATGCTTCGACCAGCTTTTCCCGGTAGGCGGCGATGTTCTCGCCCAGCTCGTCGGGAATGGGGATTTCTCTGGCCTTGCCGCCGGCATCATAAGCGTATGCCTTTTGTTCAAGCATATCGACGATACCGGAAAAATCATTGGCCTGTCCGATGGGGAGCTGAATGGGGGCAAAATCGGCACTGAATTTTTCTTTCAATTCATCCAGCACTTTATAAAAGTTGGCATTTTCCCGGTCCATTTTATTGATAAAAACCATTCGGGGAATACCGGCTTCCTGGGCGAAATCCCAGATGATCTCGGTCTGCACTTCCACCCCGTCGACCGCGGACACAACAAACAAAGCGCTGTCCACAACCCGTAAAACCCCCCGCACCTCACCGATGAAGTCCGAGTAACCCGGGGTATCCAGCACATTCAACTTTAAGTTTTGCCACTCGCAGGGCACAAGGCTGGCATGAATGGTCACCTGCCGGTTGATTTCTTCCGGGTGGTAATCGGCGGTGGTGGTACCGTCCTCCACCCGCCCCAACCGATTGATAGCACCGGTATTAAAAAGCATGGCCTCCACCAGGGAGGTTTTTCCGGCACCACCGTGGGCCACCACACCAATATTACGGATAAAAGAACTGGAATAGTTTTTCAAATCCCGTACCTCCTTTGTAAATAATGTTTTCTTTATAAGATTTTTCTATACCTGGCAGCAATTAAAGGCAAGGCAAAACCGGCCAAACATAAAAACAGCCCCCGCCGGAGGCCGGGCCCCGCTATGCATTCCGAACGATGGAAAAACGGCCTGAACTGCTTAAGTAATTCTATGTAGGTTTATAAAAATCCTTGTCCAAAATTGAAAATGTTGAGTCTTTTTATGCCGTGCCGGTTGACAAGGTTGGCCACATAGCGGTTGTCGTCCAAACATAGATATAGCCAGAGGTGGCTTTCCATGACCAGGCAATCTTTTGTTTACGGAGCTTTTATCCTCCTTGTGGCCGGCCTGTTCAACCGGATTATCGGCTTCTTTTACCAGATCATGATGATTCGGATCATAAGACCGGAAGGCGTCGGTCTTTTTAATATGGTCTACCCCATTTATGTGCTTGTCCTGGTGCTGGCCGGGGCGGGCATCCCGGTGGCCATAGCCAAACTGGTGGCCGAGGAGGTGGCCAGAAACAATCTGCGCGGCGCCTACCGCATATTCACCATCGCTTTCTGGTGCATCATCATGACCAGCCTTTTCTTCACCGGGCTCTTAATCTTTGCTCTTCCCTGGTTAAAACAGCATGTTTTCCCCCATCCCGGGGTGTTCAACTGCTTTCTCAGCCTGGTTCCGGCCGTGCTCATCGTCTCTTTGTGCTCGGCTTTTCGCGGTTTTTTCCAGGGACTGCAACAGATGACCCCCACGGCGGTCACCCAGGTGGCGGAGCAGATCATCCGGGTGGTGGCCGGCCTTCTCATCGCCGTCACGCTCCTCCCCCGGGGCGTGGAATACGCCGCCATGGGCATTTCCCTGGGAGTGGTTTGCGGCGAACTGATCGGCTTCGTGCTGATGCTGCTCATTTATGTACAAAAAAAACCCTCTCCGGCCGGAACGGGCCTGTTTTTCCCCGAGCCGATGGCCGTCACCGTCGGCCGTATTTTTCAGCTGGCCGTACCGATCACTCTTACCCGCTTTGTGTCCACCGCCCTGCTTTCCGTGGACGCCGTTTTGATTCCCCGGCGTCTGCAGGCAGCCGGCCTGGGTCTGCTGGAAGCAACCGCCACTTACGGTCAGCTGGTGGGAATTGCCGAAACCCTGTTGTTCACCCCCGGCATTGTGACTATTTCCCTGGCCACCGCTCTTGTTCCGGCAATCAGCGATGCCCTGGCCCAAAACGACCTGGCGCTGGTTCGTGGGCGCACGGAGGAGGCGTTCCGTTTGACCATGCTGGCCGGTCTGCCCGTGGCGGCCGTTTTCTGGTTTATGCCGCGGGAACTGTGTGCTCTGATTTTCGGATACGGCGAAGCCGGAGTGGCGCTGTCCATTCTGGCCCTGGGCGGTCCCTTTCTCTACCTGCAGCAAACCGCCACCGGCATTTTACAGGGGTTGGGCCGGGCCGACCGACCGCTGCGCAATCTGGTCATCGCTTCTGTTTTCAAAGTAATCGGCATCTACTATCTGACCGTCATACCGACGCTGTCCATTCGCGGTACGTCGGCGGCCATAGCCCTGGGGTATCTTTTGATGGCTGTCCTCAACTATCTGGATTTAAAAAAAATCATTCAACTGAAGCCCGATTGGAATTACTGCCTGGGCAAACCCCTGCTGGCCACCGCCGCCATGCTGGCCGTGATGTGGCTGACCCGCGAGTATATGTTTAAATTTGATTCCCTGTTGAATCTGGGCGCCGCACTGATCATGGGCGGAACGACCTATCTGTGCGTGCTGCTGGTAATCGGCGGCATACACAGTTATGACCTGAGCCGGCTGCGCTCATTCTTCCGCCTCCGGTAAATTGGTCAACCAGTCCCGCACCCTGTCCAGGGCATGATAATCGGTGAGATCGAGCTGAATGGGGGTGATCGAAATACACTGCTCATTGATCGCCCCGACATCGGTATCGCAGTTGTTTTCATCAATTAGATCCAGCGGCTCTCCGGCCATCCAGTAATACACCCTGCCCCGGGGATCGGTGCGCTTATGAAATATGTTTACGTATCGCCTGCTCCCCAAACGGGTAATCCGCCTGCCCCGCGGCGGACCGGGCGGAACATTGATATTCAACAGCGTATTCCGGGGAAGCTTGTTTTTTAAAATCAGCGGCACTATTTCCCGGACAAAACGGCCGGCAATGCTGAAATCGCGGCTGTCATATGAGGCCAGCGAAACAGCCAGGGCGGGAAAACCGTTGATCACACCCTCTATCGCCGCCGAAACGGTGCCGGAGTACAAAACATCCGTACCCAGATTGGGCCCCTGATTGATTCCCGCCACCACCAGATCGGGCGGGGCGGGCAGCAGGTCATCCACCGCCAGTTTTACGCAATCGGCCGGGGTGCCGTCCACAGCCCAGGCGTGGGCCACTTCCACCGGCATCCGAACGGTCTTGATGCGCAGGGGCCGGTCCACGGTTATTCCGTGACCGGTGGCACTGCGCTCCCGATCGGGAGCGGCAACGAATATTTCCCCCAGCCCCTTGAGGCTCTGGATTAAAGCCTTCAAACCCGCGGCGTGGATCCCGTCGTCGTTGCTGACCAGAATGCGCATGGAAATCCTCCAAACAACACAGATTGTTTAAACCTCATAGATGGATATGATCATGGTTCCCTTCTGCATATCTTTGCTCAAACCAAACATCAGCTTTTTATCTTTAAGATTTTTGTTTAAAAAATCCACCACTTTGTACATTTCGTCATAGGGTTTGAAAGATTTGGCCGCAATCAGCTCCAGTTTTCCACCCTTTTCTTCCCCGGCCATTTTTATCCCCCCGTTATTTCTTAATCAGTGACATGGCTTCCGCCCGGGTTGCCTCATTGCGGAAGGAACCGCGCACCGCCGAAGTAATGGTTTTGGAGCCCGGTTTGCGCACCCCGCGCAGGGTCATGCACATGTGCTCCGCTTCCACCACCACCAGCACCCCGTGCGGGTTCAGACGGCGCATTACACTGTCGGCAATCTGGGTGGTCAGGCGTTCCTGCAGTTGCGGGCGCTTGGCATAGCCTTCCACCACACGCGCCAGTTTGGATAAACCGGTGACATTACCCTTGCGGGGGATATAGGCCACATGGGCTTTGCCGAAAAAGGGCAACAGATGGTGCTCACACATCGAGTAGACAGGTATATCTTTAACGATAACCATCTCTTCATGTTCTTCGGAAAACATCTTTTGCAGATGTATCTCCGGGTCCTGCCACAGGCCGCAAAAGATTTCCTCATACATGCGGGCCACCCGGGCCGGCGTTTCCCTCAGCCCTTCCCTCCCGGGATCCTCTCCGATGGCTTCCAGAATCATGCGCACCGCGGTTTCAATTTTCGGGATGTCGATAGTTTTTTCCTTTTCCACGGTTGTTATTTCCACTCCCTCCGGCCAATTAAGGTACCTGTATAAATCTGTGCGTTTGGGGAATCACCCGCACATCACTCAACTTTGCCATCGCCCGGGCCTGCATAAACAGGGCACGCCGGGGGGACAGCTGCGGGTATCCCCCGGGTGCGGTGACGGGTTGAAAAACCACCGGAATATCCCCGACCCGGCGAATCAAATCCAGGGCCCGTTCGACTTCCCCTTCCGCGCTGTCGTCATCGACAATAATCTTCACCTGAACGTTTTTCCTTACGGCCAGCGCCAAAAAGTGGTGATGCTCCTCCCAAAACGGCCCTGCCCCGGCGGTACCGGGCAATTTGATGTCCATGGCCACCATATCGACAAAATCAATAATCTGTTCCAGTTCCGCCGGCAGCGTACCGTTGGTTTCCAGGTATATGCCCCGGCGGGTGGCGGGCAACAGTGGAATCAGCTGTTTTAAAAAAGGAACATGCAAAAGAGGCTCACCTCCCGTCAGACTGACGGCCTGATGACGGGAAGGCTCCAGACGCTCTACACGCCTCACTACCTGGTCAACAGACAAGGGATTGGGCAGCAAATCAAATTTATTCGTCCCCGGGGCCGCCTCACACCGACAATGTGTCGGCGGCGTTTCCTGCCGGGTATCGCAAAAACGACACTGCAGGTTACAACCAGAGAAGCGGATGAAAATTTGCCGGCAGCCGACCAGCATCCCTTCACCCTGGATGGAAGAAAATATTTCACTTATTACCGCGCCGTCCGTCATCTTAACTCAACTCACACTCCTGACCTTGCAACGGGCCATTTTTATCCCTTCCATTTCGGCGGCATAGGCGGAACAAATGCGGGCGGCCAAAACCGGAACCTCTTCCCCCGACCAGCCCAGTTCAACCAAACCCACCGCCGGCACGGGAGTATTTTCCGCCGTCACATTCAAGGCGGTATGAATCATGGTGGACACCGGAGTGACCGTGGCGATGGAAATGGACAGCTTGCGCCCGTCAAAATACAGATCGTCCCCCTCGCGGTGTAAAAGATGTCCCCGGGAGGAAACTATCTCGGCGATCAGCACCACCAGCAGACGCTGCCGCAAAATGGTCTGCTCCAGGTTGCCGTCAAAATGTTCCACGATAAAATGCAGCATGTCGTCTCCATAAATCGGAGACTGCTGCAGCACGTCCTCCATATCCACCATATGAGTGAAGTCCAGCCGGCAGGGCCCCCGAAAAGAAACGATGCTGTCCCCCTGCAAACCCAGGGTGCGATAAGCCCACAGCGGTGAAAGGGCGGTACCGTCATATAACAGCGATTGGCGAATAAAATGAGTTTTAATCATCAGTAATCCCCCAATCGGTGGGAAATGGCAAACCGGCCGTCTGAAAGGCCCTGAGCAAACGGCGGCAACTCTCACACTTACCGCACATTTTATCCTCCCCCCGATAACAGCTCCAGATCAGGTTCCAGGGTACACCCAGCCTCTGTCCCAGGTGAACAATTTCCTCCTTGTTCAGCCGCTGGGTGTAGCTGAGCACCTGCACCCGGCCGGCGGTGGAATAAGCCAGCGCCCCGTTGGCGGCTTCCAGGTAAGCCACACTGTTATCGGGAAAAGTCAGCGCTTCCTCCCGGTTAAAGCCGGCGACCACTCGCTGACATCCCAGGGATTCGGCGAAACAGGCGGCGATATTAACAAACAGCCCGTTGCGGTTCGGCACCCAGACGGCGGCCGCAGTGCGGGCGGCCGCCCCGGGATCGTCCAGTTCTTCCCGATTCGGTCCGGGCAGCCGGGCATCACGGTTAACCAGGGCGGTGCGGGTAATCTCCGATAAAAAAGGGAGAGGGATAACACGGTGATTGAGGCCGTAATGGTCGGCCAGGGCGCGGGAAGCGGCAATCTCCCGGACCGCCGCCCGCTGGCCGTAATCCATGGTCAGGCAGAGAACAACTTCACTCTCCCGAAGCGCCTGGGCCAGGGAAACGGTGGAATCAAGGCCTCCGGAAAGCAAAACCACACTTTTCATGACCGTTCATCCTCCGCATAGCAGGCACAGGCATCGGGTGATTCCCACACTCTCACTGTTGAAAGCTTCAGCTCCGGAGCCAGAAGAGGGCGCAGACGATCATAAATGTATCGGGCTAAATTTTCTGCAGTGGGATTGAGGTGCTCAAAAACGGAAAGATCATTTAAAAACCGGTGATCCAGATCTTCAATTACCTGATGCACCAGATTTTTTAACTCCTTAAAATCGAGCAACATACCTTTCTCATCCAGGCGATCCCCGCTTACGGTTATTTCCACCTGCCAGGTATGTCCGTGCAACTGCGCGCATTGCCCGTGATAACCGATCAGTCGGTGAGCGGCGGCAAAACGCTTTTTGACGGTTAATTGATACATGACATTTCCTCCATCAGGTAGTATAACTCAATACCCCGGACTTTAAATACTTCGCTCATTTTGTTGAACGTCCTTCCGAGCACAAAAAAAAACAAAGGCGGCCTGTGCGCCGTCCGGATTTTTATATATACCCGCTCCTTTTATCCCCCCTGCGGGGTGTTGCAGGCCGGGTGTCGCCCGCAGGACGGGAGATCTTTCGTCAGGTCGGCTGCCGCGATAAATAAAAGCGCAAGACCCGTACCCGGGTGGGCGGAGTAACGCGGCTAATGTACCAGACCCAGTGCCCGGCTGTAACATTTGACTGCTTCCTGAATTTCCCCCATTTCATTGTGCAGATTCCCCAGCAACCCCCAGGTTTCCGGACAATCCGGCTCACGGGAGAGAATCCGCCGGCAGGTGGCCAGGGATTGTTGATAACGGCGCAGCTTAATTAAAGTTGAGGCCTTATTTAAGAGGACAATTTTATTTTCCGGATCGATGCCCAGCGCCCGCTCATAAACCCCCAGCGCCTCTTCATACCGCCCCATATCGTCCAGGCAAAGGGCGTAATTGTTCAGCGTGGTGGCATCGTCGGCCCGGCAGCGCAAAGCGTTTTCGTAACAGGATACAGCCTGCTCGTACATGCCGGCCCGGTGATAACAACCGGCGAGATTGGTTAAAATCAAACCGTCTCCGGGCGACAGTTCCCTGGCCAGCTCATAGCAGGCGATGGCCTCTTCCAAACGGTTCAGGTGCAACAGGCTGTACCCCTTGTTGTTCATCAATTCTACATTGTTCAACCCGCCGGCCTGGGCGCGCTGGTAATTGAGCAGCGCTTCCTCATGGCGCCCCATTTTGCTCAAAGCCAGCCCGATATTGAAAAACAGGGCGGCATCCGGTCCCCGGGTGGCCTGTACCTGACGGAAGACAATCAACGCCTCCTCCGGGCGGTTCATGGAGAGCAGGTTGATCCCTACATCCGTCAATGAAGGTGTTTCCGCCTGCGCTGCCAACAGTTTGCCGAATAAACCCGGCGGACGGAAAAAACCGGCGCAGCCGGATTCGCCATCCGGCACAAAATGGCATGACTCCGGGGCAAAGGGGTGTTCCTGGTATTTTTTCTTCAGCAAACGGTTGAACGAGCGGGCGGATCCATCCGCGCGGTTTATCCAGTAAAGCAGGCTGGTTCGGGAATGCTCACCGACGGCTTTTTTCCAGTGCAAAATGGCCCGCTCCAGCCGACCACGCTTTAAACACAACCTGGTGGCCAGCAAATGCAGATTGGTGCAGCGGGGGTCGAGCTTAACCGCCCGGTCCACAAAACGCAACGCCTGCTCCTCCGCACCCAGCGCCTCCAGGATGCGGGCACCCGCCTGCCACAGTTTTACGGTAGCCCCGGATCGCTTCACCGCCGGCAATGGGTTCCACATAGCAGATCGCCCCTTTTGCTTTTCCTGGGCTGGTATTTCGATGCCATAAGCGGTATTTCCTGCAAATAAATGCAATTTTATTCCATCAAATTGATACCTGTCACGACAGTAAAATAAAAACGCCCGGTAACTTTCTACACCAGTTTACCGGGCATCAGCTTATCGACATTTTATTCTTTTACCTGATAGCCGGCTTTTTTTACCGCTTCAACCAGGACGTTCCGCGTAATGGTGGGAGCATGAATGACGGTGGCGGTTCCGGCGGCCAGATCCACCGTCGCCTCACTGACCCCCTCAATGCCGCCGAGTGCCTTTTCCACGGCCATCTTGCAGTGGTTGCAGGACATACCCGTCACCTGCAGGGTGGTTTTTTGTCCGGTCAAAATTTTCACCCCCTTTCCGGCTTAAATTGCTTTTTGTCGCAAGAGCGGCCCCAGGCGCGGATCAGCAAGCATGTCCCGCAATACCGGACGCATACCGGGCGCGGCCATGATCTCGAGCAATGTGCGCCGCATACGGGGATCGGCCATAATGGCGGCCATATCCTGACGGGTGGCGGGATCGGACATAACCCGAACTATATTCTGCCGTGCCGCCTGCGAATGCATGGCCTGCACCATCAACTGACGCATTTCCGGCCTGGCGAACATATCCACCGCCGCTCCCCGCGTTTCCGGGCGGGAGATAAATTGCAGCATGGCCTGTTCATCGGCATGCGGATACATCGGTTTGGCCAGAGGGGTCAGGCCGAGCAAAGGCGCCAGCCAGATACCCAGAATAAACCCGGCCAGCAATGTGCCGGCGAGAGCACTCCAAAACCACCGTTTCAAATTACTCTCACTCCTTTCCGGTTTACAGTGTGTCGCCGGTTATATTATGTCCCGGGTTCACTCTGTAATAGCCCGGAAAGGAAGTATATTCCGGATGGGAAAAGCCCAAGCTAAACTCAAAATAAATGCGAGGTGTACGGAATGAGAAAGCATACCGACAAGAACAGCGAACACGCCACCGGTGATACTTTTATTCGCGAAAAGACCGGCTCGGCCACCATGATCAACCTGGACGGGCAGTGGGAACACGACTTCACCGACGACCCCACTCCAACCGACGCCCGGCCGCCCCGGGCAGGCG
>Ga0315298_1008167_pt1 | contig 13456 bp, 10 predicted proteins | sample WHS_1_MG_FD_203077 | JGI IMG/M metagenome (GOLD analysis project Ga0315298, IMG submission 203077) | Extremophilic microbial mat communities from Washburn Hot Springs, YNP, Wyoming, USA - WHS_1_MG | ecosystem: Environmental > Aquatic > Thermal springs > Hot (42-90C) | place: USA: Wyoming...
TTGTCTGATGTTAGGGTTTCTAGGCGTTCTATGTTGAAGTGGGCTGGCGCCTTGGCTGCTTCTGCTGTTGCTGGCATCGCTGTTGGGGTTGGTGCTGATAGACTCCTAACCCCTGTTAAAGAGGTTGAGAAGACCGTAACACAAACAGCAACCCAGACCAGAACCGTAACATCAACCGCAACCGCAACGGTAACCCAACCAGCCCAAACCATAACACAAACATCAACAGCAACAGTAACACAAACACCACCCCCACCACCAAGCCTAAAACCACCCCTATCACCAGAAATCAAACAAAGAGTAGAAGCAATCAAAAACACACTCACAGCAAAACACCAAGGAGAAATAGTTTCCTACGGTAGTTGCACAATCAATTGTGGTGGACGGGGATGCTTACTTAAAGCGCGCATAAAGAATGGAGCCATAACAGCTATTGAGGGGGATGACTTGCTGCACACAAATGTCGCAATTGAAGATGATCTTATTGATAATCACAAACTGATCAACGCGATCGTTCAAAAAAGACCTTGTGTACGGGGAAGAGCACTAAAATATTGGATATACAATCCGGATAGAATAAAATACCCTATGAGGAGAGTAGAAGGAACAAAAAGAGGCGAAGGAAAATTCGTACGCATAAGCTGGGACGAAGCACTAAATCTTGTTGCTAAAATGATTTCAGAAGTCAAGGAGAAATATGGATCATATTCTATATGGCAGAGGGGTGCTTCTCGATTTTTCAGCTTCATAGATAACACAGTAGATAGCTGGGGGGTTTGCTCATTCGAGGCTGAAATTTTTGCGGAGAATCATATGCTGGGTATAACATACGGAAAAGGTCACCAAACAACAGACATGATCAATTCAAATCTTATAGTCCTCTGGGGACATGACCCTTCAAATACAATATTTGGCACCAACACACTTTATCTTATGAAGCTGATCAAAGAGAAAAAAGGTACACCTATTATCGCCATAGACCCTAAATACACGCATACCATCGACATACTAGCCGACCAGTGGATACCTATAAGACCAGGAACAGACATAACATTTGCATTAGCTGTAGCGTATGTCTTATTTACTGAAGACCTCTACGATAAGGCATATGCTGAAAAGTACCTTGAGCCATACGGCGTAAAAAAGTGGCGAGATTACATCGTAGGTATCGAAGATGGTATCCCAAAGACTCCAGAATGGGCTGAAAAGATATGTGGTGTGCCAGCTGAAACGATACGTGAATTCGCGCGGCTTTACGCAAAAAGTAAGCCAGTATGTCTCTTCAAGAGTTGGGCCCCAGCTCGTAATCAATATGGTGAGAATATTGCTCGAGCCGCAATTGCCCTTCAAGCCTTAACAGGTAATATCGGTATATCCGGAGGTTACATTAACACTACAAATTGGGCAATAGAAAGTGATAGGGCACCTAGTCCGCCATCACCCTCTTGGGGAGGCTCTGGTAAATTTAAAACAATAATAGCTTTTAAGCAATTTAAATGGGCCGATGTGATATTGTTAAATGAAGAGGTTGGAAAATCTATATCAGTAGAGCAATATAATAGTATAATTGGCAATCCTGCCACAAACCCTCTACCCAACGTTAAGATGATATTCAATGCAATTGGTCAATACCTAAACAGGAACATGAACATCATAAAAGGTTTGAAGGCTTTGGATAAGCTTGACTACATAGTTAACTTTGCGATCCACATGACTCCGACCGCGTTGTATTCAGATGTAATACTACCTGTAGCGGAAACTCCATTTGAAATTACTACCGTAGACTCTCCTTGGGGTAATATTTCTGGATGCTGGTGGGTCTATTCGCCAAAATGTGTTGAACCACAGGGAGAAGCAAAGGAGCCTGAATGGATATTAACGAAGTTGGCAGAAAAGATGGGGTTCCTCAGAGAATATAATCCTAACTACATAGACGATTCCAAATGGGAAGAAGTTAAAGATAAGCTTCTGAAATCTTCTTACGAGGCAAAATTAAAAACCCTAGCGAACACTGGGCGGACTCTGCCGACTTGGGAGGAATTTAAGAAGAATACTGTTTACCACTTTGACTTCCCTGAACCACTTTACTCCTATGCACGTGAAATCAAGGAAGGTAAGCCATTCAATACTAAATCTGGGAAGATTGAGATTTATTCAGAGTATCTAGAAAAAACTGATCTCACTAAAACAAAATATGGTGCGCCTGTCCAACCTGTACCGAAATACATACCTCCGGAGCATATGATGTTCAGCCCACTTGCTACGGAATATCCTTTAACGATGATAACGCCGCATAGCCAATATAGGTCACATACGGCCTATGACACTAACCCTATACTAGACAAAGAAACATACCGTCACTCCATATGGATTAGTGTATCTGATGCTAAAGCCAGAGGCATCAAAGATGGAGATCTGGTTAGAGTCTACAATGGATGCGGTGAGCTAATATTACCTGCTTTTGTCACATCGCTTATTATGCCAGGAGTGGTAGCTGTTTGGCACGGTGCTTGGTTCACACCCAATCAAGTTGGCAAAGATAGTAGAGGAGCATGCAATGTGTTGACGTATGATTCGATGAGCCCATCCGGCTCATTTCCAGTAACAAGTATAGTGGAAGTTGAAAAATTGAGGTGAGCTGAATGGTACAATATGGTTTCTACTTTAACGAAGACCGATGTATTAACTGCAAAGCCTGCGTAGTAGCTTGCAAAGACTGGTATGACTTAAAAGCAAGTCCGATCAAGTATGTTAGGACTTATGAATATGAAGAAGGTTATTATCCAAATGTGAAGCTAAATGTGAGATGGATTGCTTGCTTCCACTGCAGCAACCCTATATGTGTAGATGCCTGTCCTAACCAAGCGATATATAAGGAGGAGAAGTATGGTGCGGTTCTTATAGACCAGGATAAATGCCAAGGCTATAGACTTTGTGCAAGGGTATGTCCTTATGGTGCAATAACTTTCGAAAGTGATAGACTGTCGGTAGATGTGAAGGCTAACAAGTGCACTATGTGTATTGACAGGCTTGAACAAGGTCTGAAACCTGAATGCGTCTTGGCTTGCCCAATGAGAGCGCTAGACTTCGATACCATGGATAACCTAATTAAGAAATATGGTAATAATCAACATCTAAAAGATTTGCCAGATCCAAACATAACTAAGCCTTCAGTAATATTCAAAGCAAAAAGCGCAAAGAAAAGCATAATACCTTATAGCGAAGAGAAAGCTCTTAAACTTCTTGCTTCAAGAGATCCACTGCCACCGATCTTTAAGTCACTAGAAGATGTGAAGGAAATACCAAAGGGGCTAAGACTAAAAGACAAGCTAATTCTTAAGCATACAAATGTTGAGGAACTTATGGAATATACAAGAGACGACTACGGCTAACCTCTTTCATAGGGGGAACCTCCCCTCTCCACTTTTTTTAACTCATACACAGCTAACGAGCATTGATCTGCTATTAGCTTAGAATAGACAGCTTTGGAGTTATCATAATTTAAAGACAGCCCAAGTATCTTGTTGCAAGCAGTTTCGTCTATCCTTTCGATCTTTGTGCCTTTAATACTGGGCATATTTCTATCTTTAAGATCTAATTCAACATCCAAACGCAGTGTGAAGAGGTTTGCATTTGATTTTGTAGAATAACCTGCGAACAAAATAATAGGTTGATCTCTTCTAACAACATATCTAACTTTAGGGTCTACGATAGGGTCCCAAAATATACCAGCATACTGTCTAACAGGATTTACAAATAAGTTCTCCGCATAACCTTCAAGCATCTGAAAAGCGTATATCGACCAACCACTTGTCGTGTTCATCAAAAAGAAGACCCTATCGTTACTCGCTGAAAAACTTGGATACCTTATAGGCGCTTTCGCTGAATAGATTCGCCTTGATTCGCCTGTGTTAAAGTCTATTATTTGTAGTGTGTGGTTTTCTGCTTCTCTCCCCACGCAGACGATGAACCTCCCGTCTCCGCTCCAAGAAGGATCAAAACACTCACCCCCACAAACACGCCAACGAAAACCACCAACAACATCAGCAACCCAAACACCCCAACCCCCACCCTGAAACACATCATAAACCAGCAACCCACCCCTAGGAGACCACTCAAACCTACCCTTAGGAGCACCATCCTCAGTCAACCTCACCACACCCAGACCAACCCTATCGAAAACAAACAGATCCTCAACCCCCTCATATTCGTGGACAAAGGCAATCCACCTACCATCAGGACTAAACTGCGGCCCCCTCTCATCACCCTCCAAACAAGTAACCCTAACACCACCCCTCCCACCAACATCAACCAACCAAACATCAAAACTCCCAGAAGCATTCGAAGAATAGGCAACAAACCCCCCATCGGGGCTAAACACAGGATCCACACACCAACCCCTGGAAGCAACAACCCTAACACCCACACCCTCGGAAACAGGTTGAGGAAAAACAAAAACCCCAAAAACAGAAACACCGCTCACAACAAAACACAAAAAAAGGAACAAAGCGGAGCGCAATTCCCATCATCTACCGTTTTTAACATTCTTGGAGCGTGCTGCTTTTATCAAAAGCATTAACCCCGATAAAAACCCGGCCATCAACATAACTATACCTGCCTGCATATAAGGTATAGCAAAGCTGCTGTGAGGCACAGGATCAAGAAAGATGTAGAATAACGCAGCGCCAGTTGCTACAACGTAACCAATGGTCAAAAGCGCCCCTGCAAATTTCCTCGAAATAGTGTCGTCACACACCCTAACTAACACCAGCAGAAAAAGAGCCACAGCGGTTAAAACGATAAGAGCATGCTCATGACCTAAAACGAACGGTATCTCATTTATTAACCCTACAAACTTATCCAGATGTATAGCAACATATATACCTGGCAGGGTTGCAGCAACATTAACCCAGAAAAACGTGAATAATAGTCCAAATGACGCTGCATCACCAGACACCGCTTTAATCGGGTTGGCGCCTCTCCTCTTAACTATAAAATCCGCAAAGATAGCGTACATAATGAATAAAGCACCTTGGAGTAGCATAGCACCGCTCGGCGTTATCACGTTGTGCGCAGCTACGCCAAACGGAATAGCTGCGTAAGTTGAAACAGAGACCAAAGGTATACCTATCAATGTTAAGTATAGACCAGCATCAACGAAGAAACCTCTTGTCCCTTCAAAAGAGTGCGCACTAAAATGGTAAGAAGACAGGATAACTATCGCAGCAGCACAAACCGTTATGATAGTATGTCTATGTGCAGCCACCACTAGGCGAAATCTTTCAATCTCACCCATGGCCCCCCACTGACTACTCCCCAACGTAGCGTAAAACCCTATAAGAGAAGTCGCTAAAACGAAAAATATAGCGGAAAACAAAGCTATCCTCATGAGCCTTACACGCTTCGCACTATGCAAATCAACTTCTACAACATTATGTTTACCTACTGCAATCAAAAGCGATATACCCGCCAAAAAGGATAACGATAAACCTACGAAGAGAATCGCGTGTGCAACAGGGTTCCACTTAAGCAAGATTATAGTCCAAGATCCTAAAGAGGCAAAAACGTGCCCAACTGTTACGTTCAACACAGCATAATCACTAAACTTTCCACTCAAACCGAAGACGTCAATAGTAGTATAGACCAAAACAGCTACAAATGGTATAGCCAAAGCATGGTAGAAGAGACTCTCATAGGTTACTAGATTAATCATAGGAATTCCTAACAGTATTTCGCCTGGGGGATTGAAAGGCGGCGAGTGGAGAAAAAGGACCAACAATTGTACAAGAATTGAAAGTGAAGCTGCGAAAACGAGCGCAATAAACCTTCTTCTCATCTATATCCGCTTCATAAATTCAATAAGATCCTATTTATCCTTTTTTTCTTCGACACGAATGGTAAAATATCCAAACGATGCGAAATCTTAAACTTATATAGTGTAAAAAATCGAAAGAGTGGTAAGACGATGCTCGACGGTATAATCTTAGCCCTCTCGTTAGCAGTAACAATCCTATTCTTCTTCTACGGCTACAACTGCTATTACCTACTTAAGGCCTCAAAAAAGTATTCATTACCCGGGTTAAACAAACACTGTCCACGCCCAGCTGTGGCGATACACTTACCCATCTATAATGAGAAATATGTTGTGGAACGTCTTATCGAACATTGTGTGAAGATGGTTGAGGAGTATGATAAAGAGGCTGTTAGGATAATAATTATAGATGATTCTGACGATGAAACTTCAGATATTGTAGATGCCGTTTCAATAAGATATACAAGAGATGGATACAAGATTGAGGTAATAAGAAGGAGTAGGAGAGACGGTTATAAAGCTGGTGCGCTTCAAGAGGTCCTCTTAAGAACACACGAAGAATTTATAGCAATATTTGACGCAGACTTCGTACCGCCGAAAGATTTCCTCACTAAGACTATACCATACTTTATAGAGGACGAAAAAGTGGGGATTATTCAGTGTAGATGGGGTCATGTAAACAGACAATATAATTGGATTACTAAAGCGGTTTCAACAGGTATAGATGCTCACTTTTATGTAGAACAACCAGGAAGATACGTTTCCCAGTGCCTCCTAAATTTTAACGGGAGCGCTGGTGTTATAAGACGAACCGCCCTCCTTGAAGCAGGCGGGTGGCACACGGATACACTAGCTGAGGATCTGGATGCGAGCTACAGGATGCAACTTAGAGGTTATAAAATATTATACCTCGAGGAACCACATGTAGATGGTGAAGTAACTCCAACTTTAATTAGCTTTAAAAGACAGCAGGCAAGATGGGCATGCGGCTCTATACGAACAGCCAAAAAGATACTTCCAAAACTTCTAACTCACCCCAGACTTAACTTGAAGCAGAAGATACAGGGCTTCATTCATCTAACTTACTATAGCGTTCATTTACTTATGTTTCTAGCCTTTCTATTAGCGGTTACAGCAAGTTTAGCTAATGTAACGAGCATATCCGTACCAACTAGTGGGCTGAATTTATCCCAGCCAAGTCAATTCGTTACCTCTATCGGTTCCTTAAGTATTCAACAGATAGCCATTATATTATTATCTTTAACTATACTTACATGCGCGGCTGCTACTTGGATCTACTATATACAAACTATCCGGGCTCAATCTCTCAGCATAACGAGGAACATACCCAATCTTCTTATTTTGGGCTTGATCGGCTATGGCATAAGCATAAGTAATACGATTGAGGTGTTAAAAGGAGTTATGACTAAACATCAAGGAGAATTCAAACGAACCCCCAAATACTCGGTAAAATCAAAGGAAGATGGTTGGCGAGATAAAAAATATCACGTCCCCCTTGATAAAAAAGTCTTGGTAGAGTGGATTTCGATAATTCTTGGCCTACTTGCTGTCTATTTTGCATATACAACAGGAAATTTTGGAATTTTGCCCATCCTCATCTGGTACGTAGTCGCTTACTTATTCGTCAACATATTTACGTTAATTCAATGTGGAAAAGAAAAATAAGAATCCAACACCTAATGTCCTTCAAATTCTCTAACTTTAAACGAGCGAATAAGTAAATAGAAAAACGGAACATATTCAACTACTCTGACCCAGAGCTGCTCAGGCCAGAAGCCCGGTGATATTTCCGGTAAAGTATAAGTGTAATAAGAAAGGAAGATCGCACCAGAGAAATATAACCAAGGCTTAGTTGTGTACAAGGCAGCAAAAGGAAGAACCCAAGATAGATACCAGGGTTGCACGGTCGGTGTAAATATTAGATAAAGGGTTATCGCCATGTACGCAGCGTATAGTGATGAGACCTTAGTGGGTCTTTTAGTTAGGTATAAGAGGCTTATGATAAATAAGATACTTACGGTTATTCGCGCGTAGAACATTGGGTTTGCTGGAGCGAAGTAAGCAAACGTTTTTTCAACTAAGTAGTAAGCCCCCGAGTTAAATGCGATTCGTTCGAAGTAGGCAATTAGACTCGTTTGTACAGAACCCTTGAGGCTTAAGGGTAGATAGGGTAGTATGATTATTGAGACGTAGAGAATCGTATTTTTTATTCCCCATTTTGTTGCGTAGAATGGGGTTAAGAAAATCGGGAAGATCTTGGATAACGTTGCTATTCCAAGAGTTGCAGCCGAAGCGCTATACTTGTTTGTAAGTAGAAAGAATATGCTAAGTAACATCCATAAGACAGCTACGGAGTCGTTATGACCGCTATGTCCAAATTCAATGACCATGAGCGGATTCCAACTGTAAAGGAGCGAATAGTACAAACTTTTACCACACTTTCCCAATATGAGTAGAAGAATGTAAGAAGAGGCGATGTAGGTGATTGCTGCTAAGAGTTTATAGCTGTAGATGCTTGGCGATAATAGGTAGAGGGTTGCGAACAGTGCTTCAATGAATGGTGGGTAGGGTGTTGTTAAATCTTTATTGTTGATAAGATTCCAATATTCGTCCCTGAGGTGAGCCAAGCTTTGCGACTCTGGTGGAAAAATATATGGGTTAATGCCATTATAGGAAACTTTGCCGTCCCAGTAATAGCGGTAAAGATCGTCAGAGAGATTTGGTCTATCTCGAATAAATGTAAGAGTAAACAGAGAGGAAAAGAATAGAATTAAGAAGACCGTAGCCTTTGTGTTCTTAGTCGTTATCCTAGTAAGACGGATGAAGGCTAAAGTAAATAACGCGAATGGTAGATAAAATAGAAAAGTAGTTAAAGGTTTAGTTCTATCCATGTTAGTTATATTTGCGAATAGCAATAAAGTTAACTCAAGAAGGAGCCCCCAAACACAAGTCTCGAATATTGCTTGATGGGAGGTTTTCATAAAATTCGCCTGTTATCAACTTTTAACTAAGAGTATTGATATGGTGGATAGATAGGGGGCATGGAAGTAAAGCAAGCGATAATACTTTTTACGAAAGTCCCGTATATCGGATATGTCAAAACGAGACTTGTTAGGGATGGCTTTACTGCAGAAGAAGCTTGTCAACTTTATATGAATCTTTTGAAAGATACCGCTGTTGCTATACATGGTGCGGTCACAAAAAAGAGTTTATTAATTTATATATATTATTCTCCGGCTGAAGCGCATCTTGCTCAATTTAAGAGCTTGCATTCTATCTATTCAAACTCGATGTTTATAGAACAGAGGGGCTTGGATGTAACTGAGCGTGTTCGTAACGCCTTTGTTTCGGTATTTGGAAAAGGAAACGATGCTGCTATTCTTATACCTGGGGATCATGATGATTTAGACTCAACTATATTATGCAAAGCCTTGAACTACTTGACCAAGTCTGCAAAACTCAAAAAGCCTCAGATCGTAATTGGACCTACTTATGACGGTGGAGCGTACTTACTAGGGTTGAATAGGTATACTACTTTACACTGTATTAATAATCTGCAAGATACTTACCGAGTCTGCTATAATGTAATTTCTTACGCTAGATCTCATTCTATACCTCATAAAATTTTGGATGTTCGTATGGATATTGATGATTTGGATGATGTTTTGCGTGTAGCGGCTCGAAGGAGGAAGCTTAACACTCATACAGAGAACTACTTGAAAAATTTGATAAAAACAAAGAAACTTGTTCCAGTCAATCGTTACTCACTTTCCATAATAGTGCCAACACTAAATGAAGAAAATTGGGTCAGACGTGCGTTAACGTCTGTAAGTAGACAGAACGTAGATAGTGAGGTGATAGTTGTTGATGGCGGTAGTGATGATAACACGCTTCAACTCGTTGCTGATCTTGCTGATAAAGTTGTAATGTTAGGTGAAGCTTCAAGAAAGACACAAGAGAATATAGGAGCGTATGCAGCGAGAGGTGAAATACTTCTTTTCTTGCACGCGGATATGTTCTTACCACAGGGGTCTCTAGCAAAAGTTATTGAAGCTTTTAAGGATAGGAGCGTGGCTGCGGGTAGTCTAGATGCTTTTTTTGATGTGAATAAAACCAAATATACTTTTATTAGGTATGTTAGACAAATTATGAGTAGGGTGTTCAATATACACGGTGTTGGGGCAGCTTTTTGCATTAGGCGAAATATGTTTTATCGACTGGGAGGATTTGATGAAAACTTCATGGAAGAAGCGGTAGCTCTTTCAAAGAAGATAAGGCAAATCGGAAAACTGACAAAAATCAACGCCCCTGTAATAGTTTCGGCTAGGCGCTTTGAGAAAAAAGGTTATGTTAGGACAATGATTATTTGGGCTCTTACTGTTTTGCTTACGCTGATAGGATGTAGAAGTACTTGGTTAGAAAGAAAGTTTTGGAAAGGATTAAATAAAAAATCATAGACACATTAAAAGATCAGGTAGTATGCCGAATAAGAAAAGTGGGATGCCGGCTCCACCATACCTATGGGCTGAAGGTTTACTTGATGACGCAGAGTGGGTAAACTCATACATAAAGTCGGTTTTGAGCTGGCCTGAAAATTGTACTTTAACAACCAAAGAGAGACATTTAATAGGTTTGGGCAAAGCAATAGCGTATCTCTGGGAGCCTGGTGTCTTAATACATATTGATCAAGCCCTTAACTCCGGGGCTAATTTAAGAGAAGTGAACGACACTATTCGAGTCTCAGCGGTAACCGCTGGTCTAGCCGATTTAGACTACGCTCTTCAGCAGCTTAATAGTTTAGGCTTAAGTTATCCGAATCAGAAGGATAAAACTAAGGATAGATATGGTATACCGCTCTCAAAAAGTATTATAACTTTTCTTGCTTGGGATGAAAAGCTGTTTGACAACTTCGTAAACACGGTTAAAATCATCTTTGAGAAAACAGCTTTAGAAGAGCGTCTTCAGCAATTAGTATGTTTAGCAGTTAGCTCTGTCAAAGGTTGGAGGCACGGAATAAAGGTACATAGTAAACTTGCCGCTAAAGCTGGGGCAACATCTGAGGAAATCAAGTATGTTGTAGTGTCGGTGTTTAAGACAAGTGTATCAACCTCGATGCAAGTAGGTTTTCGATATCCGTGCTATACTCCAGATATGAGCAAATATAGGTTAATATATGACTCGTATGTAAGATCTAGGTCTACAGCTGGTGTCAAGCAGCTTGACTTCGAATCCTTGCTGTGAGCGAGCGGGCTCTTCAGATATTAGAGTGGTAGTCAGATCTACTTATGCTGAGTTGATTTCGAAGAAATCTTGCTGTAGTTCAAATAATGATCTTTATTTTGGGTGTGGTGATCCAGTTATAAACCTAGACGTAAGTAGCGGGAAGCCACATAAGATATTAGATTTGGGATGCGGCTCAGGATATGATTTAGCAAGATTAGCTCAGAAACTTGACTCAGATAGCGTTGTTGTAGGTGTAGATATGACGCGTGAAATGATTATTAATGCTCAGAAAAGAGTTAAAGAAGTCGGGTTGCGGAATGTTGATCTCATCTTAGCCGATATAACATATTTGCCCTTACAGTATTCGTCCATCGATGCTGCGATCTCGAACTGTGTCATCAATCTTACCAAATCTAAATCAAGAGTATTCAAAGAGGTTCATAGAGTACTTAAAGAAGGAGGGATGTTGGTTTTTTCTGACATAGTTTCTGATCAACGTATTCCAAGTGAACATAAGAAGAACGTTAAGCTTTGGTCAAAGTGTCTTTCAGGCGCTATCACACTAAAATCGTATTTGAACGCTTTAAATTCTAACGGTTTCTCGACAAACATGCTTAGCAAAGGATTATGGAAAAAGATCGGCAGATACAAGTTTTATACGGTAACTTTAACAGCTAGAAAGAATGGCTGACTTTTACTTATGTGAACCGAATCTGCAACTCATCTTCTTGTAATAACTGAGGTCCATTTTGTGAATCAAAATCGTTCTATTTACTGACCTCGCTAGGTTTAAAGCTTGATCTTCAGTCATATGACCGTGTAGGCAAGCATCTTGCTCCATGCCGCTAGGAAAGGTTGCATCAAGGATAGCTAACTCAGCGTTAACTAGTTGCTTCTCCAGTTCTAAGCATACTCTCGTATCGCCGCTAATTACGATCTTACGACCCTTTTTATCAAATATAGTGTAACCTACTGCTTCCATGCAGGTATGATCTACATTAAATGGTTCGATTAGGAAGGAGCCGATACCAATTTTAGAACCAGCAGTAGCCTTCTCTATTTCTAATTTAGGGGAAGGGTCAGAAAGCGAAAGCAGCTTAGATACCTCCCCTCCTCCACTAGGTGTAACTACTTTTAATGAAGCATCGTACCCTAGTTGTTTGAGAAAGTGATATAAGGGAAGAAGACCACAAAAATGATCAACGTGCTCATGCGTTATCAAAATACCCTTTAGTCTGCTGAAGTCGTACCTTCTTGATATAAGATCACGCAAAACTCCATCACCCGCGTCTATAAGAATATCTCCGTCCTCACCATGAAGTAGAATCTGAGTACCTATGGTTGATGAAGAGAAGAGCACATCAACCTCAATCAAATCAAGAACCGATCTTTTTCTAGATGCTTTTAAATGTTATCATCAACATCAGAGTATTGACAACTAGAATACATTGACACGGTAAGGGTCTTAGCAGCTCGCCTACTCCGTAGAGAGAAGTTAAGTCATCAGAAGTAAAGATACTACTTCCATCTCCACTTTTTAGTTGCGAGGATACCTACTGTGAAAAAGATGGTGATTTCGAGAAAAAGTGGGGCAAGTATTTTAGTAAGTAAATCAAGCGATAAAAGAGGGTTACCGAACCGTATAGTGGCCAAGGCTAATCCCCCTATGCCTATAAGAAGACTTCCGATACTAAGGAACAGAGCTGTAAAATCACTTTTCCTTAACACAACTGCCACAATAGGAAAGGCAAATATAATAATACCGCTTGGAACGTGGATGAAAAGTATTGGAAAAGTTAACGGTATCCCGCCAACCGCTGAAGCATAGACAAGCAACAGAAAAAACAGCAGAATATAGGTTAGATAATACCTCGCCCATTTTTGTCCAAACATAGCATAGACAAGCCCACACGCTAGGAGTCCAGGTATAAATGACGCCAAAGGAGGAACATAAGACTCACCAATAATTTCTAAACCCTTCAAAGATATTAAAGCTGTCAGGACGAACAGAAAAATAAATGAGAAAAACCATAAAATACTGTAAACATATCTGGTTTTAACATTAGAGATTATAATAGAACAAGCTGACAGTAGGGCTACTATTGCTGATATACCATATAATACTTGATCAAGCATACATTTATTGCGATAAGACTGTCTAATAAATTTACTGATTAGAGTCTCCTACTTCTTGTGGTTTAACGCGCTGGAGCACTGATTTCATTAGAATTATGCTGGTACTGATAATATAGTGTTGAGCTTGTCCAGAATTACTGATACTTCTTCTGAGGTTAGTGTGCTCTTTAGGTAAAGTGTTGTTATGAGTATGCCGCTTATGTGGTTTGCTAAACTTCGCCCTAATATCTCTAAGAAGACACCGCCTTGCCTATCTGGGATTAT
>Ga0315298_1008168_pt1 | contig 13455 bp, 10 predicted proteins | sample WHS_1_MG_FD_203077 | JGI IMG/M metagenome (GOLD analysis project Ga0315298, IMG submission 203077) | Extremophilic microbial mat communities from Washburn Hot Springs, YNP, Wyoming, USA - WHS_1_MG | ecosystem: Environmental > Aquatic > Thermal springs > Hot (42-90C) | place: USA: Wyoming...
GCTCCGCGTCCGTCGCCTCTCCACTTCTGGACGTGAGGGTTCTCCTCGCCGGAGCGGCCGTGATGTTGGCACTGGGTGTAGTCACCGCCCTTCTGATTGCGGGCCGGGCCTCGGTGGCCACCCTGCAGGGCTACTTGAGGAGCGCCGGGGAGCGGGCGGTGATCATCAGCCAGGACCTGGCCCTGGCCGAACGGAACCTGACCCGTTCCGACTTGCTTGGCCCCGAACACGCCGACGTCTTGAGGCAGATTGTTCCCTCCGACTGGGAGGGTGTGTATCAGGCTTCGGCGCCAGTCACCATCTACCGGGCGGCAACCAACCCCGTCGCTGTGTTCGCTTACGGTATCGACCGCCTGTGGCCGGATGGTGAGGGGTTCGCCCACGCCCCCGACATCATCCCCGGTTGGGGGGACGGGGCCGGTAGCCCGACCGCGCTCGTGGGGAACGCTTTGGCGGGCGAGCTGTTCGGAGCCGCCGACCCGGTGGGCCGCGTTCTCGACCTCGCCGGGGGGCTCAAGGTTACGATCGGTGGCGTGATCAGTCCCAGGCCGGCCGACGTGGTCGACCCCCTGGGAGATCGGGACATGGCTCTCGTTCTTCCCGACGAGGTGTTCGAGAGGCTGCCCGAGGTTCGCGCGGGGCAGGCCACTCGCCAGGTGGTGTTCTACGTCCCTCCGGGCCAGGACACGTCGGCGGCCGCGGACTTGCTCGAGACCGCCCTGAAAGAGCGGGGCCTGACCGAGATCGGCCTCAAGGCCGAGGCGGTCGTGGACCGGGCATCGTCCTTGCGGACCCTGACTTCCAGGATGAACGGTCTTCAACTAATCCTTGCCTGGATGGCCCTAGCGACGACCACGCTCATGGCCGGCGTGACGGCTCACTCTCAGGTCTTCGAAAGGCGGCGTGAGTACGGCATCAAACGTGCTGTCGGCGCCCCGCCCTGGCGCGTGGTGATCGAAGTGGTCGCTGTCTCTGTCGGTGTGGGGTTAGTCTTCAGTCTGGCCGGGGCTGGGGTCGGCACCTTCGTCGGCCAGCGGATCTGCCGGTCGCAGGGTTGGCTCGTGGTCGATTGTCGGCCGGCCCTGGTCCTGGCCGCCGCCTGCGCTCTCGCCGCGAGCCTCGTGGCCTCGCTCTGGCCGGTGTCGGTGGTGGCCGGGGAACAGCCGCTGACCGCCTTGCGGGAGGGGGACTGAGGAGGGAACCGGGCATGAAGGAAGACCCCGTACTGCGTGCCGTTGGGCTGAGCAAGAGCTACCGCCGGGGCCCGAGCGAAGTCTGGGCCCTCCGCGAGGCCAGCCTCGAGGTGAGGCACGGTGAGTTCGTGAGTATCGTCGGGCCATCCGGCTCCGGCAAGTCGACCCTGCTCCATCTTCTGGCGTGCCTCGACCGGCCGACGTCAGGACGCTACTGGTTCCGGGGGACCGAGGTGGACGAGCTGCCGGACAGCCGCCTGGCTCTCATCAGGAATCGCTTCATCGGCATCGTGTTCCAGGCTTACAACCTCCTGCCCGGCCTCATGGCCTGGCAGAACGTCGCCCTACCCCTGATCTACGCAGGGATTCCCCGGAGTGAGCGGAGGCGGCGGGCCCTACGGGCTCTCGAACGGGTAGGCCTCGCCCACCGCAGCGAACATCGGCCCTCTCAACTGAGCGGCGGGGAGGAACAGCGCGTGGCGATCGCCCGGGCCATCGTCACCGAGCCGGCTCTGCTGCTGGCCGACGAGCCCACCGGCAATCTTGACACCGCCTCCCAGGATGAGTTCATGCGCGTGCTCGGGTCCCTGCGCGGAACCGGCATGAGTATTGTCATGGTGACACACAACCCGGCGCTGGCCGCCCAAGCCGACCGTCGGTTGTCCATGCTGGACGGGCGGCTGCGGGCTGAGGTTCCTTGACATGTCTTCGGGGCGCGATGTAGATTGTCACCAAAAGGCGAGGAAGGGGAGGAGTAGGGCGGTTTCCGCCTCCAGAGAGGGGAACCCGGTGGGCTGAGAGGTTCCCCAGGCGCCACGGAGCCGCCCGAAGGTCGCCCCCGAGCCGGAGGGCCGAACCGGGGTTCGGGATTGCGGCCCCGCCAGGTCTTCCCGGGTGAGCCCGTTACCGCCACGTGAGGGCCTGCCGGTGGTCGGTGCCGGCGGGAACCAAGGTGGTACCGCGGGGAGCCTCCGGCCCCCCGCCCTTGACGGGCGGGGGGCCTTTCCGTTTCCCGCGATGTGGTCTCGGCGTCGCCGTTTCCCGCGACGTCATTTCCGCGTCACCGGTGCCCCGACGCTGAGAGCGCGAGAACGGCGACCACCCGGCGGCCCGAATCGAAGGAGGACGCTCGAGATGGCCAACGCCCTTCCGCCGGTCTACGACCCGGCGGCGACGGAGAAGAAGTGGTACGACTTCTGGCTCCGGCACAACGTCTTCCGGGCCGAGGTGGACCCGTCCCGCAAGCCCTACTGCATCGTCATCCCCCCGCCCAACGTCACCGGGGCCCTGCACATGGGCCACGCCCTGGACAACACGCTGCAGGACGTCCTCATCCGCTGGCACCGGATGTGCGGCTTCGCCACCCTCTGGGTCCCCGGGACGGACCACGCCTCCATCGCCACGCAGCTGGTCGTCTCCAAGCGCCTGGCCGAGGAGGGTCTCGACCGGCTCAAGCTGGGTCGCGAGAAATTCCTGGAGCGGGCCTGGCAGTGGAAGGACCAGTACGAGCGGACCATCCTGGGTCAGCTGCAGCGGCTCGGCTGCTCCTGCGACTGGTCGAGGACCAGGTTTACCATGGACGAGGGTCTGACCCGGGCCACGCTCACCGAGTTCGTCCGCTATTACGAGCGGGGCCTCATCTACCGCGACGACTACATCGTCAACTGGTGCCCCGATTGCGGCACGGCCATCTCCGACATCGAAGTCGAGCACGAGGAGACGGCCACGCACCTTTGGTACATCCTCTATCCCTTCGCCGAAGGGCAGGCCCCGCCGGGAGGCGGTGGTTCGGCGCCGGGAGCCGGCGGCCGGGCGCTCGCCGCCCGCGACGGTCGGCCGGCGGGTATCGTGGTGGCGACGACCAGGCCGGAGACAATGCTCGGCGACACGGCCGTGGCCGTCAATCCGGCGGACGAGCGTTACAAGGCGCTGGTCGGGCGGAAGGTGGTCCTTCCGCTGGTCGGGCGGCTTTTGCCCATCGTGGCCGACGACTACGTGGACCCGGATTTCGGCACCGGGGCGGTCAAGATAACCCCGGCCCACGACCCCAACGACTTCGAGCTGGCCCGCCGGCACAATCTGGAGCGCATCAAGGTCATCGGCGAGGACGCCCGCGTCACCTCGGCCGCTCCGGCGCCCTACGTGGGATTGGACCGGTTGGAGGCCAGGGAGGCGGTGGTGCGCGACCTCGAGCGGCAGGGGCTTTTGGTCAAGGTGGAGGACTACACGCACGCGGTGGGCCATTGCCACCGTTGCCATACCGTCGTCGAACCGCTGGTCTCCAAGCAGTGGTTCGTCCGGATGAAGCCCCTGGCGGAGCCGGCCATCGAGGCCGTCCGGAGCGGGCGGGTGAAGTTCGTCCCCGAGCGGTTTGCCAAAGTGTATCTGAACTGGATGGAGAACATCCAGGACTGGTGCATCTCGCGGCAGCTCTGGTGGGGGCACCGCATCCCCGTCTGGTACTGCGACGACTGCGGCGAGGTCATCGTCAGGGTCGACCCGCCGGAACGCTGCCCCGCCTGCGGGGCCGAGGCCGACCGACTGCGCCGGGACGAGGACGTGCTCGACACCTGGTTTTCGTCGGCCCTTTGGCCGTTCTCCACTCTCGGGTGGCCCGGGAAGACCCCGGAGCTGGACTTTTTCTTCCCCACCTCGGTCCTGGTCACCGGCTACGACATCATCTTCTTCTGGGTGGCCCGCATGATTTTCTCGTCCTACGCCCTGATGAACGAACGACCCTTCGACTTCGTGCTCATCCACGGGCTGGTGCGGGCGGCCGACGGGCGGAAGATGTCGAAGTCTCTGGGGACCGGTATCGACCCGCTGGAGACCATCGACAAGTACGGCGCCGATGCGCTCCGGTTCACGCTCGTAAACGGGAATTCCCCGGGAAACGACATGCGGTTCCACTGGGAAAGGGTCGAGGCCTCCCGTAACTTCGCCAACAAGCTCTGGAACGCGTCCCGCTTCGTCCTCATGAACCTGGGCGACAGCGCCGCCGAGTTCGAGGGGATGGCCCGGGCCGAAATGGAGAGGATCATCCGGACCGAGGGACAGCCGGCGGACCGGTGGATCGCCAGCCGCTACCGCGCCGTGGTCGAGGAGGTCGACCGTCTCCTGGGTTCGTTCGAAATCGGCGAGGCCGCCCGGGTCCTCGGTGACTTCACCTGGACGGAGTTCTGCGACTGGTACATCGAGATGTCTAAACCCCGGCTCTACGGCGACGACGCCAAGAGCCGGCGGCTGGCGCGCCTCGGCCTCACCTTCGTCCTGGACGGCCTTCTGCGGCTGCTCCACCCGTTCATCCCGTTCGTCACCGAAGAGATTTGGCAGCGGCTGCCGGCTCTGGAGGGCGAGCACGCCACCACCGCCGGGTACCATCCCGGGGCCGCCGAACCTCGTTGCGGAGCCGCCGCCGGCTCATCGGCCTCCAACCCGCCGCCGCCCGCGGCCGGCAAGCCGCGGACCATCGTTCTCGCCCCCTGGCCGGCCCCGTCGCCCGAGCTGCGGGACGAGGCTCTGGAAGCCGACATGGCCGTGGTCATCGACGTCATTCGGGCCATCCGGAACCTGCGGGCCGAGATGAACGTCCAGGCCGGCAAGCGTGCCCCCGTCGTGCTGGTGGCGGGGGGCGAAAAAGCCCGGGCCGCCGTCCAGGCTGGCCGCGAGTTCATCCGCGACCTGGCTCTGGTCTCGGAGTTGACGGTGGAGCGGTCGCTAGCCCGGCGCCCGGAACACGCGGCCGCCGCCGTGACGCGCGGAGTCGAAATCTACCTCCCGCTTCGCGGCTTGGTCGACTTTGAACGGGAGCTGACGCGCCTTTCCGACGAGCTGGCCAAGGCCCGTCAGGACCTGGAGCGGGCGCGCGCCAAGCTGGCCAACGCCGATTTTGTCGCCAAGGCTCCCCCTGAGGTTGTCGACCGGGAGCGGTCGAGGGCGGAGGAACTCGATTATAAGTGCGAGAAGCTGAGCGAGCGCCTGGAGATGCTTCGCCGCGCGGCGGGTCGGTAGGCGGGCGGTGAGCCCGGCGCGGCCGGGGTGAAGGCCGGGGGCCGGGGTGAAGGCCGGGGGCCGGGGTGAAGGCCGGGGCCGGGGTCGAGGGCGAGGCCGAAGCCGTAAGCTTGCCGGAGCCTAAGGGGGCGGGGAGGACGAACGTACCGAACCGGGGTGCCGGAGACCGGGGTGCCGCGGCCGAGAGCGCGGGGAGGGGCTCCGCCGGTTCCTACACCGAGGCCTTGAGCTACATCCATAGCCTCTACCGCTTCGGGAGCCGGCTGGGTCTGGGTCGCATCCGCCGGCTCCTGGCGGCGTTGGGTGACCCGCACCTCGGCCTGCGGGCCATCCACATCGCGGGAACGAACGGCAAGGGCTCGGTAGCGGCGATGATCGCCTCGGTTCTGACGGCGGCCGGCTACCGCACCGGCCTTTACATCTCCCCTTATCTTTCCGACTTCAGCGAGCGCATCAGCATCGACGGGCGGCCCATCGGCCGGGAGGAGACGGCCGAGCTTGTCTTCGGCGAGCTCATCCCGGCCGCGACGAAGGTGGGCGGCTTGGTCCCGGTCCCGACTGCGGGCGGGGTATCGAACCCGGCCCCCGCGGGGGACGAGCCGGCCGACCCCCTGACCGAGTTCGAGTTCGTGACCGCCCTGGGTTTTCTCTACTTCGCCCGCCGCGGCGTGGACTTTGTGGTTACGGAGGTCGGCCTGGGCGGCCGTTTCGACGCCACTAACGTCATCGACCGTCCTCTGGCGGCGGTAATCACGTCGATAGGGCTCGACCACACCGACCGTCTGGGGACCACGCTGGCCCAGATAGCCGCCGAGAAGGCCGGCATCATCAAGCGCGGGGCGCCGGTCGTCTCCGCACCCCAGGACCCCGAGGTCCTGACCGTGCTCGGGGCGGCCGCCCGGCGCCGGGACTGTCCCTTCTACCTCGCCGGCCGCGACGGGAAAGTGACGCTCGAGGAGACCTCCCTGGCCGGACAGAGAATCACCTACAGCGGGCCGGGCTTCCCCCGGGAGCAGGGCCTTACCCTCCCCCTTTTAGGGCCCCATCAGCTGGCCAACGCGGCGACCGCCCTCACCGCCCTGGGCGTCCTGCGGGAACGCGGTCAGGCCCCGGCCCTCGACGGGCAGGCGCTGCACCGCGGGCTGGCCGCCACGGTGTGGCCGGGTCGGTTCGAGGTCTTCGGAGACGGCGACTCGCGCCGGCCGATTATCGTCGTCGACGGCGCTCATAACCCACCCGGCGCCGCCGCTCTGGCCGAGACCGTCCGCCGGCTGGCGCCCGAACGCAAAGTCCTCCTGGTTCTGGGCATCCTCGGCGACAAGGACGTGGACACCTACCTCGGCCTCATCCTGCCGCCCGCTCTGCCGCAGGTGGCCGCGGTGTTCACCTGCCGTCCCGACAACCCGCGCGCCATGTCCGCCGCCGAGCTCGAAGCCCGGGTGCGGCGGCGCGCCCCGGGCCTCCCCGTCGAGGCGGCGCCGGGGGGCGGCGTCGAAGAGGCCCTGCGGGCTGCGTGGTCCGCCGCCGGTCCAGGGGACCTGGTTCTCGTTGCTGGTTCCCTCTACCAGGTGGGGCAGGCCAGGGCCGTGGCGCGGAGCCTCACCGCAGCCGCCCCCGGTGCGTCAAGCCCGCCCGCGGCGGGAGGGACCGGGCCGGGGAGGCAGAAACCAGGACCATAGAGGCGACTCTTCGCGACGGGGGGGACGCGCTTGGTCCTGAGAGGGCGGCCCATTCAATTGCACGGCCCGGAGCCTCTGCGCTTCGGGCGTGAGCCGGCCTGCCTTGTCCTCGGTTCGGCGGAGGACTTCGCCCGTGCCTTCGGGACGGTTGCCTGGTCCCCGCCCGTGGACTGGTCCAAGGAACTCCTCGTGGTCGTGCAGCGCGGACTGTGCCCGACCGGAGGCTACAGCGTGGCCGTAACGGGCCTGTCGGTGGGTAAGGGTCGGCTGGAGGTACGGGTCGAACTCCGGGACCCCTCCCCCTCGGATTTCGTCACGATGGTCGCGACCTACCCCCAGGCCGCGGTGGCTCTCCCGCGGCGGGCCTTGCGCGGAGTCTCCGAGGCGGTGTTCACCGACACCGGCGGCCGAATCCTGGGGAAGGCGAAGGTGACCGCATGACGGGCTCGGGTTCGTTCGCCGGTACGGCCGCGTCCCCGGACGCCGAGCTGAAGGAGCGCGCCCTGGCGGCTATCGAAGCCGACCGCGGCCGCATCGTGGCTCTGGCCGACGACCTCTGGCGCACGCCGGAACTCGGCTTCCGGGAGGAGCGGACGGCGGCCCGCGTGGCCGATTTTCTCCGGAGCCTCGGGCTGTCCGTACGCACCGGGCTGGCTCTCACCGGGGTCAAGGCGAAGGCCGAGGGCCTGGGCCGCGGATGGTCGGGCGGCGGCGGGGGCGATTGCCGCCCGCCCTGCGTGGCCGTCCTCGGCGAGCTTGACGCCGTCCAGTGCCCCGACCATCCCTCGGCCGACCCCCTCACCGGGGCGGCGCACGCCTGCGGGCACCACGCCCAACTGGCGGTCCTGGCCGGAGCGGCGGTCGGCCTGACGGCTCCCGGCGTGCTGGAGGGTCTGGCCGGCTCCGTTACATTCTTCGCCGTTCCGGCTGAAGAGTACGTGGAGCTGGAGTACCGTCTGGCCCTGCGACGGGAGGGCGAAATCGAGTTCCTGGGGGGCAAACCCGAACTCATCCGCCTCGGTGAGTTCGACGACGTAGACATGGCTATCCTCGTCCACGCCGGCGGACACGCCGAGGCCAAGCTCTCCGTGGGCGGCTCCTCCAACGGGTTCATCGGTAAATACGTGCGCTATGTCGGGCGCGAAGCCCACGCGGGGGCGGCCCCCTGGGCCGGGGCGAACGCGCTGAATTCGGCCATGCTGGCCATCGCCGGGATCAACGCTCTGCGGGAGACTTTCCGCGACGAGGACTGCATCCGGGTGCACCCCATCGTGACGCGCGGGGGTGACCTGGTCAATATCGTCCCGGCCGACGTCCGCCTGGAGACGTATGTCCGCGGACGGTCGCTCGAGGCCATCCGACAGGCCTCGGCCAAGGTCGACCGCGCCCTCGAGGCCGGAGCCCACGCCATCGGCACCAGGGTCGAAATCGACGACCTGCCGGGCTTCCTGCCGATGCTGAACAACGCGCACCTGGCCGGCCTCTACCGGCGGAACCTGGAGCAGCTGGTCGGCGTCGGACAAGTGGTGGAGGGCGGCCACATGGCGGGCTCGACCGACATGGGCGACATCTCGCACATCATGCCGGCCCTGCATCCCTACGGCGCCGGCGTGACCGGCCGCCCGCACTCGCGGGATTTCGCGGTAGTCGACCCCGAACTGGCCTATATCGTACCGGCCCAGGCCGTGGCGATGACGGTCATCGACCTACTCTGCGCGGGCGCGGTCGAGGCCGAGGGCATCCGGCGGGCCTACCGGCCCCCGATGTCCAGAACCGAATACGTCGAATTCCTGCGTTCGCTCTTCAGGCACAAAGTCTATCCCGAGTGACCGGGAGGCTGACCTTCGATGGCTAATGGTCGGAGACGGGCGCCCGCACCCATGCGCGAAAGCCCTCAATCCCGGGGCCCGAGCGGGCTTACCGTGTTCCTCGTCTTCCTTGTTCTGGCCGCCCTTTGCCTCGGGGTCGGTTTCGGCCTCGGGCAGTACCTCCTTGGGACCCTGGGGTCCAAGATATCCGAAACCGGCGGGAGCGTTCCGGGCGGGAGCGTTCCGGGCGGGACCGGGAGCGCGGGCGGGACGGGCGGTGCCGGCGGCGGGACGGTTCCGGGCGGGACGGGCGGTGCCGGCGGCGGGACCGGGCAGACCGGGGGGTCGACGGGGACCGGCGGCGCGGGTCCTTCCCCGGCGGGCGGCGGGGCCGGGTCGGTGACGCTTGAAACCACTCCTCTAACCGTTTACGCCATTCAGGTGGGAGCCTTCGGGTCGCGGGCGAACGCCGACAAGGTCGTCGCCGACCTCGCCGCGAAGGGCTACCCCGGCTGGGTGGTTGAGCCCCCGGGCGGCTCGGGCCTCTACAAGGTCAGGACGGTGACGGTCGTCCGTAAGGAGACGGCGGAAACCGTCCGGTCGGCCCTTAAGAGCCAGGGCTACCCGGACGCTTTCCTGGCCGTCGAAACCATCGACGCTGCGCCCCTGAAACTTACGGGTAGCAGCGTAGAGTATCTGGGCAAAGTGAAGACGGCGCTGGAGGCTGTCGCTAGCTGTCTTCGCACCGAGGGCGATATCTGGGACGCCGACCACGGCGGCACCTTGGACCGCGCCGCAGCCGCGAAAAAGGTCGACACCCTCGTCTCGACTGTCGGGGCCGCCAAACAGGGACTGGGCTCGCTCATCGCCCCCAAAGACCTTTCCGCCCTCGGGCAGGCCGTCCAGAGCCTGCTTACCGAGGCCGACGGCGGTCTAAGGTCGCTGAAAGGCTACCTGGCCGGGCAGGCCGGCGCCGACCGGGTCCGGGCCGAATCGTCCTTCCTGGAGCTCCTGGATGCCTACAGTCGGTTGGAGGCCGGTCTTGGGTCCTGACCCGGTTTCAGCCGTCGCCTTCCGAGTTTTGTTGAAGGATTGGCAAAATCAGGGGCATCTTAAACCCCGCTTCAGCCAAAGGATTCACCCGGACCCCCAAGAATCATGGTGCGGTCGTTGGAGGGTGAGCCCGTGAGTCCTTTGCTTTTGTGCTTCGCTCACTGGCGCCCGACATGAGGATTGTCCTGGCGTCGGCCTCTCCCAGGCGCAAGGAGCTCCTCCGGGGGCTCGGCCTTTCTTTTGAGGTGGTTCCAAGCGAGGTCGCCGAGGAAAGTCCCGGCGAGGTCTCCCCCGCCCAGGCCGCGGCCTGGGCCCTCACCTTAGCTCGGAGAAAGGCCGAGGACGTCGCCGGCCGGCTCCGCCGGCGCCCGTCAGGGAAAGCCGCCCCAGCGGAAGCGGCGGCGGATTCCGTCGCCGACGACGGTCCGGTGCTCGTGGTAGCCGCCGATACTTTGGTAGTCCTGCCTGACCGCGTTCTAGGTAAGCCCTCCTCGGAAGAGAAAGCCGCGGCCATGCTGAGGGCCCTGGCCGGCCGTGCCCACCGGGTCGTCACCGGGGTCGTGGTCACCGAAGCGGGCAGCGGGCGGACCTACGGCGCTACCGAGGAGACCGAGGTCTTCTTCCGACCGCTCTCCGAGACGGCCATCCAGGCCTACATCGCCACCGGCGAGCCTTTCGACAAGGCCGGAGGCTACGCCGTGCAGGGGGTCGGGTCGCTGCTGGTCGAGAGGATAAACGGTGATTACTTCAACGTGGTCGGGCTCCCGCTGGGGTGCCTGGCCGGACTCATGGAGCGTTTCGGTATCGATTTTCTGCGGTTGGCCGCCGAGAGTGTCGGCCGCGGGGGCACCCGACGAGATTGACAGGCGCTCGGCCCAGGAGGGGTGCCCGCGCCCGGAGAAAGGGGTGCGGGCAGGGGTGGCTGGAAATCTGCGAATGAAGGACCTCGGGGCGGACGAGCGTCCGAGGGAGCGTTTGCTGCGGCTGGGGGCCGCCGCCTTATCGTCCGCCGAGCTGGTGGCCATACTGTTGAGAACGGGTACCCCCGGGGCGTCCGCTCTCGACGTGGCCCACCGGATCCTGGCTCTTGGGGAGGAGGCGGAGGCCGGGTCCAGGACCAGGGAACCCGGGGTGAGATTTCTGGCTACCTGTACGCTGGAGGAGCTCAGCCGCGTGGCCGGGGTGGGGCCGGCCAAGGCGGCGCAGGTTTTGGCCGCTGTCGAACTGGGCCGGCGTATAGCCACCGCCGTCGCGGCCCGTCCGGTCGTGCGGTCCCCGCAGGACGTGAGTTCGCTGGTCATGGAGGAGATGCGTTATCTCGACCGGGAGCAGTTCCGCATCGTCCTCCTTGATGCCAAGAACCACGTCCTGGGAGTGAGGACCGTATCGGTCGGGAGCCTCAGCTCCTCGATCGTGCACCCCCGGGAGATTTTCAAAGACGCTATCGCCCGGAGTTCGGCGGCCATCGTCCTGGTCCATAACCACCCGAGCGGCGACCCGACGCCGAGCCAGGAGGACGTCGAGGTCACGCGGCGGTTGGTCGAGGCTGGTCGGCTCCTCGGAATAGAAGTGCTTGACCACGTGGTGGTCGGGGACAACCGTTACGTCAGCTTCAAAGAAAAGGGCATCTCGTAGGAAAAGGGCATTTCGTAGCCGGGCAGGGGCACCGCCCGGGGTGGGCGGTGGCTGCCGAGAGGAGAACTAACTAGAATGTTCGGTTTCATCTACGATTACTTCTCCCGCGACATGGGGGTCGACCTCGGTACCGCGAACACCTTGGTCTACGTCAAGGGCCGCGGCCTCGTCCTTCAGGAGCCTTCGGTGGTTGCTCTCGACCGGGAAACGGGCGCCGTTCTGGCCGTCGGCGACGAGGCCAAGAAGATGATCGGCCGCACGCCGGGCAACATCGTGGCCATCCGCCCGATGAAGGACGGGGTCATCGCCGACTTCGACGTGACGCAGACCATGCTCCGTTACTTCCTCACCAAGGCTCACTCCAGGCGCGCTCTGCTCCGGCCGCGCGTCGTCATCGCTGTGCCCTCCGGGGTGACCGAGGTCGAGAAGCGGGCCGTCATCGACGCCACCCTCCAGGCGGGGGCCCGGGAGGCTCACACCATCGAGGAGCCCATGGCCGCCGCCATCGGGGCCGGCCTGCCCGTCCAGGAGCCCACGGGGAACATGATTGTCGACATCGGCGGCGGCACGACCGAGGTGGCCATCATCTCCCTGGGCGGCATCGTTACCAGCCGCTCCATCCGCATCGCCGGGGACGAGATGGACGAGGCCATCATCAACTACATCAAACGGACCTACAACCTCCTCATCGGCGAACGCACCGCCGAGGAAGTGAAAATCCATCTGGGCAACGCCGTGCCGACCGACAAGAAGGAGAGCATGGATATCCGGGGGCGGGACCTCGTGACCGGACTACCCCGGACTCTTACCGTCACGGCCGAGGAAATCCAAGTCGCTCTCCAGGAGCCGATCAGCGCTATTCTGGAGGCCATCAAGGTGACGCTCGAGCGGACGCCGCCGGAGCTGGCGGCGGACATCATGGACCGCGGCATCGTGATGTCCGGGGGCGGCTCCATGTTGCGCAACCTCGACATTCTAGTGGCCAGGGAGACGGGCATGCCCGTGCACCTCACCGAGGAACCTCTGCTGGGCGTGGTCCGGGGGACGGGTAAGGTCCTGGAGGAGCTCGATACGCTGAGACGGGTGGCGACGGCCTCGCGCCGGGCGGTCGGGTAACGGTCGCGCGAGGTCGAGTAGGAGCGAACGCTCTTGGTCCATCTCGGTCGGTACCGCAGGTTTCTGGCGGCTTTGGCCACGCTCGCCGTTCTGGTGGCGTTGCTCAGCGTCACCGCCCGCGAGCGCGGGACGCTTCTTCTCGTCGAAAAAGTGTTCCTCGAGGCCCTGGCCCCGGTCGAGAGATGGGCGAACGACCTGGCGGCGGGCGTCCGGGGCGGGGTGGCCGACATCCAGGCGATAGGTCGTCTACGCCGGGAGAACGCGACGCTTCGGGCGAAGGCCGAGGCTTACGACGCCGCGGTCCAGCGCCTCAAAGAACTGGAGATAGAGAACGAACGGCTGCGGGCTCTCCTTGGGTTCGCGCAGACGGTAGAGTACCGGTACGTGGTCGCCGACGTCGTCGCCAGGAACCCCGATAACTGGTTCAGCCGCATCACCATCAACCGCGGCTCGGCCGACGGAGTGGCGAGAAACATGCCCGTCGTGACCAGCCAGGGGGTGGTGGGGCGGGTCATCGAGGTGGCCCCGGACGTCTCCGTGGTCGAGCTGCTCACCGACCGGAACTCGGGGGCCGGGGCGCTCATCCAATCGTCCCGCGACGCGGGCATCGTCTCCGGCCAGGGCAACGAATCGCCCCTTCTCTCCATGATGCTCTTCGAGCGCAACGCGGAGGTCAACGTCGGCGACGCCGTCGTCACCTCGGGTCTCGGGGAGATCTACCCGCAAGGGCTCTACGTCGGACGGGTCGTCGAGGTCAAAAAGGACAGCTACGGCCTGGTCAAGTACGCCGAGGTGAAGCCGGGCGTGGACTTCGGGCGGTTGGAGGAGGTCCTGGTCCTTACCAACGCCAAGCCTGCGGCCGCGGGCGCGGCCGGTGCGGCCGGCGCGGCCGGCGCGGCCGGGACCGGAACCGGGACTGGGCCCGGGGTCGGCGGACCGTCGGGCGGTGGTCCCGGCGGG